>JACCDZ010359364.1_pt1 | contig 18203 bp, 20 predicted proteins | sample 7449551 | NCBI WGS metagenome assembly JACCDZ01 (sample SAMN15323452, study PRJNA562643) | freshwater metagenome | isolation source: river surface water | place: USA:Blue River Watershed | collected 2017-08-18
GGCGATCTCATCGCGGTCTACAAGACGAATATTGCGCGCAAGGGACAGATTGTCGTGGCCCGCATGGAGAATGAAGTAACGGTGAAATACCTCGACTCCGAAGGCTCGCACATGAAACTGGTACCGGCCAATCCGAGCTACCAGCCCATGCTGATTGCACCGGAAGACCTGGTGATCGAAGGCGTGTTTGTAGGCCTGATCCGTGATTCTTTCGGATACTGAAACGCTCTGTTTTTTTCCAATAAAAAACCGGCAAAAATGCCGGTTTTTTATTGCCCCAAAAGCGGAATCAGGCAAAGTACTTTTCCTGATTCTTAACGATCTGGTCCGAAATATAACTCGACAGCGTGTACACGGTGACCTGCGGATTAACGATGATCGAGGTCGGAAACAGGCTGGCATCCGTGATGAACAGCCCCTTCACGTCATGCGTTTCGCCATAGGGATTAACCACGGATTTTCTCGCATCAGCCCCCATGCGACATGTCCCCTGGGGATGGTAGGAAATAAGACGCAAGGTTTGCGGCCCCGGCTCAATTGCATCCACAACAGCATCAATATCCGCAATATTTTCAACCACACGATGGGCGACCGTCGGCACATAAACCTTCTTCGCACCGCTGGCAAAGTGCACCTTGATGGCTGCCTTGATCGCCGCCTTCATGGCCGGGAAATCAGCCTCGGCCACCCGGTAATCAATCTGCTTTTTGTCATCATCCCAGTGAATCTCGCCAACATTATGGTCGTGAATCAACGTCACCAGCCCTGTCAGTTTTTTCACATTGGCCATGTAATCCAGAAATGTCTTGCCGAGACCCGGCTGGGCCACCATCGACAACTCAACCGGGCCGCCACCGCCAGCCTCGAGAACGAAGCCACCCTTTGAAGGGTGCAGCCATTCATCCACATAAACACCAAGCAAGGCACCGCGCCAGGAATGCACATCATCCTCATGCTCCCCCACCACCAGCGTGGAAGGATGGCACGCAAAGTTCTTGCCTACCTGTCCTGAGGAATTGGCCAGCGCTGACTTCTGCAACAGCAACGGCGTCTGCACTGCACCAGCAGCCAGCACCACTATTTTTGCCCTGACTGATATATCGGCCTTCTTTTTACCCGTAACAGGATCAATCATTTCGGCAGTTACTCCACTTGCCTTGCCATTATCGGCAAGCACACGAGTAACACAGGTATCAGCATAAATTTTCGCACCATTCGCCACGGCCCATGGCAGGTAGGTCACCAGCATGGACTGCTTGCGGTCACTTGCACACCCCGAAAGACAGTGTCCGGTCAGGGCACACTCACGAATATTGCGCATGAAAGGTTTCCACGAAATCCCGAGCTTGTTGCAGCCCTCACGAATCACGCTGGAGTTGCGATTGATTTCGTGCTCTTCGTTTACATGAATACCAAGATTGCTTTCCACCTTGCTGAAATAGGGATCCAGCACTGCAGACGTCAGATTCGTGAGGCCATGCTGCTTCTGCCAGTCTTCCAGAATGTAATCTGGCGTACGGAACGCCACGCAGCCGTTCACCACGGTCGAGCCGCCTACACAACGGCCCTGCAACAGCAGCAGATCGCCATCCTTGTTGGTCTGGGCACCATTATCCTGGTACAGCTGAACCACTGCCTTGTTGAAGTCTTCGGTGAACTCACTGGAGGGCACATAGGGGCCGGCTTCCAGCACAATCACGGACTTGCCGGCCCGGGCGAGCTCATAGGCAGCCACTGCACCACCTGCGCCTGACCCCACTACCACGACATCCGCCACCAGCTCGATACTGGCCTGCGAGACATCCTTTGCCTGCGTCACGGCGAGGCCGTGTGTTGTGACAATCTTTTCCGCCATGCTGCACTCCACCAACTCTTTTCAGACGGTCGCCGGCTCGCTGGCCGGCATCATTAAACGGGCCTTGCCACTCAGACCGGCTGCGGCTGGTTGCCGCGCGAAGGAATGCCCCATTTCTTTGTCACCGGGCCATCAAATTCGACGGCGGGCCAGGTCTGGCTATCCATCCAGTACCCTGTATGCGTGAGCTTGGTGACCACAAACCCGATGGCACGCTTGGGCATGACATCCGAGTTCACCCAGGCAGTGACATAAGCCAGTGCGTCTTCATCGGAAAGATCGACAAAGCGCTTCCAGTGCCCAATCACGGCGGCGTTATCAAACAGAGAAAGCCCCATGCCCAGCTGTTCGCGCACGTCGGGTGCCAGCGACCCCAGAATGGCATTCACATGCGTCACTACCAGCACCTTTTCCACCGGAAACAGTGCCGTTCCTGTCGTGGGCAGCAGTACCTGGGCAAGACGAATGAACAGCTGATACTGTGAAGGCTCCATCCACGCCAACCCGTCCGGCATGGTCAGGTTGTCCCGCGGCGAACGCCTTAGCAGGGCAAAACCACCGGCGGCCACAGTCGTCACACCGGCAGCAGCCCACAAACCCATCTTGAGAAAGCGGCGCCGGGACAGGGGCGCAATTGCCGCCGCCACCTCGCCTTCCACCTGCTTGCGTGATTCCGTCATCAGATCATCCCCACAGCCAGTTTCCTCGACCTTTCAGTCACGATGCAGGCTAGTGTACGGAATTCCGGGCGGCTGCCAAGAGAAATTGGAGCAAATACTCTATTTTTAAGTGGGAAGCGTCACAAAGCAAAAAGCCCCGCATGAGCGGGGCTTTTTGCTTGATCAGGATTGCTCAGGCAATCAGATCAGCTTTTCCAGCTGCGGCACGATGTCGAAGAGATCGCCCACGATGCCGTAGTCAGCCACGGAGAAGATTGGCGCTTCTTCATCCTTGTTGATGGCCACGATCACCTTGGAGTCCTTCATGCCTGCCAGATGCTGGATGGCGCCGGAGATACCGACGGCCACGTACAGCTGCGGTGCAACGACCTTGCCGGTCTGACCGACCTGCATGTCGTTCGGCACAAAGCCTGCGTCCACAGCAGCGCGGGAAGCGCCGACGGCAGCACCCAGCTTGTCAGCGAGGCTGTAGAGGATGCTGAAGTTGTCGCCGTTGCCCATACCGCGGCCACCGGACACCACAATCTTGGCACCAGCGAGTTCCGGACGGTCAGACTTGGCCAGCTCTTCGCCCACAAACGTCGACTTGCCAGCATCGGCAGCCACAGACACCGCCTCGACAGCAGCCGAGCCACCAGTGGCAGCAGCAGCGTCAAAACCGGTCGGGCGCACTGTCAGCACCTTGATCGCATCCGTGGACTGCACGGTAGCGATGGCGTTGCCAGCGTAGATCGGACGCTCGAAGGTGTCGGCAGAGACCACCTTGGAGATTTCGGAGATCTGGTTCACGTCCAGCAGGGCAGCCACACGCGGCAGGAAGTTCTTACCGTTGGTGGTAGCAGGTGCCAGGATGTGGCTGTAGCCCTTGCCGAGTTCAGCAACCAGCGCGCTGATGTTTTCAGCCAGCTGATGACCATAGGCGGCGTTGTCGGCAACCAGCACCTTGCTCACGCCATCAATCTTGGCAGCAGCTTCGGCAGCAGCCTGGCAACCCTGGCCGGCAACCAGCACATGGATGTCGCCACCGATAGCCTTGGCAGCGGTAACGGTATTGAGCGTGGCGCCCTTGATGGAGGCGTTGTCGTGTTCGGCGTATACGAGAATGCTCATGTTCAGATCACCTTCGCTTCGTTCTTCAGCTTGTCAACCAGCTCTTCCACGGTCTTGACCTTGATACCGGCCTTGCGATCAGCAGGCGGCTCAACCTTCAGGGTCTTCACGGTAGGAGCAGCATTCACGCCATAGTCAGCCGGAGACTTGGTGTCCAGTGGCTTCTTCTTGGCCTTCATGATGTTTGGCAGGGAGGCATAGCGCGGCTCGTTCAGGCGCAGGTCAGTGGTGACCACGGCTGGCAGGCTCAGTTCGACAGTCTGCAGGCCACCGTCGATTTCACGGGTAACCTGGGCCTTGCCGCCTTCAATCTTCACGACAGAAGCAAAGGTACCCTGGGCGTAACCAGCAAGAGCAGCCAGCATCTGGCCAGTCTGGTTATTGTCGCCATCAATGGCCTGCTTGCCGAGGATGATCAGCTGGGGCTGTTCCTGATCGCAGATACCCTTGAGGATCTTGGCGATGGCCAGCGGCTGCACTTCTTCAGCGGTTTCAACGAGGATGCCGCGATCAGCGCCAAGCGCCATCGCAGTACGCAGCTGTTCCTGAGCGGCCGTCGGGCCAACAGTCACAACCACGATTTCGGTCACGATACCCTTTTCCTTGAGACGCACCGCTTCTTCAACAGCGATTTCGCAGAACGGGTTCATGGCCATCTTGACGTTGGCAAGCTCAACACCGGTCTTGTCCGCCTTGACGCGAACTTTCACGTTGTAATCAACAACGCGTTTGACAGCAACAAGAGCCTTCATGGAATCCTCGGCTTGGTTGTTCAATGTGGGAGGTAAAGTGGGCAGGAAATGGAACCCTGACCCGAAAAGGCCACGCATTTTGAAGGCTGACCCCAGCTAGGTCAAGTGACGCAAGACATGGACAACTGTCGTCAGAACTGCCAATGACAAAGGCCGCTACCCCTTCCGGAGCAGCGGCCTTTGCTGGCACAGACTGGCTGGAAGCCTATTTCTTGTGCCGGGTACGGTTACCCATGCGAACACCCGCACTCATCAGGAAGTCAAAGAAGTCATCCGGATCCTTGATGAACTTCTGGTAGAACTCCGACTTGCACAGGGCCGAGGCACCATGGGCCAGCGCCCAGGCGGCACAGATATGGTATTCCGGGGGCACATCGGCCAGCTTCTGCTCATCGATGCGTGCCTTCACGATACTGGTGAGCTTGTCAAAGTTTGAGGCACGAATCGCATGGAGCTTGTCCAGCAACTGCGGCACGGCCTTGTCGGCCGTCAGCTTGGACTCAAGGCGGTCAAACAGCAGGTACTTGTCCGGATCCTGTACGCGGAAGCGGAAATACTCGCGCATCAGGGCTTCCTTGTCGGCCAGTGCATCAACCCGGCGAAACAGATCGGCCAGCTCTTCCTCATAGCGGATCATGAGCAGGAGATAGATTTCGTTCTTGGTCTCGAAATGCTTGTAGATCGTGCCTTTGCCGATCCCGACCTTGTCCGCAATCATCTCGACCGTCACCCTGTCTTCACCCTGTTCGATGAAAAGCTGGAGTGCACAATCCAGAATCGACTGCTCACGCTGCCGGAATTCCCGTGCCTTCTGGGTGGCCTTGGCCAAGTCACTCATGTTGCCGTCCCTCTCAAAATCCGTTCTGGCTCAAAAGGAGCCTTTAAAAACGCGCATTGTCCTGACTTCAAAGTCTCTCGACAAGACATGAGCACAGTATAGGCACCCGGACAACTCGATGACCAGCCAGTCTTGCCAAAAAAGAACCGTAACCGTGCCTCCAGGGGCATCTTATGTGAAAGAAGTCTGAGCAATGCGCCTGCCGCACTGGCTAATCCCTGAAAGTAACCAATACTGATTCCATGCCGGCCACTGCCCGGCAGGATGAATCCGTAATTGCCAGAGATTGGTCTTGGCCCGGTTTCCCCCCCAGGAGCCGGGCTTTTTTTGCGCTTAGCCAACCCCGAACAGACGCCGGAAGTTTTCTGTCGTCCGTTCGCCAATCTCCTCTGCCGCCACACCACGAAGCTCGCCCAGCACATTCGCCACATCAACCACATAGGCCGGCTGGTTGGTCTTGCCCCGGTAAGGAACCGGCGCCAGCCACGGCGAGTCTGTCTCGATGAGCATGCGATCCAGCGGCACCTTTTGCGCCACCTCACGCAACTCCACAGCATTGGCAAAACTTACAATGCCTGAAAAGGAAATGTAGAAGCCAAGATCAATGGCTGCCTTCGCCATCTCCCAGTCTTCCGTGAAGCAATGCATGACACCCGACGTCGCGCCTTCTTCCCTGAGGATGGCAATAGTGTCAACACGTGCCGCCCGTGTATGCACCACCAATGGTTTTCCGGTACGGCGCGAGGCCTCGATATGCTTGCGAAACCGGCGCTGCTGATCGGCGGGATTTTCCTGCTCATAGTGATAATCAAGACCGGTTTCCCCAATCGCGACCACCTTGGGGTGTGCGGCCAGCTGGATCAGTTGCTCGATTTCCGGCTCCAGCGAATCCAGATGCAATGGATGAACGCCCACCGATGCCGACACATCGTCATAGGCCTCTGCCACCGCCAGCACATCGGGCAATGTCTCCAGATCAACACCGATGCAGAGGAAGTGTCCAACTCCACGGGCCCGGGCTGCCGTCAGGGCACCATTCAGGTCAGTCTTCAGTTTGGCAAAATCAAGACGGTCGAGATGGCAGTGTGAGTCGATATACATTGAGAAAACCCTGAAGCTTCTTACGGTCAAATAACAAGGCCGGCAATCGCCGGCCTTCGGAATAACAGAACCTGATCACATCGTATTGGTCGGGCGGTCTGCCTGCAAAGCTCCGGCGAGAAAGGTCTCGATCTTGCGACGGGCCTTGTCACCCTCTTCGCCCGACAGCTGGATACCCACACCAGCGGCACGTGTGCCTTGATGGCGTGGATTGATCCAGATGACCTTGCCGGTCACCGGGATACGTTCCGGATCATCCATCAGCGTGAGCAGCACAAACACTTCCTCACCCAGCTTGCACTGGCGAGTAATCGGCAGGAAAAGACCACCACCTTTCACAAACGGCATGTAGCAGGAATACAGCGCCTGCTTGTCCTTGAAGCTTTGATTGATGATGCCGCCAGCACGAGGCATGTTCATAGGCAGACTTCCTGAAAAGCGTTCTTGTTGTGATCTCAGCGCGAGGTCAGCGCTACCCAATCTGAAAAGGTGGCATCAATTAATGCATTGCCCTGTACATTGCCCGCCAACAGGCGTTGCCTGTCTGCCAGACCCTGACGGAAGCGCAACAGGTCGGCCGGCTGGAAATGTGCCGACATGCGTTCGATTATAGGCGCGAGATCCCTGTGTTTGACAACTGTTGCTGCACCACTGGCTGCAACCACCAGATCATCCAGCAGGCTAAGCAAGGCCACCAGCAGGGATTCGGCGCCCAGTGAATGCCAGCGCTGAGCCGTCGCCAGTGCTGTCTGCCTCTGTTGCGTCAACTGCATGAGGTCCTTGAGCAAGGCCTCCCGCTGCGAAAACCACTCGGCCTCCCGCAATGTCAGCGCAGCCAGTGGCGCCCCCCGGGACAGGGCGAGCAAGAGGCGAGCCTTTTGTTCATCACCCACCTGGGGCACCAGCCAGGCCAGGGCATCAGCTTCGGCCGGTATCGGCAACGGTCGTTGCTGGCAACGACTGCGCAAGGTTGGCGCCAGACTGAGTGGCTGGGATGTCAGCAACATCAGTGCCGTATCCCGCCCCGGCTCCTCAAGCGTTTTCAGCAGCGCATTGGCGGCCTGCACATTGAGCAGGTGCGCAGGCGACAACACCACCACACGCCACCCTCCCATCTGTGCCGACTTTTCCGCAAACCCTACCAGCTCGCGAACCTGGTCCACCCGGATGGCCTTGGCCGTCTTTCCGGTTTTTTCATCGGTCAGTGTGGTCAGCCACATCAGATCGGGATGCGTACCTGCCGCGAGCAGGCTGCAACTCTTGCACTGGCCACAGGCCACGCCGTCACGGGGCTGATGACACAACAGGCGGGCAGCGAATGCCCTCGCAAAGCGCTCCTTGCCCAAGCCGTCTGCCCCACTCAGCAACAGCGCATGCGGCAAGTGTTGCTGCACCAGCAACTCCTCCAGCGACTGCCAGAGTGACTGTTGCCAGGCATAGGCCCGGAAAGGGTAAGGAGCGCGAACCTCTGCCTCACTCACAAGCCCTGCTCCTGCAACCAGTCTTCCAGCGCCCGGGCAATACTCGCCTGCACATGTTCCAGCGGCCGACCTGCATCAATCACACGAAAGCGCCGCGGCTCCGCCTGTGCACGGGCACGATAGCCGGCACGCACACGCTCAAAGAAGGACTCCTGCTCCGACTCGAAGCGATCCTTCTCCGCCCGCGCCTCGACCCGCGCCAACCCTTCCTGGACCGGCAAGTCCAGCAAAAGCGTCAAGCCGGGACGCAATGTGCCCTGTACCAGTTGTTCCAGCGCAGCAATCGTCTGCAGCGAAAGATGCCGCCCGTATCCCTGATAGGCATACGTCGCATCCGTAAAGCGGTCACACAGAACAAACTCACCCCGGGCCAGCGACGGCTGAATCACTTGCGCCATATGCTGGGCACGCGCCGCGAACATGAGCAGCAGCTCGGCATCCGGCGCCATGACTTCGTCACGACGAGCCAGCAGCAACGCACGTATTTGTTCGGCCAGCGGGGTCCCCCCGGGCTCACGGGTGACCACCAGCGCAAGACCTCGGCGCACAAAAAAATCGCGGACAAATTCGAGGCAGGTACTCTTGCCTGCGCCCTCGCCACCTTCCAGGGTAATGAAACGATTGACACTCATTCTCAGGATTCCGGTGCAGAACGATATTCTGACTGACGCTGCAACTGATAGCGCTGAACGGCACGATTGTGCTCTTCCAGCGTAGACGTGAACTCGTGCGAGCCGTCACCACGTGCAACAAAATAGATCTCGTCACCTTCCGCAGGATGCAGTGCCGCATGAATGGCCGCACGCCCGGGCAAGGCAATCGGCGTCGGCGGCAAGCCGTTCACCCGATAGGTGTTATAGGGGGTCACGCGCATCAGGTCGGCACGTTTGAGATTGCCATCAAACCCGGGCCCCATGCCATAAATCACGGTCGGATCGGTTTGCAGACGCATGTTCCTTTGCAACCTGCGCACAAACACGCCGGCAATACGGGGGCGCTCTTCCGCCATGCCGGTTTCCTTTTCAACAATCGACGCCATGATCAGCGCCTCATACGGCGTTGCGTAGGGCAATCCGGCTGCACGTGACGCCCACTCACTGGCCAGGATTTTTTGCTGGCGCGCATAAAGCTTTTCAAGAACACCGATATCCGTATCACCAACAGCTATGTCATAGGTATCAGGAGCAAACATGCCCTCCGGACTGGGTTCGGTCGCTCCCAGCATTGCCAGCAATGCGGCATCATCCCGTATGGCTGTCGACGTGATGTTCTTGTGTTCTGCAAGCAGGCGACGCAGATCCCGGTAGGTGGTTCCCTCAATCACCGTCAGCCGTGAATCAATGACCAGCTTGCCCTCACCCAGCAACCGCAACAACGATACCGTGCTCTGTGGAGACTGTAGCTGCACAACACCCGCCCGCAACGTCTTGTCCCCGGGCTGCAACCGCAACCAGGCACGAGCCAGCCAGCGATCAGGCAGTATCCCGTCATTGGCCAGGGTATCGATCACCGATGAATACGAGGCACCGCGCGCGATCTCCAGCCGGTAGCCATCAACCGGCAAAGGAAGACGCGAAAACAGGCCCTGGTAAATCCAGAGCGTGGGCAGAAAGGTCAGGAGAAAAAGCGCCAGGGCCCAAGGCCAGCGACGCCGGGGCGAAGATGAGCGTGTCATGATCCGCCTAGCATCTCATCCCAGTAGCGTTGAAGTCGACGGGTGATTGGGCCGGGCATCCGTTCAATGGCGGCCAATTGGCGGACCGGCCAGATGCCGTAAAGGCTGTTGCAAAAGAAAACCTCGTCCGCCGCCAGAACCTGCTCGAGACGGTATTCACCTTCCTCAAACGGGATGCCTGCGCGCAACGCCTCAGCCTGCAAGGCCTGGCGCATCACGCCACGCACGCCGGCACGGTCCAGGCGCGGGCTATGCAGCACACCATCCTGCACCCAGAACACATTGCTGAATACACCCTCGACAACATGCCCCCCGACATCCAGCACCAGCGCCTCGCTGGCTCCCTCATGGGTGGCGAGTTCACGGCGCAGTAACACCTGCTCCAGACGATTGAGGTGCTTGTGGCCCGCCAGCAAGGGGCTGATGCCCAGAGGCTGCTGGCAAACTGTCGCGACAATGCCCTGCGCGGCGTGCCCGGGAGGCCAGGACATTTCAGGATGAAGGGAAAAGATCAGTGTGGATGGCGCATCCGGATCGGGCAAATAACCGCGGCCGCCAGTGCCACGCGTCAGGATGATCTTGGCAACCGCCTCGTCACTGCCAACCAGAAAACCGGCAAATGCCGTTGCAGCAGCGTCTGCATCAAACACAATGCCAAGTGCCGCCGCACTGCTGCCCAACCGTGACATATGCTCATCAAACAGCAGCGGACGGCCGTCTGAAATGCGGATCGTTTCGAAGAGACCGTCGCCGTAGGCAAGACCGCGGTCCGCCACACTCAGTGCGGCAGTGTCACCCTGCTCCAGGGTGACACCATTAACCCAGACACGGCGAATCATTCACACCCGCCGGAAAATCAGCGAGCCATTGGTCCCGCCAAAACCGAACGAGTTGGACAGCGCCACGTCAATCTTCATGGGGCGTGCCTTGTTCGGCACATAATCCAGCGTGCAGCCTTCAGCCGGGTTATCGAGATTGATCGTTGGTGGCGCGATATTGTTGGCAATTGCCAGCACCGAGAAGATCGCCTCCACAGCACCCGCAGCACCCAGCAGATGTCCAACCATGGACTTGGTCGAGCTCACCGCCAGCTTTTGCGCATGCTCACCAAACACAGACTGTATGGCCTGGGTTTCAGCCACATCACCGGCTTCAGTCGAGGTGCCGTGAGCATTCACGTAATCGACCGCATCCACTGGCAGACCGGCATCACGCAGCGCATTGCGCATGGCTGCCGCCGCACCTTCGCCATTTTCGCTGGGCGCAGTCATGTGATAGGCGTCATCGCTCATGCCAAAACCAACCACTTCGGCATAAATGCGTGCACCACGTGCCATTGCATGCTCGTACTCTTCCAGCACCAGCACGCCTGCACCATCGCCCAGAACAAAACCATCGCGATCACGGTCCCAGGGGCGACTGGCTGCCTGAGGGTCGTCATTACGTGTGGAAAGTGCACGGGCAGCAGAAAACCCGGCCATGCCCAGCGGGCTGGATGCCTTTTCAGCTCCGCCAGCCAGCATCATGTCGGCATCACCGTAAGCAATCATGCGTGCCGCCAGACCAATGCAGTGCGTACCACTGGTACATGCGGTGGACACAGCAATATTGGGCCCCTTGAGCCCCAGGCGAATGGCCAGCATGCCCGCAGCCATGTTGATAATGGAGCCCGGCACAAAGAACGGCGAAATCTTGCGGGGACCATCGGCCATCAGCGTTTCCTTGCTGCGCTCGATCGAACTCAGTCCACCAATACCGGAGCCAATGGAAACACCGATGCGTGGTGCATTTTCCGGCGTCACTTCCAGACCGGAGTCTGCCATGGCCTGGACACCCGCAATAATGCCGTACTGGATAAACTCATCCATGCGGCGAGCTTCCTTCGCCGGCATATAGGCCTCAACGTCCAGCCCGCGCACAAGCCCGGCAAACCGGGTGGAGTAATTCGTGGTATCGAAATGATCAATCAGGGAAATCCCGCTCTTGCCGGCAACAATACCGGCCCACGTGGATTCCACGGTATTACCCAAACCGGTCAGCATACCCAGACCTGTGACTACGACACGACGACGTGACATGACTGCTCCTGCCCTGCTGGCTGTTACCCTGCTGATCACCGGTTTAACAACCACATCAAACCCAACAGACACACCCGCCATCACCAAGCCATTGATGTGCTCGGCAATAGCGGATGCCAGATACAAAAAAGCCGCAGACTACCGATGCAGTGCTGCGGCTTTTTGACAATACCAACAAAAATTACTTGTTGTTATTGTTGATGTAATCGATCGCGTTCTGCACGGTGCTGATCTTCTCAGCTTCTTCGTCAGGGATCTCGAGTTCGAATTCCTCTTCCAGAGCCATCACCAGCTCGACAGTGTCGAGCGAATCAGCGCCCAGATCATCCACAAAGGATGCTTCGCTGGTAACGTCTTCCAGCTTCACACCCAGCTGTTCGGCGACGATCTTCTTGACGCGTTCTTCGATAGTGCTCACGTTTTTCTCCTCGTTGGACAGTATCCCTTGCAGGAACGGAGGCTAGTGTATTGAACCCCCCGTAGGGTGGCAAGCCGGCTTTTTCTGCAAAGGGTAAGGGTTTGTTGCAACCATAAAAACAGGAAAAACTCCTGTTATTCCATATACATACCGCCATTCACATGGAGCGTGACGCCAGTAATGTAGCTTGCTTCCGCCGAGGCAAGAAAGCCTACGGCAGCTGCAATTTCCTCTGGTTGACCCAATCGGCCAGCCGGAATCGAGGCCAGAAGCTTCTCTTTTTGCTCTTCCGGCAGGACATGGGTCATGTCCGTGGCAATGAAACCCGGTGCCACGGCATTGACCGTAATATTACGCGAACCGATCTCGCGGGCCAGTGCCCGGGAGAAGCCCTCCAGGCCAGCCTTGGCGGCCGCATAGTTGGCCTGACCCGGATTGCCACTGGAACCCACCACCGAACTGATGCTGATGATACGACCCCAGCGCTCTTTGGTCATGGCTTTCAGGCAGGCCTTGCTCATGCGATAGATGGCATTCAGGTTGGTATTGATGACGCTATCCCACTCATCATCCTTCATGCGCAACATGAGGTTGTCACGCGTGATGCCGGCATTGTTGACGAGAATAACGGGGGCGCCCACGTCAGCGCTCACGGCCGCCATGCACGCCTCGATAGAAGCGGGATCAGCGACATTCAGGGCGAAACCTCGACCACTGTTACCCGCCTCCTTCAGATACGCCGTGATGGCCTCGGCACCTGCCTCGGTGGTGGCAGTCCCGACCACCACAGCACCACGACGAGCCAGTTCAAGCGCGATGGCCTTGCCAATCCCGCGGCTGGCACCCGTTACCAGGGCAATCTTTCCTGTAATCGACATCCTGTTTTCCTTCTTCTTGTGAACCCGGATCATCCGGCAGCACGCTGCCCGGACGCCTCAAACCGCCAGAGCCGCCGCAAAACCTTCTGCGGACTCCAGTGCAGTACATTCCATTTCCTTCACGATACGTTTGTTAAGGCCACACAGCACCTTGCCCGGACCGCACTCCAGCGCGCGCACCACGCCCAGACCCGCCAGCGTTTCCATGCACTGCACCCAGAGGACAGGGCGATACAGCTGCTGGATAAGTGCCGCACGCATCGCCGGCACATCAGCCTCAATGCGGGCGGACACATTCTGCACGACCGGTATGGCAGGCGTGTTAAATGCAATGGCCGCAAGCGTACCTTCCAGCTTTTCTGCTGCGGGCTTCATGAGCGCACAGTGCGATGGCACCGATACCGGCAAAGGCAAGGCGCGCTTGGCGCCTGCTGCCTTGAGCTTTTCGATGGCAACAGCGACAGCGGCCGCGCTGCCGGCAATCACGACCTGCCCGGGCGCATTGAAGTTCACGGCTTCCACCACACCGGCGGCCGAGGCATCGGCGCAACACTGCCGGACAACATCATCGTCCAGCCCCAGAATGGCGGCCATTGCGCCCTCACCTGCCGGCACCGCCACCTGCATCAGACGGCCACGCTCAGCAACCAGACGCACGCCGTCAGCGAGGGAGATGGCACCTCCAGCCACCAGCGCGGTGTATTCGCCCAGCGAATGGCCTGCCAGATAATCCGGCGCACGACCACCCGCCGCCAGCCATGCACGAAACACGGCGACACCCGCCGCCAGCAACACCGGCTGGGTGTTTTCGGTGCGATTGAGGTCCGCCTCGGGACCATTCTGCGAAAGCGCCCAGAGATCCAGACCCAGTGCAGCAGAGGCTTCGTCAAACGTTGACCGTACAACAGGATGAGCCGCAGCCAGATCGGCCAGCATGCCAACTGATTGCGACCCCTGACCTGGAAAGACGAAGGCAAGTCCGGACATGCAAAAACCCCTTGTTTGAAATCGTGGTTGCCCGATACGGCAGCCGCGCAGAAGAATGACCAATTGGTGAAGGGCTTGCCAGCACGAAGTTGCAAGCAGTCTTTTCAGACAGGACAGGAGATCAGACCGCCGCTGGCGGCACACTCACAGGAGCAGACATGCGGGCATGAATCAGGCCTGGCACGTTTTTCTCGACTTCCTTTATCGACACACGCACTGCCTGTGCAAAGGATGCCTCGTCGGCACTGCCATGGCTCTTGATGACGATACCGGTCAGCCCGACCAGGCTGGCACCGTTGTAACGGCCCGGATCCATCTGCTGTCTGAGTCCCTTCCAGATTGGAAAGGCCAGTGCTCCCACCAGCTTGCTGAGCCAGCTGCGCCCGATCTCGACCTTGATCATGCCGGCCATCATCTTGGCCACGCCCTCGGAGGACTTGAGTGCGATATTGCCGACAAAGCCGTCACAAACCACCACATCGGCATGCCCCTTGAAGACACCATCGCCTTCGACATAACCGATGTAATTCAGGCCGGACTGCTTCAGCAACTCATCCGTCTGCCTGATGAGGTCGTTACCCTTGATTTCCTCTTCCCCGATGTTGAGTAACCCGACTCGCGGACGCTCGATACCGTCCAGCACTTCCGCAACGACAGAGCCCATCTGGGCAAACTGCAGAAGATGGGCAGGACCGGAATCAACATTGGCACCCAGATCCAGCATGTGCACATGCCCGGTCATGGTGGGCAGTGCTGCCATGATGGCAGGACGATCAATATCGGCATGGGTTTTGAGTACGAAACGGCTGATTGCCATCAGGGCACCGGTATTACCGGCAGAGACACAGGCATCAACAGACTTCTCGTGCACCAGATTGATGGCGAGCCGCATGGAGGACTGTTTTTTCTGGCGAAGGGCCACGGCAACCTTGTCATCCATGGTGACCACCTCGGTGGTATGAACGACGGACACACGGGAGCGCTCGCCTGATGACAGACGGGCCAGAAGGGGATTGATCAGGGACTCATCGCCAACAAACGTCAGCCGGAGGGAAGGCGCTTCACGAAGCACCGCCAGGGCGGCGGGAACCGTGACGCGGGGACCGAAGTCCCCGCCCATTGCATCGACAGCTAGCGCGATGCCGGTCATCGACGATTATTCTTCGTCTTTGCTCGGGAACAGCTGACGACCACGGTACACGCCGTCTTTGGTCACGTGGTGACGCAGATGCGTTTCACCGGTTTCCTGATCGACCGACAGGGTCGGGCCGGTCAGGGCATCGTGCGCACGACGCATGTCACGTGCGGAACGGCTTTTGCGGTTTTGTTGAACGGCCATGACAGGACTCCGGAACTAAAATTAACAGTTTAAAATCATTTCTCTTCGGGGTGGCCTTTCAAACCGGCCAACACCTGAAACGGGTTTTCGCGAGCAGGCTCTTCCGCGACGTCATCTTCTGTTGTCGCTTCAATCTGCAGCGCTTCACAACTTTCGTGCACTGGCACCAGCGGCAACGAGAGAATCAGCTCGTCTTCCAGCGCCTCCAGCAAGTCCAGCCGACCCTCTTCATCGAGCACCAGAAAATCGGCCTCGTCTGACAGCTGATCAGCATCTTCTTCGCTGCGCAGAAGAAAAAGGGACGCACTTGACTGCTCTGTGCAGGTCACCGGCTCAAGGCAGCGCTGGCAGGCCAGCTGAACCGTCGCACCAAGCTCTGCGTCGAGTTTCATCAGTCCTTGCGCATCACGCGAGACCTTGCAATGCACCTTGATCTCACCGGTATCACTAACCACTCCCTCCCGCACGCGGGGGAACGCCGCGAGCGGAAAGACCTGATCGATCTCGCCTTCGCGGTCCGCCCATTTCTGGGCATCAATGAGATGCGGCAGGGACCCGGCTAACATAGGCGCGCGATAATACGGATTCGACCTGTGGCTGTCAAAAGAAAAACCATTGTATTCTCCCGGGTTTAGGGGCTCCCGAGACCGCCATGCCACCGCATAACCCGAGCATCCTGCTGGCATCATCCTCGCCGGCTCGACGTACCCTGCTGGAAAAGCTGGGACTGCCGTTTGATATCGCCAGTCCGGACATCGACGAAGCCGCCCTTCCCGGTGAGAATGCCGAAACCCTGGTGACCCGGCTGAGCCGGGCCAAGGCACTGGCGCTGGCAGGGACGCACCCGGACAGCCTGATCATCGGCTCTGACCAGGTACTGACCCTGGGCGACGAAACATTGAGCAAGCCTGGCAGTCATGAGCGCGCCCGGGTCCAGCTTGAGCGACTGTCTGGCCAAACCGTGACTTTCCACACCGGGCTCTGCCTGCTCAATACCCGTACAGGACAGTACCAGGTAACCGCAGAACCATTCGAGGTCAGCTTTCGCCATCTCGGTCCGGAACAGATTGAACGCTACCTGCTGGCGGACCAGCCCTATGGCTGTGCCGGCAGCTTCAAGGCCGAGGCGTTGGGAATCACGCTGTTCCAGCGCTTTAACGGGCGAGACCCCAACAGCCTCATCGGTCTGCCACTGATGGCGCTGGTTGACTTCCTGCTGGCGGAGGGAGTGGTACTGCCCTGAGCACCACGCAAAAAAAACGGGAGACCAATGGCCTCCCCGTTTTTTGTACAGCCTATATAAGCCGCAGCAATGCCTTTTAGTCAAACCAATCAGCGCAATTGTGGACCCTGCGCCGGAGCAACCCTTGCAGCCACAGCAGCACCAACACTTGCACCAAAGCGGCCAAGCAGGCTGTCCAGCGGATTTTCTGATACCGAGTAGTCCACCAGCTTTTCGGCACCGACCACGGTCCGGGCGACCGAGTCAACCGAGCCAAAACCATCGGCAAGCCCCAGCTCGACTGCCTGTTGCCCCGTCCAGAAAAGGCCACTGAAGATATCGGGACTTTCCTTGAGGCGCTGACCGCGCCCCTGCTTCACGGCAGCCACAAACTGCTGGTGAATGGCATCCAGCATCATCTTGATATGAGCCTTGTCTTCCGGCCTGACTGGTGCAAACGGGCTCATGAGCGCCTTGTTCTCACCAGCCGTCAGGGTTCGGTCCTCGATACCCAGCTTCTGCATCAACCCTTCAACACCAAAGCCCTGCATGATCACGCCAATGGACCCCACCAGACTGCCTGGTGCAACGTAAATCTGGTCCGCCGCTGCCGCTATATAGTAGGCGCCACTGGCACCCATGTCGGTAATGACGGCGTATACCTTCTTGCTCTTGTGGATACCGCGAAGACGCCGGATTTCTTCATATACATAGGCCGACTGCACCGGGCTTCCACCCGGGCTGTTGATTTCGAGCACGACAGCCTGGCTGTGCGGCGACTCAAATGCTGCCCGAAGCCCCTCAATGATCATGGCAGCATTGGCCGGCGAATCATCGGAAATCTCGCCCTGAACACTCACCACCGCGGTGTGCTTGCCGGCAATGGCGGCGGTTTCGACCGAGTCGCCATCAAATACCAGCCAGAGCAGCACGGTCAGGTAGGCGAATGTCAGCACCCGGAACAAAATGCTCCAGCGACGGGCACGACGCTGCTCGTCCACTGATGCCATTACCACTTTTTCCAGCAGCTCCCACTCCCGTCCTTTCGGTCCTGCCGACGGCGGAGTCGTTCCCCAGGGGTTATCAGCCATTATCTACTCCAGACGCAGACAGTATCGCCCGCAAAGAATTGGTGAGGTTATAGCGAACGCAAGTGCTCTGCCAAGGCAAACAGGTCATCAACAATATCAAGAGGCCCGAATGCACGCAGCGCCCTGGTCTCATGAACCCCATGTGCAATACCGATACGCGGCATGCCTGCGCGCTTGGCCATCTCCATATCAAAAGTGGTATCACCAATCATGATGGCATCCTTGGGCCGCAGACGGGTTTCCGCAAGGATTTCGTACAGCATCCGGGGATCCGGCTTGGAGACGGTTTCATCCGCCGTGCGACTGAGATCAAACGCAGTGGTAAGACCTGTTTTTATCAGCACCCTGTCGAGACCGATCCGGCTTTTGCCGGTGGCCACCGCCAGCAGGAAGCCTCTGCCACGCAGCTCGTGCAACAACTCCGTCGCACCTGGAAAAAGATCACTGCTGCCGGCCGACCCCGCCACAAAGTGCCTGGCATAACCTTGGCGAATGGCCTCACGGATTGCGGCATCATGCCGGGGGAAAAGACGCTCAATAGCCTCAGGCAAGCCAAGGCCAATGATGTGACGGACAGCCTCGTAGGTTGGTACGACCAACTCAAGGTCGTGCGCTGCCATCTGCATGCAATGCACGATCTGGCGCTCGGAATCCATCAGTGTGCCATCCCAATCAAAAATGATCAGCTTAGCCACGAC
>JACCDZ010195931.1_pt1 | contig 18190 bp, 18 predicted proteins | sample 7449551 | NCBI WGS metagenome assembly JACCDZ01 (sample SAMN15323452, study PRJNA562643) | freshwater metagenome | isolation source: river surface water | place: USA:Blue River Watershed | collected 2017-08-18
AACGTAGCATCGGGCATGACGGCGGTGTCTCGGACGGTGATTTGCTCGCACAAACAACCTAACCCGTTTCACCGTCCGTCCCTACCTCTTTCCCGCTAATCCGCGATGAACCATAAAAAAGCCCCGGTGCCGTAAAACGCCGGGGCTTTTTCATTCAGTACGTCTTACTTCACGATTTCCAGCAGTTCCACTTCAAACTGCAGCACCGAGTTTGGCGGAATCGGGCCAGCGCCCTGATCGCCATAGGCCAGATTGGCCGGCATGGCGAACTTGAACTTGGAACCGACCTGCATCAGCTGCACGCCTTCGGTCCAGCCCGGGATCACGCGGTTCAGCGGGAAGCTGACCGGTTCGCCACGCTGGATGGAGCTGTCGAACACGGTGCCGTCGAGCAGCTTGCCTTCGTAATGCACCTTAACGGTGTCAGTGGCAACCGGCTTGGCACCAGTGCCCTGCTTGATCACTTCATACTGCAGGCCGGAGGCAGTTGTGGTCACGCCAGCCTTCTTGCCGTTTTCAGCGAGGAATGCGGTGCCCTTGCTGGATGCTTCGGCAGTGGCCTGCTGCATTTTTGCCGTGGCTTCTTCACGCAGTTTCTGTTCGAACGCCATGAGGGCAGCCTTCATTTCGTCCTGGGTGATCACGCCGTCTTTCTTGGCGTAGGCATCACGAAAGCCGGAAGCAAACTGGTCGACATTCAGGGACGGTGCCTGGGCAGCGCTGGATTTGCCGGTCATGTAGCCAATGCTGTAGGCCGCACGTTCTTCGACGGACTCAGGCTTCTTGGCGGACGGGTTGGGTGGCATGCAGGCGGCGAGGCTGGCACCGATCACGACGATCAGGCTGCCATTGCGAAGGAGGCGATTCATAGGGGGTCCTGTTCAGGGGTCAAAATCCAGGCAGAGAAATTACACGCAAGCGGGCCTTATGGCTATGCCCCAGGGCCCTGAGCCGCCAGAAAAGCTCTCAATGCGGCCGGTTTCAGCGGTTTGCGCAGCAGGGTAAAGCCGGCTTCCCGTACCTGCTGGGCCAGTTCCTCGGAGTGATCGGCGGTAATCAGGGCGGCCGGCAGCCCGCGGGTCAGCCGTTTGAGCAGGCTCAGACCGTTTTCTTCGGTGCCCAGATGGTAGTCCGCCAGTATCACGTCAACACGGTCGGCAGAGCCGGATTCACCCAGTAACAGCTCGGCCTCAACGGGGTGGCTGGCCAGGTAGACCGTGCATCCCCAGCGGCTGAGCAGGGCATTCATGCCGGCCAGGATGTCGGGCTCGTTGTCGATGCAGAGCACATGCAGGCCGGCCAGCGGGTGTTGCGAGGCGCTGCTGCCGGCTTCGGCAGGCAGGGCAGGGGCGGCGGCAGCGCGCGGCAGGGTGACCGAGAACACGGCCCCATGGCCGGGCGCAGAGCGGACAGCCACGGTATGGCCGAGCAGGCGCGCCATGCGGTCAACGGTGGCCAGACCAAGCCCCATGCCTTTTTCACCCCATGGCGAGGCTTCCCCGCCACGGTGAAACTCTTCAAAAATCTGGGTCTGCTTGCTCGGGGGAATGCCGGGGCCGGTGTCCCATACCTCGATGCGCAGGCCCCCCGCCGTGCGGCGCACGCCCATGATGACGCGGCCATGACGGGTGTAGCGCAGGGCATTGCTCAACAGATTCTGCAGGATGCGCCGCAGCCATTGCCGGTCACTGCTCACCCATGCCTGCGTACGCACGATATGCAGTTGCAGGTTGCGCCGCTCGGCCAGGGCGGCGAATTGTCCCCGCATGCTTTCAAACAGGTCATCAAGCGACACCGGTGTGATGTTGGGCGTCAGGGCACCGGCATCCAGTCGCGAAATTTCCAGCAGCGCAGAAAGCAGTTCCTCGGCACCGTGCAGCGAACTGTCAATCTGCTGCACCAGTTCGCGTTCCCCGGCCTTGTCTCCGGTCTGTTGCTGCAGTGCGGTCACAAAGAGACGTGCCGCATTCATGGGCTGCAGTAGATCGTGACTGGCTGCCGCAATGAACCGGGTTTTTGACAGGTTGGCCTCGACAGCCTGCTGTTTGGCGGCTTCCTGTGCGCCAAGGGCCGCGCGCAACTGTTGGGTGCGTTCTTCAACGCGCTGCTCCAGTGCCTGTTTGGCATCGGCCAGTGCCTGTTCGGTGCGCTTGAAGTGCGAGACATCGGTGAACGTCGTGACAAAACCACCGCCGGGGATGGGTTGTCCGCGCATTTCAATGACGCGGCCATCGCTGCGCACACGTTCAAATACATGCGGGCTGCCGGCGCGCATGTATTCCACGCGCTTGCGGACGTGCTCATCAATGTCACCGGGCCCGCACTCACCGCGTTGCGCATTGAAACGGATGAGGTCGCTTACCGGGCAGCCGACATAGACCAGTTCCGGCGGGTAGTCGAACAGTTCCATGTAGCGCCGGTTCCAGGCGACCAGACGCAGCTCGGCATCAACCACGCTGATGCCCTGCGTGATGTTTTCCATCATGGTGGAGAGCAGGTCGCGATTGAAACGCTGCAATTGCGAGGTCTGGTCGAGCAGCGACATCACCTGACCGATTTCCATGCCGCTGCCGCGCAGGGTGCTGGTGATCATGGCGCGGGCCGACGGTGCCCCGATGGCACCTGCCAGCAGGCGTTCGGTGAACTGCCACCACGGCGCACTCGCATGGCGGCGACCATCTAGGGTTTCATTGCGGTTGCGGGCAAATGTCTGGAAGGCCTGATGTGCCGGGCCTTCGCCCACAATGCGTGCGGCCAGGTCCTGCAGTTCGCTCAGCGGCAGGCGTTCCCATTCTGCCGGACTCACTGGCGCACTGGGGGTGGCATACGGGTCCAGGAACGGCGTGGCCTGGATCTGCTCGTTGAGCGTGGGGCGGTAACGCAGGGAGATCAGTACAAACAGGCTGATATTGGCGAGCAGTGACCAGAACACTCCGTGTGTCAGGCTGTCCCAGCCGGAAAGGTTGAACAGTGATTCGGGACGCAGCCAGTCAAGGCCCAGAGGCCCCTGCTGAATCCACTCGGGCGTGTGACCACCGGACTTGCCCAGTGCGGGGGCCAGCAGTGTGTACAGCCACAGGCCAAAGCCTGCACACAGGCCGGCGGTAACGCCATGACGGCTGCCGCCACGCCAGAACAGCCCGCCGACAATGGCCGGCGCAAATTGCGCCATGGCAGCAAAGGCCAGCAGGCCAATGGTGGCCAGTTGTTCGAATTCATTGATGAGGCGATAGCAGCCATAACCCAGCAGCGCGATCACGATGATCGAAAGCCGGCGCGTGGCCAGCAGCAGGCCCTTGATCTGCCGGCGCTCGCCCAGTCGCAACGACTTGATGCGCCACAGCGCCGGTATCACCAGATCGTTGCTGACCATGGTGGAGAGGGCAACGGTGGCGACAATCACCATGCCGGTGGCCGCAGAAAATCCGCCGAGGAATACCAGCATGGCCAGCGCGGGCTGATCGGCCACCAGCGGCAGGGCCAGTACCGCAATATCCGGGTTGATGCCGGCCAGGCGCGGATCGGTCAGGGCGGCCACGGCAATCGGCAATACCGCCAGCGTCACCAGCAGCAGATAGCCACCAAACAGCCAGCGCGCGCCACGGACATGGCGTACATCGTCGCACTCCACCACACTCACATGGAACTGTCGGGGCAGACAGAAAAATGCCACAAAGGCGAGCAGCGTCTGCGCCATGAAGCCGTGGGGTAATTCGCCGGGCCGCACCAGTTTCTGCAGGCGTTCATCCTGCAGCAGGTTGGTGTCCGGCAAGGTGCCCAGTGCAAAGCAGCCAACGGCAACCAGCGCCGCCAGCTTCACCACCGACTCCATGCCGATGGCCAGCATCAGGCCCAGATGATGCTCGCTGGCGTCCAGCCGGCGGGTGCCAAAAAGAATGGCCAGCAGGGCCAGAAACAAGGCCGTCCACAGTGCAATGTCGCCGGGGATGATGTCGTGGCTAAGGCCGTGCCCGCCCATTACCTCCACGCTCATGGCAACGGCTTTCAGTTGCAGTGCGATATAGGGAAGGATGCCGATGACGGCAAAGACGGCGACCAGTGCCGCCAGGTGTTGTGCCTTGCAGTAACGGGCGGCAATGAAGTCCGCAATCGAGGTGACGGGTTGCGCCTTGCTGGCCAGGATCAGGCGTTCCCAGATGCGGTGCCCGAAGAACACCAGCAGCAGTGGCCCGAGGTTGATCGGCAGGAAGCTCCAGCCGCTCTGCACGGCCGCACCCACCGCCCCATAGAATGTCCACGAGGTGAAATACACCGCCAGCGTAAGGCTGTAGAGCACCATGCGCTGGCGAGGGCTGAACCGGCCTTCCTGACGGTCGCCCCAGAAGGCGAGGGCAAACAGCAGGCCGAGATACACCAGCGTGATGAGTGGCAGAATCCAGGCAGACATGCAGTGCCTCGTGTGATGGTCTTGCCATTGCTAGCCCGGATATTCATGGCCCGGCTATGGATGGCTCGACCGTTGGTTAGCTGACTATGGAACAGGGCGCGACTGTCGTCCAGCCGGTCAGCCCGTTAGACCAAGGTCTAAGCGCTGTCCCATGGACAATACGCTAGGCTGTAAGTATCAAGAGAAACAGGACGCATCATTTGGAGTGTTGTCTCCTTGTCGGGTACCGGAAGGTGCCCGTTTTTTTTGCCCTGGCATTCTGGATCGGGGATTCTGGATCGGGCATGACGGACCGGGTATTCCGGTCTGGGTGTGGCGGCAGCAGGCATGTCATTGAGACTTCATCTGTTCCAGTTGCTGATACAAGCGGATTTTCTTTTGCAGGTCGGCCACGGTTTGCAGACCGTCACGACGCGCCGCACGTAACAGGATCAGTGTCAGCTCGGCCGTGACAAAGGCATCAGCCGCCGCTTCATGGCGCGCATGATTGTGTAGCCCGAAAAAATTCGCCCAGTCATCCAGCCCGCGCAATCCGTCGCGTTCTTTCGGGAACAGGGCGGGCAGGCAGACGGCAAGGTCCAGCCACAGGCGGGCAGGCACCATGCCGAAGTGCTGCCGGGTGGCGCGCTCGACCATGTTCTGGTCAAACACCGAATGAAAGGCAAAAAACACGGCAGGCCCGGACCACTGGTAAAAGCGCAGCAGCACTTCTGCCGGAATGTCGCCGGTAGCAATCGCCTCGCTGCCAAGACCATGCAGCAAAACGGTGTCGCGCGTATCAGCACCGGCTTGCGCCAGCACGGCCTCAAACTGGTCGGCAAGCCGGATCTGCTCCGCTTCGATGGCAACGGCACCGATGGACAGTAACAGGTCCTTCTGCATGTTGAGGCCGGTGCTTTCCACATCCACCACCACAAAGCGGCAGTCATGCAGTGACAGTTGTGCCGGTGCCGCCGGGGCGGTAATGGCCGCCATTGCACGACGGTCGCCCACCGGTGCTGCAGGTTTTCCGAGAAGTCGCGTCAGCCAGTTCATGACGACGTCATAGCTGCCAGGTCAGCGCCAGCACTTGCTGCAGACGCTGAGCCTGACGGAAGGATTCGCGCAGGATGCGTGCATCCAGCGGATTCAGTGTTTCCGGCTTCAGCCGGTTATCCAGCGGCTCACTTGCTGCCCGGCGTTCCTGGTGATGACGCATGCGCAACAGGTGCAGCAGGCTGTAGGCCTCTATCCATGCATTCACATCCGGGGCGGTCAGCACGCCGGCCGCCTGCAGTGCCTCCAGCCGGTCAAAGGTGTTGGTGGCGGCTATGTCTTTTGAGTAGGCCAGCACACGTGCGGCATCCACAAACGGCGTCAGCCCCTGCAGCTTGAGATCAATCGTGTTCTTGTCGCCGCCCTTCGCATAGACAAAGCCCTGGAAGAAATTGAGCGGCGGACGACGCTCCAGTGACATCTCGGCCATCATGCGCAGGAAAAGCGAATGCCCGCTGATGCGTGTGCGCACGTGCGCGAACAGTTCGTCTGCCATGGCCACATCACCAAAGATGGCACGGGCATCCAGAAAAATGGCGGAGTGCACCAGGTTTTGCGGTGTCCATGCCTCGGTGAAATGACGGTACCAGTCCTCCCATTCGCCAAGGCTCAGGCAAAGCTCGGGGTTGCTGGCCATGATGTTGCCCTTGCACAGCGTAAAGCCGCAGGCGGCCAGGTCTTCGTTGACGCGGTTGGCAAACGGCAGCAGCTTTTCACGCATGGCGGCGGGCGTCATGCCGTCCGGTACGGCAAACAGGATGGCATTGTCCTGGTCCGTGTACAGCGTTTGCTCCTGCCGCGCCTCGCTGCCAAAACTGAGCCATGTAAACGCCACGCCGGGATCATGTCGCGCCAGATTCAGTTCGATCACCCGCTTCACGGTGCAGTCATTCAGGCTGGTGATCACGCGCAGGATTTGTCGTGCGGCCGCGCCACGCGCCAGCATGGAATCAACCAGTTGCTGGATGTCTTCGCGCAGGGCCACCAGCGTGTGCAACTCGGGCGCCGTGGCGATGGTGCGGGTGAGGTGCACCAGACTGACTTTCTGCAGCGCAAACAGGTCGCGTTCGGACACCACGCCCACCAGTTCTCGCTCGGGGTTGGTCAGGCAGACATGCGCAAAGTGATGGGCCGCCATCACCAGTGCCGCATCAAACGTGGTGTCATCCGGCGACAGGCACAGCGGGTGTTGTGTCATCACCGTCTGGATGGGGGCATCCAGCGCCGCATTACCGGCAATCAGTGCACGCAGGTCGCGCAAGGTGAAAATGCCGATGGGGTGACGATGATCGTCAGTGATGATGATCGAGCCCACGTTTGCTTCGTGCATGCGCAGCACGGCTTTTTGCACCGGCGTATCCGGCGAGCACACCACCGGATTGCGCAGCGCATAGCGCGACAGCGGCGTGTCCAGGCTGGCTTCATCGCCCACGGTCTGTTGCGCCTGCTGGCGGATGCTGCGGTTAACCTGATCCAGCAGGCTGCTCACGCCGCGCAGGCAGTAGTCGCGAAACACATCGCTGATGGTGAACAGCTGCACGAACATCTTGCGGTCAAGACTAAGGCAGAAGGTGTCGCCCACTGCGCGATGCAGCGTGCGGGTCGGTCGCTCGCCGATCAGCGCGGCCAGAGGAAAGCATTCGCCCTGGGTTATTTCAAAAGTGATCTCGACGCCGGGTTCCTCTTTGGGTTCTACGCCGGTCCGGGATTGCTGGTCGCGGGCAGAAGGGCGTTCGCCACGGATGCGCCCCTGCTTTACGACAAAGAAGCGCTCGGCAGGCCCGTCCTCCGGTCGTATCACTACCTCGCCATCGGCAAAGTAATGCAGCTCGCTGGTTTCCACGAACAGGGCAAGGTGCGCCGCCTCCATGTGGCTGAAGGGCGCGTAGTGGCGCAGAAATTCCATCAGGGCGCGTATGTTGGAACCGCTCACCCGCTGCGAGGTGGGGGGCATGGCAGACATCCTGTTTTGATTCTGACTCTAGCCGTAATTGTGCTGGGTTGATCTTAGACCAAGGTCGGGATGACGCCGGCGCATGGCTGTGGCAGGGCGTATGGATGGGGGTGTGCGTGATTGTGCATGACTGTGTTGAGGCCGGAGTGACCGTGGCCACTCCGGTTCGTGTATCAGTGGGGTGATCAGGCCGGTTGCTTGAGAACAGTGCCGTCCACATTCTTCACGGTGAGGTGCACCGGAATTCCCAGCGCCACACTGCGGGTGACGGTGCAGAAGCCTTCAAACTGGCTGAGGATGCGCTCCAGGTGTTCCACGCCTGCGCCGTCCTTGCCCAGCGTCAGCTCCGCATCAATCGACAGCACCCGCAGACGGTTATCCTCGTTGCGGCCAACGTTTGCGGTTGCCTTGCAGCTGAGCGGCTCGGCATCCTGCTTGAACTTGCGCAGGGCAAACAGCAGGCTGTCGGTCAGGCAGTTGGCCACGGCCGCCAGCAGCAGTTGCACCGGGCTCGGCCCCTGACTGGTGCCAAGGGGTGGTGGCTCATCGGCAGTCAGTGCAGGAATGCCCTCGCCAAAGTTCACCGTGCAGCGATAGTCCTGCACCTGCTGCAGGGTAAGGGTTTCCTGTTTGATGTCGTTCATCAAGGGCTCCGGTTCGGGTAGTAACGGTGAGCCCTGAGAATAGCCCGTTTGGCTGGCGCCAGCATGACAGGCGTCATGGTTTGGCCGGATTGACCTGCCCGGCGGGCTGCCAACAGTTTGATAGTTATCGAAATATGAAATAATATCCCGACACAATCACTCGCAGGAGCCTCCCATGCGCTTGTCCGTCGGCACCGCCGCCCCAGACTTCTCTGTTACCGACCTTTACGGCCAGACCCGGTCACTGTCGGATTACCGTGGCCGCAAACTGCATCTGTCGTTTTACCGCTATGCTTCCTGCCCGTTCTGCAACCTGCGTGTTCACGCCATGCGCCAGAAGGCCGCAGACTGGCAGCAGCAGGGCCTGGACCTGATGGCCGTGTTCCAGTCGCCGGTTGAAAGCATTCAGGAATACGCGGTGGGCAAGGTGGAAGAGTTTCCGGTCATCCCCGATCCGTCACGCACGCTCTACAAGGCCTATGGTGCAGAAACGTCATGGCTGGCGTTTGCCAAGTCAGCGGCGCGTTTGAAGGATGTGGCCGCTGCGACCGCCAAGGGCTTTTTGCCCGGCAAGATGGAGGGCGAGGTCAACCAGGTGCCGGCCGAATTCCTGATTGATGAAAACGGCATTATCCGCACCGCCTTTTACGGCAAGGATATTGGCGATCATCTGGATATTGAGGTGATTGAGCGGTTTCTTGCCGGGCGCTGATAAAAGCGCGACATGAGGTGATGTAAAAAGGGCGCTTGTTCAGCGCCCTTTTTTTATACCGGATTTACAAGGCCGGTTTTTCAGGACCATCCGGTTTCACGACCAGTGTTCCCCTGGTGGCAGCACTTCCCATTCCGGCTCTTCGAATTCCCCGACCACCGTGATGTCGCAGTTTTGCGCATGTTTCTCAAGGATGGCCCGCACGGTGTCGCTGCTGCGGTCATCCTTTGCATCGCGGTGTGCCTTTGACTCCCAGTGCGCAATCGCCAGCAATGTATCAGGGCTGCCGATCTTGCGGTGCAGGTAAGTGCCTTTTGCGCCAGGTGTTTGCTGGATGATCTTGCTGGCACGCACCCAGGCATCGGTGTATTCAGCCACCGTGTAGCCCGGTTTCATGCGTACCAGAAAGATGAACTTCATGGTCTGGCCTTGTGATCATGGAGGGCTTGAATCGCGCTCATATATGGGCAGATTCCGGCTGCATGAATACCAGTTCCCATATGTGTCCATCAAGGTCCTGATAGCGATGTTCGTACATAAAACCATGGTCCTTGGGTGGCAAGGGAACAGTGCCACCGGCTGCTTCCGCTTTTGCCACCATGTCATCCACGGCAGCACGGCTTTCGCAGGACAGGCAGATCAGTACTTCAACCTGCTTGGTGGCATCGCAGATGGTCTTGCTGGTAAAGGTCTGGAAAAACGGCTCCACCAGCAACATCACATAGATGTTCTCCGACACGATCATGCAGGTGGCATTCTCGTTGGTGAACTGCTCGTTAAAACTGTAGCCAAGGCTGCTGAAGAACCCGATGGAGCGATTAAGATCCTTCACCGGCAGGTTGACGTAAATTTGCGTGGCCACGGCGATGCTCCTGATTTGGCTTGATCAATGATGCGCCAGACAAAAAAGCCGGGATCACCATGATTGTTGATGACCCCGGCTTTTTTGATTCTCTGCAGATCAGCGCATCAGATCAACCTGTGCGCTGAACTGGATGCGTGTGGCAGTGGTGTCGGTACCGTCATTGTGCTCCAGCGTACCCTGCAGGATTTCCATGCCCAGGTTAAGGCTGCCAACCGGATTCCAGATCAGGTTAAGCGAGGCATACTCGTCCTTGTGCAGGGCGCTGCCCAGTTGTCCGGCCGAGTTGTCTACCTGCAGGTTGCCGTAGACCAGAGCGGTGTTCCATTTGTCATTCCAGAAGTGCTGGTAGGCAATAAAACCGCCGGCGCTGGACAGGGCCTTCAGATCGCCGTTGGCATCAAAGCCGGCATCACTGGTGCCACCGTTCAGGTCAGAGTAGTAGTGGCCAATGCCTTCGCCACCTGTGAGCGAGAACTGGATGGAGTCGTCACCAACCGTTTTCACCACGCCGGAGATGCTGCCACCCATGCCGGTCACGGTGTCATCCTGGCCGGCACCGTCACTCCATCCCACCTGGCGTGCTACGGCACCAATCTGCAGGTGTCCGCCTTCGGCTTCCCAGCGTGCGCGTGCAACGATGTCAGGCATGGGGGTGTTGGCTTCAAGCGCTGGGCCTGCACCGTAATCGATTTCTGCGGCGGGGCGCTCCAGCGCAAATGCCACATTGGTGCCTTCACCCAGATCTTTGGAGAAACGCAGCTGTGGTGTGAGCAGGAAGACGGCGCCACCGGGGCCGGCAAAGTCCAGCGTATTGGGCAGTGCGTCAGCATCCATGAAAGTGGAATACGTGTAACCACCCAGGATGTTGTTGACCTGCGCAAACGCATGACGCAGACGGTAGTTGGTGCTGTAGTCAGGACCAAAGAAATCGTTTTCGATCAGGATGCGCAGCGGGCCCATGGCATCATTGGTCGGACGACGGATTTCAAAATTGATGCGCGTCTGCTTGGCGTGCATGTGAAACTGGTTTTCCGCGCCGGCAGAAGGCAGGTAGGCAACCAGAAACTGGTCGGGGTCGCCGGTCGGATCAAGATCATAAATTGCGTCCAGCTTCAGGTAGCCGCCAATACGCATGATGCTGTCGGTATTGGGCAGTTTGAAAAAGCCGCTGAGGTCATCGCCATACAGGGCATTGTCGATACGGGCGCTGGCACTGGCGTTGTCGTTGATGGTGCGGCGAACCAGCGTAGTGACCTGTTGCTTTGCCTGCGCGACACTGCTTTTTGTGCTGCTGATGTCGGTCGAGTTTTTCGAGACCTGTTGCTCCAGTGCACTGATACGTGCACGCAATGCATCCAGATCATCGGTGCCGGTTTCGGCAGCCAGCAGCGGGCTACTCAGCAGTGCCAGCGGAATGACGGTCATCAGACGTTTCATGATCTTGTCCTCACTCAGTGGCCAGAGCCATTCCTGATACGGTTATCTTGCTGGAGGTTTTTTGGTTCCGGCGTGCCGGACGACCGGTATTACTGTTGGATGTAGCACAGACACTAAGCCCAATTAAAGCAAATGCGCCATGCCCGTAGTATTGCCGGATCAAACGGGCAGAAGCATTAGTTGCCCACCCGCCTGACCATCAGGTTTCCCGTAAATCCCGAGCGTCATGCTAGGATTTGCGCTGTTTTTGCCTGCTCCCGGAGATGTGCGTGACGGTATTTGTTCCCCCGGCCTCATCGGCCACCATGGCCACACCCGCCCCGTCGCCGTCTCAGGCAGAGTCTGCACGCCTGTTGCCCATTCATGCCGACCGCGACCGCCTGTTCAACGAGCTGCACACACGGCCCTTTCCCGTGCTGGAGCAGGGCTCGCGCGTGTCGCAGGTGGCCCTGCTGCATGGCGGCAAGGATGTCGCTGCCGAATACCGGCACATCCAGACCCTGTGTGAGCGCTATTCCATCCTGCCGCCGGCACCGGGCTCGTCCTGCTACTACCAGAACTTTGGCGGATTCGAGTTGCGCTGGGAGCGGCATACCGAGTTCTCCACCTACACGTTTATTCATCGTGTGGACGGTCCCGAGCCGTTCCAGCGCACGGCATTGTCGCTATTGCCGCCGGGCTGGCTGGCCGAGCTGCCGGGTGAGGTGATCAGCGGCCTTCATATCGAGATCACCGCCATGCCCGAGCCGTCCCCCGGCACCGAGGCGTTGCGTCAGCATTTTGAAGGGCATCGCCTGATCAGCTCGTGGGTGATTGACCGCAAGGCGCGGCTGTGGACCGCCTACCGCATTCACAACGACGGGCTGGGCCGCATTCTGGTGCTGAACAAGGAGCTTAATCCCTGCCAGCTGGGCCGGCTGGTGCGTCGCCTGCTGGAGCTGGAAACCTACCGCATGATGGTGCTGCTTGCGTTTCCGATGGCGCGCAGCATTGCTCCAGGCATTGCCGACATGGACCAGCAACTGGCCACCATCAACGAACAGATCAATGCCATACGCGGACTGGATGACGAGCGCCGCCTGCTCGGGCAGTTGTCCACGCTGGCCGCACGTATCGAGCACCTGCGCTCGGACACCAACTTCCGTTTTTCGGCGGCCCGCGCCTATTACGAACTGGTGCTCAGTCGTCTGGACGAATTGCGCGAGCAGGAAGAGTCCGGCATGCAAACCTTCAACGAGTTTTTGCCGCGCCGTCTTACGCCGGCCTTCCGTACCTGCGAGGCCGTCTCTGGCCAGCTGGATAACCTGTCGCGCCGTATTGATCGCGCCAGCGAACTGTTACGCACCCGTGTAGACCTCACGCTGGAAGCGCAAAACCAGGACCTGCTGCAGTCCATGAACAACCGCAGCCAGATGCAGCTGCAATTGCAGCAGGCCGTCGAAGGCCTGTCGGTGGTGGCCATCAGTTACTACATGGTGGGGCTGGTCAAATACATGGCAGGCTCACTGCACGAAATGGGCGTGCTGCGTTACCCCGAGCTGTGGGTGGGCGTGTCGGTGCCGGTGTGCGTGCTGCTGGTGTGGCGCGGCGTCAAACGATTGCGCAAGCAGCTGGTGGGGTAGGGAAGTGTGTGGATTTCCCTGCTCAGGAAATCCACACACTCAGGTTATCCCCGTTTGAAGTATTTCTTATTTCTTGAACAAAACGCCAGAAGCCCAAGGATGGAGATTTCCAGCCATCCGAATGCACCACCGCCAGAACGCTTGTAGTTGTCTACCCTTTTCCAGTTGTCGACGGGCTCTGTCGGTTCTGACTGCGTGACTGTTCGGCTGGCAGTGGCAGGGAGCGTGGTTGGGCTGGATGCGGTTTCGCTCTCGGTAATGAAGGTATTTACCGAGACTGCATTCTTTATGTCGAAAGCGTTCAGTTGCTCAAGCTTTTTGCTGATGTTCATGCCGAGTTGGCTGGTGGCGGCAATAAAGCTCTGGATGGACTCTTCAGTGGCCTGACTGCTTTCGACGGAGTAGCGGGTTCTCCGGCTGGCTGTCTCATCAATGCCGCTGGACCTGAAAATGATGGCATTGCTGGGGATATGAATGATCTTTCCATCAATGATGGTTGATGTCGTCATTTTTACAGATGGCACCAGAAAGATGGGGGCAATAGCAATATCCAGCAGAGCGCCAACCGTATTTTGTGTTTTTCTCTGATCCTGCTGGTAGGAAACCACAACGACGATGTCTGACCCATAGAGGTTGCGGATCGTATCAAGTGTTATTTTCTCTCGGGTGTCATCCGAACTAATGATGGAAACACCATTCACATATTTATCGTTTTTCAGGAGCTCTTTTTTAAGCGTCTCCGCCGCGATACGAAGAGTGGATTCCGGAACCATTTCGGATCTGTTTCCGGGGATCATCAGAATGGTGACCATTGTTGGAAAGATCAATGGCTTCTTCTCTTCTGCCACCAGTGAGTCCTTGACCGGTGAGAGAATCTCGTTAAGACGCATGGAGCGCGAGCTATCCGGACGCAGCGAGCCGCATCCGGCCAGGCTGAGCAGGGTAATGCCGAGCACGGCGACGCGAAGCATGGTGGTTGTCATGTTTTCCAGTCCTTGGGGGCTTCAGGAGCGTAGCTGGGGAGAGGGTAGCCAAATTACGCAGTGAGAAGGCGCGTATCATCAATGGAGTTGATGATTATTGGTAGGGGCTATCATGAATTGTCAGTCATGCATCAGCAGGCCGTTACCGCAAAGCCGTCACGCGGAAAGTGCACATGCAGCGTGCCGAGTTCTGCTTCTTCGCGCGCCAGAATCCATTGTGATGGCGTGACGCCCACCAGAATGCCTTCGGCAGGAATCTGGCCATAGTCGGACGGGGCAATGCGCACCAGTTTGCCCACCATCGGGTCGGTCGTGAACTCCGGCGGAATGGCGCGTGGTGTGGCATTGCGTGCAACCGCAAGGGCCTGCTCTGCCGTCAGTGGCTGTGCCTGCCCTTCGCCGAAGGCTTTCATGCGGTCCATCCAGGCCATGGAGCGAGGGTAAGTGTTGACGAGGGGCGACTCGGCCAGTTCGCGGACAAACCAGAGACTGTGCCAGGTAGAGAAATCGGCATGGGTGGGATGAGCGCCAAACAGGAAGTCCTGCGTTAGCCGCTGTTCGACATCGGCCAGATGAGCCTGCACATAGGCACGCGCCTTGTTTGGCGGCACGGCACGCACCGAGGCCGTGCGGCCGATATTGATGCGGTCCCAGACAAAGCGTGCAATATCCGGCAGCGACATGGACTGGCGCACCTTGCGCAGCAGTGTGCCGGTGCCACTGACCATCAGGCAGGCAAAGAACACTTTCAGGTCCACTTTTTTTACATAGGCCTGGGCATCGGCACTGCAGTTTTCCAGTGCCAGTTCCGGGCGTCCGGCCATGCGCGCGATTTCTGCCGCAATGGTGCGGGTGTCGCAAAAAATGTCGGCACCAATCTGCGCAACCGGAATCTTGCGGTAGCCACCGGTCAGCCGCTCCAGCAACGGACGTGGCGGCATCTCGCGCGTGATCACCGACAGCCATTGCACGTTGGCATAGCCCAGCATGGTGCGGATTTTTTGTGAAAACGGAGACATCGGGTAGTGGTGCAGGATGAGGCTGGTCATTGGGCGTCCGGTGCGGGGCAACAAAGGTCGGTAGTAGGTGAGGGTAAACGAAAGCTGAAGGGTTCAACTCTCGCCATTGCATGGGTGTTTTGCAAGTGCGCCAGCGTGTTCCTCAGCCAGCACCACAGCCTGTTCCTCAGTCAGCATTAACGCCAGCGGCGCAGCGAGGGCACAGACAGGCCTTGTTGATCTTGTCCGCCGGCACAAGGGCCAGTGCCTGCGGGCTGATGGCGGCCGTGCTACACCAGCATTCAACATCCAGCTTGCCGGTCTGCGCAGGCGCGCACTGGTTGGCGCCGCCGCAAAGCGGGCAACGGGTTTCGGGCAGTGCCTGCAAGGTGGGTGCTGTCATGGGTGGTCGGTCGTGGCGGCAAGGCTGCCGAGATGCTCTGTCCATGAGTTCAGGCACTGCCGCCACGGGCCGGGCTGGCAGGCGGGCTGGCCGGCGCGTTGCAGGGCATACACCCGGTTCTTATCGATGCCCACGGCAGCATAGGCCTCAAAGTCTGTCGACGAGTCACCGTAGGCCGCCACAAAGTGCCAGCCGTTCTGCTGGTAGCGCTGCAGTATGCGGGTTTTGAAGGCGGCATGATCGGCACTGTCGGCATGGCTCTGGGGCACATGAATGCTGCCCTCGGGAAAACCGTGCTCCGCCAGCCATTCGGGAATGCCGGACTGCAGGGGCCTTACGCGGGCACTCAGGTAGATGATCTTGTAACCCTGGTCGGCAAACCGGCGGACGGCAGTGGCCGCATCTTCGCGTGGGGTGAAAATGGAGCGTGGGCGCGGCGTCAGCGTGCCATCAATGTCAAACACCACGGCCTGATCGGGCCGGACCGGTGTTTTTTGTACCTCGGTGGGGTGCAGGGTGCAGCCTGTGCAAAGCAGGACAAGTGCAGCCAGTGTGAGTGTGCGCATTCGGTGTTTGTCTCTAACGGACTTTAGTTGTCTGGTTTTGTGGCAGCGCGTGACGCCGAGGATGCAGCAATGAACGCCTCGATGGCACCGGGCTCTCTTGCACTGCGGTCCAGCCACTCGGTGCGCCATTCGGCAATGCGCTCGCCCTTCATGTGAATATAAAGACCGGATTCCGGCTCATCAATCCACTCGCGCTGACGTATCAATACCAGCGGTTCTTCTGCGCCTGTGCAGTCCTGCGAGAAGGCCAGCGCTTCTTCAAAGGTTTCGAAGGCGTAGTAATAGTCCTCGCCATCAAATTCATCCGGTGCGCCGCGTTCGGGGTGACACCAGACACGGTACTCAAGCACGTCGTCAAAGAAGTAGCCGGCACCAGACTTTGCCAGGGCCGGATATTCACCAACAAGAGCGGGGTCGATGGCTTTCGGGTATTTGCTCATGGCGATTCAAGAATTACGTCAAAGATGCTGCATTGCAGCACAACCGGATTGATTGAAGCGAGGGAAAACAGGGTTTGCCCTCGCCGGGGTGTTACCGCCTGGCTAACTCGATTGTTTCGGCCTGCATGGGAGCAGCATGCGTAGGCGCTATAAAGTCTACGGCCTTCCAGTCGGGTTTGGCACCCGCGTCCGGCAGTACTTCGCCAACACGCCAGGTGGGTGTGGTCGGGTTGTCGGTCAGCGGCATGTCGTTCGCGGCGGGGGCAGGGCTGCGCGTGTGGGCGTGCATAACGATAGGTGGCTAATAGGTTGGTCCTCGGGTGGATTGCTAGTATCTTTTATTTTCCATTTTTTTTGCAGGCAGCCTCAAGTTGAATTTCACCAAAAGTATCTGGCACAACCTCATTATAGGATGCTAACTTTGGGTTCACGCTCCAAGTGCTGACGACTTCATTGTCAGGTTCTGGGCCATAATTTATTATCTGCACATTCGCCGATGTTCTGGATGCGCAATTGAAGTAAGTAAGAAACTTTATTTCGTCATATTCTTTGTGAGGGTAGTAATCTAATTTTTCTGTCGCTGCATATACATGTCTAAACCAAGCCTTTTTTTGGGCTCCGGACTGGGCGATAGAGCATGCATCTATATATATGTCGGTTCTTTGGTCGGAGTAAATTTCTTCCCAGCAGGAAGCCTGAACTAATCCCGATATTAGAAGTGAAATAAGGGTTATCAATATCTTCATTTCAAGCTCCTGTATTTGTGTTGTGAATGACTTTATATGTGTGAGCCTCTTTTGTTGCTTTAATTAGTGTATCAATATTTTTTATTGGGAGGGTTACTCCGCTCGTTACTTCATCGAATGCAGCCCGATCATGTTGCCTTCGGTATCGTAGACCAGCGAGATACAGCCGTACTGGCCAATCGACATCTTCTGGTTTTGCAGTTTGCCGCCGGCGGCCAGGGCGCGGGCTTGTTCGGTGGCGCAGTCTTCGCAGGTGAAGTACACCAGCACGCTGTTCCTGCCGGCAGAAAAGCCTTTCATGTGCACGAGTGCGCCAGAGGTGCCCATGCGTTCGGGGTTCATGGGGAAGGCCCACATTTCGGGGGTGGGGGCGTTCAGCCGTTCCAGCGTTACCTGAAAGACGGCTTCGTAGAATTTCTTGGCGCGGGCCATGTCGTCCACGTAGATTTCAAACCAGCCGACCGGGTTGATGGTCATGATTCTCTCCCTGAAAGATGGGCCTGTCGGCACAGTGTGCCGATGGCTATTGCCAACCAGTATGGCTAAAAGCCTCGCATTGTCTCGGGAATAACGTAGGTTTTTCCGTCATACCGCAGCGTATCCACGGTCACGACCGGCGCGGTGGTGGTTTCTACGCATTCGTCGTTTTCTGCGCTGTTCCGGCTGCCGGTCGTCACGGTGCGCACCAGCAGGTCGGCAAAGCCGTGGCTGAACGTCTTGCCAATCTCGATGGTGCGTTCGGTTTGCTCAAACTCGCCGGTGCAGTTGGTGTCCCACTCGCCGCGTGTGCTGCTGGTTACCAGTCCGGTGATTACCTGCCGCAGGGTGTCCTGCTGTTGCACGTACAGGTACAGGGTAGTGTCGCTGGCCGGGTTGGCGCGGGACGAGCCGGAGTGGCTGGTGCGCACGCCAAAGGCGCGCACGCCGGGGGCCAGCCGGTAGCGGGCGGTATCAATGGTGATGCCGCTAAAGCGCCAGGCATCCGAGGTGATGGCAGCTTTCTGCAGCAGGCGGGCCAGTGGCTTGCGGGTGGCCGAGTTGACGATCATCACGTCCAGATCGTAATCGCCCATGGTGTCGTCGGTGCCATAGTTGTTGCCAGAGTCGTTTGTGTCTTGTGCTGCATCGGACGGAGGGTTTTGCAGGTAGGACAGCGCCACAATGCTTTTGCTTTTGTCATCCGGCCACGCCTTGCAGGTGTTGAACTGGTTGTAACGCCGCACGGGGTAACCAAGGTCGCGCGCGGTGAGCAGTGCCAGCCTGGGCAGCTCGTCGTCGCATGTGGGCTTTTTGATGTCGGTGGGGGCCTGACTGAACAGCGCGAGGGTTTTAACCGGGGTAGTCCCGTGCAGCAGCGTGAACTGGGTGCCGCCCAGC
>JACCDZ011078186.1_pt1 | contig 18190 bp, 18 predicted proteins | sample 7449551 | NCBI WGS metagenome assembly JACCDZ01 (sample SAMN15323452, study PRJNA562643) | freshwater metagenome | isolation source: river surface water | place: USA:Blue River Watershed | collected 2017-08-18
ACCTACGGCGGAAACCCGGTTGCCGCAGCTGCGGCCGTTGCGGTGCTCAGACAGATCGAAGCCGGTGGCATCTTTGAGCGCGCTCTTGAGATCGAGACCATCTTGACGTCTCGCCTTTCAGAGATGAAAGAGAAGTTCCCTGTAATTGCAGAGGTTCGCGGTCGCGGCGCAATGATCGCTATCGAGTTCGTCGAGCCTGGCACCTTGAACCCAAATGCCTCCGCCTCTGACGCAGTTGTGAAGCACTGCCACCAGAACGGCGTGCTTGTTTTGAACGCTGGCACCTTCGGCAACGTGATTCGCTTCTTACCTCCTCTGGCAATCACCGACGCGCAACTGCACGAAGCGCTCGACGTGGTTAGCGAAGGGCTTGCCAAACTCTAATTTCAATAAAAAGAAAACCCCTCATTCGTGAGGGGTTTTCTTTTTTGGATTCTGCACTTCTACTTCATTGCGGCTAGGCGCTTTGTCTTTATTGAAGAGCGAATCTGAAGCGTGAGCACGATGGCAATTGCCAGCAAGAACACCGCTATACCGATGACGTTGGCCTCGCCAGGCAAGCCCTTTGATGCAGCAGTGTAAACAAAGGTCGGGAAGGTCTCGGTAGGCCCTGAGTTGAAGTAGGTGATGATGAAGTCGTCGAAACTCAAAGCAAATGCAAGCAGCGAAGCGGCCATGATGCCCGGCAGAAGCAACGGGAAAGTAATCTTCCAAAAGACCTGGCCAGGCGAGCCGTAGAGGTCAGTGCCGGCCTCTTCGAGAGCCGGGTCAAGGCTCGCCACACGAGCCTTGACTGTGACCACAACGAAGCTCAGGCAGAACATAACGTGAGCGATGACGATTGTGGTGAAACCCATCTCGACACCAAAGTTGAAGAACTGCGCGGCCAGACCGGCGGCGAGAACCAACTCGGGAGTAGCCATCGGCAAGAACAAGAGCAGGCTAATGGTCGAGCGAAACTTGAAGCGGTAACGCACCAGAGCGATTGCGATCATGGTTCCGAGCGTGGTGGCAATCACGGTTGAGATTAGGCCAATTGAAATCGAGGTAGCGAACGCCGCGCAAACACCTTGAGCTTCGCAAACGCTCGTCCAGTTGTCGAAAGTGAAGCCACGCCAGGCGATATTGCTTCGACGGTAGTCGTTGAACGAGAAAAAGAACGTGTAAGCAATTGGAATTAGCAGGTATATGAAAGCCAAGACCGAGTAAACCGGCAAGGCATAGCGACCGAACGAGAACTTTCTCACAGCAGATCATCCGTTCCGCTGCGGCGCACATAGAAGGTCACGAGAAGCATGATGGCACCCATCAAAATCACCGATAGCGCCGAGGCCGTTGGATAGTCGTAGCTCTTCAAGAACTTCGACTCCACCACGTTTCCGAGCATCGCGGTTTGCGTGCTGCCGAGAAACAGGCCAGACGCGTTGACGTAGTCACCGGCGATTGGAATAAAGGTGAGCAGGGTTCCAGAGACAATGCCAGGCATCGATAGCGGAATTGTGACTTTGCGGAAAACCTTGCGCGGGTTGGCGTAAAGGTCGGCCCCCGCTTCGAGGTAGCGAATGTCTAGGCGCTCGAGGCTCGCGTAGAGGGGCAGAGTCATAAACGGGATGAAGTTATAGGTGAGACCAAAGATCACCAGGAATGGGGTTCCAACGAGATACTGATCGCTGGCGAGAATGCCGATGCTCTGCAGGGTTGTGACTATCCATGATTCGTTTGAAAAGATTTGCTTCCAGGCAAAAGTGCGAAGCAAAAACGAGATGAAGAAAGGCGCGATAACAAGCGTCAGCATCAATGCCTGAAGCAACGGATAGCGCCTGGCCTTAACGCCAATGAAGTATGCGAGCGGGTAACTGATAAGCAAAGCTGCGATGGTCGCGAAGAAAGCGTAGATAAACGAACGGCCAATTTGCTCGCCGTATTGGCTTACGACGTTGACGTAGTTGGCAAATTCGAAACCGTAGCTGTAAACCGGAAATCCGGTCGTGTAGTCGACGGTCTGTAGCGAGGTGACAACTAGCGAAACAAGCGGGGCGATGAAGAAGATGGCGAGATACATCAATCCAGGAGCAAGCAACAAAATTGCAACCTTGGCGCTCTTTTTGCCAGGGGTGCTTGGTTTGTGGCCCGAACCTGTTGCGTGACCGAATGCCGCGATTGCCATTGGTTAGGCTACCGGCTCGAGTTCACTGACACTTTCAGGAAGGTCAGCCAATCCAAATGAGTGCTCAACCTTCCAGCTAACCCAGACTTTAGCCCCGAGTTCGATAACCGGACTCTTGCCGATGTTCTGGGCGAAAACGGTGACGTTGCCGAGGTTTGGAATCTCGATCAGATACTGGTTGCTAACTCCGGTAAAACGAATGTCGATAATCTCGCCAGGGCCGATGAGGTTGTGGTCTGAGCCGAGCTTCGGTTGTTCTTCGTGAAAGAATGCCTTTTCTGGGCGAACGCCAATGGCGATTGTGCCCTCGTGCTTTTCTGCGCGAGATTTCGGCACAGAAATCTTTGAACCGGCGACTTCGATGCTCACTGTTGCTTCGTTGTGCGACTGTGCCTTGCCAACAAACAGATTCGACTGGCCAAGGAACTTTGAAACGAAAACAGTCTTTGGACGGTCGTAAAGCTTTTCTGGAGATCCCATCTGCTCGATGTGACCCTTGTTCATAACCGCGACAGTGTCGGCCATATCCATGGCTTCTTCTTGGTCGTGAGTTACGTGCAAGAAGGTGAGGCCGACTTCCATCTGAATCGCCTTTAGTTCAATCTGCATCTGTCTGCGCAGTTTGAGATCTAGCGCACCGAGAGGCTCATCGAGAAGCAGTAGCGAAGGTCGATTCACCAGCGCGCGAGCTAGCGCAACACGCTGCTGCTGACCACCCGACAGTTGCGTTGGTCTGCGTTGAGCGAGGTGACCGAGTTCTACGAGCTCGAGTGACTTCTGAGCCTTCGCCAAAACGTCGTCGATTTTGCGCTGACGCAAACCGAAAGCGACATTCTCGAGAACCGACATGTGTGGAAACAACGCGTAACTCTGGAACACGGTGTTTACCGGTCGCTGATAAGCCTTGGTGTCTGTGACATCTTTGCCACCAATCAAAATTTGACCGGTTGTTGGCTGTTCTAATCCGGCGACGAGACGAAGCGTCGTTGTCTTGCCACAGCCCGATGGGCCGAGCAAGGCAAAGAACTCGCCAGCAGGAATCTTGAGATCAAGATGTTCAATTGCGGTGAAGCCAGGAAATTCTTTTCGAATTCCCACTAGTTCAAGATCGGCACCTCTTGCGACGAACTCGGTGGCCAACGCCCTATGCTCCGAGCAATACGTCTTGGAATGCCTGCGCGAACTTCACTGACTCTTCGCCAGAAAGCGCACGGAAACCAAAGGCGTTCTTCATGAACTCTTCGCTTGGGAAAATCAACTGGTTCTCTGCGAGAGCCGGGTCGATCTTCATGGCCTCTTCTTGAGCGCCAACCACTGGGGTCACGTAGTTCACCCATGCTGCCAACTCTGCCGCAACCGCTGGGTCGTAGTAGTAGTTGATCAGGGTTTCGACGTTCTTCTTGTGGGTTGCACCCATAGGCACCACGAAGCTGTCTGCTGAAATCGTGGTTCCGCTTTCAGGAATGAAGAAGCCATACTTGTCGGTCTCTGCGCTTAGGTTTAGCTGCACGGTGTCGCCCGACCAGGCGATAGCGGCGATAGTGTCGCCATTCTCTAGGTCTTCTGAGTAGCTGTTTCCCTTGATGCGAGCAACCTGACCGTCGGCAACCTTGCCAGCAAAGAAGTCGATTGCATTCATGAACGCGTCTTCGGTCAGGCTCGATTCGCTAGTGATGTCGATTCCCTGAGCGAGCAAGATAAGTCCGATAGTGTCGCGCATTTCAGAAAGCACGCCGACGCGGCCCTTTAGCGAAGGCTGCCATAGGTCTTCAAGACTGGTTGGTGCGTCTTGTCCGGTTGCCTTCTTGTACTCTGCCTTGTTGTAAGTGATTCCAGCCAAGATGCCCTGATATGGCATCGAGAAGTCGCGGTTTGGGTCGTGCGCTGCACCTAGGTAAGCAGGCGCGAGGTTTGACTTGTTAGGAATGTTTGCGGCATCCATTTTCTGAACGTAGCCAGACTGAATCCACTTCGCTGCCATCCACTCGGTTGGGCATGCGACGTCTGCTCCGATGTCTTGCCCCTGAGCCAACTGCTTCTGAACTTTTGCGAAGTACGTGTCGTTGTCATCGATTTCGATTTTGTATTCGACCTTGATTCCGGTCTGAGCTTCAAACTTCTGAAGAGTCGGGTAGTTTCCATCCTCGTCTTCATCCATGTAAAGTGACCAGTTGTGCCAGATGAGAAGTTTCTCTGTGTCAGATAGATCTGTGGCAGCGGTCAATGCTTGGGGTCCGCTCGCTGGCGCACATGCTGCAAGCGAAAGAGCCGCTGCAGAAGCACCCATACCCGCGAGCGCGGTTCTGCGCGTCATTTGCGAAGTCTTGATGGCAGATAGTAACTGCTTGAACATGGGGTCTTGGTTAATCGAGTTCTTCATGAGAAGCTCCTTCAATCGAAAGGGCACCTGTGCCCAGCCAACAACAAAGACGCGAATGCGCTTGGCCTTATTCTGCCACAGATTCGGGGCTTTGAAACGGCTAAATGGGCACCCCGACACGATTTTTTGAACGCCTATTCTGACCGATAGGCTGGTGTCGGTGGCGGCAATGTGGCCGCCCGAAACGGAGAATCATGAAGGTCGCAGTACCTGCCGAAGTAAAAAACAACGAGTTCCGCGTAGCAATCACCCCCTCTGGAGTTCACGAATTAGTGGTGGCAGGGCACGAGGTGTTCATTCAAGCCGGAGCCGGCGAAGGCTCATCAATCTCTGACGCCGAGTATGAAGCCGAAGGGGCAAAGATCTGCCCAGACGCTGCTTCAACCTGGGCAGCTGGTGACATGGTGCTAAAGGTCAAAGAGCCGATTGCCAAGGAATACGGTTTCTTGCGCGAGGGTCTCATTCTGTTCACCTATCTGCACCTAGCAGCCGACCGACCGCTAACCGAGGTGTTGCTGTCGAACAAGGTGACTTCGATCGCTTACGAAACCGTGCAACTGCCATCGCGTTCGCTACCACTGCTTGCGCCGATGAGCGAGGTTGCCGGTCGACTAGCCCCGCTTGTTGGAGCTCAAACGCTTATGCGCCAAAATGGCGGCAATGGAATGCTGATGAGCGGTGTGCCAGGCACTCGCCCGGCACGCGTAACCGTTATCGGTGCAGGAGTTGCCGGAGCAAATGCGGTTGCAATCGCTATCGGCATGGGAGCTGAGGTTACAGTTCTCGACACCAATCTCTACCGTCTGCGCGAACTCGATGATTTCTATGCAGGTCGTCTTCGCACGATCGTTAGCAACACCTTCGAGTTGCAACGTTCAGTAAACGAGGCAGACCTAGTCATCGGTGCCGTTCTGATTCCAGGAGCTAAAGCCCCGAAGCTCGTTACCAACGACATGGTTAGCAAGATGAAGCCGGGAAGTGTTTTGGTTGACATCGCGATCGATCAGGGTGGTTGCTTTGAAGACTCAAAGCCAACAACACACGCCGACCCGACTTTCCAAGTTCACAAGAGCACCTTCTACTGCGTGGCAAATATGCCTGGCGCTGTGCCTCACACCAGCACTTACGCATTGACTAACGCGACCCTCCCCTATGTGCGAGCAATCGCAAACCGAGGATGGAAGTCTGCCTGCGCCGCCGATGCCGCGCTTTCGCTTGGATTGAATACTCACGACGGAGTTCTTTTGAACGCCGGTGTTGCTGAGGCTCACTCTCTGCCGGCTGCCGAACCAAGCTCTGTTCTATAGTTTCTAAACGAAAGCCGGGCAACGCAAAGTAAAACGGCTGCGCCGGGCTCGAGTGTGCAACTATTTGGGCGCTAGCAAGCGATTGCGCCGGGCCCTTCAGCTGAGATCTGCAGAGCTGACCGAGCATGGCCGCATCCACCGGATCTGGATTTCCGATCAAAACCCGCAGTTTGATGTTGCTTAGCAGTGCTCGGTGAACACCGACCAGGTTTTGATTGGTCAAGACTAGGTGCATTTTTGCCGATCGCCCCCTTGCCGCAATAGCAGCGAGAACCTCTGCGCTTCTCTTTACCGTGCCAAGCAAATGTGTCAATTCGTCTATTGCAATAATGAGCTCGTTTCTCGGCTCTTCTGAAAGCTCTCGCCACCCAAGTTCACTCTCAAGCCAATCGAAAAGCTTTGCGGTTGCCTGAATGTCATGATCGGTTGCGAAAAACACGCTCTGCAATCTGAACTCTTCGAGACCAATGCCACCCTTGAAATCTATGCAGACAATATCTGGCTTGGCCTCTGCACCACTAAGTTCACGCAACATTTGCCTAAGCAATTCGGTTTTTCCACTGCCAGTGCTGCCAATGAGAATTGCGTGCGGGCCATCATCAACGAGCGATCTCTGAACTACTTCTGTGTCACTAAACCCAAGCACGATGTTCAGCTGGCTTTTCGACCGCTCAAAGCTGCCTGAAATGAACTCGAGCATTGCGCTCGATGAATTCGACTTTGCGCCGAGTCTTTCAAAAATGAAGTCCGCCTGTTCGGCAGACCAGAAAAGCTCTCCCCTTGGCATGCGATAGTCGTCAAGCCAAATGTCACGATTGATAACTCGAAGCATGGTGTTCGAATCTAGCTTTGGTCGTTTCGCTAATCGGTAGCGAACCAGCAGAGCAATCAAAATGGTGAAAACAGTTGTTGCCGCAAGAAAATAGTTGTTCGATGTAATGCCTAGCATCAGCCCGTAAGCGAGCGAAGGCAAAAACCAAAGCAACTGCATCGCACAAGAATGCCCGAAGCGGTTGGCACCTAGTTAGCAATGCAAAAATCTGTGCAGAACTAAATTGCTAGCCAATAAAAGACATCACGTGCTTGATGCGCGTGTAGTCTTCGAAGCCGTAGTTCGAAAGATCTTTTCCATAACCCGAGTGGCGGAATCCGCCGTGCGGCATCTCTGTGACCAGCGGAAGGTGGGTGTTGATCCAGACGCAACCAAAGTTCAGGCCCTTAGAGAAGCGCATCGCTCGACTGTGGTCTTTTGTCCAGACCGATGAAGCCAAGCCGTAGTTCACGTCGTTTGCCCAGCGCATAGCCTCTTCATCGTTGCTGAACTTCTGCACGGTCACGACCGGGCCAAAAATCTCAGACTGGATGTGCTCATCCTGCTGCTTTAGACCCGACAAAACGGTTGCCTCGAAGAAGTAGCCGCCGTTGTCGTCGATGGCCTTGCCACCAATCTCGATCTTGGCGTGGTCAGGCAGACGGTCGATGAATCCCTGAACGCGCTCTAGCTGGTTGACGTTGTTTACCGGGCCGAACAATATGTCGTCGCGCGACGGCTGACCTGTGGTGGCGTTGACCTTGACGCTCGCTGCCAACTTGGCAACAAACTCGTCGTGCACAGACTCGTGAACCAGCATGCGGGTCGCGGCGGTGCAGTCTTGGCCCGCGTTGAAGAAGCCGGCAACGGTTAGTTGCGCAACCGCTGCATCTAGGTCGGCGTCGGCGAAGATGATGACTGGCGCTTTGCCTCCGAGCTCTAGGTGAACGCGCTTTAGGTCGAGAGCCGCAGACTTTGCAACTTCCATTCCGGCGCGAACCGAACCGGTGATGGCAACCATCTGCGGAATCTTGTGCTCGACGAGTGCGCGACCGGTGTCACGGTCACCGGTTACAACATTGAAGACACCGGCTGGCAAGAACTCGGCTGCAATCTCGGCAAGCAAAAGTGTTGAAGCCGGAGTGGTGTCTGAGGGCTTGATGACGATTGTGTTTCCTGCAGCGATTGCGGGAGCAAACTTCCAGGTAGCCATGTTCAGCGGATAGTTCCATGGTGTGACCTGACCAATCACACCGATTGGCTCACGGCGAATCGATGATGTGTGATCTTTCGCATACTCGGCGGTTGCGATTCCCTGAAGGTTTCGGGCAGCACCCGCGAAAAAGCGAATCTGATCAACCGAGACCAAAATCTCGTTCTCTATCAAACTGCCGCGAGGCTTGCCGGTGTTCTGAGATTCGACGTCTGCCATTTCTTCGGCACGCTTTTCGAGTTCGTCAGCAATTCTGAACAGCGCGAGTTGACGCTCGCCAGGAGTTGTCTGCGACCAGCTTTCGAAAGCTTTATCCGCGACCTTGTAAGCGGCATCGATGTCAGCAGCGTTGCTCAGTTGGGCGGTGGCATATGGCTTGCCCGTAGCTGGGTCATAGATGTCGGTGGTTTGGCCCGACTTAGCCTCTACATACTCACCGTTGACGAAGTTCTTTAGTTGCTTGAGCGCCATCGCTCACTCTCCTTTGAAGTTGATATAAAAACCCTATAACCACGCGGTCGAATTCTCGAAAACGAAGCAAAATTGCCCCTAGAGTGACCTTTTCGTTATCAAAATTGGCAAAACGCCACGGATTCATTTGCGAAATGCCCAAATGAGTGCCAAAATCGGACCATGAACCGCACGGCAACCAGATCCACAACTGTCGATGATGTCTCAAAAGCCATCATTGAGCAGTTGCAATTCGACGGTCGTCGCTCATACGCGGAAATCGGAAAGGTGGTTGGCCTCAGCGAGGCAGCCGTGCGACAGCGCGTGCAAAAACTAACTGAGACCGGTGTGCTACAGATTGTTGCCGTTACCGACCCAATGCAGCTCGGCTTTTATCGCCAAGCAATGATTGGAATTCGCTGCACCGGAGACACTCGCTCAATTGCTGAGAGCATCGCCGCGCTATCCGAGACCGATTACGTGGTTCACACCGCAGGAAGTTTTGACATTTTGGTTGAGGTGATCTGTGAAGACGATGACGAATTCATAGAGTTACTCAATTCAAAAATCCGGTCGCTGCCCGGAGTGACTTCAACAGAGACATTTGTCTACTTGAAGTTGCACAAGCAGTTCTACAACTGGGGAACGCGATGATGCGTCTCCAAAACTAACAACTAACAAAGTAAAGAGTGATATTTCATGGCAACCAAGGAGAGCCTGGTGAGCAAACTTGCTCGCGGAGTAAAAACCGCGTTCAAGCCGTCGAATGGGACGACCAATGCTAAAGCCGACCGCGCCACCCCGCTTCTAGACGCTCGCAAGAGCGGCGTTGAAGCAACACCGAAGATGCTGCAGCAGGCAGCGAAGGACAACATGTTCCTTCACTTCACCCGCCACAGCCCCTACTTCACCGCCAAGGGTGAGATTCCGATCATCACCAAGGCATCTGGTCACCACTTCTGGGACCAAAACGGAAAGAAGTATTTCGACGGCATCTCGAGTTTGTTCTCGGTCAATATTGGCCACGGACGCACTCGTCTAGCCGACGCTGCCGCGAAGCAGATGAAAGAACTTGACTACTTTCCGCTGTGGTCACACGCACACAAGCCAGGCATTGAGCTTTCTGAGCGCTTGCTGTCTTATGCGCCGAAAAACCTGAGCCGCGTTTTCTTCACTACCGGTGGTGGCGAGGCAAACGAAACAGCCTGGAAGTTGGCCAAGCAGTATTTCAAAATGATCGGCAAGCCAACCAAGCACAAGGTGCTAACCCGCGCAGTTGCCTACCACGGCACATCGCACGGCGCCCTGTCGCTAACCGGCATCCCGTCAATGAAAAAGATGTTCGAACCCCTGGTTCCGAGCACCTTCAGAGTGCCAAACACCAACTGGTACCGCGCGCAAGACGACTTTGCGACCGAAGAAGAGTTTGCTCTTTGGGCCGCAAACCGAGTCGAAGAGATGATTCTGTTCGAAGACCCAGACACCGTTGCGGCGTTTATCTTTGAGCCGGTTCAGAACTCTGGTGGCTGTTTCACCGCACCGAAGGTCTACTTCGACCGCGTTCGTGAGATCTGCGATAAGTATGACGTTCTGATCGTTGCAGACGAGACAATCGACGGCTTTGGACGCACCGGAACTATGTTTGCTTCAGAGAGATATGACTTTGAGCCAGACATGATGGTGCTAGCAAAGGGCATGACCTCGGCCTACGCCCCGATTGGTGCACTGTTGATTGCAGAGAAGTTGTTTGAGCCGTTCAAGACTGGCACCAACATCTTCCCTCACGGATACACCTACGGTGGCCACCCGGTTGCCTGCGCAGTTGCACTCGAGAACCTCGACATCTTTGATGAAGAAGACCTCGTTGGCAACGTTGCCCGCAACGAAGCAGAGTTCAAAGCGACGCTCGACAAGTTGCGCGACCTTCCGATTGTTGGCGACGTGCGTGGCGCAGGTTACTTCTGGGCGATTGAGCTGGTCAAAGACAAGAACACCAGAGAAACCTTCAACGACAAAGAGAGCGAGAAGCTGCTTCGTGGCATTCTGTCTCACCGTCTTTTCGAAGAGGGTCTCTATTGCCGCTCTGACGACCGAGGAGACCCGGTTGTTCAGTTGGCGCCGCCGCTAACCATCGGGCGTGATGAGTTTGTTGAAATGGAACAGATTCTTCGCAGCTGCCTAGATGAGGCGTACAAATCAATGTAAAGAGTTGCTAACAGACTCTGACAAGGGCCGGGTTTTCAACAGATTCACTCCGAATCGTTGAGACCCGGTCTTTGTCTTATTCTGGGATGCATGACCAACGCAGTTGCCAGCATTAGCTTCGAAAGCCCAATCGGGGCGATCACTATTGAGAGCGAGAACGAAAAGATAACGCGACTCACAATCGGCGAAACCAAACCACATTTTGGGTCTAGCAAGATTCTGAGCGAGGCTAAGCGGCAGCTAAACGCATATTTCGCTGGCAAGCTAACCGCCTTCGACCTGCCGGTTCAGCTCGAAGGCACAGAGTTTCAGAAAGCAGTCTGGAAGCAGATTGCCAAGGTGGGCTTCGGCAAGACCACCAGCTACGCCAAGATTGCAGAAAAGCTTGGCAAACCATTGGCTTCACGGGCGGTCGGCGGGGCGGTCGGGGCTAATCCGGTTCCGCTTATCGTTGGTTGTCACCGGGTGCTTGGGGCCTCGGGAAACATAACCGGCTATTCGGGTGGCGAGGGTTTGCCAACGAAACTTTTGCTGCTTCAGCTCGAGTCGATTGATTACAAGCAATGACCCTGACCCGCAAATTCGACGATGGCCTAACCCGCTGCTCGTGGTTGAACTCTGACTCGCTCTACATCGAATATCACGACAGCGAGTGGGGCGTTGAGGTTAGAGGCGACCAAGAAATCTTTGAACGTATTGCACTAGAGGGATTTCAGGCGGGCCTATCGTGGATCACAATCTTGAAACGCCGCGAAGGTTTTCGCAAGGCGTTCAAGAACTTCGATCTGCACAAAGTGTCTCGCATGAACGAGAGTGACATTGAGCGACTCATGCAAGATGAAGGCATTATTCGAAATCGAGCAAAAATTGAAGCCACGATTCGAAACGCAAATCTCGTGCTTGAGTTGCAGAAAAGCGGGCAGAGCATCAGCGAGATTGTCTGGTCATTCGCTCCCCCAGCCAGCAAGCGCAAGAGACCTGCGGCAGACTGTGGCTGGCTTGCAATCACAACTGAATCTGAAGCGCTTAGCAAGCACCTGAGAAAGCTTGGATTCGGTTTCGTCGGAGCCACGACAATGCACGCGCTCATGCAGGCAACCGGAATGCTAAACGATCACGCGCCTGGCTGTTTCAGGCGCAATCAGCTCTAGCTGGCTTTAGGCGGCGAATAACTAACAACGAGTGTCAGCCCACGACCAGACTGCTCGAGGCCGAAGCCCGCTTTCTTTGCAATGCGTCGAAGGTCAGCAATCGTCTTTGGCAATTGATTTGCGTTTAGCACCGCGTGGATGAGCTCGCCCTTTGCCTTTTTGTTGAAGTGATTCATGGCTGTGCGAGACCCGTCTGGAGCCTCGAGCACAACATCAAGCCAGTAACTCTCAATGTCACTTGGTATCGGGGCGAGTGCAACATATTGCTTCGAGCGCATGTCGATAATCAAGCCCTTTAGTCTGCGAAAGACGGCCTGATGCGGTTCGACCCATACGGCCTTCAGTTTGGCACTCGCCGAAGCTTTGTAGTTTGGAATCAGGCCCGTTGCCGGAATCAACCCAAAAAGTGCAGATTGAATCAAGACGACATCCTTAGCGCGCTTCATGGCCTCATCGTTCAAGTGAGCAAACTCGGTTGGCGTGCCCTTCAGCCCGCGGCCGTGAATAGCTAGGTATAGCGTGCCCGTGTATCGATCAATTGCCATCATTGTGGGAGCATCGAGCGCGCTGAGTTGGTTGAGCATTTCGGCAGCCTGCAGACGAGCCGGTTCTAGAGTTCCGAACGAGAGCGCAACATCGCGAACGCTCAGATTCGACTCGGTCGCTGAGGCGTATGCCTTTGCGGCTTTGGTCTCAGAGGGTGGCAACAGAAACAGCATTGGCTAAGTCTAAGTTGCGGGGCAAAGCGGTCTGCCTAGGTCGGCATACACTTGAGCCATGGTCAAACTAACGAAGATTTACACCCGAACCGGCGACGAGGGCATGACGGGATTGAGCGATTTTTCGCGCACCCGAAAGACAGACCCGCGAATTGAAGCCTATGCAGATGTCGATGAAGCAAACTCGGCGATTGGTGTGGCTGTCTCGCTCGCTCGCAACGAGTTTGACCACGACACACTTCAACTGCTTTCGCAGATTCAGAACGACCTTTTTGATCTCGGTGCCGATCTGTCGAACCCGCTAAACGAACACTACGAGTATGAGCCACTTCGCGTTGACGCGGTTTGGATCGATGCGCTCGAAACAGCTATCGACAAGTACAACTCACAGCTTGAGAAACTCGACTCATTCATTCTTCCGGGCGGTTCTGGGCTGGCCGCTGGCTTGCACCTCGCTCGCACGGTTGTTCGCCGCGCTGAGCGGGCAACCTGGCACGCAATCGAAACCTATGGCACCGAACCTGCTAAAAAGGGTCACAACGATGGCGGCGTTAGTCCGATTGCTGCAAAATACCTAAATCGACTCAGCGATTTGTTGTTCGTATTGGCTCGCTACGCAAACATCAAGCACGGCGGCGACGTCAAGTGGGTTCCGGCAGCAAACCGCCGCGAACGACCAGAGCACCCAAATCGCACAGAGTAGGCACTGAAGTGGGTTTTCTCGAATACCTTCGAAAGAGCATGCGCAAGCGGTCGAGCGGCGCTGGCGGTGCCCTCGGCATATTCAATGAGCTTTACAATCCCAGTGCACACTCTGCGCAGATAATCGTTGAAGAACAGCGCAGAGCTGTGGTGCCCAAGCCATCGCCGGCCGATAAAGACCTAGACCGTAAAAAAGAAAACCCCACCAACTAGGTGGGGTTTTCTTTTAGTTCTTGAGAACGAGGCTCTAAACGAGTGCTGCGTGCCTCGCGAAGATGGTTAGCACATCGTGCTCAATCGATAAAAAGCCGTCTTCAGCTGAAGCAACAAGCTTTTCACCGGTTGGCAGAGTGATGCGAACCTCACCGGCAGCCAGAATCGCGAGCATCGGCTCGTGACCTGGCAGCAAACCAATTTCACCCTCAACGGTCTTGGCGATAACCATTTTGGCGGCACCTGCCCAGACCGCCTGATCGGCAGCAACTAGTTCTACGTGAAGGGTCTTGTCAGACATTACTTGCTGCCTGATTCCTTCTGCAGACGAGCGTAGTTCTCCATAACCATGTCAAGTCCACCAACGTTGAAGAAGGCCTGCTCAGGAATGTGGTCGAACTCACCGGTAGCGATCTTGCTGAAGCCCTCGATGGTGTCTTTGATTGGAACGGTTGATCCAGGAACACCGGTGAACTTGGTAGCCATGTAGGTGTTCTGCGATAGGTACTGCTGAATGCGACGAGCGCGTGAAACTGTGATCTTGTCTTCTTCAGAAAGCTCCTCGACACCAAGAATCGCGATGATTTCTTGTAGTTCCTTGTTCTTCTGCAGAATTCGCTTCACAGCAGTAGCGGTCTCGTAGTGATCCTTGCTGATGTAGCGAGGGTCAAGAATTCGAGAGGTCGAAGTCAACGGGTCAACCGCTGGGTATAGACCCTTCGAAGCGATTTCACGAGAGAGCTCGGTGGTCGCATCCAAGTGGGCGAAGGTCGTTGCCGGAGCCGGGTCGGTGTAGTCGTCAGCTGGAACGTAAATCGCCTGCAGCGAGGTAATCGAGTGACCACGGGTTGAGGTGATGCGCTCCTGAAGCAGACCCATTTCGTCGGCGAGGTTCGGCTGGTAACCCACAGCAGAAGGCATGCGGCCTAGAAGGGTTGAAACCTCTGAACCTGCCTGAGTGAACCTAAAGATGTTGTCGATAAACAAGAGCACGTCTTGCTTCTGAACATCGCGGAAGTACTCTGCCATGGTTAGCGCCGAAAGGGCTACGCGAAGACGCGTGCCTGGTGGCTCATCCATCTGGCCGAACACCAGCGCGGTCTTGTCGATAACGCCAGACTCGGTCATTTCGTCGATTAGGTCGTTACCCTCACGAGTACGCTCACCCACACCAGCGAATACAGACACACCGTCGTGGTTTTCTGCCACACGGTAAATCATTTCCTGAATCAAAACGGTCTTACCAACACCGGCACCACCGAATAGACCGATCTTTCCACCCTGAACGTATGGGGTGAGCAGGTCGATGACCTTGATTCCGGTTTCGAACATCTGGGTCTTCGACTCAAGCTGGTCGAATGCTGGTGGCTGGCGGTGAATCGACCAGCGCTCGTTGACTTCGATCTTCTCGCCTGGCTTAGCGTTTAGCACTTCACCGGTCACGTTGAACACGTGGCCCTTTGTGACGTCGCCAACCGGAACCGAGATCGGTGCGCCGGTGTCTTGAACGGCACCGCCACGCACCAAACCATCGGTTGGCTTCAGGGCGATTGCGCGCACGAGGTCGTCACCGAGGTGCTGAGCTACCTCGAGGGTAAGAGTTGTCTTCTCGCCACCCAGGTCAATCACCGTGGTCAACGCGTTGTAGATGGCTGGGATGGCATCGTGCGGATACTCGATGTCTACCACCGGACCATTCACTCGGGCGATGCGACCAACGCCGCCTGCCTTGACAGTCGACTTTGCGACTGGCTTGGTGGCTGCCGCCTTTGCGGCTGGCTTTGCAGCGGCCTTTGCGGCTGGCTTCTTTTTGGTTTCGGCCATGTCTCTTTCTTTCTCTTAGTCCTCGTCGCCCTGTGAAGCCAATGCATCGGCTCCACCAACGATCTCGGAAATCTGTTGGGTAATTTCTGACTGACGCGCTTGGTTGCTCAAACGGGTGTAGTTCAAGATCAACTTCTCGGCGTTGTCGGTGGCTGACTTCATAGCCTTCTGGCGAGCTGCGTGCTCAGATGCGGCAGACTGCAGCATTGCGTTGTAGATTCTGCTCTCGACGTAAACCGGGAGCAAAGCATCTAGAACCTTGCTGGCATCGGGCTCAAACTCGTAAAGCGGAAAGACATCGCCAGCTGATGGCGCTTCTTCTGCCTCAACAACTTCGAGAGGAAGCAAGCGAACGGTCTCAGGCTCCTGGGTAATCATCGAAACGAAGCGGTTGAAGATCAGGTGGATCTCGTCTACACCGCCGTCTGCGAAGTCTTTCTTGAAAGCTTCAAGCACTGCATCGGCAATTTCTTTGGCGGTGTCGACCTTGGGAAGGTCGGTGCCACCGATCCATGATTTAACGCTCTCGCGACGACGGAAGCTGAAGTTGCTAACCGACTTGCGACCTACCAAGAAGTAGATGACATCTTTACCCTGCTCGCGAAGAAGCGTGGTCAGTTGCTCGGCTTCTTTTAGAACGTTCGACGAGAACGCTCCGGCAAGCCCGCGGTCAGAGGTGAAAATCACAACTGCGGCGCGGTCGATGCGAGCCGGCTCGGTGGTTAGCGGGTGATCGATGTTCGAGAAAGTAGCAACGGCAGAAACAGCACGAGTCACGGCACGCGAGTATGGAGTTGCGGCCGCAACGCGCTGCTGTGCTTTCGCAATGCGCGAAGCCGAAATCAGCTCCATGGCGCGAGTGATCTTCTTGGTCGTCTGAGCAGATTTAATCTTCTGCCTGTAGACGCGAAGTTGCGCTCCCATGCCTATTCCTCTCTTCTGTCGTTAGTGGTTTGCTCGAATTACTTCTTGCGCTTCTGCTTGACGATCTTCTCTTGCTGAACTTCTTCTTCGTCAAGCGCTTCAGCGGTTGCCGATGACGCAAGCGGCGCTCCCGATCGAGTTGCAAAGCTCTTCTTGAACTTGGCGACCTGCTTGGTTAGCTCAGCAATTGTGTCGTCATCGAGATTGTTGGTCTCGCGAATGGTGGTAAGCGCCTTTGAGTTGCGGCGTAGGTGCTCGAGTAGCTCACCTTCGAAACGCAAGACGTCTTCAACAGGAACCTCGTCTAGCAAACCGGTGGTGCCAGCCCAGATTGAAACAGTCTGCTCCTCTACCGGATATGGCGAGTACTGTGGCTGCTTCAGGAGCTCGGTTAGGCGAGCTCCGCGAGCAAGCTGCTGACGTGATGCAGCATCGAGGTCAGATGCAAACATCGCAAAGGCCTCGAGCGAACGGTACTGGGCAAGTTCAAGCTTCAGGGTTCCTGAAACCTTCTTGATGCCCTTAACCTGAGCTGCTCCACCAACACGAGAAACCGAGATACCCACGTCGATAGCTGGGCGCTGGTTTGAGTTGAAGAGGTCTGACTGCAAGAATATCTGGCCGTCGGTGATAGAAATCACGTTGGTCGGAATATATGCAGAAACGTCATTTGCCTTGGTCTCGATGATTGGTAGACCAGTCATCGAACCTGCACCAAGCTCGTCGTTCAACTTTGCGCAACGCTCAAGAAGTCGTGAGTGCAAGTAGAAGACGTCACCAGGATAAGCCTCGCGGCCCGGTGGGCGGCGAAGAAGAAGCGAAACTGCACGGTAGGCCTCGGCCTGCTTTGACAGGTCATCGAAAATGATGAGAACGTGCTTGCCACCATACATCCAGTGCTGACCAATGGCCGAACCGGTGTAAGGAGCAAGGTACTTAAAGCCCGCTGGGTCTGAGGCTGGTGAAGCAACGATGGTGGTGTATTCCATGGCGCCGGCAGCCTCTAGCGAAGCCTTTACAGATGCGATGGTCGAACCCTTTTGGCCAACCGCAACATAGATGCAGCGAACCTGCTTCTTGACGTCGCCTGACTCCCAGTTTGCTTTCTGGTTGATGATGGTGTCGATCGCGATTGCGGTCTTGCCGGTCTGACGGTCACCGATGATGAGCTGACGCTGACCACGACCAACTGGAATCATGGCGTCGATTGCCTTGATGCCGGTCTGAAGTGGCTCGTGAACAGACTTACGGGCCATAACGCCAGGAGCCTGAAGCTCTAGTGCGCGGCGGCTCTCTGCCTTGATGTCACCGAGTCCGTCGATTGGGTTGCCTAGCGGGTCAACAACGCGACCGAGAAACTTGTCGCCGACGGGAACCGAGAGAACCTCACCTGTGCGGTGAACTTCCATTCCCTCAACGATGCCCTCGAAGTTTCCGAGCACAACGGTTCCGATCTCACGCTCATCCAAGTTCAGAGCTAGACCAAGAGTGCCATCGGCAAACTTGAGCAACTCATTGGCCATCGCGCTAGGCAGGCCCTCAACGTGTGCGATGCCGTCGCCGGCGTCAATCACGTGACCTACCTCGGTGCGCGAAGCCTTGGCTGGCTCATAAGACTTTACGAAGTCCTTGAGCGCGTCGCGAATCTCGTTCGGGCTGATTTTCAGATCTGCCATCTCGTTCCTCTACTTCTCGGTGTTACCCGTTTTGCTTGGTTGAGTTATCAACCGAAGTTCTTATCAGTTCGCTTATGCGAGCTGAAGTTTTGCCTCATTTAGACGGCTCACAAGTGTTCCGTCAATTACATCGCCAGCGATTTGAACACGGATGCCTCCGAGTATCGCCGGGTCTATCTCTAGATTTAGTTTCAAACTCTGTCCGTAAGTGGCCGCAAGGCTCTTCTCGAGACGAGTAAGTTGCTTGGCATCGATTGGTGCGGCAACGGTAACCACGGCAACCAGGCGGTCTGCAAACGCAGAGACCTGCTTGCCGAAAGTTTCGAGAACAGCAGACGCGCGACGCTTTCCACTGCCCAAAACAGCCCGGCGAATCAACAGCGCGGCCTCAGTTGAAGCCTTTCCCTTGATTAGGGTGTCGACCAATTTGGTCTTTGCCTGCTCGCTC
>JACCDZ011928166.1_pt1 | contig 18182 bp, 8 predicted proteins | sample 7449551 | NCBI WGS metagenome assembly JACCDZ01 (sample SAMN15323452, study PRJNA562643) | freshwater metagenome | isolation source: river surface water | place: USA:Blue River Watershed | collected 2017-08-18
GACTACTTATTACGCAGGTTATTATTACGCAGGATATTACGTCTGCGCGTAACCGGTTTGATAGGTTTTTGATGTTAACTTATTTTCGCCGGCCTGTGAGTCGGCATTTTTATTTTATGAGCTTTTCTATTTCACCCGCTTCGCGTTTAAAGTCTGTTGAAGAATATTATTTCTCCACAAAACTTAAGCAAATCGCTGCTTTGCGCGCGGCCGGCACTCCCGTGATCAACCTCGGCATAGGCAGTCCAGACCTCGCTCCTTCTCAGGAAACGATCGAAGCCTTGACATCATCCGCAGCAAATCCTGCGAACCACGCCTATCAAGGTTATCAAGGAATTCCTGCTTTACGTGAAGCTTTTGCCGCATTTTATGCCAAGCACTATGGGGTGACAGTTGATCCTATAAATGAAATTTTGCCCTTGATTGGTTCCAAAGAAGGTATCATGCACATTGCTATGGCCTATTTAGAAGCGGGCGATGTGACATTGATTCCTAATCCAGGCTACCCAACTTACCAGGCGGCCTGCTCGCTTGCGGGTGCGACGGTTCTGGCTTATGAGTTGACTGAGGCGAATGGCTGGTTACCCGACTTAGACGCTTTAGACAAACAAGATTTATCGAAAGTGAAAATCATGTGGGTCAATTACCCGCATATGCCCACGGGTGCCAAAGCAGATTTAGCATTTTTTACCAAGCTACGTGATTTCGCCATTCGCCATTCGATTCTATTGGTGAACGATAATCCATACAGTTTTATCCTAAATGATAATCCGATCAGTCTATTAGCCGTTCCAGGCATGAAAGACGTCGCCATCGAATTAAATTCTCTTTCGAAATCCCACAACATGGCCGGTTGGCGTATCGGTGCGGCATTCGGCCGGGCGGAGTTATTAGGACCCGTGTTAAAATTCAAGTCTAACATGGATTCCGGCATGTTTTTACCGCTACAAGAAGCGGCGGTCAAAGCTTTGTCGGCAGATGCCGTATGGTTCGCTCATCAAAATGAAATCTACAAGTCGCGCCAACAAAAGGTATTTGAATTGATGGATTTATTGGGTTGTGTGTATGATCCCGCGCAGACAGGCATGTTTGTTTGGGCACGGATACCCGCATCATGTGAATCTGGCTATGCACTTTCCGACAAGATTTTAGAAGAAAATGCGGTATTCATTACCCCCGGTGGCATTTTCGGATCACAAGGAAATGGATATGTGCGCATCTCCTTATGTGCGAAAGAAGAAGTATTTCAAACGGCGATAGATCGCATTAAAAACCAAAGCAATGGAATCTAAGAAGGTAGGTATTATCGGAATCGGGTTAATTGGCGGATCCATCGCAAAAGCATTGCGTACATCGGGTTGGGCATCGGAACTCATCGGGATAGATGCGAATCCTGTTCATGCGACGAAGGCGCTATCCTTGCGATTAGTGGATGAAATATTGACCCTTGAAGAAGCCATCAAGCGTGTTGAGGTATTTGTTTGTGCAACACCGGTTGACATGTTGGTTCAAATCATCCCGAATATATTGGATCTATTAAAACCGAACCAAATTGTGATTGAGGTAGGCTCCACCAAAACACCCGTGTATGAAGCCCTAAAAAATCATCCAAAACGCAAGCAATTTGTATCGACTCACCCGATGGCAGGAACAGAGTTTTCGGGACCGGAAGCAGCTGTCGAAGGCCTTTTTACCGGAAAACGTGGCGTAATTTGCGACAAGGAATTAAGTTCAATGGAGGCCGTATCGACTATCGAAAGTTTATACCGGGATGGATTAGGCATGAATCTCATTTACATGAATTCAATCGACCACGATGTGCACACGGCTTACATTTCGCACATTTCACACATCTGTTCGTTCGCCTTAGCGAATACGGTTTTGGAAAAAGAAAAGAATGAGGAGCGGATTTTCGAATTGGCATCCACGGGTTTTGAGTCGACGGTCCGTTTGGCCAAATCATCCCCCGAAACATGGTCACAGATTTTCCACCAAAATCAGGAGAATCTCATGGATGTATTAGACGAATACATCAATACCCTATTGAAATATAAAGGCCTGATGTTATCTGGTAGTTATGATAAACTCAAAGATGAATTAGGGAAAGCCAACGACATCGGTCGGATTCTGAATAAACAATAATAAAAAAGCCCCGACTCACATCGGGGCTTTTTATTTAGTTTCCTTTCGGAGCCTTGTAGGCAACCGGCTTCCACGTATTATTTTTTCCATTGATGTCAGGGAAGACATGATCCGGATCAATCGTCACGGATTTGATTGGCAAGGTTGTAGACGTCTTAAATGTCCAAGAACCACCACGTTGCCAGATTTCAACCGGGAATGTAAATCGTTCTTTCGCTCCACCGGCAACTTCCACCTCAACAATGGCAGGCATCGCCATTTTGTCCAGGTTTTCAATCGTTACCAAAGCACCTTTGGAAGGATCCTGATCGATGTAATCCACATCTTTCACGGATTGATCGAGTTTCCACAATTCGTAGAACCATGCTCGCCAGAACCAACCTAAATCTTCCCCAGCACCATCTTCCATGGCACGGAAGAAATCACGCGGTGTAGGATGTTTGAATGCCCAATTCTTAATGTATTGTTTGAATGCATAATCAAAACGATCAGCACCCAAAATGTTTTCACGCAAGATCCGTAAACCAAAACCTGGTTTGTTATATGCTTCCCAACCAAGGTTACGTGGCTGAATTACATCCGGAATCGACATGATTGGATCTGCCTCTGCACGGAACATGCGCGGAGCGATTTGATGCATATCAAATTTTTGATTCTTGTACTCTCCTTTGTTGAAGGCATCCGTTGAATAGAAATTGATGAACGTATTAAAACCTTCATCCATCCAAGCGAATTTACGCTCGTTGTTTCCGACAATCATCGGGAACCAGTTGTGGCCAAATTCATGATCCGTTACACCCCATAAAGAGGCGGTTTGATCCCGGTATCCACAGAAAATAATTCCTGGATATTCCATACCCGAAACGATACCCGCTACATTCGTTGCCACAGGATACGTGTACTCATATAACCAATTAGAATAATGCTCAATCGAAGCTTTTACGTATTCCGTGGAACGCGCCCAAGCTTTTTCACCGTCAGATTCAATCGGGTAAACAGAAACAGCTGTTGCTTTTTTGCCACTTGGCAAATTAATCATTGCGGCATCTTGAATGAACGCTTTCGAAGTAGCAAAAGCAACGTCACGGGCATTTTTACATGCAAATTTCCAAGTCAACCGATCTTTAGCTGGACGAGATGATGCATCCGTCACTTCAGCCGCTGAACGAATAATCACTGTTTTTTCGGATGTTTTCGCTGCAGCCCAACGCTTCATTTGCTCCGCGGTATATACATCTGCTGGATTCAATAATTCACCCGAACCTACCACGATGTGTGAAGCCGGAACATTGATTGAATATTCGAAATTACCATATTCCAAATAGAACTCACCCGCACCTAAATACGGCAATACATTCCAACCTTCGATGTCATCGTACACACACATGCGAGGGAACCATTGAGCCACGGTGTAAATATCTCCGTTCTTCGTTTCTTGGATACCCATGCGGTCAGAACCGTTTTTAGGTGATGTGAACGAATAAACGATTTTGATTTTCGCGATGCCTGCTTTTTCCGCTAAAGGAGATGCGAGACGAATTTGCATCCGCGTATCTTCTACGATAAAATTAGCTGGTTTTCCATCCACCGAAACGCTTTCGATTTTATATCCACCTTCAAAGGCTACGTTTCCAAAACGGCCACCCATAACAGGTGTCGTTTTACCCCCACGGGATTGCGTATTGAACGAGTTTTGGTCTAATTGCAACCAAAGGAAAGGCAATTTATCAGGCGAATAATTTTTGTAGGTAATTTCCACATCCCCTGAAATCTTGCGATTCGTATCGTCTAGCGAAGCAGAAATTTTATAATCAGCTACATTTTGCCAGTAGTTTGGACCCGGTACACCTGCCGCTGAACGTGCAGGAGAAACAGGACCATAATTCCACAAGGGGTGAAATAATTCGTAGGCATTGTACTGCGCAAAGACTTGCCCAGAACAAAGCAGAAGACTTAAGGTAATTAGTTTTTTAATCATTAGGATGAAGTTATAGGTAATACATTATTCAAAAATGGTCAAAATCTCGTCATCAAGCAAACGTTTTGTCAATCCCAAGGCTTTTGGCACCTCATAATGATAGAAAAACTTCATGGTATGAAGCTTATCTTGATAAAATGCCTTTTCAGAAGAATCTAGTTTAGTAGCAGCAACACTCCCCTGCTTCAACCATTGCCATGCGACAACTACCAAACCAAATAACTCCATGTATAATGTTGAATCAGCCAAGAATACATCGGGCTGAACTGCCTTACTCAATTTATGCATTGTAACCTTATTGAGGCTAGCTAATTCGTTGGCCAACATTTCCGCATAAGGTTTCGTTGCCTCATGCGTCATCCCCTGCGCAATATCTGCTTGAATCAATTTTACCAAAGCCTGAACCGCTTTGCCTTGTTCGCTCGGAATTCCGCGGCCCAACAACGTTAAGCCGTGAATGCCCGTCGTACCCTCATAAATGGACATAATCCGAACATCACGTGCCATTTGTTCCAAAGGAAAATCTTCCGTGTACCCATATCCTCCCAACACTTGTAGTCCCTGATTAACAGCCAAAATACCTTGTTCGGCAGGATATGTTTTGGCAACCGGAGTCATTAAATCCAAGAGCATCTGCGCTTCTTTTTGCTCATCACCGGTGAGGCATTTGGATAAATCTTCCCACAGAAAACACTGGAATAGTAATCCCATAGCACCTTCTGTGATTGATTTTTGGTAATACAACATGCGTTGTACATCCGGATGATTTTGAATGAGAGTTGGTGGTGTCTCTGGATCTTTGTTGGTCAACTTCCTTCCTTGACTACGCTCAGAGGCATATTGTTTTGAGAAATGATAGGCAGCCGAAGCGATGTATGCGCCACCCATGCCCACACCTAGGCGAGCTTCATTCATCATTTGAAACATGTACATTAAGCCTTTGTTGGGCTCTCCTACCAAGTGGCCAATCGAATCCCCTTTATCTCCAAAAGAAAGATGTAATGCTGGAGTCGCTTTTTGGCCCATTTTATGGTAGAGTCCCATCGAAGTTACTTCGTTCGAAACCCATTGTCCATTTTCTTGTCGGCGCTTCGGAACCACAAAAAGTGAAATCCCCTTGGTCCCTTTCGGTGCACCTTCTAAGCGTGCTAAAACCAAGTGAATGATATTTTCCGAGAAGTGATTATCTCCACCGGAGATGAATACTTTTTGACCTTTAATCGAATAGGTCCCATTGCCCAAATCTTTAGCGCTCGTGCTCACATCGTTTAAGGAGCTACCAGCTTGGGGTTCGGTTAGACACATCGTGCCCGTCCACTTTCCAGCAAGCATATTGGGAACAAATGCTTGTTTCAATTCTTCGGAACCAAAACTTGCAATTAAGTGAGCCGCACCATTACTCAAACCCGTAAACATTACGATGGAATTATTGGCCGCTCCGCGGATAAATTCATGCGCACCACCCACGATCGAAGGCAATTGCTGGCCTCCTTTTTCATAAGAAAACGTGGCTCCAATCATCCCTGATTCACCCATTTCCTTGACATAGGCCTCTACGGAATGATGGACTTGCACCGTACCATCTACTAATTCAGCCTGTTTACGATCAGCATCCACGAAATGTGGGCGCAAATGGCGTTCAGCAATTTGCTCGGCAGAATCCAGAACCATGTCAAACATGTCCGGGGCATAATCAGCATAACGGGGATATTGGCACAAAGCACCATAATTGAAAACCTCTTTCAGTATGAAGTCGAGGTTGCGACGGTCATATTCTCTCGGCATAATTTTTCAGTTTAGATGGAAGCAAATTTGCAGAGAAAAAAACTATTATGCAAGCATACTAGTTTGAGGTTTGTTCAGCTACCTTTGGCAAACCTGGGAGGATTGCCAAAGGTAAGGGAAAGAAGCGCATTTTTTAATTAGTAAACTGGTAAATTCAGCCCGACATTATAGGGTACCCATGCAGCCTTCCGACAATCCCATAAAGGAGATTCCGCGTAGCGCATTTTTTTAAAGTCGACGTAATTCACAAGCTTTTGATAGGATGCGGCGGGAATGCCATTGTAGCGATCAATAAATAATCGCTGTTTCGTTTTACCCGCCACCATAAAGTAACCCAGCACTTGGCGCTCTGGATTGTTCAAGCAAGTCAAATTACCAATTATCTGGGCAGGAACTTTATCAAAAATACCCCCTCCTAATGTTCGCTGATCTTCTTGACGCTTCCAAAACTGATGGGTCGATTGGTCGACATGATATACTTCCAATTGCACAAACCATTCCGTAAAGTCATCATATGGAACAGAAACTAATGGCAAAGCAATATCCCGGCCATCCAAAAAGGCATCATCAGCTAAAATCGGCTGGGTGTTTTGAACAGCCTGCCAACACTTATTATAACAAATTGGCACCGGAGCGGGCGGCGCAGGGGGCGTCGGACAAGTAGTCAAAAATTGAATGAAATCTTGTCGTTTGACTAAATAATAATCATTCTGTCCTCGCGAATCTTGTAAACTGGCCCGCACATTAAAATGCATCTCCTCCACTTTTTCAGCGTTCGAATAGGTAGATTCAAAACGATTTAAATCAATGGGCTTCGTTAACTCTTGCCAAGTAGATGCGATGGCTAATCCATCGGGCGTCATAATTTTTAATTGGTATTTTTTGCCCACTTGCCCATTAAATGAAGCAGGTGTTTGATACATCCCCTTTTGAATTTCCTTCAAGCTAATCGCAGCACCTGACTCATCAACAATGCGAACATCAGCTTTGGGAATCGGTTGTCCCTGAAATTGAGTCGGGTCAAAGGGCGAATACCCGGATGTATAATTAATCCGAACGGTATAAGGTCCTGCCAAATTTGACATCTCCCCATAGACCACAACGGCATCACTCAAGTTCTCCGTTTTGAAATCTGTAATTTCTGTCTCACAGGAGAACAAGCCCAACAAGCCAACAAATGCCAATATCCTCCTCATTAAAATTTAAAATTATAGGTTACAGATGGAATTGCAGCTCCCAAAACTGATAATTGATACGTCCTCGCTTGATTAATCAAGCCCGTAGATGATCTAAAAAAGATCGAATAAGCGTTCTGCCTCGATAAGATATTGTAAACAGAGAAATTCCAACTGCCTTGCCAGCGTTTTCCTTCCTTCGGCTCAATGGTAAATCCGATATCCATACGCATGTAAAATGGAATTCGCTCCTGATTACGTAGCGTGAAACTTGGACTTGAATAGCCATCCAACAAGGGTTGAATCGTCGTATTAGTCAAATAAGTATTATTCGACCCTCCATAGGTATAGGTCGTAGGAGTCAAACCTGACCGTGGAAAAATGCCATTTGCATACCCGTAATCATATAATTCATTAAAGGCATAAATCTTGTAACGCGCATTCGGATAGGTAATCGGGCGACCAGACGTATAGGTGAAATTCGCATTGAATGAAATCCGCTTTGTCAAACGATTATTCAAGACAAATTTGAAATTATGTGGCATATCAAAATTAGCAGGGAATTCCTTCCCAAAATTCGCAGCCATTTGGTTTTCATTGGCCTCAACCAAACGGAAAGATCGTGCATAGGTATACGAAACCCAACCCGTCAACCGCGTTCCTCGCGCCTTTTTCAAGAAAAATTCAGCACCGTAGGCTCGACCTTTACCTACCAACAATTGAGTCTCCACTGTCGGATTTAAATACAAGGCCGCGCCATCAATGTAATCAATTACGTTCGACAGACGTTTGTAATAAAACTCAGCTGATGCCTCAAAAACCGCATTTTGAGCATTGGTAAAATTCTTAAATAAACCAATCGAATATTGATCCGCCACCTGCTGAGGCATGTAGGGATTTGAATTCTTCCAAATATCTACCGGGGAAACAGCCATAGTATTTGACAATAAATGCATGAATTGCTGCATGCGGTTAAAGCCTAATTTGACTGATGTGTTCGTATCCAATTTCACTGCTAATGACAAACGAGGTTCGAAACCTCCATACGATTGAATGACATCGCCCCGATGATATTGTACCGTATCAATAATGGTATTTAAGGCACGAGGCATCCCCAATTTGTATTGATAAAATGTCTGAGCACCCAATAACTGATAATAGGCATAGCGAAGTCCATAATCCAAACTAATGCGCTTTCCTAACGGTAAACTATGTCCAACATAAATCGCCATTTCACGTGAATTTTCGGCTTGCATCGGAAAGGTATTCACAATAGAGTTTTCCGTGCTCGGCTTAAATGTTCCCGCATCATTCCGATACATATTAAATTCCGCACCGAAATCGAGACGCCCCTTTTGCTTTAGATCGAGACTCAAATCTTCCCGCAGCGTCTTTTGACCAATCGAGGGTTTCCATGTGAATTCATAGCCCGATTTTAATCCATCAATTCCATAGGCATAATCACTCACGAACGCCGTGAAATGATGTGACCAATTATTCCATAACGCATGATGCTGAAAGCTCAAAGTCTTCGTTTGCCAAGAATACAAGGTATCCGAAGCAAACTTAAAACCATCATGACTGATGTAACCCGATAGGGAAATTCGTTGGTTTTCGCTCAATTTATGCGTCAACTTAAAATTGACATCATAGAAGTCGGCTTTACTTTTTTGCAAAGCGGGATTTGGGAAATAACCCAGGTAAAAATCCGACATAGAACCTCGTGCACCCAAAATCAATGAAGTTTTCCCTTTGACCAAGGGACCATCCACCAACAAGCGGCTGGAGATAGGCCCTACCCCACCTTGTAAGCTCCACTTTTCAAAATTTCCTTCCTTTACGCGAACATCCAAGACGGATGAGGCGCGCCCCCCGTACATACTCGGAATACCTCCTTTGTACAAACTCAAATCCTGCACCATATCGGCATTAAAGCCGGTAAAAAATCCAAATAAATGAGAGGTATTAAATAAAGGTACGCCATCCAAAAGCACGAGATTTTGATCCACATTCCCTCCACGAACATTAAAGCCTGAAGCGCCTTCCCCGACCGTAGAAACGCCAGGTAACAACATGATGCTTCGGATCACATCAGCCTCCCCCATCAGATTAGGGAGTTTTTTCAAGGTCTTGCTGGACATCTTTTCCACGCCCATGATGGTCCGATTGACATTGGCATCTGACTTCTCCGCTGAAATAACAACCTCATCCAAAATCTGTTCCGATTTCTCTAAAAGCACGGTCATGCTCGCATTCGCTTTCAAATCAATACGCCCCGTTTTGAATTTATAACCCAAGCTGCGAAAAACCATTTGATAAGAACGTGCGGGTAAGGTCACGGAGAAATGGCCAGCAGAATCCGTGCGCGCACCGATTGACAAACCCGAAAACAAGACCGATGCACCCTCTAGTGGAGCTTTGGTTTCAACATCCTGAATGGTTCCTGAAAAAATAAAATAGCCTCTTTTTTGACCTAGCGATGCAAAGGACAAGAGCAAGCAACACACGAGCAATACCTGCCTCATCGTTTTTTGTTTCGTAAAATTAAAATTCCTTTGGCAGTCTTCCAGGCAGGATCAAATCCACCTGCAGGGAATTTCGCCACAGCATGACTGCCTAATACCACATCCAAATCCCCATCCCCTTCAATGTCGGCGATATCCATCACCGACCAGCGTCCCAAGTGATTCACCGGAATCGTGAATTGATTAAATGCTTTACCCGTATTTTTAAAATAAATCAAACCTTCCGCAGGACGATTTGCTACATCTGGAAATAAAGCAATGGATATCATATCTTGATCCCCATCTGAATCTAAGTCGGCAAGCATCACCTTCGTCGCTCCATTTTGAGGATAAAACGCCTTTTGCTTAAATGTCATATTTGCTTGATTCGTATAGACATAGACCCCGTGATAAGGCTTTAAAATGGTAGAAAAATCCGCATTATCACCCGCCGTACAGACAATATCCAAATCCCCATCGCCATCCACATCGCCCATATCAAAGGAACTCGTCCCATAAATCGACGGGAATCGCAATAAACGACTTTCCTCAAAATTCAATCCTCCTTTATTCGTGTACAGCATGATGCGCTCATCCCCTTGCGCAAAAAGGGCTACAATATCCAGACGACCATCGCCATTAAAATCGCGAACATCCACATGTGTTGCACCGGTCTGAGGATTTAAGACTTTCTTCGTCCAAGTGGCCCCTTTTTTCTTCCAAACCGACATGCCTCCTTGCATAAATCCAAATTCGCTGCTAATCAATTCATCTTGACCATCGCCATCCAAATCGCGCGCCTTTAATTCAATGGGGCGATTCAAACTTTTGATAAGCATCGTAGGCTCACTCCCCGCATACGACTTAATCGAACCATTTACATCGGGATTTGCCTGGGTCGTTGTACCGATAAACGTAAATAAGTATTGACTTTTCCAAGCTTCAATGTAGGTCAAGGCGTCTTGATTTTCCAATGGCTGCTTGGGCTTCCCTGATGCATCCAGCACCCAAATAACCCGATTGGATTGATCACCAGCGATAATTTGATGTTTCTGTGCATCAATGCGAACAGCGGTAAAATTAGGAATCGTTGCATTTGCTTTGGAAACAGGAAGATCTTCTATGGCGAATAATCCGTTTTCTTCTGGCAATGCAGGATAAGCTGGCATAGCTAATTCTTTAGGTGCCTCCGTCAGATAATATGCTTTGATTTTTTCCCAATCCTCATCGGGAATCATTTGCGACGCTGGCCGCATAATGGCGTAATCAGAAAGTGGTTTTTCCAATTGGTCAATCTCATGCGAAACGCCCAACATGACCGCCATATAGGGAAGCGTTGAATACTTCCATACGTTTTGGGGCAATAAAGCTGGACTTGGCAACATGTGACAAGATTGGCAATATTGTTTGGCTAATTGTTCGCCTTCTTTCACATCCTTCTTGCAAGAGGCAAAAGCGATGAAGGTAAAAGCCAATAAGCCGTATATGATCCGCATTAATTCAGCTTTTTAAAGATTTGCATCGTCGCTGAATTGCGTGTCACAAAATACAATGGCCCTTTAGGAGTATTTACAATCTTGATATCCCGCACATCACCATCTTGTAAGAAACCTGTTTCGGTCGGGATCATCGGACTGAATCCGCCCTTTCCATTACCTTTCAGGATTAACCCAAAGAAAGCGTCGTAACGCGCTTGGTACATCGATGCTCCATTGAAATTACCCCCCAATAAAACGTCCAAATTGCCATCCTTATCCACATCTTCAGTACGCAATACCATCACCTTTGAAACCTGTGCCAATGCCGGCAAGAAATGGATTTCAAATTTACCTTTTCCTTTGTTTTCTACATACACCGACTCAAACGTATTCACCATGCGTTCTGTCGCTCCCTTCAATTCATTATCCCCAAACAAATCTTCGATGGTGTTCCCAGCAAACTCATTGTATTTCGTGTATTTCTTACTGATGATACTCGGGATTTGTTTACCCATCTCGTCCTTGCTATTAATTGGGAACCAATCATCCCCGCGGTTATACGAGATAATGTGTTCTTCTGTATCATTCTTGTCAATGTCTTTGATCAACATCCGAAGCTTACCATCCAACTGCTTGCGCAATTTGGTATTCGTTCCGAGGTTACCGACAACAAAATCTACATCGCCATCTTTATCAAAATCTCCTGCGGTCAAACCACCCCAGAAGCCCGTAAATTCTTCTAACCCATTTTCAAGCAAGGTTAATTTACCTTTTTGGTTTTCATAGGTTTTCATCGGCATCCAGTCTCCTACAACTGTTAAATCTTGATCTCCATCCCGGTCAATGTCCGCCCAAATGGCTTCTGTCAACATGCCCGCTTCACGTAAGTCGGGCGCTAAAGCTTGCGTGCGATCGCTGAATTGACCCTTGCCATTATTCACGAGTAGATAAGACTTCGGCGAATAACCATAGTGGTAACCCACAACGCGGCCTCCTACGAACAAATCCATATCCCCATCCCGATCAAAGTCGCATGGACGAACCACGGACTTATTATCATACATGGCGGGTAATGCTTTGACATCACGGGTGAAATTTCCTTTGCCATCGTTTTTGTATAAACGATCAAACTGCTCCGGCATTTTATCAAAAAACTCATTTCCACCTGACACCACATAGAGATCTAAATCCTTATCACCGTCCGCGTCAAAGAACAAGGCATCTACATCTTCATACAAGCTATCCACTTTGAAAGAAGGTTGAGGTGAAAGGGCAAAGCCATTCGGCTTTTGAACGTACAATTGTCCTGCTTGGTATTTTGCCCCGCCTACATAAAAATCTTCTAAACCATCTCCATTTACATCTCCCACAGCCATTTTAGGACCTTCAATGGATACTTTAAAAGGAACCAATAATTCGCGGTTAAAATCGAAATAGGTATTTTCTTGGTGTAGATAAGGAATATTGAATGTGTTCGTAACTTCTTCAAACAAAGGTTTGGTTTGCGTAAAGAATTGAAAATCCTTCACCGACATCTGCGCGTTCTTCTGATCCAACGTCAACAATTCGTTGATTTTGGGATTTTTAATAATCTGCATTTTCTCATTTTCCCAAATGACAATCAACGAATCCACCTGAGTCAATTGACCAATCCCGAAAAGTAAGGTAGGCTCCACTGAACTCATAAAACCACGCGTCGGCATCATCTGCTGCAATTGTTGGCCCTCCTTGGTTTTCAAAATCACCTTCGCACCAATACCAAAGGTATTCATGCCTTCGCCTTTGAATTTCACTTTCACAAAATTGTTCTTCAACAACTCACGCGAATGGTTTTCGTAAATACCTGCCGGCTCATTGAGGTTATTCGAAATCAAATCTAAATCTCCATCATTATCCAAATCGGCATATGAACTACCATTCGAAATCCCTTCTTCTTCAAATCCCCAGGTCAAAGACTTGTCTTTGAAACGTAAATCCTTAGAACCTTGAAATAGGTAATTATGCACCTTACCACTTGGCATTAAATCAATAGCTTCTTGATCCAATTTATGCGAAGTCGGTAAACCGTAATGCAGCGAATCGCCAATTACGAATTTCAAATAATCCAAATCGTTTGGTCGGCGCAAGATTCCGTTTGAGATAAAAATATCTTTTAATCCATCCCCATCATAATCGGCCATTAAGGTACTCCAACTCCAATCGGTCGCCGCAACACCCGAAGAAGCCGCGATATCTGCAAACTTTTGCCCACTCATGTTGAGCTGCAAACAGTTCCGACTGTATTGGTTGAAATAGCCAAACTGTAATTTGTACATGTAGATATCCAAGGGATCTTCCCCGACGGATGATTTTTCTACTTTTTCATCTTCCGGATACATATCCAAAGTCATGACATCTTGGAATCCATCGTTGTTGATATCAGCGATATCGGATCCCATGGAAAAGCGACTTAAGTGCTTAAAATGTTCTTTGATGCCTTCTTTGTAGGTTCCGTCTTTTTGATTGATGTAATAATAATCGTCTTCGTGGAAGTCGTTGCTGACGTAGATATCAAGCCATCCATCATTGTTCAAATCCGCAACAGAAATACCCAAACCATAGCCCATGGCAGCTTGGTAAATACCAGATTCCGCGGAGATATCTTTGAATTTACCTCCATCGTTTCGATACAAGTAATCGCCGGCCTCGTTGTCTTTCAACATCCGAGTATTCACCCGGTCGTATGAACGTGTATTGTGCACGGCGTGGTTCAACAAATAGCAATCCAAATCACCGTCTTTATCATAATCAAAAAAGGCTGCCTGCGTCGAAAATCCGGTAAAATCCAAGCCAAATTCATTGGCTTTTTCGGTAAACGTATTGTCACCATTATTGATGTACAATTCATTCGACCCCTCCATGCCTTTGAAATTACTCACGGCACAAACATAAATATCCAAAAAGCCATCACCATTGACATCGGCCATGGTTACACCCGTTTTCCAGTCGGAGAACCCGGCCACACCCGCCTTTTCGGAGATATCTTCAAATTCCATATTCCCCTTATTCAGGTACAACTTATTTTTCCCTTGATTCGAGGTAAAAAATAAATCAACCAGGCCATCATTATTGATATCTCCTGAAGCGACGCCACCTCCATTGTAGAAATAGAGGTAATCGAGGATATTAAAATCGGGGGTTTCTTTGATTTGATTGGTAAAATCAATGTGTGTTTTCGAGGCCGGCAATTTCTCGAACAATTGCACATCATCGCCTGATTTACACGCTAGGAAACCAATGGATAAAATGAAAAATGCGAGATACTTATTCATAAACTACTTATTATTTAACTTGAAACACTTGTGCTTTGTCATTGTTTTTAGCGAGGACAACAAAATTCCCTCCTTTTCCTTTTGCAATCGCCATTTTGCGAACTTGGCCACGGGTCTGAAAACCTGTCTCTTTTGATCGCTTAGCAGCAAATTTCCCTTGACCTAAACCCTTCAGCATCAAACCATACAAAGCATCAAAACGACCCCATTCAGGCAATGAATCGAAGAAATTTCCAGCTAACAGGATATCAACTTTCCCATCGTGATCAAAGTCGGCCACTTCTATTCCGCGAATCGGTGAGAATTGAGCTTCATAAGGTAAGTTTTGAAGACTAAAATTCCCTTTACCATCATTTATCAAAAACGCTGACTCGGTTGTGGTGATTTGACGAAGCACCATACCTGTCCGTTGATCATCCGAATACAATTCCTCAACGGTCTTATTTGCATAATCCTTATACTTGATAAACTTCTGTTTAATCGCGGGCGTTGCACGTTGTAATTCGCCCTTTAACACCATTGGATAGGTATTCCCGTCCTCTGTAACGCAAGAGATAATTTGTTCCACCGTACCATTCTTATCGAAATCATTGACGGAAAGCGTCGCTGGAAATTCCGCAGATGCTTTGATTTTTGAATTTAAGCCCAGGTTTCCAGCAATAAAATCCAGATCCCCGTCTCCATCAATATCGGCTGGCTTTAAACAGCCCCACAATCCTTCAGAACCTGGAACCATGTCTTGCTTAACCAATTTACGTCCGCGTTCATTTTTGAATACCACGATGCCACCCCAATCCTGCGCAACAACTAAATCCGCATATCCGTCTTTGTTGACATCGGCCCACTCCGCATCGGTAACCATTCCCAACTCACCAATTTCCGGCATAAAACGTTTTGAGTAGTTTTTAAATCCACCCGTTCCGTCATTGATGTACAAATTACTTGATGGGCTCATGCCATATTTCGTTGACAACATGCGCGAGCCAACAAATAAGTCTAGATCACCATCATGATCCATGTCGGCGGCTGTCGCACAAGAACCATTTTCAAAGATGGTCGGAAAGCGTAAATCACGTTTAAAATTTCCTTTCCCGTCGTTCAAATACAATAAATCGTGTAATTCAGGTGCATTGATATCAAATTCATTACTTCCTGTTACGACAAACAAATCCAGGTCTTTATCCCGATCTGCATCAAAGAAAATGGCGTCTGTATTCTCGGTCGTTTGATCTAAGCTGAAATCGGCTTGAGGACTTTCTTTAAACTGACCAGAAGCTTGCTGAATGAATAATTGCTTCTTCTGCCCTGCAGCACCACCTAAATAAAGATCATCCAATCCGTCTCCGTTCACATCTCCAACTGCCATCGCGGGACCCTGTGTAGAAAATTTCTGCTTCAATAATACATCCCGATCCCAGTCGTTGAACATGCTTTCTTGATGTTCATAATTTAATTTTGTGGCTGTCACATCAGCGAATAATTGCTTCGCAATAAATGGCATAAACTTAAATTGCGTTGTGGCTTTCGCGTAATCCAATGTCAAAACTTGGTCTACCTTCACATTAAACAAGGTTTGCATTTTATCATCTGGCCAAATGATTTGCAAGGAATCAATTTTCCCATTTTGACCTAAGCCAAAAACCATTTGATGGTCACTTGAAGATTGAAAACCTCGATTAGGCATTTGTTGGAGCATCTTGATTTGACCCCCTTGATACAAAGTTACCTTCGCACCGATTCCATTTAAATTCCGTCCTGTCCCTTTCAAATGAATGGTCAAATAATGGTTTTTAAATTTCTCATTTGTCTTATTTTTAAACACCGATAGAGGGGCATTCACATTATTAACGACTAAGTCCAAATCTCCATCATTATCCAAATCGCCATAGGCCGAGCCATTTGAAAAGCCTGGTCCTTCTAATCCCCAGGCTTTTGCTTGATTAGCAAACTTCAAATTTCCTTCGTTCTTGAATGCATAATTTGGAATAGGAACCGAAGAAATCTTATCGGTAAATTCTTTGTAGTCGAACTTCTTTCCGTTCAACATCTGCTGCATCGTATTTCGATCGCCTAAGAAATCCACAAAATCCTGATCTGTTAAATCTTTAGCAATCCCATTGGCAACAAAGATGTCTTTTTGTCCATCGTTATCCATGTCAAAAATTAAAGCACCCCAAGACCAGTCGGTGGCATGCACGCCCGCCAATTGGCCCACCTCACTAAAGGTACCATCGCCATTGTTCAACTGCAGGTTATTGCGCATGTATTGATGCCAAAAACCGCGTTTCAACTTTAAATCTACCAAGTTATATCCTTCGAAAATAGATGTTGTTTTTAAGCGGCGATCATCCCCCGGTAGCATATCGGTGACGAAAATATCCAGGTTCCCATCATCGTTGATATCCGCAATATCCGCCCCCATGGAGCTTAATGAGATATGCGGCATTTGATTCTCTAAATCTTCTTTAAATGTTCCATCGTGCTGATTGATGTATAAATAATCACGCTCGTAGAAATCATTTGATATATAAATATCGGGCCAATTATCATTGTTGACATCCCCGATCGTAATACCTAAACCAAAACCAATTAAGCTTCCATAAATACCAGCTTTCTCAGACACATCCGTAAATATGATGCGCTTACCATCGGGACTATCGTTACGAAATAACTTGTCCCCTCCTAAATTATCACGCACATCGCGCAAGTTGGTATACCCCAATTTATCAATGGGCGTAAAGCTGTTGTTCAGCAAATACATATCTAAATCCCCATCACGATCATAATCAAAAAATGCGGCATGCGTGGACAAACCACCATCAGCCAAACCAGCTTCTTTAGCCATCTCCTTGTACGATGGAATGCCTCCTTTAATCCCCTGATTGATGTACAATTGGTTTCCACGTGCATCACGGGAACCTGAATTACACACATAAATATCCATTAGCCCATCACCATTAACATCGGCAAACGTTACGCCCGTCGACCAGAATTTTTTCCCAACAATACCGGCTTGTTTGGAAATGTCTTCAAAATGCATTCCCCCTTTATTGAGGTAGAGCTTATTGTCTTCAAAATTAGATGTTACAAACAAATCGGATAGCCCGTCATTATTGACGTCACCGATTGCAACACCACCTCCATTGTAGAAATTACGGTAGTTGAAAATATTGAACTCCTTTTTCTCCAAACTTCGATTAACGAAGTCAATACCTGTTTCTGAGGCAGGTAATTCTTCGAAGAGGGTATCTTCTTTGGTCGAACAGGCGAAGGTTAAAAATGTAACGCTACAAAGGAGTACAAAATGCTTCATGGAAGGATCAAAATAGACTGCAAAAATACAAAAAAGGGATTGTTTATAAAATAAAAAGGCAGAACCAATGGCTCTGCCTTTTTACTAAATTCAGTACGAATTAATACCCAGGGTTTTGTTTCAACAATGGGTTAGCATCGATACGTGGTTGTGGAATTGGGAACAACTCACGAGTCTTATCTAATTTCTTCATGAACTTACGCTCTAAAGAGAAAGTACCGAAACGAATCATATCATTACGTCTCCATCCTTCCCATGCAAACTCACGACCACGCTCAGCTAAGATATCAGCTGCTGTGATTTCAGTTAATGCATCAACACCAGAACGCTTACGGATTGTGTTCAAGTCAGCTAAGGCTTCAGCAGTTTTTCCTAAACGGAAAGCAGCTTCAGCACGCATCATGATCGCATCAGCCAAACGGAATACTACGTAGTCGTTTGATTGATCCCCGTTCGGGTTGTTCTTTTGGATCTCATATTTTTGAGAACGGATACC
>JACCDZ010753981.1_pt1 | contig 18173 bp, 32 predicted proteins | sample 7449551 | NCBI WGS metagenome assembly JACCDZ01 (sample SAMN15323452, study PRJNA562643) | freshwater metagenome | isolation source: river surface water | place: USA:Blue River Watershed | collected 2017-08-18
AGCTCACGGCATTGCCCCCATCCCTACGGGCTGGAAGCTCACGGCATTGCCCCCATCCCTACGGGCTGGAAGCTCACTGTCACATGGCACGATTATTGTTGCGAATTATTCTTATTCGGGACTTATCCACAGGGTAACTCAGCAAAGCAAAGACCATGCCATGCAAGCAAAGTCTAATATGCCCAAGAATGACATTTTTAAGCCCGTGGCTGCGTTTTATCCCTTTGCCCTTGCCGACATATTGCCAATGCGTCAAACGTCGATTGTAGGGAGTTATGCACAGAATTATCCACAGGCCCAGATGGAAATATAAAGTTTTGTAAAAACATAAGGGAAAGGGCGATTCTGGCATGGTATCTGCTACGCGGGCGCATGTGCGCGCATTGTTTATATACTGATCGAATCCTAACATTTACATTTCTTTACAAAAGTCAGGATGACACAAGGGAAACGATTGTATAGAATGACTACATCAACTGATTAACAAGGAGTAGGAAATGAAAGACTTTGCTTTTATGCTGGCTTGCGGAATCGCTCTTGGTTGTCTTTTTGGTCTTTTTGTTTAAGGGAAAATTATGACTGTAGAATGCAACATTCAATGGGAAGTCACCGACACATACGGCGGTGAGGCGAATTATTCTTGGGTAAGGCGTGGTAAAATCCAAAAGAGTAATAAACCTTTTTCAAACCTTGCCGCAGTGCGAGCCGTTAAAAAAGAAATTGGCTGGAATGGGCATCCCTGTAAAGTTGAAAACTACGGCGATTTAATAATCATCCGCCCGCGCGGCGTTTGTCAGGTTTGTTTTATCACTTTTCACTATTTCGGCTCTGCATCTTAATATCAGGAGAAAATCATCATGCAATCTTATTATGATATCAATGTCACTTTTCATGGTCAGCATCTCTTCGCAACGCACCCCAGAAGCGCAAAGAGCAAAGAAGAAGCCGAACGGATTTTCAATGCCATTAAGGCAAAGTTCCCCGAGTCCGAAGGTTACAACGTTTCCTGTACACACTGGGCCGGTGCTGGCTCTAACGTTTCTTTCTGATTTAATAAAGGGAAATCATCATGGAAAATCTTACCAACATCATCGCCGCCTTTGCTAAGGCCAACAAAATCAGCCGGGCAAAGCTCGAAAGCCTTGTCGGTGAAGTCGTCGCGGCAAGCAAGCCACAAGGCATGGGCCGCCCCAAACTGGCGAAATCCGCCTTAATCGAAAAGCGCATCCGCAATGCCATTGAACTAGGGATCAATTCAAGCCTTGAAATTTATTCGATCCTTGGCGATGTGCCTAAAATTGAATTTAATAATTCACTTCAGGCAATGAAGAAACACGGGATTATTGTCCCGACAGGAAAAGCCAATACCGGCAAGCAAGGGCGGCAACCTATTGTATGGAGTATTGCAAAATGAAATTTCAGGACATGCTAGTATTGGCAAAGAAACATGCCCCATATTCGGGCGAGTGGGAAATCAATGCGGAATTTTGCATTGAAAATGCTATGCAATGTTGGCGCGATGGCGCATTCGAAAGCGCAAAAACATGGGCCTTGAAGTCTTTGAAATATAGCGTCGGGATAATGCACACCGATTACATTGCGGCTGCATCAGAATAACCTTTTAGAAAGCCCTGTTTGAGATATAATAGGGTTTTCAGTAAAGTTTATTTGTAGTCAAACCTCAAAAGGGAAATATCATGAAATATTCTGAAATTAAAGCACTAAAGTCTTTTTGTGAAAACCTTGCATCTGAGCCGGACTGGAAAGAAGTCCTGACCGAGATTATCGCCGGTTTTGATGATTTTGAAATTGATAACGTTCGATTCATCAAGGCAGATTGTATTGACAAAATCCAGCAGGATGAGATGAAAAGCGACCTGTATTGTCTCGGTTGTTTCAACTCTTGGTTTATTTCCGATTGTATCGATATTGACCGAGATGTAATCGAAGCAATGCAGAAGGCTGAGGCATACGAGGCAATCGGGAAACTTATCATTTCCCTTGGAAAACTTGAAGAGATGCAAGAAGAATATGCCCGACTCGATGGATATGGGCATCATTTCAATCGCTACGATGGAAACGAGGAAACAATTACTGTCAACAATGTTGAGTATTATGTTTTCGACAATCGGTGAGAAGTTACCATGAACATAAATAAACACCTTGCATTCTTGCTCGACGCAACAAACGAAAAGGACTTTGTTGCACAGACAAAAAAGGTTTATCTTGGGTTATCTCAAATTACCAACGAAATTCAATATCAGTTATTGATTGCAGTATTATCTGATATTGACTATGCTGAATATAAGGCAGAGAAACAAAAACTTAATCCTAATCTGGAGATGAAATAAAATGATTTACTTTACAAACGACCAAGCCCATGCCGCAGCAAGAATAAAAGCGTCTAATCTTACCAAAAAAGAACTAGTGTGCACTGTTACATTTAACGACGACAGTATTGACACCGAAACATTTAAACGAGCCAAAAAAGAATTTAAATATAAAACCCCTGACGGTGACACGTATTATCAGGAATATGATAGCGCAATGTTTTTTGAGCCGTTCTTTGCTGATCGGGATTTGTCAAAAGCCGAGGTCAAACTCGGATATGACAACTGGCTGAAAAAGGTTCACGGTGACAATGCAATTATTTCAATCAATTGGGCAATGGTTTAAAGGGAACAATCAAACAAGTAACAACAAGGCCGGACAACCCGGCCTTTTCTTTCGCCCTATCCATAGCGAAGTGCTATCAACAAGTACAATGCAATAAAGTATAACTATATAATCATTTGATTATGTATAGTGCCAACCTACCGCCTTGCGGAGAGTACCCCTGTCAGGCTTGCACAATCAATGCAGGTGGCGCTACATCATCGCATGGCGATAGATAGTAGCCCAACAAGCGTAAGGCGCTTAGAAGGCGCTTACAATAGTGTGTAACGCTACAGGATAGCTATACTGTAATGCATAGCATTACAAAGTAGCATCATGCGGGAGATTGGGTTATGAGATTGATAGGATATTTATTTTGTATTGTGGGTTATTGGGATAGTAGGGTTACTTATCTTGTGTTGTGGGTTAATCAATCCCAAGCGCATCGCGCTGGTGAGTATCCTATCGTGTGCATAGCACACACCACCACCCCCATCCCCTCATGCATTATGCTAACATGCAATGTTATAACATATCATTGATTGCAATGATAAATAGTATACTCCCAGACGCGTATGCGTCTATTAAGTTATCCCTATCAATAGCATATAGCTATTATCGATGTGGTACTACCGTAAAGCTACGCTTTACAAGGGAAAAGCCTTTATATTCAATGGTATAGGCTACTCTGTCGCCGTATGGCGACACATGGCAATACCTATATCATTCTGATATTTTAATATTATTACAAGGTATGGATAGCAGGGAGGGTGGGCATCTAAACACACAAGACAATGATCATATACTTCGTATAAGTCACTTTCAAAAATTACATAAATTTTTATAAAAATTTTATAAGTAAATTTCCCTTCAAGTTTGCATAAATACATATACTTGTAAATATCATAGTATAGCAAATATTTCCTAAGATATTTACACATAGATATTTTCTATTGAAAAGGGTACTATATTTGTGAATTCTACACAAAAGTATATAATTTTTAGAAGAATCTTCTAAAAAGATACTTACTATCTCATGCAAGTATTTCTACCTGATAGTTGCCTTCTTTATGCTGTGCATAAGGGGTATTACTCTATAGAGCATAGCTCTAGGAGCGTGCCAAACATAGCTACGCTATAGCACACAAAAGTGTAAGCTGTGCTTACGTTAGCACAACACATATCCTATGGATATTTCCATTGCTGACTTCAGGACTACGCCCTGATAGCTTACTTGGTTTTATTAAATAAAAAGAAAGCACAGAGACAAGCTGATATTTTATCCTTACTACGTAAGGTATGTTCTCTTTAGGCAATCTTGCCTAATATTTTAAAAGCTAGTTCTTGTATAAAGATTTGTTAATTAACTTGTAGTCTTTATGGTTTATTAGATTGTGTTCCTACGGATCACCACGCAACTTGTTTGTGCAAGCACAAGGGTACTCTGTTGAACTAGCGTTATGCCAAGTCTGGCGAAGTTCTAAGGGTTGATATTTCAACATAGGATATTTCTTTTATGCGAAGCATAAGGAGGGCATAATATATAAGATATAGCAAAAGAAAAACCCTACAAGGATTGCTCCAAGTAGGGTTAAGCTGTATTTTATAGATTGTAATTTGCTAATACTTTATTATATACTAGAGAAATTTGAAGATTTTACGCGCCATTTTTGGCGCCAACTAAATTTATTCATTATCTAGTTCAGACAACTCCTTAATCCATCGTTGCAATGTTCGGATAGGAATATTCATCGTCTTAGAAATTAGAGCAGTACTTACTTTCTTTTCTTTGTACATAATGTATGCAGTGATCTTTCTAACATCATCTACTTTTGAACTAAGTTCAGTAGCTAGGCAAGACAGGTCAATATCAACCTTATCAAGTTTATCTTCAGTCAGCACTTGTTTAATCTCTACTGCTTGAAGTCTTGTATCTTGAATAGAAATCTTTTCTTTCATGGATAGTAGTTCTAACTCAAGACGAAGGAATCTACTTTGAGTGTCCTTAGCATCCTTAACATAAGAGATATGCTGACTTGGAGTTTTCTGTCTTTTAATACATCTCTTGTTTAAGTGCTTCTTCTTTACTAAAGATTTCTGTTCTGGATGATCCTTGAATTCATCAAATATATCTGAGCTATTGTAGAACCTGTTGTTTCTGTTATCAAGTAAGAAGTTTAATTCTTCTTCTGTATTAAGTGCAGATGAGAGTATATCGTGAACACTTTCAGTACCGCTTGATTCTAAGATACCTTTATGTACTTTACGAACAGAGTCATATACCTTATCTGATTTACCTTCTTGTGCTATGTTGCATAGCTTTGATACTTTCTGTCTGTTGAGTTCTTTAATCTGTCTTTCAATCTCAAAGAGTTCTTTAAGGTGTTCTTCTCTTGTCTTATCTTGTATATCAGATAAAGAGAATACTTCATCAGTATCTTCATATTCATTATAGTCTTGCATTACTTTTCCTCTGTAAATATTGCATCTAGTGATGAAGGTAATTGCAGTACCTTAATTGCTCTAGTACATGCAACATAAAATAAATTTACTTCTTCTTGATTTGTGCTTTCTATAACGCTGTCCATCTTGAAGTCATTAGCCAGTACAACATAACCCCATTCCATACCTTTGCTTTTGTGAGCAGTTGTTAAGATAATGTCTGCACTAGAACTTACTTTTTGTACATCACCAAGAGCATTGATAAACTTAAAGGTTTGCCTACTATCAATGATTCTACTTACTCTCTTCAGTTCAGGATCATCTTCAGCAGCTACTACCAAGTCACTCCAACAAGAGAACATCGTAATATCTTCGTGCTTAACCTCTTTTAATCTAGCGTTATATAGATTCTCAGCAGATTCTAGTTTCTTGATAAAGTTCTTAACATCAACACTGATAAATACACTCTTACCTTTGCTAATAAGATTTACTGCTTTGCTTAGAAGTTCTGCATTAGTTCTGAAGATCATTGTGTATTTGTTGCTAGGTAATTCATCTTGACTAGTGATTACCTTGCTATCAATATCATCGCTCCCTTTGACGCTAATAGCATCATCAATAACCCAAGAAGCAATGTCAGCAATAGCTTTACCATATCTGAATGATTTGGATAGAATACTGCAAGGAGCAACTATCTCTTGCATAGCATTAACAGCGCCTCTCCATTGATAAATACTTTGGAATGTATCACCTACATACACAACCTTACAATCTGATTGTCTCTTGATGATATCCAGTGTTGTGCTATTACTGTCTTGTGCTTCATCGAGATAAATTATGTCATAATTCAGTACAGGCTTTGATAGTTGATACAGCTTGAGATATGTGTTTGGATTGCATAGAACATCAGATGATGGATTAGTCTGATCTGACCATAATTTCTTTGCTAAGTGCAGAATAGCCTTACCAAAAGCCTTCTTATCAAGGCTAGGATGGTTTTTTGTGATAATGTCTATGTCTCTAGTAGGGAGTAGATATTTTGTAATTTGCTCATCAGAACAATTCTCATAGCGTCTAACCACAGCCTTAGCAAAGGTGCTAATAACGTTAGGAGGAATCTCACCATCGTTTGTATAGAAGATACAGACCTTGTAGTACAGACTAATCTCAGAAGCAGTACCAGCAACGTTCTTATACTTCCCAGCAGGTCTTTTAAGTTTATGAGATAGCATCTTACCATAGACACTATACGCTAAGGAGTGAATAGTTCTACAATCAACATGAGGAGGGAACTTCTCCTTTGCTTCTTCTGCATTACTTTTATTGAAACAAAGGTACAAGGATGGTACTTGATTTAGCTCTGCTAACATCCTCAGTGTTGTACTTTTGCCCGATCCCGCAACCGCATTGATTTTTAGAATTTTATTGTGCTTAAATTTCTCAAATATTTCTAACTGTTCCTGTGTAGGATTCATTTTAATTCCCTCTTAAAGTAGGTTTAAATCTTGGCTGAGTTTTACTTACCCAAACAACCAATAAGACAATCTTGTAAAGATACCTTGTTTCTTCTCCCAAGCAGAGAAGTTTTCATCACAGACATTTGCGTGGTACCTAGCTCTATCTAAAATGAAACCAGCCTTAAGGCAGTAATCCTTGTCCCTATGAGCACATGTATTACAGTTCTTAGTTTGCATACATTTCTCCTTATTCAACAATAATCTTCATACCTAATATTTCTTCACTCTCAGAAGTAGCAACTGTCTTGCCAAGATAACCCTGCAACGCAGCATACTCTTTGATAGTATTATACTCTTCTTGTGTAAGAAAGCAAACATCTGGCTTAGTACCATGTTTGATAATACTATCAACAAGCAAGCTACCAAGATTATCAAGTAATGCTTGAAATTTAGTACAAATTTCTTTTGAGTTGGTTATTTTCATGTCTTACCTTTCTATTAAAGTACCTACGAATAACATAACTTCTAACTAAGCTAATACCTGTAAAGTAAAGCCCTATCAGTAAGTTATCTCCTAACGGAATGACTATACCAAACATAGGGAAGATAAGCAACTGTGATAATACAGCTACAACATACCCTATGAAGATATTTGTAAGGCTTTCAACGAAGGATTGTAACTTAGTTTGCATCAACATTGTTTCCCAGATAATAGTATTCTGGCTTGTCTATGTGTACTGATCTGAGTCTCGATAGCCAGAAATAGAATTCTTCTTTCTTCACCTTGTCATAAAAGATGATGTGAGAAAAGCTACGTCCTTCTCCGAATACTCTCTCTGGCTTGAGCAATTTAATAATATTGTCACCTTTAATTTCAATCTCACAATTTCTATATCTTGCATACTCACACTTTACTTCTTTAATGATGTTGTTAAAAACATACTTGAAATCATTGCATATAACCCCTACCCTGCAATGCTCTATACTTGATAGTTTTTCTATGATACTGATTAGTGCAAAGTCCCTTGAAGAGGTATTGATAAGCTGTTTAGCTGCCGTACATTCTTGATACTTGTCAAGATCATTTAGTAAGTCTGTTGTGCTGCTCATGGTTTCTCCTTTTCAATCAAATCAAATACCTTAAAACATAAATAATTGCTACAAAGAGCAATGCCTGTAAAGATACATCCTAACACAAGTACGTTAAACAAATCAAGAGATATACCGAATAAAGGGTAAATAACTACTTGTCCAACTAAACCAAATAAGTAACCTACTAGGGTTATAATAATACTCTTGTGAAGGTTGCTTATGTTCAAGCTATTCTCCTTGTTTAAACAATTGCACTACATCTTCTGTACTTTGAATAATCTCAAACCTAAAGTCATTATAAGCATTCTTCAAATTATCCAGAACTGACTTAGCATACAATCCTAAATGATAGTCAAAAGTATTGCATGTATAGACACTACCTGAAGCATTCTTAAAGATCAAGAAGTTTCCTTCTTTGTTGCATTGCTCGACCACACTGCTAAACTTCCAAGAGCTACCTCTTGAAAAGTTACCATACCAAATAGCAAGGATACGAACAGAAGTACGTCCTTCATTGTCAGTTAGCTTGATACAAGTAAATTCGTCTGGTTTATAGTTCATGTTAATCCTACATTAAGTTAGCGCAGTCAATACTACTACAAGAAATAAAAGAAATCAAGTCATCAAGTGAATCATCTTCATCATCTTGATAATCTTCAGGTAAGCCATCTACAAGATCATACAGAGATAAGTTAGTAAGACTTTGTTCAGTACCTTCTTCCCATAGTAGAGGCATTATTATTCTCCTTTAAATACTACAAGATTTTTATTAGATTGCCACTTGCATTTGTTAAGAATCTTACCTTCCTTAATTTCACCATCAAGAATGATACCCAACAAAGATTGAGCAGAGATTTCAGTAACAAAGCCTCTTGGGTCTTTTACTCGATATACTTTGTTGTTTGTGCTATAACGAGTATTACATTCATAGATTTCAAAGCCATCAATTGCTTCATTCTTCAGTACAATAGGCTGAAACTTTGCAACTTCTACAATAAATTCACGCTTACCAATTTCTTCATTGTACTTCCATTCTCCATTATAAACAACATAACCTAGTTTATAATTATTCCTAACAGTGTAATCCATGTTGTAGGCCCAACCCAGTTGTGTATCTTTTCTTTTTGCATCTGATTTTAGATTAGGCTCATGTGGATGAATAAATGCAAAGAAATAGGAATCCTCAACCACCCAATCCGCTAACTCCTTGTTGTAATAGTGATCTTGTATCTCTTTTGCAACAACAAAGATTTCATCTGGTAATTTATTTTTTGACGGAACTTTTAATTTAGGCATTATCATCTCCCTTGTTAAGTTTTGTACAGTCAATAGGTTCTTGAAAGTAAGAGATGTCAACATACCCTCCATTGTGGATAAGACCAACAATCTGCATTACATCTTCTTTTGTATAGTGTGTTTTATCAGAGTACATTACTTTGTAGTAAGTGTCTGACAAGTCAAGTTTGACAGACTTATATTTACTACTATCGTTGATGTTATTCTTGAACCACAACACCCCAAGGAAAATAAAGAAGCATCCAACAATACTTGATGCAAGTCCGACAAGTTGCATTGCTGCTTGTAGTTCAAATTGCATTATACACTCCCTTCAATAGAAGATAATACTTTCTTTGCGTTATCCATGACTGATTCATTTGTATAGAACCAGAACGTATCGGATGATTCAAAAGAATCAACAATAAGTTTCAGTGCAAAATAGAGTGCTGTCCATGAGTCCTGTTGTGATAAGGCAATATTGGTACTTACCATCTTAGATTCAACACATTTCTCTGCTTGACTGATAGTTGAACAACCACTAAACAGTGTAGGCTTGTATTGATACATTGAGAATTGCATTATTTACTCCCTTCATATTTAAGTTTGAGTCGTACATATTCATTATAATCTCTAATGTCAAGAATGTACTCAGGGATATATCTGCACAATCTTTCAAAGTATTCTTCATCTGTTTCTTTGCAAAGCGCCTTGATTTGAACTCTATAAGCACTATCAATACACAATGCAACTTCTTCTTGTTTGTACTGTTTTGTGTTCTTGATAATATCACTAAGTGTTGCAGATTCAAACGATAATACATTATCATAATACGCTTGACGAACAAGAACAACTTTATTTACCTTGATATGTTTACCAAGATATTTGATTAAATCAACAAGCTGAGTATGTAGATTATCTTTATTCTGTTGCATGTTCTTTCCTCCAAGCAAGTTCATTCTTCATAAAAGTTTCCACATCAGTACCTTTGATATGCCTTTGAGTATCAAGGATAGCTTGGATATGCTCTGTTTCAAGATTGCACAGAAGTACATACTTCAAAGGTTGCTTACCATCCTTACCACGAGTACCCCATTTTAAAGTTGTACGAATCTCATTAAAAGAAATATCTTCTGAATATACACTCAAATCAGTAAAGTCAGTACCAAGCCTGCGAGCATAATCCAGACCCCCATCAACAGCACAACTTTCACATTTGCAATACTTGAAATCATGCCTGTGCATGGATTCAATAATATCTCCGCACTTGTTGCACTTAATTTTGTTGCTTAGTAGCATATTATTGCTCCTTCAAAAGATATTTGTTACTGATTGCTTTGAATGTTTTAGAGCCATCTTCAATATTTTTGTATACAACACCTTCTCTTTCTGTGTTATAAAGCAAGGACGTTCCCTCTGCACTATTCAAGATTTCGTCTACGCTTGTTTCATCTGTAATTACTACAGTACCAAGTACAGGAACGTGTAGTAGGTTCAAATCCAATACAACATTGATTCGCTCTTGTGATGTTAAATACTCTCCTGTGTTTGTATTGTAAATATCATAAACATAATACCTAAAATTGTTAAGGCAGTAGATATTCCCCTGAATTTTACCACCAATTAACTCACCTTGGATAGCATACCCTTGGAGATTGAGTTCTAGCATCTTTTCTTTAATGCTGTATTGCCTAGCTGCTTGCCAGAAAGCATTATCTTCTGATTCTTTAAGGGAAAGATTACGAGAGCATACTTCAAAATTAGAATCATTATCTAGGAAGCATGTCATACTGCTGCCTTCTAGTTTTTCTGTAATCTCATAAGTACCAGTATTATTTTTTAGTTTAATATTTTGCACTCGTTCTTGATCAGTCTTAGGTACACAAGAAGGGAAGTTGCCTTTTACTAATCCTTGAAGTTTAGGATTAATAGGCATCTCCCACTTCTGAATACCAAGGGAATCAGTCAAGTCATCGCCTATAGAAACATCGGCACTGATCAACGGAATGATCAAACCTTGAGATACTTGTCCTCTCAGCTTTACAGTCCGTAAGCGTTCTCCTTGTACTTGGTTATACACTTTAGGTTCCTTACCTTTAGACAGGAAGGGAGCTAGGGTAGTAGGAACCCATGAGTCGATCTCAAGGTAAACAACCAAGTCGCCTAGCTTAAATTCATTCTTCTTTACAACAACTTTCCAACCATCAACCTGAGCAACTTCAATAGCATTGGCACCTTCAATACTGCTGATATTTGAAATTTCTCTTACGGTAGCTAATTTACGCATTATTATTTCTCCTTTCATAAACAAAAAAGCCTAACCCTTTCGGATTAGGCTCTATCTTACGCTAAATTTTCATTAAGTCAAGCACCTTCTGAAGATTCTTCTACTGAAAGTTTCTTACCCTTAGGTTTCTTTGTTACAGGTTGATCTGTAACAGATTCTTCCTCCTTAATAAGTTTCTTTACAGCATCTTGTTCTTCCTTTTGAAGTTTCTTATACTCTTTTTGAAGTAGTACATTCTTCTTTTCTAGGCGCTCTAATACTTGGTCAGCATCTAACCAAATATCTTTACCGGCAAACAACTCAGAGATTTCCTTTTCAGTCAAGAAATACTTATAAGTATTACCCATGAAGTTATGCAAATACTTTTGATTAAACTCAAAGTTTGCTTCAAGTTCATTGTCTTTACCAAAGTAGCCAGCAGTAAAGCTATGGATCATCATTCGAGTATTTGGTGAGATATTCAGATTAGGACAAGTCAGGGCAATAGCACTACCAGCAGAATATGCTTTATTCTTGATTACGCCAATTACTTCAGCTTGGGTATTTTCAATAGCATCCATAATTGCAATAGCACCATCAATATTGCCGCCATTAGTATCAATCTCTACAACAAGGTAATCATTCTCTGTAAGTCTATCAATACGATCTAGTACCTCGTTGTAGAAGGATGGTTCCTTAATGTCTTCATTAAGGATTAGTTTAACCCTTGAGAATGTCTGACTTTCTTGCTGTTCGTACCACTTGGCTTGCTGTTGAAAAGGGAACGGAATTAGTTCTTCGTTGCTTAGTTTATTCATTTATTCTCCTTGATTGTTTTACTATCTTTAACAAGACCTATAGCCACTTCCTTTACAATGCCACCTCGCACAATGTCATCTACAGAATCAAAGTTAACAATACCTACTCCATTGATGCCGTGCCGTTTAGTAAAGTTAAGAAACCATTCCAACCCGGACTCTCCGCGAATATCCCGCTGGTTCAAATCCCCACAAAGAACCAACTTGCATTTATCAGAAATTCTAGTAACGATGGCAAGCATTTCTTCGGGAGTTGATTGCTGCGCTTCATCCAAGATTAGAAAACTTGGTGTGTCAAAACTGCGCCCACGGATACTTTCGAGTTCTTGGACTTCAATATCTCCGTGTTCCCCGTCTTGCAATGCAATATCAAACGCGCCAGAACCAATACGAGATTTAATGGTGTCAAGTACATTACGAACATATGGGTACAACTTTTGCAAACTACTCCCCGGTTTGCTACCAGAGGATTTACCTGTCTGCACATAAGGTCTAGCAACAATAATCTTTTTAATCTTACCTTTGCGATAGTTATCAGCAGCAATAGAGCTTGCAATGAATGTCTTCCCGGTACCGTGCCAGCCAAGGCAGACAATAACCTGAATATCCTGACTGTTGAGCATCTTGATATATTCCCGTTGCTTGTCTGTTTTTGCTACAAGAGGTTCCGGTTCCCTCTCTTCATAAAACTTCTGCTTGATTACAGGTTTGGTTTCAGCTTCTACTTTATCTTTACGAGTAATCTTGCGCTTGGTAATAGTCAATTCATACCTCCTATTTGTTATTCAAGTTTTTCAGAATGTGCGCGATAACATCAACAGTCCATCCATCCCCAAGTAAATCTTCTGCTTGGCGCATAGATACACAATCAGTATATCCAATAGGAACTGTCTGTGCTAGTTCTAGTTCTCTTGTAGTCAAATACCTACAGAAGTCCTCAAACTCAACTAATCCAGAGTTATTCCACCTATCTTGTTTTACTGTAAGACAATTAATGTAATCTCTATTAGTTACATTTGGGCATTTACCCCCGTGCCACATTAATTCTCTACTTGGTGTCTTACTAACCTTGAATTTCCTGCAGTAGTCAGGTTCAGTATCTTTAATATCTTGGAAGCTTACTTTCTTTGGGAGCCATTTTTCAATAGGTATATTTGTCCAGTAGTTACGTTTTCGTGTTTGGAATGTAAAATCAATACTATCAATATAGACTGGTTCTACTCCAAGGTAGTCAGATAGAATATTCTTATTATCTTCTGTCATTACTACATTCTCTAATAGAAAATACGTTGGCTTGCATTCCTCTAGTAATCGCAGATATTCAAAGAATAAACTAGACTTCCCTCCAGCAAGACCTTCCCTATTCTTGCTTGCTACGGAAAAATCCTGACAAGGAGACCCACCAATCAATAAATCAATCCTTGGAAGATTCTCTGATTTTACTTTAGTAACATCCCCTAGTTGGATTGTACTAGGGTAGTTATGTTGTGCTACTCTAATTGCATGTTTCTTGATTTCACTAGCAAAGTAATTATCTACTTTAATACCTGCTCGATCTAGTGCAATCCTACCACAACTCATGCCGTCGAACAAAGACAATACATTCATAAACTCTCCTATTTGTTATTAATCTTCTTGATCTGCTAGTTCTGCAATCTTGAACTGTACTTCTAGCATACTCATACCAAAGAATTGTCCAAGTGATTGCAGAATAAAGTTACATTCATTATCTGCCCTTCTACTACGTTGAATCTCAAGGAAGGTTAATGCCTTTTCTTTAATTGTCATTTTAATCCTTTAACTTAGGGACACGACCTTTAGGTTGTGCTTGACGTTTTGGCTTGGCTTTCTCTTCAGGTGTATCTTCTACGGCAGTATCTTCATCTTCAGAAACATCAAGAACAAGGACAATCTCATCAACTTTATCTTCATTACAATAATCAGATTCTTCCTTCATCAGCATTGCACAAGTATAAACACCAACACCGATTTGAATTGGATAATTTTCATTTGATTGAATATCAAGTTCGTACCCTTCTTTGCTTGCCTGCACAACAGCTTCAACAAAATCAGCTAGGTTGTATTGTTGGATTTCTTTACGTTTCATGTTTGCTCCTTTTCAAGTTAAGTTGTTTGTTTCGAGCATTATATCATTAAGCTAGATTGTTGTCAATGTTGCTCTTTGCTTTGTATATTCTTTCGCTTGCAATTTTGAAGTATTCTTCATCTATTTCAATACCAATAAAGTTTCTGTTTGACAGCACAGATGCTACACCAACAGGGCCAGAACCCATACAGTTATCAAGAACAGTATCACCTTCATTACTGTACGTCTCAATAAGCCATTGCATAAGTTTAACAGGCTTCTGAGTAGGATGTACTCTTTGCTGTGCAGAGTAATCAACAGAAATGTTGATTAGATTCTTTGGGTATCTAGTACCTGTATTTGAAATTTCCTTAACAGGCTTTAACCCGTAACCGTGTGTATTCTGTTTTGCAACATAACCTTCTGGATTACTTGATTTCCTAGAGTAAGGCTCCCCTGCCTGCATTACAGGATTGTAACAAGTTCTTCCTTTGGAGAATACAACAATATCTTCTGTAACTTGCATAGGTCTTACTTTAGCAAGACCGGGACTGCCGCACTTGTTCTTATTCCAGATCAGTGTTTGCTTGTACCAATCAGGATTACTAAGGATAACCTTGGCGGTGAATATGCCAACACCGAAGAGTAGCACTGTACCTGTTGGCTTCAACACCCTTCTGTAAGACTCCCACAACTTATCAAAAGGTATGATCTTATCCCAAGAAATATTTGTTATATTGTATGGTAAATCACAAACAACAAGGTCAATTGAGCAATCTTCTATGCTCGCCATAGCCTTTAGACAATCATCATTGATAAGTTTTAACACACAATCCTCACTGATTTGTTCAACAAACAACATTGTATCACATACCCTGCACAAGTCAATACTTCAACAAAAATAAATTGTACTATGCTTACTGTTGTGCGTTGCACAACGAAGTAACTACACCTTGCGCTGCAAGGAATTAGCACAAACAAATTGCCCTGTAAGGGCTTCTTGCACACAAGCAAAGAAACGTAGTTTCTAAGAATTATTCTTATTTAAGTAAGTTTAGTCTAGCATAACTTCAAGTCAGCAAAGAGACAAGAGAGCAACAAACCAAGTGAGCAGAAAATAATTTTAACCAAATTGTTGACAACATCAAAAAGTGTGATATAATTAACCCCATAGGGTTACTAATTATATGCGTAGCATATAGAAGTATACTACTATATACGTAGTATATATTAAATGCTTTATTTGATTATATGCTTATTTGTATATATGCTTAACTTAATTAGTTTTATATATGTATACTTATTTAAGTAGTATACTTATCAAGTAGTATACTTCTTTAACGTATACGTTAGGGTACTGCTGAATGTCAGACGTGCCTGCTGATCGAAGATCAAATATATTTTCAATAAGGTATTGCGTTGTGCGATACTTGTGGTATAATGCTGATAACAGACAAGGAGAGCAAATGCAAGAAATCACAGAGAAGTTTAAGCAGTTGAACGTTGAAGAACTAAGAAAGCGTTATAGCTACAATCCAGAAACAGGGATTATCCTGACGAACACAGGAAGGGTGTTTAACACAGGGATAGCAACTGATGATTGTAAGAGATTCAAAGTAACAGATGGCACTAAACGTATTAACATTTATGCAGTAGAATTTGCTTATGCTTTGCATAACGGTAGTTTCATTGAAGACCAGATTGTTCCAAGGGACTTGGATTACAGTAACCTTAAAGCAAGTAACCTATTACCGTTGTCCAAAGATAAGAAGAAGAAACTTGATTGGATACTAACCAACCTTCGTAAGCACCTTGATATTAGACCTTTAGATGATGCGTACATGGCTGGTGTAAGGTTCTACACTCAGGACAGAAAGTTCAAGAATATTCGTTGTGAAAGCCACGAATCAGCGTGCAATATTGTAAGGCGTATTAAGCTAAAACTGTATAAACAACTTGAAGAAATTGGTATTGACATCAACAGTAAGTTCTTGTACGATAAAGGTATTTGATTCAATTCCCTTGACAGATAACTTTGTTTCATATATAATCATGCAAAACTAAGATAAGAAGATACTTAGAAGAATTCAATTAACCTTAACAACTGAAGAAGCGTTCCTTCTCCTTGCGTAAAACAACGTAGCAATCTTCTCCTTATTGCTTGTTGTATTCTTTGAGTTTTAAGTGCTATTGAATATAACCTGTCAGGTGATTATGCAGTACAAAAGCACAATGCCTGATTGCAAGATAAGTAACTTGCCTTTGATAGTATATCAATGGGGTAGTGCCTCTTCATAAGAGAGGGCTATTCAAAGTGATTTAGCTTTGGTTAGATTGCTTTGATTAGATAGTGTCTCTGTAGCTCAATTGGATAGAGCAGTAACCTTCTAAGTTACAGGCTAGTGGATCGTACCCACTCAGGGATGCCAAAGATTAACAACACCCTTCACACCTAGATTGTTGAGACTACTCAGTAAGCTGGCCTTAATTGGCGATGTGCACCAGGAAGGGTTACTTATTTCTCTCAGTCGGTTAGCGGTCTATACCACCTGTTTTGGGAACAGGATTTCGTAGGTTCGAATCCTACTTGAGAGACCAAAACCATGTAAGCATATATAGTGATGTGCTTGCCTTGTAAGCAAGAATATATTTCTTTAACCTTAACCTAGTTCCTTCTTGCATAACAAGAAGAATATTTGAAGGAGACTACCAATGCAGTGTATCAGTTGTGGGCAACATTATAAACTATCGATCAATCATAATGATCCACTTGAGTGCGAAGATTGCTCTGGCGTAATCTCAGAAGATTATTATGAAGATGATGATTCAGACCCGATTGAAGTTACGAGAGAAGAGTTCGTAATTGGCGATGGTTGTTATCGAACAGTTGCCAAACGATACGAGTAATCAAAGAAGCTGCCTTGTGCAGCTTTATTTTATTTATAGGGAAGAATATGGCAGTCGTTCAAGCTACTGAAGATGCAAACGGTAAGAGAACTTATCGAGTAAATAAGATTGGGAGAAATGCTAGATCAGATGGTAAGTCTAGTAAAGAAATCCGCGATGAGGAATACATCAAGATTGCAAGAAAGCTAAAGGGGCATGTAAGTAATGCCATCATCCAAGCAGCAAAGATTCTTGATCTGGATGCTGCTAAACCAATGGAGAAACTGGCTGCAAGTAAGCTAATCCTTGGTGAGTATATGAAGGCTATCGATGCAGTATATAAGGATACAGATGAAGATGACGCACCAAAGGCTGAACTTCAGAAGGAAACTGCTCCTGTATTTTCGCTAACTGTCATCAAGGATGACAAGGAAGTTTAATTTTATCTGTTGTAGATAAAGAGTTGATAAGCAAGGATAGGTCGGCCAACTGACAAGATGAGTTCACCCTTCTCATTTTCCTTTGCTTTCATATTTATAAGGGTTTGTTATGAAAGGGTGGTGTGGGCATCCAAGAAAAGAAAAACCAACAGGATTTAATTTATAAGCAAGAAGCTGAACGTGTTGGATTAGAGTTTATAAAAAGAACTAAAGTTAATCACGGATTATTCAAGGCTTCTTGTGGACACAACATAGAACTTCAGTATTCTCATGTAAGAAGAAATAATTGGAGATGTGAATACTGTTTTGAGAATAGACTTATAGATTCTTTGGCTAGAATTGGTGCTTCTCTTCTAGGTGAATCTACCAGAGGTAGTTTATTCAGGCAAGTAAGATTGTCTTGTGGTCATTTGACTGATCTTCGTACAGGGAACATCCTTGTACTCGGCGATACTCACAAGTGCAGTCAGTGTTATAAAGAATCTCTTGAGTATCACTGTGAAAACAACGGGGTTGTCCTATTAGAAGACATAAATACATATTATGTTATGGTTAGATTCAAGAAGTGTGGACATATTAAAGAAGCCAACAAGGCTCAAATATTTAGAGATAATTTAGTGTGTCGTGACTGTGTTGAAGATACATTTAGAGAAGAAGCCTTACAGCAAGGTTTGATTCTCAATGGAGCACCAAACACACCAAATAAAAACCTTAGAAATTATATACTACCATGTGGTTGCACAAAAGACCTAAGAC
>JACCDZ010402763.1_pt1 | contig 18172 bp, 10 predicted proteins | sample 7449551 | NCBI WGS metagenome assembly JACCDZ01 (sample SAMN15323452, study PRJNA562643) | freshwater metagenome | isolation source: river surface water | place: USA:Blue River Watershed | collected 2017-08-18
AGTTACAAAATCACCATTTTGATACACATTCTTTAAAGCATCATAATTTTGCTTAATTTGATCTGTGGTTAACTTTTTGTTATATAACATCATATTACCAACATAACCAAATGGTTGAGTATCAATACCACCAAAATAATCATGTCTATTACCACCAGCTCCAAATGCAACTGATCCAACTTGAACATCATTTATATAAAATATACTACTCGATGAATCACCAACTACCGAATATTGAGCCCACTTATCTACAATTGAAGTTACATCATATCCGGAATCTCTAAAAGAACTCGTATCATTATCGTAAAAACCTAAATTATCTGTTCCGATATTAACTAAAATAGCATGGTCATTTGGAGCACTTCTATATAGTGTTCTATAAACAGAACTATTTGATGTTATCCTAGCCCAAGCAACATAAGTATATCCAGATGTTGCTAACGTAGGACCTGTACCATTTACTCTTATGAAATTATTTGATAGACCACTACAATTAAAAGATCTAAAACCATAAATATTAGATGATGTAGCACTTGATGATAATGAATGTGTGAAAAAGTTACCACTTAAATCATTAATTGAACCACCCGAAAAACTTGATGGATCATTAGCATCTATCCAAACTGACATACTAGCAGTATGTATATAATTATTCTTAGTGACTGTGTAATTATCAGATATTTCTTTTAATGATAGTGCCTTGTTATAAACATGAAAAGCTCCTAATTTCATTTTTGCATAAGTACCATCACCCAAACTCGTAGAATCATTTGCCGCAATTCCATAATGTAATCCAACACCACTACCATCATTATAAGGGGTTAATCTAGTTCCATTTACGGAACCAGCTAATTGAGCATTAACATAACCTCTTAATGTTGTACCATCATAAGTTAAACCAACGTAGTGCCAGTTGTATAAAGGTGTAGAAATAGATGAACTTAATGATATACTTTGCCAAACTCCAAACTTTAATGTTCCCGAAACCATTTCAATTTGTGAATCATGCCAATTCACATTCAATGATGGAACACCTTGCTCGGTTACAATAACACCATTATCCATTGGATAAATCCAAATAAAGTGTGAAATAATTCTAGAAGTATTAACTGGTGATAATTTAGAGTTAAGTGATGTATCAGTCATTAAATAATCATTTACTCCATCAAAGTTTAAATAACCATTCAATGAGTAAGTTGGACCATTTATTAAAGTCGCATTACTACCACCAACTAAATCATATACTGAAGATGTACCTGTATATGATTGAGTTCCATTTAACTCATAACGTAAAATTAAACCATCTACTATAAATCTAATTGTAGTAGATGGTTTAAATAACTTTGAGACAGGTCCCGAAAATGTTGAAACTCTACTTAACATAAATATTTTTTAACTAAATGGACTTATTTGTCCCAATACTTGTGTCCAGTTTGATGAAGTTCTCAAAAATGTGAATCCAATAATATCAACCTTATTAGTCGAAACTGAATAAGTACCACCAGCCCACTTAACACTTTGAGTAACTCCTTCTATTTGAACAATTGTGGGTGAGTAACCCGTACTACCTTGACTTATAATTATAGTCGCAGTAACCGCTCTGTTATTAGTTGTAGGTACATTAACAAACTTAGCAGTGTAGTTAGTTGATGCAGTACCATGATACCAAATTGCTCCAGTTGATAAGTCATAAGTAACGTTAGAAGCAGTTGCACCTGTAGGAGTTGAATTTATAACTTCAATAACTTCACTAAATTCGGATAAACCAGTTGATGAAAAAGTTCCAGTTAAAGTTAGACTATCACTAATTGATGTTCCTGATGTTCCACTTGTTCCAACTCCTGATGTTCCTGCTGAACCGGATGTTCCTTGACTACCACTTGTTCCATTAGATCCTGATGTTCCACTTGTCCCTGCTGAACCATTTTCTCCTGATGTTCCTGATGTTCCAACCGCTGATGTTCCTGATGTTCCTTGACTACCACTTGTTCCGGAAGATCCATTTTCTCCTGATGTTCCACTTGAACCATTTTCTCCTGATGTTCCAGAAGATCCATTCACACCAGATGTTCCTGATGTACCAGTCTCTCCACTTGTACCAGATGTACCAATAGCGGACGTACCACTCGTTCCTTGACTCCCAGATGTACCTGCTGAACCATTTTCTCCTGATGTTCCGGATGTTCCAGTCTCTCCACTTGTCCCTGATGTACCAATCGATGATGTACCACTCGTTCCTTGACTACCACTTGTTCCGGAAGATCCACTTTCTCCAGATGTACCTGATGTACCAGGTGTTCCCGATGTTCCAGCAGAACCAGTAGTTCCACTTGATCCATTTTCTCCTGATGTTCCGGAAGATCCATTCACACCTGATGTACCTGCTGTTCCATCAATACCATTCACACCACTTAATCCACTTGTACCAGCTGAACCAGAACTTCCTCTTGTTCCACTTGTTCCTGATGTACCAACTGCTGATGTTCCAGATGTTCCTTGACTACCACTTGTACCCGCGGTACCATTTGAACCTGATGTTCCAGAAGAGCCTGCTGTTCCTGATGTTCCATTCTCACCAGATGTTCCGGAAGTACCAGCTGAACCATTCAAACCAGCAGGTCCTTGAATTGCACCCATGTCAACCCATCCTTCTGTGTTAGCAGCTCCTGATGTCGGATCAAAAATCCACAAATGACTTGTATCTTGAACTATATAGGTGTCTAAAGATCCTGGTTGTGGAATTGAATAAGATGTACCAACACTTTGAGTTAAAGATGAATATGAAGCCTCAACACCCTGTGGAGTTAATGTTTCACCCGGAATACCTTGAGCACCAGATGTACCTGATGTTCCTGGTGTTCCAGATGTACCGGCTGATCCACCACCTGACGTACCCGAAGATCCAGCAGTTCCAGATGAACCATTTTCTCCGGATGTTCCTGATGTTCCACTTTCTCCGGATGTTCCAGATGTACCATTTTCCCCAGATGTACCTGATGAACCACTCTCACCTGATGTTCCAGCTGAACCACTTTCACCAGATGTTCCTGATGTTCCAACTCCTGATGTACCTGATGTACCATCTTCACCTTTAGCACCCATATCACCACTTGTTCCTGACGTTCCTTGACTTCCACTTGTTCCTGAAGTACCATTTTCACCACTTGTTCCTGACGTTCCGTTACTTCCATTTGTTCCAGAAGTTCCTTGACTACCTGATGTTCCAGCTGTACCCGCAGTTCCTTGACTACCAGATGTTCCACTTGAACCAGAATTACCAGTAGCTCCTATAACATTTTGTAATTCAACAACAGATATTATTGGACCTTCTACTTCACCAAATTCAACATCACCACCTGATATAGAAGTTAATTTTAAACTATATGTATATCCACCTTGTACCGGTGTATCAATAACTTGTAAAGAATATGGGTTATTTTCATTACCACCATTTGATTCAAATTGCACTTTCTGTCCAATTTCAGTATTATCTCTATATAAAGATATTCTACCCCAACTATTTACTGATACTGGATTAGCATCACCACTAACTATTACTTGAACAGGACCACCATTAGTTGATATAAATGTTGATATAATAGTAGCTGGTAAAGTCGCACTTGTCGTAAAAGTAACTTTAGAACCTTTATTTTGACTATAATTTAGAGCAGCTGTAACTGGTGATATACCAGATGTTCCTGAACTACCACCACCACTTGTTCCAGATGTTCCTTGACTTCCAGATGTTCCGGATGTTCCATTATCACCTGATGTTCCAGATGTTCCATTATCACCTGAAATACCAGATGTACCAGCCGTTCCACTTTCACCACTTGATCCAGAAGTTCCTTGTAATGAGTTTAAAAATGTAGACTCACTACCAAAATTACCTTGATCTAACCAGATATCATATGCACTATCTCCTGGATCACCTTGAGGTCCTTGCGCCCCAGTTAAACCAGTAGAACCAGTAGCTCCGGTCGCACCAGTAGATCCAGTTGGACCAAAAACATTATTCTTTACATATTCTTCGATCTCTTTACTTATAAACAAAGGTTGTTTATTTTGTAATACATCCAATGCAGTTCTTAATTTACCAATAGATAATCCAGCTTCATTATTAGAAGAAAAACTAATAGTAATCACTTTATCAGAATGAAGACTTACTCTGATATTATTAGCATAAACACTAATACTTTTAACAGAATATGGATTTATTGTATAAACGACTATTCCATCATCGCCGTATATCTTTAATACTCTATCACTTGAAGTAAGTGGTCTTATAAAATTATCATAACTGAAACTCATTATCTATCCGTTTATTTTTTAAATAATATCAATGTTAACAAACACACCATCTAAATAGTTAAGTGCTATATCAGAGAAGTCAAATGTTAAAGTATAACTTCCTGTTGCTGTAATAGTTGAAATTGATGATCCTGATGAAGTAATAATCAAATTAGAATCAACGTAACTCATAGTACCATCTCTATTATCAAGTATCTTATCAATTAATAATGTACCTAATTTAGATTTACTTATAGAAGTAGTACCATATGTACTCAATTGAATTGATGTTGAGAATGTATAACCATAACTTGTATTATAAGGAACCCCAGAAGTAGCACCATTGAACTGAATATAACTACCTGTTCCAGAAACTCCACCAACTTTAGAGAAAAAGTAAAGTACAGGATCAGATGTATCATCAGTTATAGAATCAATATCAACATTTGGATTGTCTATTACATAATTCAATAAAGACTGAGCTTGTGAAGCTTGTGTTGCTGATATAAATTGAAATAATAAAGTGCTAAATGTAGAATCATCAATAGTTAATAATTTACCATCTCTTTCTATAGAGTTAATATCAACTAAATTCAAATAAATTAATGGTCTTGGTGGTGTTGATTTATCATTAAAGACAATTGATTCACCAACAACATGACTTTTAATATCAGATACTTCTAAACCTGTGAATGTTGTAGCTGTTTGATTTACAGTATCACTAAAAAATGTGTAAGTGTCATCTATAACCGCAACCATAATATCCAAATAAACTGGATAGTTTGGGTTTGGGTTTGTTAAATAAAGTTGTTTTACTCTATTTGTTGAGTTACCGGTTAATGTCAATAAATGACCAAAAGAATAAACTTTACTTAAATTATCGTAGTAACTATATTGAACATAATTATCACTCTCAACAACTGATTTTGTATCAAAAACAGCCTTTATTGAAAGAAAAGTAGCATTATCTCCTAATCCTAAATGGTTTAATAAATAATTTGTTTGACCTTTTTTAAGAATAACTCTACTTTTTAAAATTTGCTTATAAGGTATCCTTAAATCAGAAAGCATTAATCTTTCTCTAATATTAGAACCTTCAGTTGCTATAAAGTCACCACCATTTGTTTTAATATATTGACTACTTGGTCCAAATAAGGAACCGCCACATACTACACCCATATTTAGTTTTATATTTTATGTATATATTAAAATATAAAACCGACATTTATTTTAAATCAACAATTTCTACTCTATATCTTTCAGATAATACTGTGGAATTCTCAGAAATTCTAGTAACTATAATCTTTTTACCTTTATTTAAACTAAAATAAGGTTTGTTAGATAACATAGAAGCGGTCGCACTATTTAAAATCATAGGTAAAGAAGCAGTTGTACCAAAACTTTTCAAGCTCAAATTACTACTAGCATCAATTGAAATATATGAACTAGTTGATCCAACAGTTGAAACCGTATATTGTCCAGAAAAGTCATAGACAGATGATGTACCAACAAAGAAATTATTTAAAGTTAATGTATCTCCAGCTTTTATTGAGTTGTAAATTAATTTAGAACTTCCTTCTATTGGAATATCAATTATTGGACCAGATTTTAAAGTCATAGTTTCATTAAAATTTATATCAAAATTAAAATCTTTCCACAAATATGATGAGTTTTGAGAACCATTAACTATATTGTAACTAACCGGTAAATCTATATTACCAACAAGTAATACCTGAGTTAATGTTGTTGTTGTCCCAACAATATCAGAATTTACATAAATATCTAATTTTTTATTTTGTGATGATGTTTGTGTAGGATTAATATAGAACTCAACTGATTGTTTAAAATCTAAATCTCTACTTAAATAAACTGTCAACTTATCATTATTTGGTAATGTAAATGGAACTTCATCATTGTTAGAAATATAAACTAACCAACTTTTATTAGTTGGAACATCTAAACTCAATGGAATTATACCAGTTGCACTATACAAATCAGTTGTTTTAATATAATCTATTTTATTATAAAGTGAATCTATACTATTTAATGTTATACTTGGTGGTGAACCAGGTAATGTAGTAACATCAATTGAATCAGAAGAAACAATTTGATTAGTAGCATATAATCTTAATAAATCATTTAAACTATTAATTCTAGAATTAATTATATTTAAATCAGTTTGTGAATATATTAAAGATTTTAAATCTTGAAGATCCGCTCTTAATTGATTTTGTTCAACTAAAATATTTAAAAATGAATCATTAACAGAAGACAACCTTTGCATTGCTTTATTAAATAAATTCATACTAAACATCGAATTAATAGCTTCTGGATTGTAAGTTTCTTGAACATTATCATTAATAATATTAAAGTTTAAATTCAAATTGAACGCAAACGAAGTACCATCTTGATCACTTGTAGAAACTAATTTTTTATAAGTAGGAAACTTAATACCTACTTCACTCTGTAGAATATTATTAGTTGGATTATCTAAAAATGAAATACCATATAAATTAGTAAATGTATTTCCTTTATCATCTTCTACTGTATAATACCACAGAATCGAATTGAATTCAAAATTATCAGGTGGTAAATTATTTACTTCTAAAGCATTAAATTGTTCAAAATTAGTAATTGTTTGATTTGATAAATTCATCTTAACATAATGACTTGTATTAAAGTCCATAGTAATACCATCCATTACAGAAGTATCAACGGTTGGGTTATTTATATCACCACTAACACCAAAATAATCACCACTTCTTCTTAGTGTATCACCAGTTGATGTTTCATATGTAAAATCTAATGTATCAAATTGACCAAAATAAGATCCAGGATAGTTTGCTGGTGAACTTACAATTGGAGATGTGAAAGTTTCAGCTCCCATAATTTCAGCTTGATATTGACTAGGAACTATTGGAAATGTCATATTTGGTTTATAGTTAGTATCATACATAGTTCTGAAAAGAATATCAGGTGTCATTCCAGTATGATCTGGTATATGAGCATAAACCTCTGTATAATTTCTATTTGCTTCTTGTACATTTGAGACACCATTAATTTCACCAATATATTGAACCAATCTGTTATAAACTAAAGAAGCTTGTCCAGATGACTCTGATTGAGTAGCTAATTGTGAATTTATATCAACTACAATTCTTTGTCCTCTTGTAGCATCTGATGGTATAACATGTAATACTTTAGTATATTTACCTTCTTCTGTTTGTGACTCTAATAACTCATTGTTATATAAGTTATTAGTATAAATACTTGATTTTGCAACATTGTAAATTCTTATTGGATCTCCTACTTTAAAGTTTGTTTCACCATTAAATTCTATTTCTAATTTATTATTAAAACCACTTACACCGGTTTCATAGAAAGACACAGTGTCCCAATCAACAACCTCTCTTTCTTTCCATAAATATTCTGGAAAATACTCATCATCATTAGCATTTCTTCTTTCAAATGCTGGTAAATTACTGAAATATTCATCATCTGGAACCGCTGGTTCAAAATCAATTACACCTAGTTTTTTACACCATTTAAAGAATATTTTTTCTGTTGTTGTTTCTAAAGAGTTTGTATTATAATAATAATCAGTATTATTTAATCTACTTTCTCTTATAACCACTTCTTGATTAGCCACATAGTTTCTCAAAGATTCTACTATTTGTTCACTAAAAGATGAAGGTGATGTATAATTCTGAGATTTACTAAAAGCACTATCAAAATCAAAATAAATTGGGTTTGATTGTGTACCAGCTGTTAAATTTCTTTTAGGAAAATTCAATAAAACATATTTAGAAAAATACATTTTATAATTGTTATTTTGATAAGCTGCTGATATATCTTCTGCTGCACCCGGAAATGCGTAAAAAGAAGTTCCATTTGATTTTAATCTCTTATAAAGTGGTGTACTTGCCATTTATTTAAATTTTATTTTATATTCTATATATAAACATTTCATATTTCTGTTTTTATTTTTATATTTGTAATCAAATTATAGATTATGATTATTATTCAAGGTGAAATGTTAAGTGGTAAGTCAAGATTGGCAATTGACTTAGTAAAAAATAATGATAAATCTTTATATCTAACTTTAGATAAAGACCATTCTGTTATAAAAACTCTTAAGCATGAAAAAATAGATTATACACTAATGAATAGTTGCTTTTTAATGGATATTAAATATCGTATATTAGAAAGAGGTGGTTTATTAAATAATGATTTGGATTTAGTAGTAATTGATTCTTTAAATAAAATAAAAGATAAAAAAACTTATAACGAGAAAATTAACTATTTGTTAGAAGTTGAAAAAGATTTTCAAGTTAAAATAATCGCAACTATGAATTCTTTGAGAATGTTAGATAACATACAAAAGAAAATTGAAAATATTAAAGGTGTTGAATTTATAACAATTTAAACACCTTTTTCTTCTTGAGGTTCAGCCTCACCTTGAGATCCTTGACTAGATAAACTTTTAACTACTTCTTCTATAGCTTTTTGTGTTCCTGATATCACATAATCATATAAACCTAATTTACCAATTTTACTCGGTGATTGATCATAAAACTTAACGTTATTTAAAATTGGATCAATATCATTTCTCCACTTTAGATAAAAATCAAAAATATCACTATCATTAATCAAACCTTCAATTTTAGTGTTTTCTGGTTCTTTAATAAACTTGTCAATAAATGAGTTAAACTCACCACCACTTTTCTTAATAGTTTCATCAATCAACTCTTTCAAATTATCTTTAATTTCTTGTGAAATATCAAGATTTGATTCGTTTGCTTCTGTAATAAATTGTTTATATCTTTTAATCATAATTTATATATTATTTTTAAAAAATGATTTTATCCCCACGTTCCTTTAAATATACCATCATACCAAATTCCATCTTCATATAAACCACTTTCATAAATACCATTTGTCCAGATACCGGTTTTCCAATTTGCATTTGTGAATTTACTAACCACTCTTAATCCTGTATCAAAACCATTGGTTATTGGATTGTTTAATTGTGCACCTATTTTATCAGAATAACAAAATTCTAATTTTAAATCGTTTACTTTAACATCCAATCCATTAAATGATTTAATAAATACTTCCCAATATCCCTTTGTTGTATTTTTTAATAGATCTTCAACTTTATCAGTAGTTACTAAATATGTACCAAATCCAGTAGCACCAGTAGCTCCACTAAATTTATAAACTCCATCATAAAGAGGTGTACCTAAAGTAAATTCAGATGATTGAGTTCCTGTGAATACAGTATTTTTTAAATAAATATCATTTTCACCAACACCTAATTTTTTAACATTTATTACATTTCCATTCGGAGCTTTAAGATTAATTAATAAATGTGATAAAGATTGAGTTAATCCAGAGTTTGTTTCTAAATTTATCCTAACTCTAACATTATTTACTTTATCTTCTATCTCATCTGTATAAAAATACTCTACAATAGATCCAGAGTAACCTGTGGAAATACTTGAGTTTCCGTAGATACTATTAACCATAGTACCGTCTTTAACATCAGATTTGAAAATACCAATATAATCTGTTAGTGAAATATTATAATCTATATAAATTTCAGTAATTTTATTTATCTCATCTAAAACACACTTCAGTATAGTATATTTTTTAGGTTCTAAAATATTTCCATATGTACTTAAACCACCATTATTAAACTTATCAATTATGTTAATAACATCACCAATATTAAATCTAAATATACCATTCAATATAAATGAATTATTAGCTTCATTCAAACCAATAACCTCAATTTCCTCCAATATACCTCCATTCCAAGTACTTGAAGTAAAATCTATATTGTAGGCTATTCCACCATACCAATCACCATTTACAAATCTACCAGTTTTCCATATCGAATACTTATGAGTTTCTGAAGCATTTGACAATAGTTTTAAACTAGAGTAAAAACTACCTCCTTTAAATGTACCACCATTCCAAGTAGCAGTTCTACTATTATAAGCATTTGTTCCAAATCTAGCTAAACCATTTTTCTGTTCAAATACACCATCATACCAAATACCATTCTCAAAATCACCACCATACCAATCACCATCGATCCAGTAAGCAGGCTCATTATCTGTATTAAAATTACCACCATTCCAAGTACCTTCAACCCAAATACCACCAATAAATCTACCAGTATTCCAAGTACCATCATTCCAAATACCATTATACCACACTCCTTTGTTCCAAGTACCATCATACCATCTACCAGCTCTCCAAGTACCTTCATTCCAAGTACCTTCATACCATCTACCAGTAAACCAAACTGATTTATTTACATCATCAACATTATCAACTTCAACAGATAATTTTAAATCTCTCACGTTTCTAGAGTTCCAAGTACCACCATACCAGTCTCCATATCTCCATTGACCTGAATACCAAGTACCACCAAACCATCTACCAAACTCCCAGATACCTTTATACCAAACTATACCATTTTCATCTTGTCCAATTAAAGCATCTGATATTTCAGCTTCCAATATCCATGGATACATAGTATGTAAATCATCAAATGTTAAGTTATCAACCAATCTATATCTATATCTATTATAATCAACATTAACTAAACTATAAGTAGATCCTTCAATTTTTGTATTATCTGTATCTAATTGAATAGATTGTTTAGCTCTTTTATTTAAAGAAACATCTATTAAGTCAACTGGTTCATAATTAAAGAATGGGTCTTTTTTAACATATTTTACATATCCAATATCATTTCCTAGATAAACATTTTCACCATAATCAACCTCTGTTAAGAAATCATACTCATTATAAACCTGAGTAACTATATGATAACCAAAATATTGTTGATTTAGATACTCAGAAGAATATGTACCACCAATAAACTCTAAAATAACACCATCACCGTTTCCTAATTCATGTTTTTCATTACAACGAACATAAAGTTTCCCATTAACATTCGCGGTATTTGAAATTGAAACCTTAAAATCTTTCTCCATTCTGGTTAAATTCATCGCCAATTCATTTTTATAATCAGTATAAATTAAACCAGTTGTATTTTGATATGTATCAACATCAGATAATAATATTTTAGCATATGAATCGGTTGATATTTTAAAGTTTAACTCTCTTTCATAATTATCATATACTTGTCCACTGTGTATTTCAGTTTGTTTACTAAGTCTTCTTTGTATATTATTCAATTCTTGTAAATCATCACTTATTTGATGTAAAGTTCTTCTTGATATAATGTTCAATTTTGATTCACCAATAGCTGTATTTAATTCAAAATCAACATTTTTATGAAACTCAACTACATATCCTGATTTTTTCTCATCATAATACTTATTTGTAACTAACAATCTTTCATTAGTAGATGAGAAAGTTTCACCAGCTGATAAATTAGCCAATGGTTGGTAAATAACTAAATCAACAAACGTATTAACAAATATACTTTCCCATTCAAGTTTTAATCCTTCACCAAAATATATTTTATTATCTTTATAACTAAAATTACCTTCTGACGCAGTTAAACCAGCGGAGTCTAAATAAACATTAGATGCTGTTAAATCACCAAATTCTAAATCATTATAAATTGGCATTGTTAGATACTCTTTAGTAGCATAGAATGTTGGATTAACATAATTTGTTTTGTTTATACTAGTCATATAATCAATAAGATTATATCTTGGTGTATAACCAAATTTCAAAAATCCGTCTGTATAAATTAGTGGCTCTTTTACCTGACCTTTAAATAAAATAGACCAATTTTGTAAATATCCAATAAAACTAGAAACAGTATCTTCAACAACTAATTTCCAATCACCTTTTGCATTACCATCAACCAATAAATCATTGAAGTTATTTGTTGTACTAACATAAGAATATGAACCTGCACTTAAACCCATATTCATTTTAATTAGATCAGTATAAGGTGATGAGAATGTACCTAAAACACCACTAGTTGGATTTGTTGTAAAAGTAGTGTTACTAAATGTAAATCCACTAATTGATTGAGAGGCACCATTCATCACATTTAATATTTCACCACTAGGACCGATTAGATTTATTTTTAAGTCACCTGGTCTTAAATGGTATAAATTTAAATTAACTCTAATCTCAGTTGGATAAACATTAGAATTACAATTTAATGTTTGTGGAATTGAACTAGTCCCATCTGGAATACCATATCTAAGAAAGTCTGGTGAGTTAAACTCTAAGTAATCATTATCAGATTCAACTCTAATTTCAGTTGCTAAATTATAATAAGATGTGTAATTGTTGAATCTAGGATCAATTTTTATATAACCATCACCATAATCACTCATTTTATATCCAATTCCAAGTGGATGTAAATTAAAGTTTTCAATTAAATCTTCTGAGTTATAAAACTTGTTCAAATTTTTTAACACTATTGATGATGTAGATGATTTTAATTTTTTTATAATATCTCCGTTAAAATCAGAGAACATATAAATATATTTATTACTATTTGTAAAATTTTCAATTCTATTTACTATAAAATTACCCTCAACCGCATCTGACTCAACTCTTATAACATCCCCCAAATCAACATCAAACGATCTATTATTATTTATAGCTGATGTACTATTAGTAACACCCAATACCATTAAATAATCTTTTAAATATAAAGTGAAGTTAGAGCCACCAACAGTTGATATTGAAGCTCCAATATGTTTATATCTCGAACTTTGAGTACCAGTATAGTTAAATGATGGAGCCAATTTTAATATATCGATCGAGTTAGTATTTACAAAACTAACAGTAGCGACTGTGAATTGAGAAGTTCCTGAAAAAGTCTTGGATATTAAAACTTTAGAAGAATTAGAAAGTGGATTAATTGAATAATATTCAAATGTTTTTTCTCTATCCGACCAATAATCATACCAAGTAACTTCCGACTGAGTCATAAAACTAGGAGCGGTTGCACCATAAACTATATTATTAAAAGTCAATTCAGTACTTTCCGAAAAAACATTCTGTCTTATCATTGTTGAATTTGGAAGTCGGTAATTTCCCTCATCAGTAAAGAAGTTTAATTTACTACCAATATCATAATCTAAAAATAATAATTTCGACTTAAGCTTTGAGAAGAATGTAGAATCTAAATCAACAAAATCATAAGTAGATGAATAAGTTGCAGATTTAACAACAGCATAGTTACCGCTAACTAACAAATCTTTACCTTTATAATCATATAAATTATTTGCATATATACTAGAAATTTTAGAAGGAGCAGTTGCTGAAATTATCGTATTTGAATAAGTATTACCAACACCTAAATATCTAAAGTCACTAATATCAAATTTATAGATACCATCATCATTACTAAAGAAAAAGTTATTTGTTCCACTTTGTTGAGTTATATTTTTGATATCTCCATAATTTTTATCAAATTCAAAATAAATAAAATCTGGATTAACAAAGTTATTTTCATCATAAGCAATTAACTTACCATCATTAGCCGCTATAAAAACTAAATCTTTAGTAGTTGGAGTAGATTGTGTGTAGTAAGAATAACTTAATCCCCAGGTATTTACAGATGTTTTCCATAAATCATTTATATGATCAACTAAAATATATTCATCCTCATCATCAATTTGTTTTGATATTCTTCTTTTTCTAGCTGACCACCCATTTATATCTTCACTTAACTCCAAAAATACACCACTTTTACCACCAACATAAAATTTAGTATCTGTAACAAAAATAACTTTAGTATAATTATACTCTCTAAAACTAGTAAAATCCAATAACTCCCACTTTTCACCACCATTACTAGTTAAATAAATAGTATTGAAATCACCAACTGCAACACCTCTTAGATTATTAATAAATGATATTGAACGTAGGTTTGTATAAGTATCTAATTTTATATTCTTTATCTCAAAATCATGTTTATTCATTCTCAATAAAGTGCTATTATCACCACACATCCAGTAATAATATTCTGTCTCAACAATACCTTTTAAATCAACTTTATACTTACAAGGAAGAATATTAGAATATCCATCTTGATTATTAATTATTGTTCCAAATTCACCAACAGCAATAGTTCTTTCAGGAATACTATAAGTAACTCCATCAACATATAATGACTGAGTACCATGTCTAAAAATATCATAATAATTTGTTTCAAATAAGTTATTATAATCAACTCTATTTCTTAATAACCAATTATGTTTTTCAACAAATTCCATTGGTTCACTTCTAAATGATGTTGGATAAAATCCATTTAGTAATCTTCTAACATTAAATTGTTTATTTTGATTTGTTGTACCTAATTTAACATAAACACTTAATCTAGAACATTTATCATAATCATCTAAATCATTTAATTTAACTAACTTTCTATTTTTAAATTCATAAAGTCCGTTTTCATTACTATAGTATTGATACTCAATATCTAATCCTTCTTCATTTACTATTGTATAAGGACCTTTGAAATACTCATCTGGATTAACTGATATATCTAATATTTCAAATGTTTTTTGATCTTTTACCAATACTTTATGACCATCTTTTAATTTAACATCATCAATGTAATAATTATCTAATTCTTGTGTTAAATCAATTTGTTCAACTGTAGCAACATCTACTTGAATATAGTTTGCTAAAATATCTTTCATTAACCTTTCTGGTGTGAAAAGATTTTTTAAAGTAAGACCGTATTCTTTTAAGTTTTTTGTGTAAAAATCATATTGTGAATTTGAGTCAATAGGAGTTGGAAACTTTGTTGGCTGTGGAGTATAAACAAAATTAGAGCTTAATGTACTAACAAACCAGTTTCTTGGTCTCCATGCATTAATAACATCATATAAATTATTAACATCATCAATGGCAACATAAGTCGAACCACTTAAAGCCTTTGAATAAAACCTAGTGGCAACTAATTCTTGTTTATAAAAATCAAAATCATCTTTTAGTAAAGAATCTGTTTTTGTAAACCATTTGTTAAAATCACTATTATATTTCCACATATTACTTTTTTACTTTTAATTCCCAAATAGCAGTTTTACTGTCTACCTTTATTGTACTTTTAATGATAGATACTTTTGACTTCTTCATAACTAATTTTATGTCTTCGACAAAATCATCATAGTTATAAATATCATCAACATAATCAGATAAATTTATTTTATAGATTGTTTCTTCTGAAAAAATCAAGTCATAAATTAGATCATCCTTTGTTTTCACATCATAAAACATTTTTAGTATATATTAAAAACTTTTAAGTCCTTTAAATTTATAATGGGTAAATAGAGTGTAATAATATATACAAAAAACTATTTTATAAATGGCTAAACGAGATTTAAAATCAGAAATCGACGAAGGGATTCAAGATTATGAACACAGAAAAACATCAAGAAAGAAAAATTCGTTGTCAAAAGATGAATTTAATAAGTCTAATGTTCAATTAACTCCTAAACAACATGAACTTTATAAAGGTATTAGAAATAATATTTTAAGTGTAGTTCACGGACCAGCTGGTACGAGTAAAACATTCACAACTTGTTATACAGCATTAGCTTTACTCGCTGATAAAAAAGTTGAAAAGATAATTATTACTAAACCAGTACAGGAATCTGGAGAAAATTTAGGATCACTTCCAGGAACTATTGCTGAAAAAATTGATCCATATAAACAATCTTATTATACAACATTCTGTAAAATAATTGGAAAACAAAACACAGATTTTCTTTTCTCAACAGAAGAGATAAAATTTGAACCACTAGCATATATGAGAGGTTCTACTTATGACAATTGTGTTATGTTATTAGATGAATGTCAAAATGCTAGTATAAAACAACTTATGTTATGGGTAACTCGTTTAGGTAACGATTCAAAAGCGGTTATGATGGGAGATACATCACAGTATGATGTTAGACGAAGAGATTCTGGATATGTAGATTTTATCAGAATGGTTAATGGAATGGATGATCTTTTTATGTTTGAATTTGAAAACCAAGATATAGTTAGAAATAAATTCTTAGTTGAAATTGCAAACAGATACGATAAGTATAGATTTGAAGAAGAAGAAAAATATAAAAATAATAAAAAAGAATAATAAAAAAACCAGTCATTTGACTGGTTTTTTTTTATAATCCATCAAATGGATCTTCAGATGGTTCTGGATTTGAATTAATCTCAGTTCGTTCTGGATTTTCTAGACGAACAGCTCTGAATCTACGACGCAAAACAGGTTCAATATCTATTGGTCTTGGTGGTGTATCATCAATTTCACCCCATCTAAAATTATCATCTATGATAAATAAATCATTATCATCATTATCATCATCAGAATCCTCTGGCAAATATCCACGACTTGATGTTAAAATATAATCAAAAAATTTACAATCATTATTTGAAAATCTTTTTTCTTTAACATTATAAAACTTAAACGTATCTAAGTATGGATAAGTTTCAAAATCTGAATTTTCTAATTTAATAGAAAGATTTAATCTTGTTCTTTTACCATCTATTAAAAAATATAACTCTGACTTAGCATCTTGTCTCCATTTATAAATATAACCGTTTTCATTAGCCCAATTTTTAAAAATATCAACTTGATGATCAAAGAATGAATAAACCCTATCCATTACTTTCCATTCTTTTCCATCTTCATCAAAAACTCCACTTTCCCATAATATGGCTCTTGCTTTCACTTTATTATCATCAGAGAAAAGTACCAACATTTTAATATTTGGATTACTATTATAAAGTTTCATAAAACTATTTCTTTCTCTTTGTCTCATGCAAGAATTCCAAAGAGTTCCATTTATGTAACCATTATCACGGTAATAATTATCCTCTAAATAATATTTTTGAATATCTTCACCTTCTACAATTTTAAGGTTCTTACCATCTTCAGAAAAATATGATTTAAAGACATTCACAAATCTTTCAATTTCAGAGTCATTTATTTTAAACTCACTTAATGAAAATTCAGTGAAAAACTTTTTAATAAATCTTCCTATTTTAATCTTAACACGATTTTTATTCCAAACATCTATCTCTTTATCCATTTTAGATTTAGGTAAATAAGATATAGTATCATACTCACCAGGTACAATTGATACATAATTACCTTCATCTTTAAGATGGGTACCAATACTACCTTGTGTAATGATTTGTGATATAATGAAGTTATTGTTAGCAAATTTTAAAAATTCTACCAATCTATCTTCTAAAATCAAATTTGTAATTGTAAACATTTAATATATAGTTTATGAAGTTTATACTCGAATATAAAAAGTGGAAACCTACTTATGAAGTTGGTGACATAGTATTAATAGAATATTGGTACTTAAATGAAGATAATTGCTCACCATCTTTGTACAAAGAGTTACCATTAACACCAGTTAAAATCACAGAAAAGTTATCCAAAGTTTCTTTTAAAGTTACACATAATATTTCTAATTCAAAAATCAAAAATGCTCCTGATGAAGTTATAAAATCTAAAGATATTATAGACTATCATCGTTAATATATTCTACTAAGTAATTATAAAATTGTTTATCATTATCATGTTCCATATCTAAATATTGTTCTTTAATGATAGACAATTCATCAAATGTTAGTTTACCAGTAAATTTACTCATAATCCAACTGTATAAAGATTTATTTTTAGTAATATCAACTAATCCACTACCATTATCAAAATATTCTTTACCATTATTTTTAGTAAGAGCACTACTTACCCAATTTGGTGAATAACCATCACTATCGAATATTAATTCATCCCCATAATCTTCATAATGATCATCATACCAATCATCATGAAAACCATAGTTTTTTTGTTTTTTATTTTTCTTTTTTCTCTTTTTTGAGTATCCATAATCAACTCCAT
>JACCDZ010422244.1_pt1 | contig 18166 bp, 13 predicted proteins | sample 7449551 | NCBI WGS metagenome assembly JACCDZ01 (sample SAMN15323452, study PRJNA562643) | freshwater metagenome | isolation source: river surface water | place: USA:Blue River Watershed | collected 2017-08-18
CAAGTTTTTGAATGCTTTTTCTTCTGCTGAGAAATGTACTGCTTGATCTCCTCCGTATAACACGCAAGGAACCGCTCCAGCATTACGTAAGGCTTTAGTAGCAACTTTGCCCACGCTTTCTCTTTCTGATCCTTTAATTGTAATCGATTTCATTGTAAAAAAAATATAGTTATTAAAAATATTACATAATAAACTTTCCACTAATGGAATTGTTGTGGTGCACCATGTGCATTACTTCTGCGAAAAGAGGCGCACAACTCAACACTCTAATCTTGTCCGATTTTTTCTTCAATGGAATAGAATCGGTAACTATTAATTCACTCAATTTTGAGTTTTCTATTTTTTCGTAGGCTTCTCCGGATAAGATTGGATGAGTACAAATCGCTCTTACGCTCAATGCTCCTTTTTCAATCATTAAATCGGCTGCTTTTGCCAATGTCCCTCCAGTATCAATCATGTCGTCTACTAGAATTACATTTTTGCCTTTTACCTCTCCAATCAACTCCATAGTGTCAATTACATTGGCTACTTTTCTTTGTTTGTAACAAACTACTACATCAGATTCTAAAAACTTAGAATAGGCGTAAGCTCTTTTTGAACCTCCCATATCAGGAGAAGCTATCGTTAAATTATCCAAACCTAGACTTTTTACATAGGGTAAAAAGATGGTAGAAGCAAAAAGGTGATCTACTGGTTTTTCAAAGAAACCTTGAATTTGATCTGCGTGCAAATCCATAGTCATTACTCTAGTTGCTCCAGCAGCATCCAATAGATTAGCTACTAATTTAGCTCCAATTGGTACTCTTGGTTTGTCTTTTCTGTCTTGTCTTGCCCAACCGAAGTAAGGAATAACAGCAGTAATATGTCTTGCTGATGCGCGTTTTGCTGCATCAATCATTAATAACAATTCCATCAAATTATCAGCACTCGGAAACGTAGAACACACAATAAAAACGCGTAATCCACGAATCGATTCCTCAAATGATGGTTGAAATTCTCCATCACTGTAAGTTGAGGTAATCACTTTTCCTAGTGGAACTCCATATGCTTGAGCAATTTGTTCTGCTAGATAGACACTTTTTGAACAGGCAAAAATTTTAGCTTCTGGTTCTTGGTGTGACATTGATAATCTGTTGTTTTATTCCGCTGCGCTTCGAATCGTATTACTGTAAAACAGTTTTTAATTGTATTCGCCTCGAATGTAGTTAGTTAGTATGTTGTGTTTTAACGAGCTGCAAATTTAGAAAATTTATTCAACTCTGAAAGGAAAAAATTAAGTATTTTTTTTAGCGTTTTTAAATTTATTTTCTACATTTGCACCGTGTTAAAGGAATCGATGGTTGATTTATAACAATCTCCTCTTTTATTGCGTTAAGATAACTGTTGTTATTTTATGTCTGCTAAGCCCGGATGGCGGAATTGGTAGACGCGCTGGTCTCAAACACCTGTGGGAAACCGTGCCGGTTCGACTCCGGCTCCGGGTACAAAAGCCTCTTCGAAAGAAGAGGCTTTTTTTGTTTTGCTAACTTCTCTAATTGATATTCACTTTTTACTTTTTTGTGAGGCTAAAAACAGTATATTTGTTCATTGTTTTAGTTAAATAATTAAACAAAATTAGTACAATTCAATATCTTGAAAAAACAGCCCATTCATATTGTTTGGTTCAAACGCGATTTTCGTTTGGTGGATAATGAAGCCTTGTTTCATGCCCATCAATCGGGAGTGCCATTGTTGTTGATTTGTTTTTTCGAACCATCAGTAATGAACTATGACGATTCTGATGTTCGACATTGGCGGTTTGTTTACGAATCTATTCAAGATTTGAATAAAAAACTCCAACCGTTCAATTCTAAAATTTATTTTTTTCATGATGAGGTTAAATCTGTTTTTTCAGAATTAATTCAAAAATATGAGGTGAAAAGCGTTTTTTCACATCAAGAGATAGGAAATAAAGTGACCTATGACCGCGATTTGGAAATGAAAGGGTTTTTTGATTCCAATGATATTGTTTGGAATGAATTTCAAATGCACGGTGTCATACGCAAATTAAAATCAAGACAAGATTGGGACAAACGTTGGGAGCAAGTAATGCGAGACACACCTAAAGTCATAAAAGAAACCGATTTAAAAACGATAGAATTAGATCCTGATTTTTACAACCAAATAAAAGGAGCCGATTTGCCCATTGAGATTACCACTCCAAATCCTAACTTTCAACGCGGTGGCGAATATTGGGCATGGCGTTATCTGGATAGTTTTGTGAAAGAGCGTTATGTCAATTATAGCAAACACATTTCAAAACCTGCTTTGAGTAGAAAAGGCTGCAGTCGCTTGTCGCCGTATCTAACGTATGGGAATATCAGTATGCGAATGATTTATCAATATACGAATCAGCATTACGAAGCGTCTAAAAACAAACGAGCGATTCTCAATTTTGTTTCGCGTTTGCATTGGCATTGCCATTTCATACAAAAATTTGAAGACGAATGCGAAATGGAATTCCAAAATGCCAACCGCGCCTATGATGCTTTGGTAAAACCCAAAAACGAAACCTATATCAAAGCGTGGCAAGAAGGCAAAACGGGTGTTCCAATCGTGGATGCCTGCATGCGATGTTTAGTGGCAACTGGTTATATCAATTTCAGAATGCGTGCGATGGTGGTATCATTTTTCACTTTTAATTTATGGCAAGATTGGCGCGAATTGCATTTTTTGGCAAGGCAGTTTTTAGATTACGAACCTGGAATTCATTATCCGCAAATTCAAATGCAATCGGGGACCACGGGAATTAATACGATACGAATTTACAGTCCGATTAAAAATTCTGAAGAACACGATGCAGAAGGAATTTTCATCAAACAATGGTTGCCCGAATTAGCAGAAGTGCCCATTCATTTGCTACACGAACCATGGAAAATGAACGAAATGGAGCAACAGTTTTACAATTGTAGTATCGGAAAAGATTATCCAGCGCCAATTGTAAACATTGAAGAAACTCGAAAATACGCCAGCGATATCGTTTGGAGTTTTCGAAAAAAAGACGAAGTAAAAATAGAAGGAAAACGAATTTTACAAAAACACGTGAGTAACCCCAATAAACCAAAAAATGCGAGGAGTAAAAAAACAAAACCTACCAACTAAAATCTGTATGGTTTGCCAAAAACCATTCGCTTGGCGCAAAAAATGGGAAAAGGTTTGGAATGAAGTAAAATATTGTAGTGATAGATGTAGGTCTTCATCTAAGTAATTAGTGATTAGTTTGTTGGGTCTCCTGCAAGGTTTCAAAAACCTTGTAGGTTAAAAAAAGAGAGATAAGCATACCTACAAGGTCTATAAAAGACCTTGCAGGAATAAAATAAAATAAATAATGTCAAAAACGTTACGATTAGTTCTCGGCGATCAATTGAACAGCAATCATTCTTGGTTCAAAACCATTGATGATTCGGTGACTTATGTCATCATGGAAATTCGAACAGAAACGGATTATGCCACGCATCATATTCAAAAAATAGTTGGCTTTTTCTCGGCGATGCAAGAATTTGCTGCCGAACTACAATCGCAACAACATCAAGTAATTTATATTCATTTGAATGATGGCAATAATTTACAATCATTTGAAAAAAATATAAAGTCTTTAATAGAAAAAGAACAGTTTACCCATTTTGAATACCAATTCCCAGATGAATACCGATTGGACGAACAGCTGAAAAATTTGTGTCAGTCGCTTACAATCACAACTTCTGTTTGTGATTCGGAGCATTTTATGAGTTCGAGAAACGAATTGGGTGATTTTTTTCAAGGTAAAAAAACCTTTTTGATGGAAAGTTTTTACCATATGATGCGTAAAAAACACCATATTTTGATGGAGGGCGATAAACCTTTGACAGGAAAATGGAATTATGACGGCGAAAACCGAAAAAAATTGCCCAAAGACCACAAACCCACTTCGCCTTTAGTTTTCCAAAATGATGTAACTAAAATCGTTTCAGAAATTCAAAAAACAGATATCAAAACCATCGGAAACATCGATGCTGAAAATTTTGTTTGGCCCATTAACAGAAAACAGTCTTTAGAATTACTCGACTTTTTTGTAACGGAATGTTTGGCGCTTTTTGGCAGCTACCAAGATGCAATGACGCCCAACGAATGGTCGTTGTACCACGCCCGACTTTCGTTTTCAATGAATGTGAAACTAATTTCGCCTTTGGAAGTGATTCAGCGCGCGATATCGGAATGGGAAAACAATCCAGAAAAAATAGCCTACCATCAATTAGAAGGATTTGTAAGGCAAATTATTGGTTGGCGCGAATATATGCGAGGAATTTATTGGAACAAAATGCCCGAATATGCCACTATAAATTATTTCAATCACGAAAACCAACTTCCCGAATGGTTTTGGACGGGGAAAACCAAAATGAATTGTTTGAAAGATGCGATTAATCAATCTCTGAATTACGCTTATGCGCACCATATTCAGCGATTGATGGTCACGGGAAATTTTGCACTTTTAGCCGGAATTCACCCCGATGAAGTAGACGCTTGGTATTTAGGAATATATATTGATGCGATTGAATGGGTCGAAATTACCAACACGCGAGGCATGAGTCAGTTTGCCGATGGCGGAATTGTGGGTACAAAACCCTATGTGAGTTCGGCAGCTTACATTGACAAAATGAGTCATTATTGTGGTAGTTGTTTTTATAAAAAGGCTGTAAAAACCGGAGACAAAGCATGTCCTTTCAATAGTTTATATTGGAATTTTTATGATAAAAATGAAGATAAATTAGGCAAAAATCCTCGAATTGGTATGATGTATAATGTATGGCGAAAAATGAATCCGGAAGACAAAGTTGCCTTATTAGAACAAGCGGATTATTATTTGAAAAATATAAATGAATTGTAAGTTAAGTGAATAGTAAATAACTCGTAGAGTGTAATTAAATTTGAATTGATTTTGCCACGAATTATCAAATTTTTCGAAATAACTATTCGATTACATTCGAATTATCATCAAAGATGAACTAATTCTTGCGTTTACATTTTCATAATTCGAGAATTCGTGGCTAATAACTAATAAATTAAATAATTACATCCAACGTGTTTATTAAGTAGTAGAATTGAAATGTGAAAACATAATTTTTAAATTATACTAAATCAATTAAATCCTTCAATCTCTGGCAAAAAAATATAATATGATAAAGACAGCATTAGTTTGGTTTAAAACCGACTTACGAATTGAAGATAACGAAACATTATTAAAAGCCATTGCTCAAAGCGAAAAGGTGATTCCCGTGTATTGTTTTGACGATGCACATTTTGAAACCACGACTTATGGATTCAAGAAAACTGGTAGTTTTAGAGCGCAGTTTTTATTGGAATCGCTTGAAGATTTGGATGCCAAATTAAGAACTTTAGGTTCAGGTTTGCGAGTTGTAATGGGTAAGCCAGAAATTGAAATCCCGAAATTAGTCCACGAATATAAAGCACAAAAAGTATTTGCCAAGCGTGAAGTCGCTTTTGAAGAAAAACAAATCGAGAAAAAAGTACAAAGTGAATTATTCAAATTGCGATGCGAATTAGAAACCTTCAGCACTAGTACTTTGTACCATGCCGAAGACTTGCCTTTTTCAATTAAAGACATTCCGGATGTGTTTACCAATTTCAGAAAAAAAACAGAAAAAGATTCTGAAATCAGACCGCCTTTTGAAGCGCCAACGAAAATCAATTCGCCTGAAATTCCTCCTTTGGAATTACCTACATTAGAAGCATTAGGTTTGACAAAAACTATGATCGATTCTCGTGCAGTTTTACAATTTAAAGGTGGCGAAACGGAAGCGATACAACGATTGCAGCATTACTTTTACGACACAAAATGTTTGTCAACTTATAAAGAAACCCGCAACGGAATGGTAGGCGCCGATTATTCGTCAAAATTTTCGCCATGGTTGGCTTTAGGATGTATTTCGCCTCGATTCATTTATGCTGGAATTAAAAAATACGAAAAGCAATTTGGTGCGAATGACTCAACGTATTGGTTGGTTTTCGAATTGCTTTGGCGAGATTTTTTTCGATTTATGTTTAAGAAATACCAAACCAAATTTTTCTTATACGAAGGCATAAAAACAGAGAAAGTAAATTCGAAATCCTTGAATGAAAAACTACTTTCGCAATGGATTAATGGTGAAACTCCATCGGATTTTATCAATGCGAATATGATGGAATTGCAACTAACTGGTTTTATGAGTAATCGAGGCAGACAAAACGTTGCCAGTTATTTTTGCAACGAATTGAATATGGATTGGCGTATTGGCGCTGCTTATTTTGAGCAACAATTAATCGATTATGATGTGTGTAGTAATTGGGGAAATTGGGCGTATTTGGCTGGAGTTGGGAATGATCCAAGAGGGCATCGTTACTTTAATATTGAAAAACAAGCAGCCGATTATGATAAAAAAATGAAATTTAGAAAATGGTGGCTAACCCATTAAAACAGGTCACTATTTTTAGTTTCAACCACAATCCATTTTTTATCACTATTAAGTTTAAACGAACCGATAAACTCTTTGTTCCATTCGTTTGGACCAATAAGAGATAAGAATTCTACACCATCATCACCTAAATACATATGGTAGGTTTCCCCAATTACGGGTTCAAAGGAGAACTTAGCATTGTATACTAATTCGTTCCATTGGTATTCCTCCATTAATTTTTGATACTCCATTTTCAACTCAGCAAATTTATTTTCAAATGCTTTGTTGACATTATGAATACCACGAGTTTTCCAGGCAACAAGATCGTCTGATTTAATTACAGGCGCACCCACATTCGTAGCATAAGGAAGTAGACTGGCGTTGTATCCTTGTTCTTCAGAATATACAATATTGTCCGGTTTTTTGTTGTCCATGATTAGATCGTAGTATTTTATGTGGGAATATGTAAAGGATTCAAATTTACAACAAATTGTATTTCAATTCTGCTACTTTAGTTGAAATATTTACTATTTATAATGAATTTCTTAAATACAATTGCCTCGAGTTTTCAATTTTTGATTTATTATTTTTTAGAATCATCTCAATACGTGTTTTGCTCATGAATTCAAAATCGGTTGAGATGGTAATTATGCCATTGGCGATACATATTTTAAGTGGGGTTTGGGTGTGAAATATTACCCTACTCAAGCCCTAATTGTAGGCTTTGTCTTTTTACCTCTCAATAACTGTTATTAAATCTCGATCGCTTGGAATGACATTTTTGGTTTTTATGGAAATTTAGTTGTGTCATTTTATTGTTAAATAGTAAAAAACCGATAGGGATTGGTACGGATGTATACAAATAGTTGTTATTTTTGATAATTCCTACCGCTAAATAATGGTTATGAAAACACATTCAACTTCAAAGTCAAGTACTCAATTATTTGGGGTACTTCCCAATGGGATGGAAGTTTATGTGTACGAAATTTCGAATTCCAAAGGAATGACAATGAAGGTAATGAATTACGGTGCAACTGTAATTTCGCTTACAAAAACCTTGAAAAGTAGAGCTGTTATTGATGTGGTCTTGGGTTTTGATACTTTGGAAGATTATATAGAATCCTATTCATTACCAAGCGCTCCTTATTTTGGCGCAACGGTGGGACGTTATGCTGGACGAATTGCCAAAGGAAAATTTGACCTCAATGGTAAAACAATTGTACTCAATCAAAACAATAACGGAAATGCTTTGCATGGAGGAAATGAAGGTTTCAGCCAAAAAGTATGGCAATTTGAACAACTTACAAACGGAATCAATACTTCGATTAGTTTTAGTTACGTTAGTCCAAACGATGAGGAAAATTATCCGGGTGAATTGAAAGTAATAATTACCTATACTCTCACCGATGAAAATGAATTGGAAATTGAATACAAAGCTATTACTGATTCAGAAACAATAGTCAATTTAACGCATCATAGTTATTTTAATTTAGACGGGCAAAAAGGGAATGTTTTAGGCCAGGAACTTCATATTAATTCAGCTGAAATTTTAGCTACAAATGAAATGATCCCTACAGGGGATGTATTGCAGGTAGTCAAAACAGATTTCGATTTTACTGTTCCAAAATTATGTCCAACAACAATCGATAGCACTTTTGTTTTGGATACCAATGAGACTTTAGTTGCAACTCTTTTTAGCCCTAAAAACAAACTGAAAATGTCAGTATTCACTAATCAACCTGGCTTACATGTTTATGTAGGAGGAAATTGTTTTAATCAAATTAAAGGCAAAGATGGTGTCGATTACCATTCCCAAAGTGGCATTTGTTTTGAAACTCAAAACTTTCCAGATGCACCCAATCATGATCATTTTCCTTCAACTATACTTTCGCCCGGCGACATTTATTTTCACAAAACTATTTATCAATTTCAATCCTTTTAAGATGAAAAAAAATTTACTTATTTCTTTTTCTATAGTAATGCTACTAGCTTGTTTTTCGTGTAGTTCTCAAACAGAAGTTACTCCAAAACCTGTAGAACCCATAATTTCTGAACCAACATCTTTTGTAAAAGGCGCCGATATAGGTTGGTTGCCCCAAATGGAAGCTACTGGGTATCGATTTTTGGATCAAGACGGTACGCCAAAAGAGGGTTTACAGTTGCTAAAAGACCGAGGAATTAATACAGTCCGTTTGCGCGTTTGGGTAAATCCTTCTAATCACAAAATTGATGGGCATTGTAGCAAAGAGGAAACAGTTGCTTTGGCGGTTCGTGCTCAAAAATTAGGAATGCGCATTATGATTAATTTTCATTATAGTGATTCATGGGCAGATCCATCGAAGCAAAATAAACCTTTGGCTTGGGCCAATCATTCGGTTGCCCAATTAAAACAAGACGTTTACAACCATACCTTTGATGTCATTTCAGCTTTGAAACAAGCAGGGGTTACACCCGAATGGGTTCAGGTGGGAAATGAGATTCCTGGAGGAATGTTATGGCCTGAGGGCAGTACCAATAATTGGAGTCAGTTGGCGCAATTCTTAAATAGTGGTTACGATGCAGTCAAAGCTGTCGATTCTAAAATTAAAGTGGTAGTTCATGTAGATGAAGGAAACAATGGTGCGAAATTCAGATGGTTTTTTGATGCCGCGACTGCTCAAAATGTCAAATACGATATAATTGGACTGTCATATTACCCGTATTGGATTAAGAAAGATTATAAAGAAACAATTGGCGATTTAGCCGCTAATTTGAACGATATGGTAATGCGCTACAACAAAGATGTGATGGTAGTAGAAGTGGGAGGCGAGTATGACAAAGTGCAAAATACCTTTGACATGTTACGCGCCACCATTCAAGCGGTAAAAAATATACCTAATAACAGAGGGTTAGGAGTAATGTATTGGGAGCCACAAGGAGAGAAAAGCTGGAGCGGCTATTCGTTAAGCGCTTGGCAATCGGATGGTAAACCCTCTCCAGCATTAGACGCTTTTAAGTAATATATGATATTAAATTATACCTATTGAATATATAATTTATTACGATAAAATTGGCAACAACAAATACACTTACCCTAACACCCTAAGATGAATACTCAATTAATACAAGCTACAAAGGCTTTTTTCGAAAAGACTTTTGAAAACACACCACAAAAAACAGTACTATCTCCTGGGCGAATTAATATCATTGGTGAACATATTGATTACAATGATGGCTATGTATTGCCCGCTGCCATTGATAAAATGATTTGTTTTGCCTTTGAGAAAACCAATGCGCCAACCTCAACAATTGTTGCGATTGATTTGGGCGAAAGTGTTTCAATTGACGTTACAGCCAACTCAACACTTTCAGATACTATTTGGACCAATTACTTAAGAGGAGTAATACACCAATTACAAAATAAAGGATTGGTTATAGGTAACTTCAATTGTGTATTCAGTAGCACTATTCCTGTCGGTTCTGGTTTGTCGTCTTCGGCAGCATTAGAATGTGGATTTTTATTTGGCCTGAACGAATTATTTCATCTCAATATCAAACCGGTTGATATTGCTTTAATGGGGCAAAGTGCCGAACATTGGGTAGGAATTAACTGTGGTATCATGGATCAGTTTTCCAGTGTGATGGGCAAAGCCAATCAAGTGATTAAAATCGATTGCCGTACATTAGAATACGAATACCACAATGCCGATTTTAGTGATTATTCCTTGGTGCTTTTTGATAGCAATGTCAAACATTCGCTTTTCAGTTCAGCTTACAATCAGCGTCGACAAGAATGCGAAAAAGGATTGGCTATTTTGACTGCGAATTTTCCAGAAGTAACTAGCTTTAGAGAGGCAACAGTAGAACAAATTTTAAGTATAAAAAATCAAATGACGGAGACTGTTTTCAAACGAAGTCACTATGCTATTAAAGAAATTAAACGAGTTGCATTAGCTTGTGAGGCACTAGATAGAGGTGACATTGTAACTTTGGGTCAGTTGTTATTTGAAACGCATGAAGGACTTTCCAAAGAATATGAAGTGAGTTGTGCCGAATTGGATATGATTGTAGAAACGTTAAAAAAAGAACCCGCTGTGGTAGGTTCGCGTTTGATGGGTGGCGGTTTTGGAGGTTGTACCATCAACCTAATTAAAAAAGGACAAGAAGAAGTTATTAAAGCGAAATTGGCGCAATTGTATCAAGAAACTTTTGGCATCGAATTAAAAACCTACGAGGTAACTATTGCTAACGGAACCTCAATCTATACGGCCTAATTTATGAAACCATTTGACATCAACGAAGATCCGCATAGAAGGTATAATCCATTAATTAACGAATGGGTTTTAGTATCCCCTCATCGTTCTAAAAGACCTTGGCAAGGCCAAAATGAAAAATTGCCTACCGCTACATTACCACAATACGATCCAAGTTGTTATTTATGTCCAGGGAATGTACGTGCCAATGGAATGCATAATCCTGATTACCAAGAAGCTTTTGTTTTTGACAACGATTTTGCTGCTTTAAAACAAGATGAAATTGTTTTTGAAGCCAATCAGGAAGCTACGTTTTTTAAAGCACAACCCGAAAGAGGCATTTCGAGAGTAGTTTGCTTTTCGCCCAATCATAATGAAACCTTACCAGAAATGTCGTTGGAGGCGATAGAAAATACCATCGAAACTTGGCAAACAGAATACACCAATTTAGGAAAGATAGACTACATCAATTACGTTCAAATTTTTGAAAACAAAGGAAGTGTGATGGGCTGTAGTAACCCACACCCTCACGGACAAATTTGGGCACAATCGTCTTTGCCAACACAAGTTGAGAAAACTCAGACGAATCTAAAAGCGTATTTTGATGAACACCAACGCACTCTTTTGCAAGATTATATTCAGGAAGAATTACAAAAAGTGGAACGCATTGTGATGGAAAATGATCACTTTGTGGCTTTGGTCCCGTTTTGGGCAATTTGGCCGTTTGAAACGATGATTGTAAGTAAGCGTGCGGTCACTAAAATTACCGATTTCACTTCAGAAGAAGTCAGTCATTTTGCTCTAATTTTAAAACAGCTGACAACGAAATACGACAATTTATTCGAAACCTCATTTCCTTATTCCTCGGGTATTCATCAAGCACCAACCGATGGAGAGGAACATCCAGAATGGCATTTTCATATGCACTTTTATCCACCTTTATTGCGTTCGGCTACCGTAAAGAAATTTATGGTGGGTTATGAAATGATGGGCGAGTCGCAACGTGATATAACACCAGAAAAAAGCGCCGCGATGCTGAGGGAACAATCCAATGTGCATTATAAGTTGAGATGATTTCCAATATACAATATTGGATTTCCGAACTAAAAAGAATACAATCTAACGAACTTTAAACCAAAAACCACTATATTTATTTCCGCTATTTAACCAATAACTATTATGAACCAAAACAGCCTTGAATTAACCGATTATATTGTATTTATTATCTACTTTTTAGTAGTTTCAATTTATGGATACACCATTTACCGTAAACGCGAAAAAAATGAAAATGACGCGAAAGCATACTTTTTAGCTGAAGGTAAACTCACCTGGTGGGCTATTGGCGCTTCTTTAATTGCTTCAAATATTTCTGCCGAACAATTCATCGGCATGAGTGGAGAAGGCTTCTTTTTAGGTATTGCAGTAGCGGCTTACGAATGGATTGCAGCCATTACGTTGCTTATTGTTGCTATTTGGTTCATACCAGTCTATTTGAAAAACAAGATTTATACCATGCCACAGTTTTTAAAGACGCGATACAATGAATCGACTGCTTTGATTATGGCGGTGTTTTGGTTGTTTTTGTATGTTTTTGTGAACCTGACTTCCATTTTATATTTAGGTGCAGTTGCCATTAACGGTTTGGCGGGCGGTCAATACCTACATGTAATTATGATTGGCTTGGCATTTTTTGCTTTGTTAATTTCGCTTGGCGGCATGAAAGTGGTGGCCTATACCGATGTGATTCAGGTAGCAGTTTTAATTATTGGTGGTTTAGTGACTTCGTATATTGCATTAACTACGGTGAGTCATTATTTTGGTTTTGGACAAGATGCTATTGCCGGTTTTCAAGTTTTGATGGAACAAGCGCCTGAGCATTTTAAAATGATTATGCCTGAGCCAACAGCCACTTCCTCACAAGAAGAGATCAATAAGTATTTAACTATTCCTGGATTAATGGCGTATTTGGCAGGAATTTGGATCATTAATCTAAACTATTGGGGATGTAACCAATACATTACCCAGCGCGCTTTGGGTGCCGATTTAGATACCGCTCGTTCTGGAATTCTATTTGCCGGATTTATTAAGTTGTTCATGCCTTTAATAGTGATTTTGCCTGGAATAGCTGCTTATGTTTTACACGAAAGTGGTCATTTACCACAATTAGTAGGAGGAAAAGACGGGGCCTATTCAGCAATATTGACCTTCTTACCTACAGGGTTAAAAGGACTTTCAGTAGCGGCATTAACTGCAGCGATTGTAGCTTCTTTAGCAGGAAAAGTCAATAGTATTTCTACCATTTATACCTTAGACATACATAAAAAATACATTCAAAAAACAGCTTCGGATTCCAGTCAAGTGAATGTTGGAAAATATGCCGTTTTTGCTGCGATGTTTTTAGCGGTACTTTTTACTTGGAATGATACTTTAGGGATTGGTGGAGTAGGTGGATTTACCTATATTCAAAAATATACGGGTTTTATTAGCCCGGGTGTGTTTGCTATGTTTATTTTAGGAATGTTCTGGAAACGTACTACAGGAGCAGCAGCAGTAGTAGGAGTACTGGCTGGATTCGGATTATCTGTGGTGTTTAATGAGTTGGCACCGGCTTGGTTTGGAAACGATACTTGGTTATACACGGCTTACCCTAACGGTAAAGGCAGTTACGAAATTCCATTTTTGATTTGTATGGGCTTATCTTTTATTTTTACCATGCTTTTAATGATTGGAGTGAGTTTGGCTGGACCTAAAATAAATAAAAAAGCGTTTGAACTAGACAAAACCATGTTCAAAATGAAACCACAAACGACTATCTTAATTGTTTTATTAGTCTTAACTATTTTTGCATTGTATGTGAAGTTTTGGTAGGGATTTAATTAAAAACACGGTTGGGTGTGCTTAGATTTGTTTAATTAAATTAGGCAATAATAGCACATCTTTTAAGCGTTTGTCTTCTGCATTTTTGCGTTCTAATACTAAATTGGTTTCTGGAATTTCAGTTATTAATGCCACTTTTGCAATCAAGCTATTAACCGTTAATTCTCGTCTTTTAATTATAGCCGTTACCGATTCAGTTTGTTTAGAATTTTCAAAGAGTTCGTTTAGTTGATTCAACGAAACAAATTCATTTGGATGGTCTAACAAAAAGTAAAGGACTTTTTTTTCATTATCTTCAAATGAAGTTATTTTCTTTTGTTTGAATTCAAATTCGTTTGTTTTGGAATTGTATATAATGGCAATATCAAAATTTCTCTGGAATCTTTTTTTAGCGTAAATACTAATTATAATGCATAGGCCAAGAAAGAATACGCCCCATAGAATATATTTTTTATCAATCATTCCTTCATATGATGTGATAAAGGGTTCGCTACCTAAATATTTACCTTTTATATCTTCAATTGTCTTTTTTGAAAAATAAATTTTTCGCTTATTGTTTTCAAAGATACCATAAATGGTGTCATTTTTTGCCAACATCCATTTTGGAACTATATGATTGGTATAGTCGTATTTTTTTACACTATTTTGTTCAAAATCTACTTCTAGCAGAATTTCACCAAATAGATATAATTTCTCTTTAATTTGGATGGAATTGTAATTAGAGGTTATCAGTTTTGCGTTGTAAGTGCCGATATTTTTCCAAGTCATTGTAGCTAAATCCAATTCCCAAAATATCGGTTTTACATCATGAACCTCTCTTATAGCTTTTGGGTCATTGGCGATTCCGCCAAATAAATACAAGCTGTTCTTTTTTCTAAAACTAAACACTTCACAACATCTAGGTTCAGGAAATTCTTCTCCATAGGTTTGCTCTTGATTCCATTCGCCGCTTTTAAAGTCAAAACGAGTAATGATATTTTTATAGGTAAAAAGCCCGTACCCACCAAAATAATGAATCTGGTTGTTGTAAACAAAAGGGATAGTTCCAAACTGACTATTGTGTAGATACGAATTATCTATTCTCACTAAAGAATCATTTCTAAATTCTAAAACGGGTCCGCAACCTGAGTGAACCAAATACGTTTTTTTAGCTATGGAAAAGGCAAGATATTCACTTATTTTTCCTGGGAATTCGGTTGTTTTTAATTGAAATCGTTTCCCGTTTTTATAGAAAAGGGAGTCGTTTACAAATACAATTGGTTTTTGTGACTTTGCTTCCATAAACAGCAAAACACGATCATTGAAGTTCCAAGTTTGTGAATAACTAGCAAACGAAAATAGTGTAGCAATAACTAAAAATAGTATCTGTTTTGGTTTCATTTTTTGGGGATAAAAATTGCAAGTAGGAAAAGTAACAATAAATTGTTTGTTTTTTATACAAAATCAAAAGAAAATATAGTTTCATGTATTTTCATTAAAGCAATTTGTCTGTCAATCAATCGAAATGTTAACTTTAGAAACTAACTTCAAATTTCAATTAATCTTCGAATCGGTAGTTAGGTTTCCTCTTAGTTTCTCATAGCAATAACTTCGTGCCTTAGCGTCTTCGTGGCAAAAAAACAATATTAAAAAAAAACCGTCAAAATTACTCTTGACGGGTTGTTCATTATAATGGTTAAATAATTTATCCCAATAAGTCCAATACTAATGAAGGGAACAAACCAATGATAATATTCAAAGCGATTGCGGTAAAAGCAACAGCATAAATCAAGAAAGGTTTTCCTGTGCGTTCTTCATTTGATTCTTTAGTGTACATGGCTAAGATTAATTTGAAATAATACCCCACACTAATGATCGAATTGATTACTGCAACAATCACTAAAGCGATAAAGCCATTTTCGATAGTCTGAGTGAACAACACTAATTTAGCAAAGAATCCCGCGAAAATTGGGATGCCTGCCATAGAAAGTAAAGAAGCAGTTAAAACAGCCGCTAAAAAGGGGTGTGTCTTTCCTAATCCGTGGAAGTTCGTAATGTCTTCGTTGTGATGGTTTTTGCAAACGTATAAAATCACGCTAAAAGCAGCAATTCCAGATAAAGCATACGCTGTAGTGTAATACAATAAACTACTCGCCGAAGTCGTTAAGCTCAATAAAGTCATCAACATAAAACCAGCATGTGAGATTCCTGAAAAAGCCAACATACGTTTTACATTGGTTTGTTTCAATGCCATGATGTTTCCTATAGTCATAGACGCCATAGAAACCGCAACAATCACCATTTTATAAGCTTCTGAGATATCAGCGTTCATTACAGATAATAGTTTATATAAAGTAGCCATAGCTACTACTTTCGCTAACGTACTCATTAAAGCCGTTGTTAAAGCTGGCGAACCTTCATACACATCTGGCGCCCAAAAGTGAAAAGGTACGGCTGCAATTTTGAAAAACATCCCGACAGTCAACAAAGCAATTCCAATTGGAAACCAAATTGGCAATTCTGCTGATTGTGATAATTCGCTAATTTCAGTTACATCAAAACTTCCCATTGCTCCATAAACCAAACAAATTCCGAATAGTAAAATTCCTGAGGCAAAAGAACCCATTAAGAAATACTTCATACCGGCTTCGTTACTTTTTAAAAGTAAACGGTCGCTGGCTGCTAAAACATACAAAGAAATAGACAATACTTCGATGCCTAAGAAAAACATGGCTAAGTTGCCAAAAGAAACCATCGCTACCGCTCCTGATAACAAAAACACTTTGATGGCAATGTAATCGGAGATTTTGCTTTGATGATTTTCATAAAAATTATGTCCCAATGCCACTAAGAAAATAGTCAAGACTATGAATAAAGATGAGAAAGCAGTTGAGAATTTACTCACTACAATCATATTACCATAGTAACTTTGAGTAGAACCAAATTCAGAGATATTCAATCCTAATACGGCCAATAATCCAATAATGGTGATAGGCACAATGGCTTTTCTTAAATTAAAAATTTCAAATAAAAGGCATAAAACACCTAATCCTATTATAGCTATTAATGTATTCATTTTGTGGTGGACTTATTTGATTCTATTAATTTGGTTTAAAATTCCTTCGATGCTTGGTGCAATCAATTCTACGATTGGTTTTGGATACAATCCAAAAAAGAACAATACTGCAATAATGACTATCAAAACAATTCCTTCATTAGCCGTAACATCAGCAAATGGTTTTGCATTGGTTTCGCCTAACATAACTGATTGAAACATTTTTAGCATGTAGTAAGCACCTAAAATGATGGTGGTACCACCAAATACTGCATACCAAATATTCACTTGTGATAAACTGTATAATACGGTAAATTCTCCAACGAAGTTAAAAGTGGTTGGCAATGCTACTGAAGCAAGTACCAAGATTAAAAATAGCGAAGCAAATTTCGGCGCTTGTGAACGAATACCACCCATATCAGCGATGACTCTTGTTTCGTATCTTCTAAAAATGATTTCAGCAATAAAGAACAAACCTACTACAACAAATCCGTGCGCAATCATTTGTAATACTGCACCACTAATACCATCAGCGGTTAAAGTGTAAGCACCTGCAGCAATCAATCCAACGTGTGCTAAGGAAGAATAAGCTAATAATTTTTTCAAATCTTTTTGTCTCAGCGCCACAATGGATCCGTAAATTACTCCCGCAATACCTAAGATTAACATGATAGTTACATGACCTTTGGCTGCTAACGGAACGATTGGTAATTGCCAACGAATGACACTATACAATCCCATTTTTAGCATAATACCGGATAAAAGCATTGTTCCAACAGTTGGTGCTTTTTGGTACACATTCGCTTGCCAAGTATGGAAAGGAATAATTGGGATTTTGATAGCATAAGCCAAGAAAAACCCAACAAATAACCAAACTTGTTCCATTCCGCTTAAGTTCAATTGGTATAAATCTTCAATCAATAAGCTTCCTGCTTTTTGGTACAAATAGGCAAAGCCAACCAACATAAACAACGAACCTGCTAAAGTGTAGATGAAAAATTTCACTACTGCTTTTTTACGTTCTTCGGCATCGCCATTACCCCAAACTAGAGCAATAAAATAAATTGGCAATAATGATAATTCCCAGAAGATGTAATACAGTAATCCGTCTGCCGCTAAGAAAGTTCCCGCCATAGCAAACGCCATGAATAAAATCAAAGCATAGAATGTTTTCGCATTTTTTGGTTCGTTACCAAAAGTAGAAAAGATAATAATTGGCGTCAAAGCGGTAGTTAATAACAACATCGCCAAAGCCAATCCATCTGCTTGTAATGCAAAAGAGATATTCGGTTTTGCAATCCATTGTGAGATGAATCCAATATTTTCGCCCAAATTATACTGGTTCAATACAACGATAGAAGCGCCCAAGGAAACAAGTCCAACAAGCAACGCTACTTTTGATGCAAATTTGTCACCTACAGTATAGGTTGCCAATGCACCAATTAAAAGAATAAGTAATATAAAAGATACGTTCATAGTAATATATTATTGAGCTAAAAATAAAAAGGAAATAATGGCACAAAGACCTAAAACAAAAGCAAAAAGATATAATC
>JACCDZ011222509.1_pt1 | contig 18160 bp, 20 predicted proteins | sample 7449551 | NCBI WGS metagenome assembly JACCDZ01 (sample SAMN15323452, study PRJNA562643) | freshwater metagenome | isolation source: river surface water | place: USA:Blue River Watershed | collected 2017-08-18
GGAGCCTGCAGCGGCTGATGCGGGTGCTGCAGCTCAATGTGTTTGTAAACCAGGAGCTACTGGCCTTGGCCCGAGGAGTCCCACCGCCCGAGCCGGACACAGGCCAGCTCGGGTTGGGGGTGTAAAACTATGGGACAGCAGTGCGAATGATCGCGGCTTTTTTATGCGTTACTGCCGGCTCAGAAGCGGTAGCTGAGCGAGGTCATGTAGCGGGTGTCGTCCGACTCGATGCCACTTGGCGCCGCGGAGTCATGCTCAAACTTGACGCCGATCTTGAAGTCAAGATGCTGGGCCAATGCGACCACGACGGCGGGCTCGGCCGTCACCAGATGATCCGAGCTGTCATTCAGGCTGGGCTGGTACAGCAGGTTGAATATCACGCGTGACTGCTGGTTGAGCTGGCGCTTGTAGCTCACGTAGGTATTCAGGCGCCAGTAGTCGTCATCGGCACCGGCCTGGTCTTCCCACTCGTGCAGGATGCCAATGCCAGCGTGTACGGCGCGCTCGTTTTCAGTCTGCGCCAGCGTGAAGCGGACGCCCGCGCCCAACTGGGTGCGACTGTCCAGTGCACGGAAGTTGTCGATCAGGTGGTCGACAAATGCTTCCGCTGCCAGCCCGCGCTGGAATTCGTCGCGGTAATGCGCATGCAGCCATGTGTTGTCTTCAATTTCGGTGTCTTCCGCTTTGCTGCGGCTGTGCTCGGCCACGACAAACATGCCGGTGTCGCGAGCCTGGTAGTGTAGGCGGCCGCCCACTGTATAGTCGCCGCGCTCGGTATTGCCGCTGCGGCCATCAATGGCCGCGCTGAGTCCGCCACTGCCGCCGGCAGCAGGGGCGTTGATCTGGTCGCTCTCAATGCTTTCGAAGGCGATGGCGGAAAGTGGGAATGCCAGAGCGAGAGCGAGGGCAGGACGGAAAATTGAGGCGGTCATGTGGTCTCCCGGATGGTGGTAGCGAGTCACGCTCGCCTTTTGATAACGGGCGCATTATAAAGAACCCTTTGCCACCTGACGGTGGTATTGCGTAACAGGATACGCCCGTCGTTGCATGGTGGCGGGCGAGTGGTCATTTTTCAGGAGCGTTTGTTCATGTCTGAGCCCCGTCATGGCGGAAACAATTACCCGGGGCTGACGTCTTTCATGTTGCTGGGCATGGGCCTGTTGTTGGTGTTCCTGCTGGTGCGTGCACCGGCCAGCCTGTTGCAGCGTGCCGTCCCTGCGGCATCAGGCCTTGCCGTATCTGGCTGGGGGGGCACGGTGTGGAGTGGCCAGATGGCCTGGGCCCAGGCCGATGCCAGCGGATTGCTGTCATGGCGGCTGAGGCCGTTGTCGCTTCTGCGCGGGCGCGCCAGTGCGGATATCACGGCACAGGGCAGTGTGCCGCTGACGGGAAGGGTTGAGCTGGGCTTGCATCGCATGGTGCTGGAGCAGATTCAGGGCGAGGTGCCGGTGGCAATGTTTCAGCCGGTGCTGCCTGAGGGCTGGTCCTTGCCGGGGGTGTTGCGTGCCGAAGGGCTTGATCTGGCGCGTGCCGGCTTTACGTCTGGCGCCTGGACTGCGGCAACAGGTCATCTCGACTGGGCGGGCGGGAGCATGCAGTTCAGTCTGAACGGGCAGCCACAGCAGGCAACCTTACCTCCGCTCAGGATCATGCTGCGACTGGAAGGGGATTCGCTTGTGCTGGCGCTTGCCGAAGCATCCAGCGGGCTTGCGCTGGCGCAAGTGCAGATCAACCCCCAGGGGCAGGCAGAAACCCAGGTACGTGAGCGCTTGTTGCGGTACAACCCCTCCTACCGGAGCGGCGGTGCTGATCCGGACGCGGTGGTGGCCACCTCGCGGTCGGCCTCCTGAGTGTGGGGACCCGATCTGTGCCTCAAATGTCATCTGCCGGACGACTGGCTGTGGCATTATCGCGGGTTGGTAAAGGTGTTGCTGGACGCAGCGAATAAAGAAAGGGTGCCTGAGCACCCGCAGACCAACGGGGACTGGTGTTGATCTTACTGGAATCAGAGGGTGGAGCCGAACGCTGGCTGAAAGCTGGCGGGGCTCTGCTGTGCCTGCTGGCGGTGGTCTGGATGGCGTGGGTAATGGCGGGGCTGGCCTGGCTGATGAGTGGCCATGACTCATCAGCATTGCGCATGCCGCCTGAGGAACCGCGCCGGGTGGTTGTGCCGGCAGCCGACATCAGTCTGCTGGCTTCATACAACCTGTTTGGCCAGTCGGCACTGGTGCAGGCAACCGGGGCCGCTGAAAACGCCCCGGATACAAGTCTGCAATTGCGGCTGACCGGCGTGTTTGTCAGTGTTGACCCCATGCGCTCCAGCGCCATCGTGGCGGATAGCAGCGGGCAGGCCGGCAAGCTTTACCGGGTGGAAGAGACCTTGCCAGGAGGGGCAACGCTGGAGTCGGTGTTTGAGGATCGTATCCTGCTCCGGCGCACGACGGGCTCCGAGATTCTGCGCTTTGAGAAGACCTCGTTGCTGGATGGAAAGCCGGCGGTACGCTCCGGCAGTTTGTCGTCCGGTGTGCCGCAGGGGGGCGGCAGCGGCACGGGGCCGGCGGTTGCCCCTGATGTACGCCAGATGCTGGCGGATGCCGCAGCTGCAATGACCGACTCGCCTGTGGAGTTTTTGCGGGAAATGGGGTTGCGGCGAAATGGTCGTGGTTACGAGGTGAGCGCAGACGCGCCAGAGAATCTGAGGAATACAGTCGGTCTGAAACCTGGAGACCGGCTGCTGAGTGTTAATGGACGCCAGCTTGGGGATGCGGAAGCAGATCGCGCCTTGCTGGATGAACTGAAAAGCGGGGGAACAGCGCGCGTGGAAATCCAGCGCGGTGGCCAGATCGTCACAGTAGAACGGAAGTTCTGAAGAAGATAATAACATATGAAGCGCGCTGTTCTTAAACCTCTCGCGGTTGCGAGTTTACTACTGGCGATGAGTGCGCCGGTGCATGCTGCCCGAACCTGGAAGGTCAATCTCAAGGATGCCGACATCACTGCGCTGGTGACGGAAGTGGCAGAAATTACCGGCAAGAATTTTGTCGTTGATCCTCGCGTGAAAGGCACGATTACCGTTATTTCCAGCAAGGCACTGACGGCGCCGGAAGTGTACGAGCTTTTTCTGGGCGTGCTCGGCGTGAACGGTTTTGCGGCAGTGCAGAACGGCAACACCATCAAGCTGGTGCCTGATGCCAATGCCAAGCAGTTTGCCGTGCAGGTCGATGAAAAGAATGCCGTGCATGGCGAAGAGCTGGTAACGCGCGTCATCATGCTCGATAACAGCAGTGCAGTGGAGCTGGTGCCGGTTTTACGGCCAATGATGCCGCAGTTTGCGCATCTGGCGGCAATTCAGGGCGCCAATGCACTGGTGATTTCTGATCGTGCCAATAACATCGAAGTGTTGAGCTCCATTATTCGTCAGCTGGATGCGACGGATGGTGATGAGGTGGAGGTAATTCCACTCAAGGAAGCACGGGTTGATGATGTGCTGAGCATGCTCGAAAGTCTGGTCAGTGTTGCTGGTGCAGGTGGCGGCAAGGATACCAAGATGATCAGCCGTGTTCGTGTGGTGGCGGACCCGCGCTCCAACCGCCTGATGCTCAAGGGTGATGAGCGTTCGCGCAAGCGCTTGCGCGAGCTGATTGCAACGCTGGATACAGCGGGTGCCGAGCGACTGAGTGGCGTGCAGGTTTTTCGTCTGAAGCATGCAGTGGCCAAGCAGGTTGCTGAAGTACTGAAGGGGTTGATCGGGACTGATGGTGCTCGTTCTGCGGCGGCAACGGATGCAAAGTCCGCTGTTTCAGCGGTATCTGCAGGCGGCATCAACCTGATTGCCGATGACTCGCTGAATGCCCTGGTTGTGCGTACTGATCCGGCCCTGATGAAAGAGGTTGCGCGTGTTATTGATCAGCTGGACCAGCGCCGCTCGCAGGTCCTGATCCAGGCCGCCATCGTGGAAGTGTCCGGGGATGATGCTGCGCAGCTCGGGGTGCAGTGGGCGGCGGGTGATCCTACCAAGGGTGTCGGTCTCATCAACTTCTCCAATGCCGGGGCCAGTATTGCCAGTCTTGCCTCTGCGGTGGCGGCAGATGATCCGTCACTGGCCACGATCAGTAATGGCGCTACTGTCGGCATCGGCAAGGAAAAAATAAATGCCAATGGTGACCGGTCTTTCTATGGCGCACTGATCCAGGCGCTCTCGACGGTGAGTAATGCCAACCTGCTGTCCACCCCAAGCATCATGACGCTGGATAATCAGGAAGCGAAGATTGTGGTTGGCCAGAACGTGCCGTTCATTACGGGGTCCAGCACAAGCACCGGGGCTGGCACAACAAATCCGTTTACAACGATTGAGCGTCAGGACGTAGGTATTACGCTGAAGGTCATTCCTCATATTGGTGAGGGTGGGACGGTGCGTCTGGAGGTTGAGCAGGAAGTGTCTTCAGTGGTGCCGAGTGCTGAAGGTATCGAGTCTGCCGACCTTATCACCAACAAGCGCTCAATCAAGACGACGATTCTTGCTGATGATGCGCAAACCATCGTGCTTGGTGGTTTGATCCAGGATGATGTGGTCCGTACGGAAAGCAAGGTGCCTCTGCTCGGCGACATCCCTGTCATTGGCTATCTGTTCCGGGCCACCAGTAATTCCAAGACCAAGCGTAATTTGTTGGTGTTTTTACGGCCAACATTGTTGAAGGACTCGGCTGCTGCGGCGGAGTTGAGTCAGCATCACTATGACAATATTCGTACGTTGCAGCTTAATGTGACATCAAATGGAAAGGTTTCCCGTCTCCCGGAAAATATCGAGGCGGTGTATCAGGGTTACAAGCCTCGCAAGACTGACGCACAGCCGGCGCCGGCTGCCCAGCCTGTAACCCAGTAACGACAAACGGAAGGTCCCCATCATGTTCAAGCTTCAATTCGTGGATAACCGGCAGCCGGCCATGTGGCTGGTTGATCAGCGCCTGACCATTGGCCGTGACAAAAGCAACGGCCTGGTTATTGATGATGAGGGACTGAGTGTATTTCACGCCGAGTTGCGGCAGGACGATGGCAAGCTGTTTTTATGGGACTCCGGCAGTGTGAACGGGACTTTTCTCAATGGGGAGAAGGTTGCGCAGAAAGCCGAGGTAAAAGCCGGTGATGTCATCCGTTTTCATCTGGTCGAAATCCTGATTACCGATCCCTCCAAGGGGCCGGCACCGGTATTGCCGGTGGTGAAGCGTGATGTGGAAAAACCGGCATTGCCGCAGTGGCAGTTAAAGGCAATGAGCGGAGCCATTTCCGGAAAGATGTTCCTGATTGACGGGACAACGGTGCTTGGGCGCGACCCTGGTTGTGACATCATCATCACGGGCCCGCACGTGTCTCGTCGGCATGCAGAGATTTCAATTCGCAGCGGACAGTTGTGGATGAAGGATCTTGGTTCGTCGAACGGCTCGTTCCTGAACGGGAAGCGCTCCGAGGAATCCATGCTCAAGCACGGTGACGAGGTCAAGTTTGATGCAGTGATTTTCAAGGTGGTCGGGCCATCAGAGCCGGTGGACTCGGTTGATGAGGCGGACATGACCCAGTTCCGGCCGGCCATTGCGCCCAAGCCGGCAGCGCCAGCACCAGCTCCGGCGCCTGTGGCCAAGCCTGCAGCACCGGTTGCGCCGGCGCCGGTGGCAAAGGTGGAGCCGGCCAAGCCTGCCGTCGTCAAGCCTGCAGCACCAAAGCCTGCTGCGCCGGCGCCCTCGGCGCCAGCCGCCAGTGGCGGTCCCGGGTTGGGACCATTGGTGCTGGTGGTGCTGGTGTTGCTGGCAGCGCTGGCCATGTTTTTCATAATGACCTGATTCTCCGTGCAATAAAAAAGGAGCCGGCATGGCTCCTTTTTTATTGCTGTGCTCTTGTGTGGGTCAGGTGGCCACGCCGGTACGCAGTGTGCGGAGCAGCGACTCCCTGAACGCCGTGTTCACGCCAAGTTCCTTCATGGTCCAGTAGTGCCCGCCAATTGCGCGATTGACCAGCATGGTGTCGGCCGAAGGCTGGAATGCATCCCAGTATTTAAGGTTCTTGCGCGCGCGCGCCACTATTTCCTCATGCATTCTCGATCCGCCAAAGTCATAGGGCTGCTCCGAGAATGCCTTGAGGATGATGCTGGTCCATGGCGCGTAAAAGTCAGCATCAATGTAGGGCGCATTTTCCGTGTTGCGCACGCCCATCTCGACAAGTGCTTTTTCCAGTGCGTGATAGTCGCCTGCCAGACTGGCATTGGTTGTCTTGCGGAATGACTCGACAATTTCCGGTTTTATTTTCTTGATGCAGCCATAGTCGTAAATGATCATTGATCCATCGGGGCGAAATGCAAAGTTTCCCGGGTGTGGGTCACAGTGAACGGCATTCAGTTCAAAGATCTGGGCGCCAATGGCGTTGAACAGCCGATGGCCAAGCTCGTTTATTTTTTCCTGTGAATACAGCGGTGCGGTTACCTTGCTGATGTGGTCGCCGGGTTCATATGCCATGGTCAGCACGCGCTTGCTGGTGTAGTTGTCGAAGACGCGGGGCACGATTATTTTCGGGTCGCTGGCATGAAATGCGGCAAACACACGGACATTCTCCGCTTCCTGGACGTAGTCCAGTTCGTCATGCAGGCTGCGCCGTATCTCGCCAAAGACTTCATCCAGCATGGCTTTGTCGACGCGCAGAACGCCGGCCAGCTTGAGTGCCATGCGCAAGTGCTTGAGGTCGGATTCGACACAGGCATCAACGCCGGGATATTGCACTTTCACCACGACGTCATCGCCTTCCAGTGTGCGGGCACGGTGCACCTGACCAATCGAGGCAGCAGCAAACGGTTTGCTGTCGATCTCGGCAAATATTTCTGATGGTTTCTTTCCGAGTTCGCGCATGATTTGCTGCTCGATTACCCCGAAGGGCATCGGCGGCGATTCCTGTTGCAGCTTGACCAGGGCATCAGCAATTTCTTTTGGAAAGACATCCTTGAATTGCGATGCAATCTGGCCAACCTTCATTACGGCGCCCTTCATCTCGCCCAGGGTATTGGCTATCTGCTCTCCCACCTGCATGAAGAGTTGTTCGCGCTCGCGTGTGCGCTCTTCTTCCGTGAGTGTGCCGATCATTCCCTTGACGCGGTTCCTGGCAAAATTGCCGGCGATGGAGGCGGACATGCCTGCCAGTTTCATGAAGCGTTTGCCGGGGGTGGTGGCGCCGAATTTCTTGTTATCGCTGGACATGGTTGTCTCTGTCTTGTGCTGCCATGGCGGGCGGCTCATCTCCTGAGTTTCAACCTGTTGCCAATGCAGGGCAAGCCCTGCAGGACCGGAGGTGCAATGTGCTGATGGCGTTATGACGTTTGGTTATGTCTGGTGCTGGCGAATAAAAAAGCCCGGCAGTTGCCGGGCAAGATGACAGGAGTGTCTGGTTGTCCGGATTAACGCTGCTCGCCGTCCAGGCTGAGGCGGCCGGCGCCGAAGACGGTGAAGGCGAGCAGGCCGCCGGCCATGGCCAGATTCTTCATGAACATGATCTGCTGCATCTGGTCGGCGGCACCGTGAAACATGAAGGCTGACGCGATGCTGAAGATGGCAAGGGCCAGCGCCGCCAGGCGAGCCTGAAAGCCGAGCACGAGTGCAATGCCGCCGCCGACTTCCAGCAGGATGACCAAGGGCAGCAGCTCCCCGGGAAGCCCGACGGAAGCCATGTAACCCTGTGTGCCGGCATAGCCGGCGCCAAGCTTGCTCAGTCCGGCACCAATGAATATCCAGGCCATCAGGATGCGTGCCACGATGATCAGTGCCGCATTGAGTGCCGGGGTGGCAACTATGCCGATGACGTGACGATTGATGTTGCGAAAGAATTCCATGAGTTGCTCCTGGGTATTGATCAGGTTCGGTGTGGTAGTTGGTCAGATGACCCGGGCAAAATCATCAAAGCCGGGGCGGGGGCTGCGCGGGAACAGTTTGCTGGCGTCGCCGTAGCCAATGTTCACGAGGAAGTTTGACTTGATGGCGGTGCCGGCAAAAAACTCCGCATCCACCCCCTGTGCGTCAAAGCCGGACATGGCGCCGGTGTCCAGGCCGAGTGCGCGGGCTGCCATGATCAGGTAGGCACCCTGCAGTGAGCTGTTGCGCATGGCGGTGGTGTTGATCAGCTCATCATTTCCGACAAACCATGAGCGGGCATCCGCATGCGGGAAAAATGTCGGGAGTTGCTCGTAGAAGGCGTGGTCTGCCCCGACAATGACGGTGACAGGTGCTGCCATGGTTTTGTCCACGTTGCCTGGTGCCAGAAACGGCTTCAGTCGCGCCTTTGCTTCCGGGCTTTGTACAAAGACAAGTCGCACAGGCTGGGAGTTGGCCGCTGTCGGACCCATCACGGTGAGTTCGTGGAGCTGACGGATCTGCTCCGGGGAAACCGGCTTGTCGAGCCAGCCATTGTGCGTGCGCGCGTCAGTAAAAAGTTGCTTGAGGGCGGCATCATTCAGGGGGGTATTCATGGGTGTCTCCGTCATGGGTTTTTCGTTCGGTTACCGGGATGGGTAAGGTTTTCAGGGCAAATCAAACAACAGGAATTCGGTGTCGCTCAGGGCAGTGAGTGTCAGGGGGGCTTCCTGACGGATGGCTGCACCATCACCGCTTTGCAGCAAGTTGCCATTTGAATGGAACTTGCCGCCAATCACTTTTACCCAGCCGTTACCACCTGTGAGCGTGTGGTGCGCAGTAGCAGCGGCTGACAAACGGCCATGCCAGATGCGGGCATCCTGACGGATCACCAGCGATCCGTTTTCACCGTCCGGTGACACCACCAGTTGCAGGCCGTCAGTCTCGGCAAAGCGCTTTTGCTGGTATCCGGGCTCGCTGTTCTGCGCATCCGGATACAGCCATATCTGCAGCAGTTCCAGGGGCTGGTTGTCACGGTTGTACTCGCTGTGGGTGACGCCGGTGCCGGCGCTCATCAACTGGAACTCGCCGGCAGGCACCCGCTGCTCGTTGCCCATGCTGTCGCGGTGGCTGACGGCACCGCGCAGGACATAGGTCAGGATTTCCATGTTGTCGTGTGGATGGGCAGGGAAGCCGGTGTGTGGTGCAACAATGTCCTGGTTGATCACGCGCAGAGCAGAGATGCCCATGAAGCGCGGGTCGTGGTAGGACGAAAAGGAAAAGGTGTGCCGGGAGTCCAGCCAGCCAAAGCGGGCGTGGCCGCGATCTTCGCTTTTGCGGATGGTGATCATGGGGCATCTCCTGACTTGGGCCTGATATGGCCCTCTCGATGTGATGAAGAGTAGTATTGTTCGCTCTTGATGATTAGTCTGTTGTTTATGGAATGACTGTTCTTGTTTAAGGGACAATGTTCAGGGGGCAATGGAGCGACCATGGATCTCAATGATGTAGTGGTGTTCGAGCGGGTAGTGACGGAGGGCAGTTTGACTGCTGCGGCCGGACGGCTGGGGCAGCCCAAGTCATCGGTCAGTCGCTCGCTGGCAAGGCTGGAGGGGGATCTGGGTGTGCGCCTGTTGCACCGGACCACCCGCAAGCTGCACCTGACGGAGGCGGGACAGGTGTTCTTTGACCGTGCCCGTCGTGTGCTGGTGGAGCTGCGTGACGCCGAGCTGGCCGTGACACAATTGCAGGAAAGCCCGCGCGGTAATCTGCGCATTACCATGCCGGTGGAGTTCGGCATGCGTTTCATGGGACGGGTGGTGGCGGAGTTCATGCAGCGGCACCCGGACGTGACGATCGAGACCGAATTGTCCGGGCGTGTGGTTGATATGGTGGCCGAGGGGTTTGATCTGGCTTTCCGTATTGGCGAGTTCCGCGACTCTTCGCTGGTGGCACGTCGTCTGGGTAATCTCAATGGGCGGTTTTATGCGAGCCCGGCGTATCTGGGCCGGTTTGGCACGCCGAAAAAGCCGGAGGACCTGATGGCGCATGACGTCATCCTGTTCATGCAGGCGAAAGAAAACACCGTGCAACTGTTTCATCGCGGCAAGGGTGGGGAGCAGACTGCTGCCTGCAAGTTGACGCTGCATGGCCGTCTGACCGTCAATAACATCAGCATGGCCTGCGATGCGGCAGTGACGGGCATCGGGATTGCCCTGATGCCGGGTTTCCTGAGTGCCGAGGCGGTGGCAGCAGGGCAGTTGTTGCCGGTGCTGCCAGACCATCTGGTGTGTCACGGCGGGCTGTATGCGATGTATCCCAGTCGCGAGCACATGCCATCTGCGTTACGCGCTTTTCTCGATTTTGTCAGTGAGCGGATCAAGGAGCACCCGTGGTTCGAATAATTTCGTATTTGCGTGCATTGACGTCGGCTGACCGCACGCCGCACGCCAATCGGCATCTGGGTCGCTTGCTGGTCTTTGTGGCGGGCTCATCAAATGCGGGCGGCTTTCTGGCCGTGCAGGAGTACACCTCGCACATGACGGGTATTGTCTCGGAAATGGCCGACAATATTGCGCTGGGGAATTTCATGATGGCGCTGGCAGGCGTGACGGCTCTGCTGGTCTTTGTGGCGGGCGCGGCGCTGTCTGCGTATCTGGTCAACTGGGCGCGTGCCTATCATCTGCATGGCATCTATGCCTTGCCGCTGATGGTTGAAGCAATCCTGCTGCTGGTGTTCGGTTTGCTGGGGGCGAGCATCGAGGCCCAGATGACTTTTTTTGTGCCTGTCACTGTTCTTCTGCTCTGCTTCATGATGGGATTGCAAAACGCCATCATCACCAAGATTTCGCGCGCTGAAATCCGTACGACGCACGTGACAGGACTGGTGACCGATATCGGTATAGGGCTGGGGCGCCTGATGCATGCATGGCAGATGCCTTCCGAGCATCCGTCTGAGGAGCTGAAGGCGGTGCGCCGTCGGCTGAGCCTGCATGTGTCATTGGTGTTGCTGTTTTTTGTTGGCGGAGTGCTGGGTGCGCTGGGCTACAAGCATGTCGGTTTTCTGGCATCGGTGCCGCTGGCGGGCTTGCTGTTGCTCATATCCGTGGTGCCAGTGGCGGATGACCTGAAAGAAAGTGTTGGTCGTCGAAGATGAGGTTTTTCTTGTTGATGTGCAGAGTCCGTTATCTGGTTGTGTTGTTGCTGGTGTGGTCGTGCCCCGTGATGGCGGCGCCGGTTTTTTCGGCGGCGGCGGGTGGTGATGTGCGCTGGTTTGACTGGCGCGAGTACCAGGATGGTGAGCAACTGTTGTCCGAGACGGGGCCGCAGTTGTTTGGTGTCGCTCGCCTGGGCATTACATCAGGCCACTGGCGAGCCAGTGTCGAGTCACAGCTGGGCGGTGGTGCCGCGCAATATGACGGGCAGCTGCAAACGGGTGAGCCCTATGCAGCCGATGCAACCGAACAGGCGATTGATACTGACTGGCGCCTGGCCTGGGTTGACGGGAACGTGGAATTGTCGGTAGGGGTATTGCAGCGGGACTGGCGCCGCTTCATCGAGGGGGCGTCCGGTGTGTCATCGGCAGAGGAGCGTTATCGCTGGCGCTTGCTGGTGTGGGGCGTGGGGACGCAGGTTGCAGAAACGCAAGGATGGACCTGTTCCCTCTCTGCCCGTATTGGCACACCGTTTGACAGCACGGAAAAGGTTTATCTTGGTGGTGGCTATGATGATGTGGCGCTGGAGCCCGGCGACGGCCTTTACTGGCGCGTTGCTGTTCCATTGAAAAGCCGTAGTCTGCCACGGTTGTCACTGGAGCCGTATTTCCAGCAGCAAACGCTGAAGCAAAGCGACGTGGTGCCACTGACCCAGAATGGGGTGGCGACGGGCATCGGACTCTTTCAGCCCGAGTCCGTGCGTCGTGAGCTGGGGTTGACCCTGCTCTGGCAGTTAATGCCGTGACCCATGAAAAAGCCCGCGATTGCGGGCTTTTTCATGGGTGTCAGATAATCACTTGCCGGGGAACAGGGCCATCGGGTTTGGCAGCATGTCGGCCACCTGCGTGATGCCTGTGGCCAGATCATGGTGATTGTTGGCGGTCAGTGTGATGTGGCCCAGCTTGCGACCTTCGCGCTCGCTTTTGCCGTACAGGTGCAGATGCGCATCGGGTAATTGCAGGATGTCTTCTGTTACCGGGTGCTGACCGATGATGTTGATCATGGCCGTGGGGCGGTCGCAGGTTGTGGCGCCCAGCGGTAGTCCGGCAACCGCACGAACATGATTCTCAAACTGTGAACAGCGCGAGCCTTCAATGGTCCAGTGCCCCGAGTTGTGCACACGTGGTGCAGTCTCGTTGGCAAACAGGCCGTTGCGGGTTTCGAACGTTTCCAGTGTGATGGCACCGACGTGATCCAGCTCGTGCAGGATGGCAGAAATATAGCGTTCTGCGGTGAGCTGGGTATCGCTGTCGACAAACTGTGCCGGTGCAATCGAATGCGAGAGAATGCCGCGATGATGTGTGTTTTCCGTTAGCGGGTAACACACGGTTTTACCATCACGACCACGTACGGCAATGATGGAGAGCTCGCGTTTGAAGTGAATGAACTCTTCGGCAATCAGCGGCGCCTGCGCACCAAGCTGTGCCCATGCTTCGCTGACCTGTTCTTCGGTTTTCAGCAGGAACTGGCCCTTGCCGTCATAGCCCATGGTGACGGTCTTGATGACGAGCGGAAGGCCCAGTGTGGCGGCAGCCTGTCGCAGGTCGGATTCGCTGCGAATCTCGGCAAAGCGAGCTGACGGTATTTTCAGGCTGGAAAAAAGTTTTTTCTCGTTGATCCGGTTCTGTGACACGGCGAGTGATTTGACGCCTGGATATACGGGCTTCTGTGCGGCGATACGTTCAACCCACGCCACCGGAATGTTTTCGAATTCGTAGGTGAATACATCAGCACTGGCGATGAAGGCATCGAGGCTTGCCTCGGAGTTGTCGGCATCACCAAAACGGGGGCCGAGTGCTGCCGACGGGCAATCAGGGTTGCTGTCGAAAAAAGAAAACGCCAGATCCAGCGGGTAGCCGGCAAGTGCCATCATGCGGCCCAGCTGGCCACCACCAAGAATGCCGATGCGCAGACGACTCACGCTGTCACTCCGGGCACGGGATTGGCCAGCACCTTTTCGGTTTGCGCTTCACGGAACTGTTCGATCACCGACAGGAACTCGGGGTGCTTGCCCACCAGTATCTGGGTGGCCAGCAGGGCGGCATTGATGGCGCCTGCCTTGCCGATGGCCAGGGTGCCAACAGGTACGCCACCTGGCATCTGTACGATGGAAAGAAGGGAGTCGAGGCCGTTCAGTGCCTGCGACTGTACCGGCACACCCAGCACCGGCAGGGATGTCTTGGCGGCACACATGCCCGGCAGATGGGCTGCGCCGCCAGCGCCGGCAATGATCACTTCGATGCCACGGGCACGGGCGTTCTCGGCATAACTGAACAGTTTGTCCGGGGTGCGATGCGCAGAAACCACCTCGGCTTCAAAGGGCACACCAAGGGCGGTAAGGGTATCCGCGGCGTGCTGCATCGTGGCCCAGTCGGACTGGGAGCCCATGATGATGCCGACAAGTGCGCTCATGATTGATCTCGCTTGAGTGATCCCGGATGACCGTCGGGAAAAACGCGCTATTGTCCGGCTCTCGCGCCTGCTGTCAAACCCGGCTGTCTCCCGGGCGGGCTCCCCGGGTGATCCGGCCCCTTTACGGGTGGCCGGGGCTCGGGTAGGGTGCCGCGTGACTGATTCGTCACGGAGTGCTTCATGTCAGCCGCCAGCCCCGATCGCCGCGCCATCGCCTCCGGGCGGATACTTGCCCATCCCCTGCATGCCGCCAGCGGCCTGGTCATCGTGAGTTCGACTGGCGGCCGCAGCGAGATCACCTTTGCGGTGAACGATTTCACGGCCAATGTCATTGATACCCTGCACGGCGGCATTCTCTATGCCATGGTCGATGTAGCGGCCTTCATGGCGTTGCTGTCGGTGATTCCAGAGGGCATGCACGGGGTGACGGCCGACATTCAGGTCAGTGTGCTGCGCGCCGCGAAAAAGGGCGATACGGTGCACGTGCGGGGGTGGGTGGATCGTGTGGGCCGTACCCTGGCCAATATGCGGGCAGAGGCGTTTGTGCCGGGGCCGGACGGGGAGCGTCTGATCGGTACGGGGACCGTCGTGAAAAGCCTGATCCCGGCGCCGTATTGAGGTTATCCGGTCAATATGATTGCCGGATCAGGATGTCGATGACAGCCGCAGCAATGCCGATAGCCACAGTGACACCGGTCAGAAACGCAATGAAACGCCATACCGGCTTCCAGCTGTCAGGCATGGGTTCGCGGGGCAGGTCGGACATGGGATTCAGCTCCTGAACATGAAGTAGACGGCGCCGACCATGCACAGGGCGGCCCAGACATAATCCAGCTTGAACGGCTCTTTCATGTAAAACACCACAAAGGGCACAAACACCGACAGGGTGATGACTTCCTGCAGGATTTTCAGCTGGCCGATGCTCATGCTGGTGTGACCGATACGGTTGGCCGGCACCATGAGCAGGTATTCAAAAAAAGCGATGCCCCAGCTGAACAGGACCGCATAGATGAGCGGGCGATGATTCATGTGCTTGAGGTGGGAGTACCAGGCGAAGGTCATGAAAACATTCGAGACCAGCAGCAATGCAATTGTCTGCAACGGTACGGGCAGCGCATTCACGATGGGATTCCCCGGTGACGTATGGTCGGGATTGTCGCGGGGTGTGGCCGTGTGATCAAGCAGACAATTGCTGCTGGCGCTTTGCCGTGCTTGCTTGCCACAATACCGGCTTTGCCGGGCAAGGTGTGTGGCACCGGTATGTGCTGTTGATGACGGCGTGAGGAGCAGATGTGATGAAAGCCCTGTGGACCCTGTTCTGGCAGATATGCCAGCTGCGCCGGGGCCCCGAAGATGTGCCGTATTCTGTGCAGTTGCTGGTCCTGCTCGCCGTACTGGATGTTGCATTGGGGATTGGCGGGCAGTTGCTGGCATCTCCCGATCGTCTGCGCATTGCCGTTTCCCTGACGCTGCTGGCAGTGGTCATGGATGCGGCCGTGTTTTGGGGCCTGTTGTGGTTCAAACGTTTGCAGGCGCGCTGGGTGCAGGGCCTGACCACGATTTTCGGTATTGATCTGTTGCTGGGGCTGGTGGCATTGCCACTCACCCTGCTCAGCCACGTTGTCGAGCCAAAATCAGTCATGATCGGGCTGGTGGTGGTCGCGCAGATGTTGCTGGTGGGCTGGAATATCGGCTTGCGCGGCTTTGTGTTTCACCGGGCGCTCAATATCGGGCTTCTGCAGGGCAACATGCTGTCGCTGGCGTTGTTCATGCTCAATATTTTCATCAGCATCCAGCTGTTTCCGGAGCTGGTGCCCGTCAAGGGATGATCAGGGGTTTTCATGCATATTCACATTCTCGGCATTTGCGGCACTTTCATGGGCTCGCTGGCCGTGCTTGCCAAGGAACTGGGTTATCGCGTCACCGGCTCTGATGCCAATGTCTATCCACCCATGAGCACACAGCTGGAAGCCCAGGGCATTGCGCTGACGCAGGGGTATGACCCGGCCCAGCTCGCCCCCCGCCCCGATCTGGTGGTGGTTGGCAATGCCATGTCACGCGGCAATCCCTGCGTTGAATACGTGCTGAACGAAGGTATTCCCTACACTTCGGGGCCGGCCTGGCTGGCGCAGCATGTGTTGCAGGGCAGGCATGTCATCGGTGTAGCCGGTACCCACGGCAAGACCACCACCACTACCATGGTGGCGTGGGTACTGGAGCAGGCCGACCTCAATCCCGGCTTTCTCATTGGTGGCGTGCCCAACGGGTTTGCTGCCAGTGCGCGACTGGGCGGCGGCAAATATTTTGTGGTGGAGGCCGATGAATACGACTCGGCTTTTTTCGACAAACGCTCCAAGTTCATTCACTACGCGCCTACGACTGCCATCCTGAATAATCTGGAATTTGATCACGCCGATATTTTCGAGAATCTCGACGCCATCAAGAAGCAGTTTCATCATCTGGTACGCACCGTGCCGGGCAAGGGACGGCTGATTGTGCCGGCGGATGATGCCAATCTGGCCGATGTGCTGGCCAAAGGCGCCTGGACGCCGGTGGAAAGATTCTCGGTGGATGCCGTGACTGATGGTGCGGCCTGGCGGGCAGAAAGCCTGAGCGAGGATGGCTCGGCGTTTGCGGTATTTCGTGATGGTGTGAAGCAGGGCGAAGTGCACTGGACCATGACGGGGCGTCACAGCGTCAACAACGGCATGGTTGCCATCATGGCGGCAGAGCATTGCGGCGTGAGTGTTGCTGATGCCTGCGCGGCCTTGTCGACGTTTCCCGGCGTAAAGCGCCGCATGGAAGTGGTGGGGGAAGTGAAGGGCATCACCGTCTATGACGACTTCGCCCATCACCCGACGGCCATCGCCACCACCCTGCAAGGCTTGCGCAAAAAAGTGGGCAGTGCACGCATCATTGCCGTGATCGAGCCGCGCTCCAACACGATGCGGCTTGGCGCGCACAAGGACAACCTGGCACCGTCGGTGACGGCGGCTGATCAGGTGATCTGGTACCAGCCTGCCGGCCTGGACTGGGACCTGTCTCCGGTTATTGCGGCCAGTGCTGTGCCGTCAGTCGTGCTGGATTCGATTGAGGGCATCATTGAAAAAATCGTGCGGGAGGCGCAGCCGGGTGACCAGGTGCTGATCATGAGCAATGGCGGCTTTGGCGGCATTCACCGCAAACTGGTGCAGGCCCTGCAAGGCTGAAGTACCGGCCTGACGGCATGCATGAAAAAGCCCGGATACCTGCGCAAGCGTATCCGGGCTTTTTGTTGGCGGGCGCGGCTTACTCGGCGCCTTCCGGCTTGTGCAGCTTGACCGGTTCGCGTGTTTTCTTGCGCATGCGGATGTTCAGCATCTCAACACCCAGCGAGAACGCCATCGCGAAATAGACATAGCCTCTGGAAATGTGCTGACCAAGGCCTTCGGCCACCAGCAGCGTGCCGACCAGCATCAGGAAGGACAATGCCAGAATCTTGATTGACGGGTGTGCATCGACAAAGTCGCCAATGGCCTTGGCGGCAAACATCATGACGCCCACGGAGATCATGATGGCAATGACCATCACCGGTACATCCTTGGCCAGGCCCACGGCAGTAATGACCGAGTCCAGCGAGAACACAATGTCGATCAGGGCAATCTGCAGCACGATGCTGAAGAAGGCAGCAGAGCCGGCATTGGGAGAGGGCTGGCCATCTTCACCGGAGCCTTCCAGGCTGTCGAAGATTTCCATGGCGCTCTTCCACAGCAGGAACAGGCCGCCACCGATCAGGATCATGGCGCGACCACTCACGGACATCCCCATCACCTCAAGGAACGGCTTGGTCAGGCTCATGACCCAGGCCAGTGACAGCAGCAGCATGATGCGGGTGATCATGGCAAAGCCGAGGCCAAACAGGCGGGTGCGATGGCGCTGCTCGGGCGGCATGCGGTTGACCAGAATGGTCAGGAAAATGATGTTGTCGATGCCGAGAACAATTTCGAGCAGGGTCAGGGTGGCAAGTGCCATCCAGGCCTGCGGATCGGCGATCCATTCAAACATGGGTGCTACTCCGGGGGTGGGAACGCGCGCAATCTAGGTGAGTGCGCGGGAATTGTCCATTCAACCTGCGTTACCGTTGTCGGTTTCCTCGGGTAGACTGCCTTTTTACGGTGCAATGAGTCCTGGCCTGACATGACCCCTGATCTTTCTTCCTGGCAGAAAAGCCATGACTTCCATGCCAATCTGGAGGCAGCAGAGGCCAGTACCCGGCGCGTGCTGTGGCTGACCGGCATCATGATGGTGGTCGAGATTGTGGCGGGCACGGTGACCGGCTCCATGGCGCTGCTGGCCGATGGCTGGCACATGGGTACGCATCTGGCGGCGTTCCTGATTGCGGCGCTGGCCTATGCCCTGATGCGCCGGCACAAGGATGACCTGCGTTTCTCCTTCGGCACCGGCAAGATCGCCGTGCTGGGCGGCTTTGTCAGTGCCCTGGCGCTGGGGGCGGTAGCGCTGGCCATGATTGTGGAGTCAGTGGCGCGGCTGGCCTCCCCGGGTGACGTGCATTATGGCGAGGCACTGCTGGTGGCCATTGTCGGATTGGCGGTCAATTTGCTGTCAGCCAAGTGGTTGCATGACGCCGGACATGACCATTCCCATCCTCACGAC
>JACCDZ011782734.1_pt1 | contig 18159 bp, 17 predicted proteins | sample 7449551 | NCBI WGS metagenome assembly JACCDZ01 (sample SAMN15323452, study PRJNA562643) | freshwater metagenome | isolation source: river surface water | place: USA:Blue River Watershed | collected 2017-08-18
ACGCTGCAAATCCTGACGAAATTGATTTAAAAGAACTGTTCTCGGCAATTTGGGCCGGCAAGTGGATCATCATCGCTACAACATTCTTATTCTCAGTCGCCGCAGTCTTCTACGCATTAAGTTTACCCAACATCTATAAAAGCGAAGTTACCCTAGCACCTGCCGGTGAAAGCGGCGGCCTCAACATTCCTGGCCAACTTGGCGGTTTAGCTGCACTTGCTGGTGTGAACCTGGGTGGTAAAGGTGGCGATAAGACAGCGTTAGCACTAGAGATTCTGAAATCCAGAGAGTTCTTAGGCCGCTTCATCGAAGAAAACGACCTTTATGTGCCAATTATGGCTGCTAAAGGTTGGGATAGGGCGAGTGACAAATTATTGATTGATGAAGATGATTTTAATGAAGTCAGTAAACAATGGGTACGTAAAGTTAAAGAGCCGTTTAAACCAAAACCAAGTGTATTAGAAACTATTGAAGAGTTTGAAAAATCATTTTTTGTTAGCCAAGACAAATCAAGTGGTATGATCAAATTAAGTTTTGAGCATTTTTCTCCGTATCTAGCAAAACAACTTGCGGACAAACTTGTTGTAGCAATTAATGAAAATATGCGTCGCCGAGATTTAACGGAAGCAGAAAAAAGCATTGAATACTTAAATCATAAAATTGAAGAGACAAATATTGCGGATGTTAAAGCTATGTTGTTCTCGTTGATTGAAGAGCAAACAAAAACGTTAATGTTAGCAAATGTCCGCTATGAATATGTACTAAAGACAATTGATCCAGCTGTAATTTCTGAAAAAAAAGAAAAACCAATGAGAGCATTAATTGTTGCTTTATTTATGATACTAGGTGGAATCCTAAGCACCATGTATGTATTAATTACGCACTTTGGAAAGGTAAAACAATTACATAGAAATTCTTAATAATTTTTGAATCCGAGAATTTCTGCATAATGCAGGCCCGAGCAAACATGCAGATACAAATATTATCTATGAAATAACAAAAATCCTTATGTTAACTATATTTGTCTATGGATATAAGCTCGACTTTATTTAATAAGGTTTTTAATTATGCAGTTTAAATCATTGTCAGTTATTGGGTTGGGGTACATAGGTTTACCAACAGCCGCAGTGTTTGCGTCACGAAAAATAAGAGTTATTGGTGTGGATGTTAATGAAAAGGCTGTTGACATCATTAATCAAGGAAAAATCCATATTGTTGAGCCTGATTTGGACATCGCGGTGCATGCTGCGGTGACCTCAGGATTTTTGAAAGCAACAACAATCGCTGAACCAGCTGATGCTTTTATTGTCGCGGTGCCTACTCCGTTTAAAGGTGATAACCATGAGCCTGATTTAAGTTACATCGAATCGGCTTGTCGCTCGATTGCGCCAGTTCTTGCCAAAGGTAATTTAGTTATTCTTGAGTCCACTTCACCAGTTGGTGCAACAGAACAAATGAGTGCTTGGCTTGCTGAGTTACGTCCAGATCTGTCATTTCCGCAAACTGCGGGGGAAGCTTCAGATATTCGTGTCGCACATTGCCCTGAGCGTGTTTTACCAGGACATGTAATGCGCGAACTTATCGAAAACGATCGGGTTGTTGGCGGCCTAACGGCAAAATGTTCTGAATACGCGGTTGCGTTATATAAAAGTTTTGTGCAAGGCGCCTGTATTGTCACCAACGCACGAACAGCTGAAATGGCAAAGCTCACAGAAAATAGTTTTCGCGATGTAAACATTGCCTTTGCTAATGAACTTTCAATGATATGTGATGAGTTGGATATCAATGTCTGGGAACTCATTCAATTAGCGAATCGTCACCCGCGAGTCAATATTTTGCAGCCTGGACCAGGTGTTGGCGGCCATTGTATTGCAGTAGACCCGTGGTTTATCGTTAGTAAAACGCCAGAGCAAGCGCGACTAATTCGAACTGCTCGTGAAGTAAATGACAGTAAGCCTGAATGGGTTATCGAAAAGGTTAAACTCGCGATTGCTGACTTCTTACAAGCAAACCCAAGCAAAACTGTCCGAGATATTACCATCGCTTGCTATGGCTTAGCATTTAAACCAGATATCGATGATTTGCGCGAGAGCCCATCAATGCAAATTGCATTGCAAATCAGTAGCTTCCATGCAGGGCAAGTCGTTTTCGTTGAACCAAATATCGAAGAATTACCAGCAAAAATTGCAGATAAAGTATTAGTAGAGTACTCACAAGCTTTTAGCTCTGCCGATATCCACCTACTGCTTGTAGACCATAAGCAATTTAAAGTTAATAAGCCGAATTTAGGCTACGTTGTTGATACAAAGGGTGTATGGCTATGAAAATATTAGTAACCGGCGGGGCAGGTTTTATTGGTTCTGCAGTGGTGCGTCATATTATTAAAAATACAAATAATTCGGTAGTAAACGTCGATAAGCTAACCTATGCAGGTAACCTAAACTCAGTTAGAGACGTAGCTAAAGAAAGTCGTTATGTGTTTGAACAGGCCGATATCTGCAATGCAGAGGCAATGGAATTCTTATTTAGTAAATACCAGCCTGATGCAGTAATGCATTTAGCTGCAGAAAGCCATGTTGACCGCTCGATCGACGGCCCGGCAGAATTTATTGAAACTAATATTATTGGCACTTACACTTTACTCGAGGCGGCTCGTAATTATTGGAAAGCTTTACCGGAGGTGCGTAAGAATGCTTTTCGCTTTCATCATATTTCTACTGATGAAGTGTATGGTGATTTGCATGGCACCGACGATTTATTTACTGAAAGTACTCCTTACGCGCCAAGCAGTCCATATTCAGCCAGTAAAGCCAGTTCTGATCATTTAGTGCGTGCTTGGCAGCGGACCTATGGATTGCCGGTGATAGTTACTAACTGTTCTAACAATTACGGTCCATATCATTTCCCAGAAAAACTTATACCGGTCATTATTTTAAATGCTTTAGCCGGTAAACAATTACCAGTGTATGGCAAAGGTCACCAGATACGTGACTGGCTATACGTCGAAGATCATGCCCGTGCGCTGTATAAAGTTGTTACCGAAGGTGTGGTTGGCGAAACCTATAATATCGGCGGACATAACGAAAAACAAAATATTGAAGTGGTTAAAACCATCTGTACTATTTTGGAGGAACTAGCGCCTATCAACAAATCGGCTCTTAATATCCCAAACTATGAAAGCTTAATTACTTATGTTGCAGACCGCCCCGGTCACGACCTTCGCTATGCTATAGATGCTAGCAAGATTGAACGGGAATTGGGCTGGAAGCCGGAGGAAAGCTTCGAAACCGGTTTACGCAAAACAGTAGAGTGGTATTTAAGTAACAAAACTTGGTGGCAAGCGGTTTTAGACGGAAGCTATAAAATGGAACGTTTAGGGCAAGGAGAAGAATAATGGCAGCATATAAAGGTATCGTGTTAGCTGGAGGTTCAGGTACACGTTTGTATCCTATTACTCGGGGTGTGTCTAAGCAGCTGTTGCCTATTTACGATAAGCCGATGGTGTACTATCCCATATCGACGCTGATGCTAGCCGGTATTAAAGACATTCTAATTATCACAACACCGGATGACATTGCCGGCTTTAAACGGTTGCTTGGTGACGGAAGCGCCTTTGGTGTTAACTTTAGCTATGCAGAACAACCAAGCCCCGACGGCCTAGCGCAGGCCTTTATTATCGGCGAAAAATTTATCGGTAACGACAATGTTTGTCTGGTTCTCGGTGATAACATCTACTACGGACAATCATTCTCTAAAACGTTGAAAAATGCAGCTTCTCGCGATAGCGGTGCTACTGTATTTGGCTATATGGTCAAAGATCCAGAAAGATTTGGTGTCGTTGAGTTCGACGCGGATATGAAAGCTATTTCTATTGAAGAAAAACCAGCAGAACCAAAATCAAACTACGCTGTAACCGGATTGTACTTTTACGATAATAGTGTCGTAGAACTTGCGAAGCAGGTTAAACCCTCTTCTCGCGGCGAACTGGAAATTACTACTCTTAATCAAATGTACCTTGAAGCTGGTACTTTAAATGTGGAAATATTAGGACGCGGTTTTGCATGGCTTGACACTGGCACCCATGAAAGCTTGCATGAAGCTTCATCATTTGTACAAACTATCGAACATGTACAGGGACTCAAAATTGCTTGTCTAGAAGAAATTGCCTGGCGCAACGGGTGGCTGACCTCAGAGCAATTGATGGATTTAGCGAAGCCGATGCTAAAGAACGAGTATGGTCAGTATTTAACCCGGTTAGTATCATGCAACTAAATCCGCAGTTAAAAATCGCTGTTACCGGTTCTAATGGTCAGTTAGGTTTTCAACTAGCTAAAAAATTAGACGGTAAGGTGCAGTTAAAAGCTTTTGACCGAGCTTCACTGAATATTGCTAACGCAGCAGAAGTTGCCAGTCAATTATCTGAATTTTCGCCTGATATTATTATCAATGCAGCAGCCTATACAGCTGTCGATAAGGCGGAACAGGAACAGCAACAGGCTAATGCTATTAATAACCTCGGACCTGAATATCTGGCCAGAACCGCCGAGACGCTAAATGCTATATTAATCCATGTATCTACCGACTATGTGTTTAATGGACAATATGACGAACCGTATCTAGAAACCGCTCAAACAGACCCAACAAGCGTTTATGGGCAAAGCAAGCTCGCCGGTGAGATAGCAGTAGCAAAGTATTGCAGCAAACATATTATCCTGCGTACCGCTTGGGTGTTTGGTGAGCATGGCAATAATTTCGTGAAAACGATGCTTCGTTTAGCTCAAAGCCGACCACAGTTAGGCGTAGTTGCTGATCAACATGGCGGGCCAACTTATGCCGGTGATATTGCAGATGCAATTATCAATATGTGCAGCCAGTTAAAAACGACCGACGAAACTAGGTGGGGCATTTACCATTTTAGTGGAATCCCATATGTTAGTTGGTATGAATTTGCAATTGAGATTTTTAATACGGCTGAAAATTTAAAAGTCATAGACAAAGCGCCTTTAACAAAACCGATTACAACTGCTGAATACCCAACACCGGCGAGACGACCAGCATTTTCAAAGCTTAACTGCGATAAAATTGCCATGCATTTTTCAATTATGCCATCTGATTGGCAAAAAGCATTAGCAAGCCTCAGCTTATATAAGTGATTCATATGAAAATAATCGATACAGCTATTCCAGATGTTAAAATTATAGAACCTACAGTTTTTTCCGATGAACGTGGTAGTTTTATGGAAACTTGGAACCATAAAGTTTTTTGCAATTCAATTGCTAATCGAGACTTTGTACAAGATAACCAATCGTTATCCCACCGGGGTGTATTAAGGGGTTTGCACTATCAATTAGCACCATGTCAGCAAGGGAAACTTGTTCGGGTTTTGACTGGTAGAGCGTTTGATGTTGCTGTTGATATCAGAAAAGACTCAAAAACATATGGTCATCACGTCGCTATAGAACTTACTGCAGAAAATAAAAAAATGCTGTGGATACCTGAAGGGTTTGCTCACGGATTTCTTTCTTTAGAAGATAACACCATATTTTCTTATAAAACAACAGGTTATTACAATAAAGAGTCTGAGCGAGCGCTTCATTGGAAGTCGCCCATTTTAAATATTGACTGGCCGAAATTAGAAAAAATCATCGTTAATGATAAAGATTCATCAGCTCCAGAATTTGAGTATTGAACAATGAATAATAAGCAGTTAGTTAACTTTCATCAAGTTCGAGGCGATGAACGCGGCCAACTTGTCGCGATAGAAGGAGGTATAGACGTTCCTTTTGAGATCAAAAGAATATTTTATATATATGGAACCACAGTTGGATTGCCTAGAGGCAATCATGCCCATTATAAAACTCTTCAATATCTCATAGCTGTATCTGGTTCTTGTAAAGTAACATTGGATTCAGGATTCAAGAAAGAAACGTATACCCTAGACAGCCGAAACATTGGTCTTTTACAGAAAGAACTTATTTGGGGTGTCATGCACGATTTCAGTGAGGATTGTGTGTTACTCGTATTAGCCAGCGACCACTATGACGAAGCAGATTATATTCGTGATTACTCGCTGTTTATTAGTGAGGTAAGTCAATGAGTTACATCCATCCTCTAGCTGATGTAGCACAAGCCGAAATTGGTGAGGGCACAAAGGTATGGCAGTTCGTTGTTATTCTTAAAGGTGCAGTGATCGGTAACGACTGTAATATATGTGCACAAAGCTTAATTGAAGGCGATGTACTTATTGGAAACAGTGTGACTATTAAGTCAGGTGTGCAATTATGGGATGGAACACGAATTGGTAATAACGTGTTTATTGGGCCAAATGTAACATTTACGAATGATCTTTTTCCCCGTTCCAAAGTGTACCCCGATAAGTTCACTGGTATTACGGTGAAGGATTTTGCAAGTATAGGTGCAAATGCAACGATTCTACCAGGTGTTACTATCGGTGAGTCTGCAATGATTGGTGCAGGTAGCGTAGTTACTAAAGATGTACCTGCTAAAGCAGTTGTTGTTGGAAACCCAGCAAAAATTATTAGGTTTTTATAATGATCCCATTTCTAGATTTAAAAAATATCAACGTTCAGTACCGCACTGAATTAGCAGATGCTATCGTAAGAGTTATAGATTCCGGATGGTACATTCAAGGTGAAGAGCTAAAAGCTTTTGAGCATGAATTTGCTTCGTACTGTGGTAGTAAACACAGTATAGGTGTTGCAAATGGCTTAGATGCTCTCATATTAGTGATACGTGCTTGGAAAGAACTCGGGAAGTTAAACGAAGGCGACGAAGTTATTGTTCCAGCTAATACGTATATAGCTAGTATTCTTGCGATTACAGAGAATAGGCTAATACCGGTCCTCGTAGAACCCGACCCAAAAACGTTTAACATTTGCCCTACTAACATACGTGCAGCAATCACAAATAAGACGAAAGCCATTCTTGCAGTACATTTGTATGGGCAATTAGCTGCTATGCCCGAGATTATGTCAATTGCCACTGAATACAATTTATTCGTCTTAGAGGACTCTGCTCAATCACATGGCGCCGAAATGGATGGTAAAAAAGCTGGTAACTGGGGGCATGCGTCCGGATTTAGTTTTTATCCAGGTAAAAACTTAGGTGCACTCGGAGATGCTGGGGCCGTAACAACAAATGATGATGAGTTGGCTTTAACAATTCGTGCGCTTGGCAACTATGGAAGCCACAAAAAATATGAAAACCTTTATCAAGGTGTTAATAGCCGACTTGATGAGATACAAGCAGCACTACTACGTGTAAAATTGAAGTATCTGGATAAAGAAACTCAACGTCGAAGAGAAATCGCACTTGCTTACACAGCAGGGATAAATAACTGTTTGATTCAGAAACCGACCGAAGTGAATGTTAAACTAACAGATCTATCAAACCATGTTTTTCATTTGTTTGTAGTTCGCGCCAAAAATCGTAAAGGGTTGCAGAACCATTTTATCGAAAGTGGTATCCAAACGGTAATTCATTACCCGATACCTCCCCACAAGCAGCAAGCTTATAAACAGTGGAATAATCTGTACCTTCCTTTGACTGAGGCTATTCACAGTGAGGTAATGAGTTTACCAATTAGTCCAGTAATGACTGATGACCAAGTTAAGACTGTAATTGATGCTTGTAACAATTTCAAAGGCTAAGCGTGACTCTTATTAAAACGATTTTGTTGAATGGAATAGCAGTTGTAATAAGACTGCTTACCCTTCTAGGTATTAACAAGATACTCGCAATCTATGTAGGGCCTGCAGGCTATGCAGCACTTGGACAATTTCAAAATGCAGTACAAATTATCACAACATTCGCAAGCGGTGCAATCACTACGGGGGTCACCAAATACACTGCTGAGTTCTATGAAGATGATCAAAAGCAACGCACAGTCTGGCGTACGGCTGGAACAATAGCTTTTATAGGATCAATGGCAGTTAGTGTACTTGTGATTTTTTTTAGTAAATTGTTAGCTAAATTATTTTTAAATGATGAAGGCTATAGTGGTGTTTTCATTTGGTTTGGGATAACGCTAGTTTTATTTGTTTTTAACACCTTATTGCTAGCGATTCTAAATGGAAAAAAAGATATCCATCGGTTTGTAATATCAAATATAGCAGGCAGTCTTTTTGCCTTATTAGTTACAAGTATATTATCTATACAATATGGTCTATATGGAGCTCTGATAGCACTTGCTATCTATCAATCAATGTCATTTTTTATAACGTTATATCTTTGCATTAAAGCTAGTTGGTTTAGACTGGGCTACTTATTTGGTCGTATTGACAAGGAAATTGCCAAAAATTTAGGAAAATATACAGCAATGGCCCTGACCAGTGCAGCTTGCATACCTGTCAGTCATATGTTGATTCGCAATCATGTAGGTGAAACATTGGGTTGGGAGGCTGCAGGGTACTGGGAAGCTATGTGGCGACTAAGTTCGGCTTATCTAATGTTAGTCACAACAACTCTGAGTGTATATTACCTACCAAAACTTTCAGAACTTAAAGATTCCGCAGCTATTAAGAAGGAAATCATTGGTGGCTATAAGATTATTTTTCCTGTGGCAGTTCTGTGTGGTCTATCTATTTACTTAGCTCGGGACTTTATAATTAGAGTTTTATTTTCAGCTGAATTTTTGGGCATGGAAAGTCTTTTTGCATGGCAAATGGTTGGTGATACATTAAAAATCGGAAGCTGGATTTTAGGATACGTATTGACAGCAAAAGCACTTTTTAAAACATTTATTATTTCCGAAGTAATATTTTCTTGTTTGTTTTTTGTGATTGTTTATTTTCTAACAGATTTTTTGGGTATTGAATCTTTGCCAATTGCGCATGCAATAAATTACTTTCTTCACTTTTCTTTTATGTTTGTGGCTTTGAAGGTGAGAAAAATAATATGAAAGGAATCTTAGGAATACTGAAAGAACGTAAAATCAGGAGAGCCTTTGTCCGTGCCTTTATATTAGTACACAGTAAAATGAGAGCTTTCTATTATAGAACGCTTTTTTCTGACAATTCTCCGTTGTTAATCGAGTGTAACATACTGCAAGCGACGCAATATGTTGGTAAAGGCAAAATTGATATAAAACATTCACAACTCGGAGTTTGGCCGTCGCCAGGTTTACTCGTAGGTTGTGGCTACATTGAAGCTCGAAGTGAACTTGCAGAGATCGTTATAGCCGAGTATACGGTTTTAAATAATAATTTTATAATAATCGCAGATAAGTGCCGTATCGAAATAGGAAAGCGCTGCTTAATTGGACCGAATTTTTTTGTAACGGATTCAGATTTTCACGGACTAACTGTATCAAAAAGATTTGATAATGACTACGAATGCAAATCTGTACTCATAGAAGACGATGTTTTTATAGGAGAAGGTGTAAAAGTCTTGAAAGGAGTCACTATTGCGCATGGTTCGGTTATTGGAAGTGGGAGTGTTGTGGTTAAAGATGTTGAACCCAATTGCATTTATGCTGGAGTGCCAGCAAGGAAAATAACAAGTTTAAGTTGTCTTTAATATATTTATCGATTTTTAATGGATACTTTTATAGTTTCCTAGATTCGACGGACCTGTTAAAATTATTTTGTTTTCAGCTCGTTACTAACTAACTGTCTTTATAAGGTCTTTAAATTGGAAAATATCCACGGTGTAAGTTTTTTAATGCTAAGTTACAATCATGCGGAATTTATCGAATCTAGCATTATGAGTATATGCAGTCAAAAAAATTATATATCAGATATCGAAATTATCATTATAGATGATGGGTCTACTGATGGTACTGTTAACATTATAAAACAGGTATCATCACAAATTGATGATTCAATTAGTTTGAGGTCATATTTTTTTGAACACACTGGGGTCGATTCGATATCAAAAAACTTTCAAAAATTGATAGACCTCTCTAATAAAAAATACGTTTGCTTTATTGCTTCTGATGATACTTATGTTCCGAATGCGTTTAAAGATCAAATTTTGATTATGGAGAAAGATAGTACAATAAAGGGAGTATTCGCAGATGGAATAAATGTTTTTTCAAATGGCACTCAAACTCGATCAATGGGACAAAAGGACAGGACTGCACTGAAGACTGGCTCTGTTGATCACGTTCTAAATTATATTACAAGAAATACTCCTAGCCTCTTTATTCAATCATGTATTGTCGATAGTTCCTTCATTAAATCGTATCAAGCATTTGATTTAGATATGATTGCTGATGATTGGGTTTTCAATATAAGATTTTTCTCTGAACTACAGAAGAATAAACTTACCTACCATTTTTCCGACAAACCAGTATTCGTTAGAAATTTGCATGGTGACAATACTTCAAGAAATGTTTTGTCGCAATATGCTCGCATTAGACAAGTTGCTGAGAAATACTGCGCTAGAAAAGAAATGATAAAGGCCCAAGCTTTTTGGTATTCCTGTTATATAGGCGCTAGAAATAAAGATTTTAAATCAGTAAAAATACTTTTTAAAAGACATTTTGACAGTTATTCAGTTTATTGCCCTTCAATTATTGAATTTTTTAAGCTTGTTTATACCAAGATTTTGAAGAGTTAGTGTCATGAAAATAATTTCCGCCGGCCAATTATTTTCGCCTTTTCTTTTTCTTTTAATAATGTTTTTTAATTATTACAATCCGGTTAGCGTTTACTTAACATTAATGGTTAATTTATCGGCCGCTTTTTTTATTTTTGTGTCATCTAGAAGTATAGGATTCAAAGATTCATACTTCATTGTGCTACTGCCGACTGTTATTTTTTTATATGTTGGTTTCATGAGTATCTGTTTAGGTAATATAGATGTATATGTAACTGGCAAATACTTTAGAGTGTGGCTATCTTTCATGTTGCTTTATTATATAGTAAATAATGTGAATTGGACTGTGAGCGAATTTTTTGCTAGTCTCGCCATTGTTCTTAGTGCTCATGTCTCTTTTATATACATTCAAATCTTATTCCCAGATATTTCAGTTCCGATGGCAAGTATTTTTGGTATGGGCAGTGCGGATAACTTTTTCGATGAATACAGCAATAGAAAAATGGGTTTGTCATCGAGTTTTGACACTGCGTCATTTATTTCAATATTGTCGTTTGTTTTCTTCACTCTTTCGTTCAGATACTTAGGTAAGTCTTCATTGCTTATTTTGGCGATTCTTTCTTTTGGTGCATCATTTATGTCATCCAGACTGGGTATGGCCTTAGCTGTGTTGATTTTTATTTTCCTTTTTATCCCGGCTTTTTTAAAGTCAGGGTCAAAATTAATGCTGTTAATAGGTGTTGTGATTATCAGCGTTGTATTCTATTTGTCGTTCGATATCATCTTCTCTATCGTTTTGCACAGCATAGGGTCTGATGCTGCCGGGGCAAATCCAGTTTTAAGTGAATATGGAACTACAGGCACAGTAAATGCATTATTTGGCTCACACCTATTAATGTTATTTGAACTAAATAATCTAGAATATATCTTTGGAAAGGGTATAGACCCTGACGGTACGGATATTGGATATGTAAAACTTATATATCATGTCGGTATTGTTGGAACTTTAGCGATTTCTCTTATGTACTTACTTGCATTTGTGAATGTCAAAAGATTGAATACTTCGGATTGTAGTAAAACAATGATAATTCGAAAATTTTTTCTAATTTTTGTTCTCATTACATTTTTTATAAATTATAAAAGTTTGGAGTTGTATAGTCGTGGTTCGGCTGAACTTTTTGTAATGATCTATGTATTTTTGATTTCAAGTAGAAACGTTAAATCTAATCTGCAATAAATCTTTTGAAGTGATCTCATTTTTGTATTTTCACCATTTAATTTTTAGTTTTCTAATGGTTGAATTATTTAATTTTATTTAATTTTATTTAATTTTATTTAAGGGTTCATCAAATGAAATCTTTCATCTTTGTTGTTACTAATTTTAACAACACAGTGTTTACTGAAAGAATGCTTGATTCGCTAACTCATATTGCGGAACTCTCGCATGTATATGTAGTTGACAATAACAGCGTTTCGGATGAAAAGGCTAAACTGCAGTCGTTACAGTCTAAACATTCCCAATGGGTTACTGCGATATTTAATGATAGTAATTTGGGATATTTTGAAGGACTAAATGTCGGCATTCGAAAAGCAAGAGAAGAGTTTCCCGAAGTCCCTTACATGATAGCGGGTAATAATGACCTGCTATTTCCGGTAAACTTCGCTGAGCAAATTAACACTTGTAAGCCGGTGTTTGAGAAATATCCGGTCGTTTCTCCAGATATTCGAATGCTTGACGGTACCCCGCAAAATCCTCATGTGATTTCTGGGATCAGTAAGGTACGGGAATTCATTTATGATCTTTATCATTCTATTTATTGGCTGGCAGGTCTGATTGTACGTCTTGCTAAGGTTACCCATAACTTTACCGACCGCAAAGATGAACAGCAGCATGCAGTAGCTCAAGAAATACACCAGGGTTATGGAGCTTGTTACGTTCTGACACCTAAGTTTTTTGAACATTTTGACGAGCTTTGGGCTCCGACATTTTTGATGTATGAAGAGTTCTTTTTGTCAAAGCAACTTGAGCAAAAGGGCTTTAAAACGTACTATGAGCCTCGAATTTCTGTTACCCATTACTGTCACGCTTCGACTGGTATGATACCCGGAAAGTTGAAGTGGCAATATTCTCGCCAAGCGCACAAAGAATACCGTAAGTATGTGAAGGTTTGGTCTTAAAGGATTTAATATATGCGTGAATTTCAAATTTGTAAAAGATGTGTAATGGACACAACAGATTCCAAAATTGTGTTTGACGATCATGGCGTTTGTGACCATTGTCTCACTTTTGACAAGGATATTAAGCCAAAGTGGCATACAGATGAAGTTGGGTTTCGGAATATCTCCGCAATAGCTGATAAGATCAAAGCTGATGGTAAAGGCAAGGATTTTGACTGCATCATCGGTATGAGTGGTGGTATTGACAGCTCTTATCTTACTTACTTAGCGAAAGAGAAACTTGGTTTACGCCCACTAGTATTCCATGTAGACGCAGGTTGGAATTCACAAACCGCGGTGAATAATATTGAAAAAATAGTAGATAAGTTAGGTCTAGATCTCTATACAGAGGTAATTGATTGGGAAGAAATGAAAGATTTGCAATTGGCTTTTATCAAATCTGGAGTTTCGCATATTGATAGTCCGCAGGACCATTCTTTTTTTGCTACCATGTATAAATTTGCCTCAAAGTACAAAGTTAACTATATTTTAACTGGCGGTAACTATTCCACAGAGTGTGTTCGTAATCCTTTGGAATGGATGTATTACCAATCCGATGCTACACAACTTGTAGATATACATAAAAAATTCGGCACTATTCCCTTAAAGAATTACCCGGTTACTAATATTCTATGGCACAAGGTTTATTTACCATATATCCGTGGCATTAAGTTAATTCGGCCTCTCGACTATATGCCATATCATAAAGAAGACGCGACGCAGTTTTTGGTTGATAATTTCGGTTATCAGCGTTACGCGCAAAAACATTTTGAATCTCGTTTTACTAAGTTCTATGAGGGTTACTGGCTTCCAAAGAAATTTGGATATGACACTCGCAAGGTTCAGTACTCAAGCCTAATTTTGACTGGTCAAATGACTCGTGAGGAAGCTTTAGAAAAACTTCAACAACCTGCATATGACGAAGAAACTATCGCCAATGAATTTGAGTATATCGCCACTAAATTGGGTATTAATGTCCAAGAGTTGCAAGGTTATATGGACGCGCCTAATAAAACTTATAAAGATTACAGCAATCAACAAAGTATATACGATTTAGGTGCTAAAGTAATGAGAGCCTTTGGTCTTGAAAAAGGAGGTAAGCGTTGATCGGTATAATTGATTACGGTTTAGGTAATATTAGCGCATTTGCTAATATATTTAAGCAGTTGAACATTCCTTTTAGACAGGTTAAAAGTCTTAATGATTTTGAATCTGTTACTAAATTGATTTTACCTGGTGTTGGCGCTTTTGATTATGCAATGCAGTTACTGAATGATTCTGGTATGCGTGAAAAACTTGATCATATGGTTTTGAATGAACATGTTCCTGTATTAGGTGTTTGCGTTGGTATGCAAATAATGGCTGATTCAAGTGAGGAAGGCATTATGCCTGGTCTCGGCTGGGTGTCTGGTTCTGTTCGGAAAATTGATATATCTAAGCTTAATCATAAACCAACAATTCCGCATATGGGTTGGAATCAAGTTCATCCAAAGAAAGATTTAGAAGTTTTTAATGGTATCGATTACGAACAAGGATTTTATTTTCTTCATTCTTATTATTTTAGTGCTGATAATGAAGAAGACGTCCTTGCCGTTGCAAATTATGCTGGTGATTTTTCTTGTGCCGTTCACAAAGATAATATCTATGGGTTTCAATTTCACCCCGAAAAAAGTCTTTTAAATGGTGTAACTCTTCTTAAGAATTTTGCGAATTTATAGCTATGTTAAGATCTAGAATTATTCCATGCTTGTTAGTGAAGAATAAAGGTTTGGTAAAAACGGTAAATTTTAAAGATCCAAAATATGTTGGTGATCCAATTAATGCCGTGAAGATTTTTAATGAGAAGCAAGTCGATGAACTTGTAGTTCTAGATATTGACGCATCACGTGAAAGCCGAGAGCCAGATTATAAAATGATTGAGAATCTTGCTACAGAGTGCAGGATGCCATTTTGTTATGGTGGTGGCATAAAGACCGTTGAACAGGCAGTTAAAATTAGTAATTTAGGCGTTGAAAAAATAGCTTTGAGTTCTGCGGCGCTTGAAAATCCTGAATTAATTACTAAGATTTCTAGCGCAATTGGTAAGCAAAGTGTTGTTGTTATCTTGGATGTCAAAAAAACACTTTTTGGTGGTTATGATTGCTATATTTTGAATGGCAGTAAAAAAATTAAAGGTGATGTTGTTGATCTTGCCCAACTAGTTCAGGATCTTGGGGCTGGTGAGATTGTCATTAATTCAATTGATAATGACGGGAAGATGGCTGGTTACGATCATAAGTTGATAAGAATAATTAGAGGCGCTGTTGATATCCCAATTACTGTTTTGGGTGGGGCAGGTTCTCTGAGTGATATTAAGGCAGTCATAGATGAGCATAAAATAATTGGAGTAGCAGCTGGGAGTTTATTTGTTTTTAAAGGTGCTTACAAAGCTGTGCTTATTAATTACCCATCTGTTGAAGATAAAAAACTCTTGAACAAGCGCTAATTCCTGCTCGTGTTTTATTTCCCTCGAAGGCTTAATGATGAAACAAATTCTCCAAGACCTTGCAAAAGGCGCTACTACAGTTGTTCATGCTCCGACACCTTCTGTTAGTTCTGGTCATTTATTAATAAACACAACGTGTAGTCTAATTTCTGCCGGTACAGAGCGGATGCTGGTTGATTTTGGTAAGGCATCATTGATTGATAAAGCAAGGCAACAGCCTGAGAAAGTCAAAATGGTGCTGGAAAAGGTGCAAACTGACGGGTTGTTAACCACTGTTGATGCTGTGCGTTCTAAGTTAGGACAACCACTTCCCCTTGGTTATTGTAATGTTGGTGTCGTGTCACAAGTTGGCCGCGGCGCCGAGCAATTTAAGCCTGGTGATCGTGTTCTTTCTAACGGCCCTCACTCAGATGTGGTGCGAGTTCCTAAAAATCTGTGTGCGAAGATCCCTGAAAATGTATCTGACGAAGCTGCCGCATTCACTGTAGTGGCCAGCATCGGTTTACAAGGCATTCGATTAGTCGCTCCCACTTTAGGTGAATCAGTGGTGGTGACTGGCGTTGGCCTGATCGGATTGTTAACTGTTCAACTATTGCGTGCTCAGGGTTGTCGTGTACTAGCGATAGATTTTGACCAACGCAAACTTGAGCTCGCCAAGCAGTTTGGTGCCGAAATTTGTAATCCAGGCACTGGTGAAGATCCTGTCGCTGCGGGTATGGCGTTTAGTCGCGGCAATGGTGTTGATGCTGTGATTATTACTGCGTCTACCAAATCTAACGACCCAGTCACACAAGCCGCTCGGATGAGCCGTAAACGTGGCCGTATCGTGCTGGTTGGTGTTACTGGCTTAGAGCTCAATCGTGCTGATTTTTACGAGAAGGAATTAAGTTTCCAAGTTTCTTGTTCTTATGGCCCAGGGCGATATGAGCCTGATTATGAACAAAAAGGCATGGATTATCCGTTGCCATTTGTGCGCTGGACTGAACAGCGCAACTTTGAAGCAGTGCTTGATATGCTTGCTGCGGGTGCTTTAAATGTCGAAGCCTTAATTACCCATCGGTTTATTTTTGAGAATGCCGCTGATGCTTATGCTGTGTTAACCGACGATAAATCAGCATTAGGTATTTTATTAAAATATCCGAGCGAGTTTGGAGAGCGTCACGTTAAATCTGTAGCGCTTAAAGCGACTTCATTTACCGCAGGTCAGCCTGTACTTGGGTTCATTGGCGCCGGCAATTATGCGTCACGTGTATTAATTCCAGCATTTAAAGTGGCTAGCGCTCAATTACACACTATCAGTACCTCTGGTGGCATCAACAGTGTTATTCATGGCGAAAAAGCCGGTTTTGCTAGTGCATCAACCGATACTCAGGCATTGCTTGAAAATCCAGAAATAAACACCGCAGTTATTGTTACCCAGCATAATACCCATGCATATTTCACTGAGCAGGCATTAAGACAGGGCAAGCATGTCTTTGTTGAAAAGCCACTGGCAATTACCAGCGAAGAACTTGAGAAAGTCGCGCAGGCCTATGCTGAGTGTGATGGTAAACAGTTGCTGATGCTCGGTTTTAATCGTCGATTTGCACCCCAGGTGCAGAAAATGAAAACATTGCTGAATGCGGTCAAGGAGCCAAAATCGTTCATGATGACCATGAATGCAGGCGCTATTCCTGCCGATCATTGGACACAAGACAATGCAGTTGGCGGCGGTCGGATCATTGGCGAAGCATGCCATTTCATCGATTTAATGCGTTATTTAGCTGGTTCTGAGATTGTGTCAGTGCAAGCTCGTCGCATGGGGGATAATGCCCATCAAGCGATTACCGAAGATAAAGCTGCAATTATCTTGGGTTTTGCTGATGGTTCCTTCGGCACAATTCATTATTTCGCCAATGGTTCTTCTAGTTTCCCGAAAGAACGAGTTGAAGTTTTTGCGGCAGGGCGGGTATTACAACTCGACAACTTCCTTAAACTTAAAGGATTTGGTTGGCCAGGTTTTTCAAAGATGAATCTCTGGCGTCAAGACAAAGGGCAAGCAGCATGCTGCCAAGCATTCCTATCTGCAATAAAAGATGGTAAAGCATGCCCAATTCCTGCCGCGGAAGTGTTTGAAGTGGCAAGAGTGTCCATTGAAGTTGCTGAACAATTGCGAATGCAACAGGGTCAATAATGCAGGCTCTGCTTAAATTTAAAAGGCTTTACCATACGGTAAAGCCGCTTCGCTTTGAACAAATCGCGTATCGGATTTTATATAAATTCCGACCATTGAGAGAAATTCAGCAGCAGGCTACCAACGCAAATATTGCAAAGTGGATCTGGTCATCTCCAGAGTTTGTCGAACCTTCGTTTATCAACGACAGCACAGTGCGATTTTTGAATTTGACAGGCCAAGTGCAGTTGGCTGAGCATTGGAATAACCCTGATTTTGAAAAACTCTGGTTATACAATCTGCATTACTTTGATGATTTGAACGCGTTTGATAGCTCTAGCCGTCAAGCAATTCAGGTCAGTTTTGTCGACCGTTGGATTGCCGATAATCCGCCAGTAGCGGGCAATGGCTGGGAACCCTATCCACTATCATTGCGGATCGTTAATTGGATTAAATGGTATAACCGCGCCGGAATAAACAATCCTCAGATTATTCTTAGTCTACACCAACAAGCCCAAGCACTAAGCAAACAGCTTGAATACCATATCTTGGGTAATCACTTGTTTGCAAACGGCAAGGCCTTAGTTTTTGCTGGCTGTTTTTTACAGGGGGATTTGGCAGATTCTTATCTCGAGATTGGGCTTAAGATCCTGCAAAGAGAAATTCCCGAGCAGTTTTTAGCGGATGGTGGTCATTTTGAACTAAGTCCGATGTACCACTGTATTTTGTTGTGGGACTTATTGGA
>JACCDZ010063504.1_pt1 | contig 18157 bp, 27 predicted proteins | sample 7449551 | NCBI WGS metagenome assembly JACCDZ01 (sample SAMN15323452, study PRJNA562643) | freshwater metagenome | isolation source: river surface water | place: USA:Blue River Watershed | collected 2017-08-18
CCAGGATCCAGTCCGGGAACAGAACGACAGCCCCGCTCGGGGTGTATTCGCGAACCGCCTGGACTCCCTTGGGCGTGACAATGTAGGCCGCGCCGCAGCCCGATCGATACACCTCGTTCACGGCCATCAGCCCTGCATTGGCCAGGACCTCGCAGTTCCTGTGGTCGGATTGCCCGGCGGCTGCCAGGAAGTGGCGGCGATAGGAGTGCCCGCGCCCGGTGCTCGGATCGAGCCCGAGGGCGTGACGCAGGATCTCCAACTGCCGCTGAGACACTGCGAACTTCACCTCAGGGGCGCCGCTCATCGGACCAACCCCCACTCGCCGAGCAGTGCATCTACCACGGGCTGCTTCATCAGGTACTGGATGACGAGCCGCCGCAGGAAGCTGTTGCTCTTGGCGATGTCACGCCGGGCCAGCAGGTCGACGTAGCAGGCAGATGCTTGGTCATCTGCGATCCACTCGGCGACAATGTCGGGGTTGTTGGATTTGAGCGCCCGATCGATCAGATCGGAAGCTGCTTGCCGGACCTCCTCGGCGGTTGCTTCTCTTGGCCCTTCCGGCGCGCGCGGGTCGCCCGGGTGCCCGGAGTAGGCCGGCCAGGTCGCTGCGTCCCCTGGGCCTGGGAGGGATCTCATGACTCGGAAGCCTCCGCCGCGGGCTGGTTGGCGAGCGCCGGCTCGGGCGCGGACTCGACCGCCTGGGCCTCGACCGCCGGGGGCTCGGCGACGGCCGGTGCGGGCTGCTCCGGCGCGACCGGGACCGCGGTCGGTTCCGCCTTCTTCGGCGTCTCTGGCGGCTTCTTCGACTCGCTCCGTGCGATCCAGGACGGCGCCTTGCCTCCTAACCTATCCCCACGCATCGGCATGATGGCTCCGACGACCTCGAGCTCGAAGGTCGCAATCCGAAACAGCGCGACCGAGTTATCGTCGCCACCCTTGCGGTGGTAGAACCGAATCCCGTTGTTGCGCCCTTCGACAGCCCGAGCGGCGTCCAGCGCCTTGTCGAGGTAGTGCGGATTGAAAGACCCGAGCAGCCCCTCCACGAACTCCCCCGAGAGAATCCCTGCGAGATCCGGGAACGTCCCTTCGATGATCGCTTTCTTGGGGTAGACGAATTGCGTGTTGATCACGCCACCGGTTCCCTCTAGCCGCGCCGAGCCATCCCGGCAGACGACCAGGTCAACCGACCGCCGCGCCGACCGCAGGAATGGCGCCGCGCCAGGCGGAATATTGACAATGACCTCTTCCGACACCAGTGCGTTCTCGTCTCGAATCAAGATCGCCATGTGCCCATTGGTGGCCGAGATCACGGCCCCGCCCGTGCCGAGCGGCCGCAGGCAAATCCCGTTCAGGTAGTAGAGGAAGTCCCTCTCTGCCATGAACGGCATGGCCATGCGCAATGCGGCAGACCCCACGACCGCGATGACGTTCTCGGACAGTTCGGCTCGGCCCGGGGCCCTTTTGACACTCTGCTTGATTTCCATCTGGCTATACCCTCATGACGAACGTCGTGGCGTTCGGGTTGATCTTATCGACGGCCTTCGCGACCTCAATCGACGCTTCTGCAATCGCTCCGAACCGCAGGGTTCCGAGCATCTCGTCGCAGTAAGTGATGCCGCGACGAAGGATCTGGATCTGCTCACCGGTGCCACGGAGTGAGCCGCCCGCGTCGAACCGCGTGGCGATCGGAATAAAGGCTTCGAGGGCCGCATCGACCGGGCCGACGTCGCGATTGCTCTTCGTGAGCGCAACGCACATCCAGTCCAGGGTCGCGGCGATCATGTCGCGGGCCGTCTGCAGGGCGTCTCTGTCGTCGCTCTGCTCCATGGCCCGGAGCCCGACATGCGCTGGCAGGATCAGCTGATCGCGGATCCGCCGCAGGTTCGGCGAGAGCATCAGGCGCCGCTCGGCCGCCGACATCCCTGCCGTGGCCACCCGGGCCTTCTTCCTTGGTGCTTTGCTGCGCGGCATCAGGCGGCCCGGCTCATGAGCCAGAGGACGGCGACGCCGATATAGCCGGCAGCCGCCCCGGCGAGCACGATGGCCCGCGACCAGCGATCGATGACCGCCTCGAGGTAGTCGCCCTGGTGGTGCCCGGGCCCGTAGACGCGCGTCGAGTCATTGCGCGGCATCGACGGCCTCCCCTGCGAAGTTCACGGGAATGCCGGCCTGCTCGCAGCGCTCGATGATCCGAGCGTTCAGCGCGGTCGGATCCAGGTAGTCCGGCGAGTTGGCTTCGAAGGCGTCCAGGTTCTCGGCGAGGATCGGCATCGCGACGCGCTGCAGTTGCTCCTCGGTGAGCTCGACGACGGCCCCGCCCTTCATGACAGCGAGACGGCCGTTCATTGCGTCACCCTCTCGTTCGCCGCCCCGGTGGCGTGGAAGAAGGCGAAGAAGCCGACCACCGCCGCGGCCGCGCACTGGTTGACCAGCGCCGTCGTGACCACGAAGGCCGACAGGAACGCACCGCCAACGCAGAGAGCCGTCAGGCTCATGCGCCGCATGCTCGGCACGAGCGCCACGACCTCGGCGGCGCCATAGAATCCGAGCAGGGCCACAACCGACCAGTGCTCGACACCCAACACATCATCCACCGCTCACCTCCCGACATAGACATATCTGTCTGTTCGGAAAATGTACGACACGACGCGCCGAAGCGCAAGACATTTATGTCTGTTTTATGCTCCGCTGAATGCGTCTGCTGCGGCGTCGAGCGCGGCCTGCCGCCCTGCCTGACCCTGAGCGGCCTTCGTCTCGGCCTGGATGTAGTGGGCCGACTCCATCAGGAAACTGAAGCAGATCGAGTCCCAGATGTCTGGGGACGGGAGGCCTTCCCACTCCTTCGAGCCCTTCGACTCCACCACGTAGCGCGCGAGCTCGTCGAAGTGGTATGGCACGCGGGCCATCTGATCCAGCAGTTCCCGCTTGTGGTTGCCGGCGCTGATCGTCAGGCGCCCCTCGCGCGCGGCGCGGCTCGCCCCGTACATGGCCAGGGCCCGCTGGTTGAAGAAGCGCTTCTTGTATTCCTTCCGGAACACCGGGTTGCCCCACAGCACCTTGTGGCAGTTCCCGACGTTGAGCTCGTTCACCAGCCGCTGATAGACAGCCAGGCCGTACCCTCCGGCATCCACCAGCACCGTCGGATTGCTCAGCTGCTGCGTCAGGTCGACGATGTGCCCGCAGAGGTTCGGCAACTGGATGGTGTTCGAGCACACCGGCACCGCCACGACGTCGACCCGGCGAGCGTTCGGCCCGTCCAGGTCATGGCCCCACACCCGGGCCACGCTGATGACAGATTTGTCCCGGTACTCGCCGGCCCCGACGTCGACCAGGATCATCCAGCCCCAGGGCAGGCCCGCCGTCACCCGGCGCCGGTCGAAGCACCGCTCCGCCTCCCCGCGTCCGAGCAGGTACTTGTCGCTCTGCTCCGGAAACTGCCCCTTGACCCGGATCCGGTACTCGGGGCTCTGCGACCCCCCGTACTCGCGCAGTTTCTCGACCACCCAGGTCGGGCTGACCAGGGGCGATTCCTCCGAGTCCAGCCGGATCGACGTCCACTTCCCGCCCATCTCTGTCGACAGCGAGTGGTGCGTGTCGTAGAAGAACCCGGCCGGCCTGGTCGGCTGGCTCTGCATCAGCATGCGGTTGCGCTGGTCCGTCAGCGCGCCGGTGATCGTCGAGAAGTTCGCATCGGGCACGCCCGAGGCCTCGTCGACGATGAACAGCAGCCAGTCCCGGTGGTAGCCGGCCAGGTTCTCGGGCGCCCCGCGCGGCGCGGTCTTCGCCTCCACGAACCACTGCGCCTTGTAGCCAGCGACATAGATCTTCTCGGTCTCGACCACGAAGTACTGCCGGATCCACCCGTGCGGGCCCCTCTCAATCCGGTCCGCGCTGTCCGTGATCTCCTTCCAGATCACCGACTGCACCTGGGCGATCTTCGGGGCCGTGATGACCGTGTTGCTCTGGAAGTAGCAGAGCAAGTGCCAGAGCACGATCACGCCAGATCCCGCCGACTTCCCCGTGTTGTGGAGCACCGTGAAGTCCCCACCAAGGAACTTCCGATCGCCGTCCAGCTCGAAGCCGAAATAGTCCCCCTCCCCCAGTGGAACGCAGGACCGAATCCCGAAGTGGAGGTTCGGGCGCTGGCGGTCCCTATCAGGGGCTCTCTTCCTGGCGATCCTGGTCGGAATGGTCTCTGTGTTTCTGCCAATCGTGACGCGCCAATAGTCCCCGACCACCCCATTGTTGACGCACATCTTGCGAACCGGCGAGATCGTCGCGTGACACCCGACTGAGCGGGCGATCCACCAGACGCCCCTGGCTATCCCTTCGTTCTTCTGGATAAAGTCGATCCCGCCACTGCCGGAATCCCTATGCCCATCTGTGTCGATCAGGCCCGCCAGAAGCTCAAGGCGATCACGCCGCGACGCCCTCATATAGGCCGCCGGGATGTGCTTGCTCCCCAGGAGGTTCAGCCCTCGGAGCTTTTCCAGCAACGGGTTGATGCGCCGGCCTTTCCCCTCCCTGAGGGAGAACGAATAGGCAACCGCATTGCCCCTCTTACACCCTGGAACGAACGAGACACCGGGGAGAGAGCGTGCGTACTGCATGCCGGCCTCGACGATCTCTGGATCCTCCGTCGTGATCGCCGCCTTCGCGGACGTTCCATCTCCAAGCCAGATGCCGAGTATGTATGGGTCGATCGGGAGCGGAGACGATTCGCCCTCGAACACGTCGACCCGGGAGCGGTAGATGGCATGGCAGCGCCTCTTGTCTTCCCCCCATGTCAACCATTCGCGCACAGTAACCGTCGTCCGGGCGCCGGCCTTCCTCCTCCCTTTTGAATTGGTGGCAACCAAGCAGAGGATGTGGGATTCGTTGAAGACATGGCTGGTTCCGTCCATGTACTCGAAGCGGTACATCGGCTCCCGTCCCCGCCGCAGTGATACGACGTTTCGGCCGCTCGCGCCGTCCCCTCCCATGAGGCGGTCGCCGGCCCGGACGTCTTCGACCGGGATCACGTCCCCGCTGGCCAGCATGATCGGCGTGCCCGCGGCGAAGCACCCGTGCCCAGACGCCACAGACGTCCTAGACCCCGGGTCCTGCACCGACTCGTAGATCTCGATCTGCTGGAATGTCGGGCTCAGGCCAACAACCTCGGCCGCGAACCTCACCAGGTCAAAGGCGTATCGCTCGACGAAGGCCGGCCAGCGCGGATCCTTGTGGAGCCTACGGACTGCCATCTGCTGCGAACGGATCAACTGGCGTGTCGATCACCCGCTCGACGCCGCCGTCATCCTCGTCATCCGCCAGATCCTTGAAGGACACGTCCGTGACGCCCTCCTCGGCATTCTTCGCCTCGTTGATCAGGCGCAGCCGCTCCTGCGTCCGGGCCTTCTGCTCGAGGGCCCGGGCAGTCGCAGCCTCGTAGATCGCGTCCAGGCGGGAGCGATCGACCGGCCCGTCCGTGCCCTCGTCGCCCTTGTCCGCCGGCTTCTCGCGCAGCGACGAGTAGTTGACCAGCAGAAACCGTGTGAAATTCTGCTCGTAAAGCCCGGCCATCGTCCCCTCGATCAGCAGCGCCACGCTCTTTTCTCGCGCGCGCACGAAGGCATCCAGGAACTCCGGGTACCGGGCCTCGCCGGTCTCCGTCTTCGCGTTCTGCCAGTTGTAGAGGGTCTGGGTGGAGAACCCGATCGAGTCGGCGAAGCGCTCGATGGTCGGGAACCGGTTCAGAACCAGTTTGACCCGGATCTTTCCTTCTCGGTCCTTGTACTCGACTTCCCGGGTTGTCTCGACGTCGAAGAAAGCCAGCATGGCCGCGGCGTACTCTGGCCGGTAGGAAGAGGGACGGCCGACGGTGCCCATGGAGGCCTTGACGGCATCGGCGGCGGTGAAGGCTTTGCCATTCTGGGCTCTCTTCGCTGCGGTCTTGGAGGGGGCTTTCCGCTTGGCCGGCGCCTTCTTGGGGACGGCCTTCTTCGGCGCTGCCTGGCGCCGCGGTGGCTTCGGGTCGGTCATCAGAACAGGTCCAGGTCAGCGGTCAGCCTGGCGGCCTCGATGCGATGGGTCGCGATGGTCTGGATGGTGGCGTTGCGCCTCTCGACGACCCGGATCGCCTCGACTGCGAGCTCGCGGACCTTGTCGACCGTCGCCTTCACCCTGGCTCCGCCCCTGACCTCGGCGTCGAACACCGGGTTGTTCTCCCGCATGACGGTGAACTCTTCGTGCAGGTCCAGGATCCGCTTGGCCAGGGCCTCGAGCTTCATGTAGGCCGGGCCCTCGATTGACTGGACCTTGAGCAGAGCGCCGGCGACCTGCTCGGCATTGGAGAGCATCATGGCGCGGACGCTGCGCACGACAGCGGCATGCTCAACTGCGCTCGGGTCGCGCTCGGGGTACTCGCTCAGGCCGTAGATGTAGTCGCAGCTGACCCCGTATAACTGGGACGCCTCGGGGATCAGCCACTGCGGCCACTGGAGCCGGCCGGCCTCGATCTTGGATAGGGCGGATGAGTTCTGGTAGCCCAGTTCCCGGGCCGCGTCGACCTGGGACATTCGCGCCAGATTCCGTGCGCTGAAGAGGCGCTTTCCGACTGTCAGTCTTGTCTGTTCAAAGACCTGCTTCTGCGCCAATCCGACCATAATTCCCGCCATCACCACAATGGGCGGGATTGTGACGCCGACAGATCAGTCGGTGCAACTATATCAATTCGCGAGGGTTCGGAGGACGCGATTCTCTGTTGCGGCGCCACCATAATCGTAGTGCCGGGGGCACTTGCTGTCCCCCTTCCAGTCCGGCCTCCCGAGCCCGTACGCAGGCCTGAAGCACTCGGAGCATCGGGCGACATGCCATCCCATCCGCAAGGCGATGCCCTGGTCGACGATGAGGGTCTTGGGTCCGGCCTTGGCCCACACCTGTCCAGGCAGAGGGCGGGCCAGCCACAAGCCGATTCGTGGGGCGGCGTCGCGCTTCGCCGCGAGCTTCCGGATCCCGCACGCCAGTACCGAAATTGCCTGGGCCGACCTCTCGGCAGAGAACCCGCAGACCGCGATCCAGACGTCGTTCGATCGGCCGGGCGAGAACCGCTCCTCGGCCGCGTCGAATCTCCAGACCTGGGCCACGCCTCCCCGGCGCGCGGACAGATTCGCGGCGAACACGGATCCCCGGGCGCCGTCGAAACGCATCCCCTCGAGCATGGATGTCGCGGTGGACAGGCGGGCTCGCCTGGGCGCTACGTTGCCGCCCTCCTGATCGGGTAGCGCGGCTATGTCCCTGATCTCCTGGGCCGCCACAAGGCGAACCTCATCGACGTACGGATGGGCCATCGAAGTCTCCGGAACCGGCACATCCCCTACCCTCACCGGTCCTCGCTGGGCCGGTTGATCATCCATCGCCACGACTCCGAGCCCCTTGTCCATTATTCCTGTCCGTCCGTACATTATCGTCGACGCCGACACATTTGCGTCATGGCCTGCAACTATTGCTCACAAGTTTCCCCATACGGATGACTCGGATTGCTCATCCGTACAGGTCTCGGATGGTGTCCGCCAGCAGGTCAAGGATGTCGCATCTGTACATCCTCGCGAAGCCGTGCGAGCCCAACGTGTGAATGCCCATCTTGCCAGTGTGATGCAGCGGACAGAGGCAAACACCGCACTCATCCGGCGCCCGTTCGGCCCCTCCCTGATCCTCTCTTGGGTGGTGGATCTCGCCCGGCGTCCCCTCGCCGTACAGGCGGATGCAGAGCGCGCACCCGCGCTCGGCGACCCGTGAAAGATGCCTGCTCTCCCAGGAGGTTCGGTGAGATTTCGCCATTTCAGCCCCCCTCCCCCAGACCGCCGAGGCGAGATCTCGTCGGCTCGTGTCGGCGCCTGCCGCGCCCCCCTTTCGGGCGTCTGAATTTATTTTTCAACTCGTCCCAGATGACTACGCCGCGATAGGCGGCGACGTCGACCTGGACCATTCTTTCGACCCCTGGGGCGGGCGCGTATGTCCCGATGATCTCTTCGCCGTCGACCAGGGAAGGCTCGCCAGACGGCGACATGGATTGGGCCCGGATCTGGCCCGGCCGAGCGATGACCGCGACCTTCCGGGCCAGTCCGTCGCGCAGCATCTGGCCCACCGCGGCGCCGATGAAGCCGGCCGCCCGGGGCCCGGTTGCCGTGGAGAGGATCACGGTGCGACCCTCCTCGTGACCCAGCCGGCGTTCTTCGTCTTGCGGGCCAGGTAGATCTCGAACCGCGGGTACAGGGCGGCGCACGCCTTGAGCTTGGCCACCCCATCCTCGCGAGACCACGCCCCTTTCACCTCGACCAGGTACCAGCGCGTCGGCTCATAGACCATGAAGTCCAGCGTGATCGTCTGGCCGTCTCCCAACCTGAGCTTCATGGGCTCGTAGGCCCAGGACGTGATCGACCCGGCCAGGCGCTCCGCTTCGAGCATCGCCGCGTACTGCTCCTCGGTCTTCGATCGGAACTTGATCAGCGGCTCGCCATCGTCCTCGGGTAGCGCCGGGCCGGTCGGAATCGCCGGCTGGTCCTGCTTCACTTTCCGGATCGGCCCCTGGGCCCGGGCCTGAAGAGCCTGGACCGCGGCCTCGTCCCAGCCCTTGTAGAGCTTCCTGGCCACTATTCACCCTCCCAGTCGTCGCCGAATTCGTCGTCCTTCGCGGCCCGGAGCAGGCCAACGATGAACAGCATCGAGATCACGACCAGCACGCTCAGCGCGCCGACGAATCCCGTCCACCAAGTCCACTCGACGAACTGGCTCAGGAGCACCACCACCAACACGACCGCCATCAGAATCCACCCCACGTTGACCTCCAGACACGCCACACCCAGGGCCGAGAATGTCCGGCCCGGCTCTGATGACGGGTCACGGAGTGTGCGCAGCCTCGCTGTCCTCGATCCGCTCCAGGTTTCCGGACATCGCCGGATCCACGAAGCGCCGGCGCAGGATTCCCGACACCGGTCGGTCGGCGACCCGGTTGGCCCTCAGGATCTCCTCGACATCCTTCGCATCGACAGGAATGTCCGAGTACATGGCGATCCCGCTATCGGAGCCACGCCAGACCCGGTACAGGTGGCCACCCTTGCAGGCGGCCCCGAGCACCTGGCGCAGGTACTGGTCGCCGATGCCGGTGGCCAGCGCGATCTGGTCTCGGGACATGGCCCGACGCCCGGCGCTGATGCGCGCCCAGCGCAGGGCTGACGCGATGCGCATGATCGGCCGGCGCCGCGCTTCCTCCCTGCTCACTGGCGCCGCCCCCTGGGGCCGCATGTTCATCAACGCGATCTGCAGTTCCATCCACGGAATGCTGTTCACTTCATTCATATCGACCCTCCCTAGGTCCACAGTTGATCGTGCTGGGCCTTCGACCAGCACTCGAGAACGCGGGCACGCCAACGGGCGGCGGCCCGACGCAAAGCGTCCATCTCAGTCCCACCGGGGAAGACCAGCAGCGCATCTGGCCTGTGCTCGGACGGCCACCTCGTCAGGCCGTCCTCGATCCACTCGTCCGAGACGCCACACACCGCGGCCCAGTTCGCGGCGGCACGCGCAACGCGGTCGGATCCGGCGTGGATCACGAGGTCGATACCGACCTGGTGGCGGAGGAAGTCCAGGTTCAGGCTGACCAGACCCGCGTCACGGAACTGGGCGCCGCCAGCGACGAGGATCCTCATTCGTCGACCTCGCCGGGCTGCTTGCGCATGGCCAGAAGTTTCCGAACCGTGTCGATTCGCTCGCGAGCCACAACGGGATCCGTCGTGCTGGACGCGGCCGCCTCGAGGAGAGCCGTCGCGGATACGGGCGGCGCCGGCGCTGGCAGCAGTTGGTCCGCAAAGTCGCGGGTGAGCCGACGTGCCGCGACCGCGGCATCAAGCGCCGCTCGCTGCCCTTCCTGACGCGTGCCGAGCGAAGGGAACCAATGCGCCGGGCACATCGCGCGTCGGGATTCTTCAACGAGGCGGGAATAGACCTCTCGAAAGGTCATCCGCGCCGCAACCAAGTCCCCACCCTCGATGAGAGGTCGGGCAGCGCCGGCTGCCGCCGCCATCTCCTCGGTCATCACGACCGACGTCTCCTCGTCCTTCGGAACGAGAGCCCAAGCCTCTTCTGGACCTGGCCTGCCGTCGTTCTCAGCAAACCCGGATATCGCGGCCCGGATGTGCGACGCCGTCGGCATGAACCCGCCGACCTTCGTGTTCGGGTTGTTCCGATGCGCTCGAAGTGCGTGGCGGATGATCTCCAGGTCCAGGTCGGACAGGTCGTCCCAGTACATCGCGAAGACCTCCGCCGACAGCGGCGGCCGGTTGTAGTACGCGGCCAGCGCGTTCAGTTCTGCGAACAGGCGCGGGCGGTCCTTGGGCGTCAGTGGCATCTTCAATTCCCCATGTCGATCGTTCTGTCTCGGTCTTCGAGGAACCGAATCCCTGCGTCCGTGGCGCGCTGGTAGTCCTCGCTGGTGAACCGCGGTCGGGCGCCGGCGACCGGGCCGGCCGTGGTGTTCGTCTGCCAGTCGGCGTGCAGGCGCTCGGCCTGGTTCAGAAGCAGGCCGATCGAGTGCTTCTCTCGGACGAATCGCGGATCGGAGTGGGTGAGGTAGAAAGCCGCAATCTCTGGCGCAGGGCCAGCGCCAACCCGGTCGACGAAGGCCGATAGCTGGGAGTTCACGACCTTGTTGCGGATCGGGTCCGTGCCGTACCTGGCGGCGAAGGCCTCTCGGTAGGCCTCCCAGGTCACGACCGTTTTCTTTGGCCCCGACTTGACTTCGGGCTGCGGATCAATCTCCTGAGGCCGCGCCGCCCCTGCGTCCACCTCGGCGCCTGCCGGCTCGCCGGGAGGCGGAAGATGTTCCTGCTTCAGTTGCTGATTCAGTTCCAGCTTCAGATTCAGATTGGCCAACCCTTCGCCAACGGTTCCCGAATGGTTCCAGTCAGTTCGCTCCGGGAGAGTGAGCACTTCTCTCGCAGAGCGCGAGAAATCAGGGCCCCATGCGCACTCACGGGGCACACTCATCGCGATCTTTCGCGCCGACGTCTTCTGGTTCGGGTTATCGAGGTTGTTCCACTTCAAGTGCTCGACCACCCAGACCCACTTCGTGGTCTCGCAACGCTTCGCGAAACCCTTTGCAGACAGTTCGCGGAACCCTTCTCGAACCCTTTCAATCGACCACTGCAAGTCTTCGGCGATGTACCCGTCCGGCAGACGGAACACCCCTGCGATAGTTGAGTGGGAGCACGTCAGGAGATAGAGCGCCAACAGCCTCCCGGTGTCACTGAAAGAGCTGGTCGTGGGGCTGGACCAGAAAGACGAATAGACCTTCCCGTAGTCACGCACGGGCGCCCTCCTGCGTCTCGTCTCGGTCAGGGCGCTGCTCCTGGGGAAGGCCGATCGCCTTCCATAGACTCCCTCGCGGACCACAGGGGGATCCGCGCAACCTCATGGCGTCGGCAAACTCATAGTCCTCATGCCACGTCTTGGCCGCGCAGTACGAGACCCCGCTGCCCGGTCCGACGCTGTGACGCGCGCAGGTTGCGCAGGTCGGTGCACTCATGCTTCTTTCCTCCCCTGACTCGGGGCGTCAGGCAAACAGATCCCCTACGCGCGAGCCTGGCCGGCTGGCGCGTGGGTCCTTCGAACGTTGTTGGTGTCGCCGGCCGCCCTATCGCGGCCCTGGCATCAGACTTGAGCCGCTTCGGGCTGCTGCACCTTTTCGAGGCGCTTGCGCATACGCTTCACCTCGAGGGCATCGGCCTTGAGCAGGCGGTCGACCGCCGCCCGAACCGCCTTGAACGTGCCCTCGCGGATCTGGTTCTTGGAGGCCACGAACCGGTGCAGGGTCCGGTCAGATACCCCGGCGGCATCGGCCATTTTGACCAGGGAGATCCCGAGTCCCTGGGCCGCCGTTATGTCCTTGCGGAGCTTGTCGAAACCGTCTGCCATGATGGTCTTCTGCTGTCGATGAGATTGCCAATAGCCGAACGTTACCGACACATCTGTCTATGCGCAAGTCCTGTTGCCTGATTCTCGCCACGGAAAAATGCGTGTTAACTCGCTGAATGCGCGAAAACAACCCGACACCCAAGGGCGCCAGCACTGCGCGACGTGCGAGAGCGGCGGCTCCGTCACCCTCCACGGTCCCCGCGGTTCGCACCGTTGCCGACAATCTGCGCAGAGTCATATCCGCGTCAGGTATGTCTCAGGAACTGTGGTCGGCGGCCCGAAGCCTCCACCCCCGCCAGGTCACGCGGATACTGCAATGCGAGGTTTCTATCAGCCTGACGTACCTCTCAGAACTCGCAGACAGATGCGGCCTGGAGCCCTACCAGTTGCTGGTGCCAAAGCTCAACATCACCGATCCTCAGACCGTCTCCGCCGGAGGTGTACGCGGAACCGACGCGCCACGAGGGGCCGGCCGCCACTCTGAGGCAGACCCGCCCGAGCAGTTACCCCCGAAAAGAGCGGGTCGAGCACCGCCGCCGCATTAACGGATTACCTGACCTGCGTTAAAAACGAGACACACTCATCGCCGGGGCTCCCGGCTTTTTTTGAACGCGAAACAGACATATCTGTCTTGCGTTTGATCTTCACTTGTGCCAATCTTCCGTCACGGACATATCTGTCTTGGTGGAGCGATGCACAAGTCGACAGTTGAACGGGGCCGAAAGGCAGTTGGAGAAGCTGCAACGTGGGTGCTGACCTGCCTTGTCGCAGCGGTGTTCGCCATCCTGCTTCTCGATTCTCTGACCGGAGAAGTCAGTGATGCGGTGATCGCCAGCCGGGTGAGCGCGCGATGAGGCCGCCTCCCACAATCGGGTCAGATCGCACATGGAATGAGCCACGAATCCATGGCTCGCTTCGCTCTGCCTTCGGGCCGTACGCGATCCTTCACATCCCGCCGGCGTCCCGGCGAGAGCGGATCTCTTCCTGGGTTCGCACGCGGGCGCGCCGTCGCCGGTGGGAGGTCTTGACGATCGCTCTGGCCGTCGCCCTGCTGGCGATCGGCCTCTTGCCCGGCATCCTCGGAGGTCTGCGATGAACGATCGCCAGCCCTTCTCTGGGGAGCGCCCGAAGCAGGTCGACGGGGTCTATCACGACCTCGACTACACGATCTATCACCGGTCGCACGGGCTGTCGTCCGGGGCAATGAAGAAGCTCGTGCGCTCGCCGGCCCACTACCGGGCCCACGTCTCGACGCCGGACAAGGACAGCGACTCGCGTCGGTTTGGCCGGGCCGCCCACCTTGGGATCCTGGAGCCGGCGCGCGCCGAATCGCTCGTGATCCCCATCCCAGAGGATGCGCCCAAGCGGCCAACGTCGGTGCAGAGAAGCGCCGCGAAGCCGAGCGCCGGCACGCTCGACTCGATCAGGTTCTGGGATGAGTTCGACCGGACGGCCCGCGGGAAGATTCCGCTCAGCCAAGCCGACTTCGACCTGGTCTTCGGGTGCGTCGCAGCGGTTCGCGACAGTCGCTCTGCGATGAACCTGCTCAGCCAAGGCCGGTCCGAAGTATCGGCCTGGGCCACCGACCCGGAGACCGGCATCCAGATCAAGGCCCGGATGGACTACTGGCGCCTGGATGCCAATGACCTCGGAATCGTCGACTTGAAGACGTGCGACGACGCATCGAAAGATGGCTACCCGATGTACATCGGCAAGCACGACTACGACCTGCAGGGCGCCCACTACCGGCACGTCGGTCAGGTGGTGACCGAGCGCGACGTCAGGTTCTTCGCTCACATCGCCGTCGAAACGACCCCGCCGCACGGGGTCGGGATCTACCTCTTCGACGACGCCACGATGCTCTACGGATGGCACCGCTGCCAAGACGCATATCGCGCGTACTCGCAGGCCCGCGCCGCCAACGAATGGCCCTGCTACCCGGATGAAGTATCAACCATCGGCCTACCCGGCTGGAAAATGAGAAGGAGTGTCTAAATTGGCTACCAGTGAAGCCGTTCGCGAGCTCAATGAATCCCGGTCCCGGGACGTTCAGGTCGCAGAAGCGCCAGACTTTGAAGTGTCCCTGTTCAGCGAGCGGGGCTTTGCGCTGGCCCAGCGCGTCGCGCGGATGTTCGCATCCAGCGACGCCGTCCCCGCTCAGTTCCGGCAGTGGCAGATCAAGAGGAACTACAAGGGCGAAATCCAGAGTCAGATCGAGAACCACAGCGCCATGGGCAATTGCCTCGTGGCGATCGAGATGGCGCGCGCCACCGGGATGTCGATCGTCTCGGTCATGCAGAACGCCAACATCATCGACGGGAAACTGTCGTGGTCAGCCACGTTCTGGATCGCCGCGATCAACGCATGTGGGCGCTTCACTCCGCTTCGGTTCGAGATCAAGCCCGGCGACGAAATCGACGTCGATCACACCGAGACCTACTGGGAGAGCGGCGACAAGAAGACCCGGAAGCAAACCGTTCGGGTCCGCGACTATCAGTGCATCGCCCACGCCTATGAGAAGGAGAACGGCCGACGCATCGATGGGCCGAGGATCGAATCGATCCCGGTGACGATGCGCATGGCGGTGGAAGAAGGCTGGTACTCGCGCCCCGGCTCGAAGTGGCGCACGCCGCTGTTCATGCAGATGCTCCAGTACCGGGCCGCGACGTTCTTCGGGCGGCTCAACGCACCCGATGTGGTCATGGGCCTTGGCCAGACGACCGAGGAGCGAATGGACACGATCGACGCGGAGATCGATCCGGATACGGGCATCCTGACGCCCGTCGATGAGATCCGAGATCGGGTCAAGGCCAAGGCCGCCGATTCGATGGCGAGCGAATTGAACCGGGCCGCGAAGCCGACACCCGCAGGGCAGCCGGCCGCCACGCCCAACGCCAACCCCGAGCCGTCCGCGGTTTCGGCCGCGCCCGCCGCGCCGTCCGCCACCGAGGGGCCGCCTGCGGCACCGCTGCAGGACGAAGGACAAGGCTCACCTGCCTCGGATGACCTGCCCCCGCAGGCCCAGATGAGCATCGACGACGGCGGCCCAACGCTCGTCGATGTCGTGTCCCTGTTGAACTCCGCGAAGACCGTCGAATCTCTGGACGAGGCGTGCGTCCTGGCCCAAGGGCTCCCCGGGCCCGACCGCGCCAAGGCCGATGACATCGCCGCGAAGATCCGGGCCCGCCTCACGGGTCGCCGCGCCCGCCCCTCGATGGAGTGACCAATGAAGATCTCAGCAATCAGCGGCGAGAACTTCCTGGGCTTCCGGGAGATCGACGTGAAGATCTCCCGGCCGATCGCTCTTTTCTCTGGCGAGAACGGGGCAGGCAAGTCCACCCTCCGGGACATGATCAGCATGGCCCTGTCCGGCGACGCCTCGCGGGTGTCGCTGCAGAAGGAACTTGGGCGCCTCATCAACGATCAGGCCACCGGCAAGTCGAGACGTGGAAACGCGGCGATCTGGGTCGGTGGCCACCCCGATCCTTTCGCCCAGGTCGGCCTGCCAGCCGGAAAGCAGTTGATCACGCCGACCGCAGACTTCGACCTGACCCCGCCGATGCTCTCGGCCCTGCCGTACGTGCTCGATCCGAAGCGCTTCGCCGCGGACAAGGCCGGCGACCGCCGGGCCCTTCTCATGTCGGTCATGAGCGTGTCGGCCGGCGCGGCCGCGGTGCAGGATCGGATGCTCAAGCGGGGCGCTGATCCCCTCCGGGTGCAGAGCGTCGCACCGATGCTGCGCTCGGGATTCGACGTCGCCGCCAAGGATGCAGCGCGACGCGCGTCCGAGGCCCGAGGCGCATGGAAGGCGACGACCGGCGAGACCTACGGCGAGGTCAAGGCAGCCTCCTGGATCGCCCAGGCGCCGGACTTCGACGCGGACAAGATCGCGGCCATCCGGACCGCCCTTGCGACCCAGTTCGATGCCGTCGATCGACTGACCAAGGCCGTCTCCGATGCGAATGCGATCGCCCGCTCGAACGCCGACCGCGATGCGCAGATCTCCAAACTCAGATCAACGGCCGGGGCCGAGGAATCGGCCTCCCAGCCCATGGCCAAACTCGAGGCCGAACTGACGGAGATCGACAAGCAGATCTCGCTGGCCAAGCAGCAGGCCGGCCAGGAGCCGCCCCCGGAGCCGAAGACCTATGCGTGCCCGGACTGCCTAGCCGTCCTGGTGCTGGACAGCGACGGAACCCTGAGGCACTACAGGCCGCCAGCCCAGATTCAGTTCGACGCCGGCGCCGCACAGCGGGTGTCGCATCTCGAGCAGCAGAGAGCGTCGAAAGCGAAGGATCTTCAGCTTTGCTCCGACACCGTGTGGGCCGCAAAGAACGCCCGCGCAGCGATCGCAGCGCTGGAGAGCACGCCGGCGCGGACGCCTGAACCCGGCGACCACGCCGCGAACCTGGCCAGCGCCCGAGAAGCATATGCCGCGCTCCAGGCCCAGTTGGACACCCTGCAGAAGTCAGCCGACGCGGCGGCGGCGGCAACCCGACTGACCTCTGCGGCAGCCGCTCATCACGCCGACGTGATCGGCTGGTCAGAGATCGCCGCGATGCTGAGCCCCGATGGCATTCCCGCCGAGATCCTGGCCGACGCCATCACGCCGCTGCGCGATCGACTCGACGCTACGGCTGCGATCGCAGAATGGCCGCCAGTCGTCATCGCGGACGACATGGCGATCTCAGTGTCCGGGCGGCCCTATGAGCTCCTGTCGGAGGGCCAGCAGTTCCGGGTGAACGTCCTGATCAGCGAGGCACTGAGCCATCTGTCCGGGCTGAAGTTCATCCTCCTCGACCGAGCGGACGTTCTGGACATTCCAGGCCGAGGCGACCTCTTTGCCCTGCTTGAATCTCTGGCAGAGGCGGGCGAGATCGACACCGCGATCGTCTGCATGACGCTCAAGCAAGCCCCCGCATCCATCAACGACCTGACCCATTCATTCTGGGTCGCCGACGGTCAAGTCACCGAAGTCATCAGCGCCCGCCGGGCAGCATAGGGAGAAGCAATGTCGCAGTTCGAGAAGCCCGCTCGGGTCCGCAGGCCCGACATTTTCATCGTCACCAACGAAGCCGGAGATCCAGCCGACTATCGAGTGGTGAAGGCCTACACCGCGAACCAGGCGAAGAAGTTCGCAACCCCGCCGCCGCCGCAGCTGAACGCGCGCCGAGCAAGCGCCCTCGACGTCGCCAACGCCTATCTCGCCGAGAAGGATGTGGAGGACTCGACGCCGATGTTCGACGAGATCCGGGGGAAAGTCGTCGATGCCTCACTTCCGGACGGCGACGGCGATCCCGACGACGATCAGGACTGACGCCAGAGATCGAGATGCAGACAGCCGAGGTACAGAATCGGGCCATGGCTCCGACAAGCCTGGCCGAAAGGCGCGAGAGACGCAATGCGAGCCAGAGGCAGCAACGGATTGAAGAGCGCGAACGTCGGTCGACCTTCACTCTGCCAGAGACCGGAGCCAAGCTGGTCTACCTCAAGGACTTCCTTGCGGCGATCAGCAGGTCGCATCAGTGGTACAGGGTCCACCGCGCCGCTCAAACTGAGGCCGACAAGAACGGCACCGAGATCAAAGGCCCGCGGCTCCCACAGGAGGGACGCCACGGCACGATGATCGTCTTCTCGAGGCGGGATGCGGTTCGATACATCGAAGCTTTCTTCGGAAGGTGATCAGCGCGTGGCCGCTGCGATTGATGTTGCGGAGTCACAGGACTTGACACCGCCGTCATTCGTCAGGGAGACTCTGCTCATCCCGAAAGGGATGGAGACTGAAAACTCCTGTCACAGAGCGGCACCCACGCCCGTCAGTTCGTGGATTTTTTGCGCCCGCGCCATTTCAATGGCCGGGAGGGCGACGGATACAAGACCCGAAAGGGGAAGAAGTCGCGCCTGTCTCTGTGCAGGTTTTCAGCCTCCTGGCCGCCAGCCGGATGCGACTGAAAACGATCCGGTGTGGCTTGTTGAAGCTCACACAGGAGCGTTTCATGTTGCATCCCTCCAAGACCGTTCCGGTCAACCCCGGCGCGCCCGCGCATCCTCCCTTCGCCACGATCGACGTCGCCCCGCTGGTCTCAGACCTGTCGTGCGACCTCGACGCCATCCATAAGCTCGCCGACGACATCGAGATCGGTGACGCACGAGACGAACGAGTACTCGCCGCAGCGATCACCGCGCTCGCGGAACGGATGCGCCGGAA
>JACCDZ011690331.1_pt1 | contig 18154 bp, 10 predicted proteins | sample 7449551 | NCBI WGS metagenome assembly JACCDZ01 (sample SAMN15323452, study PRJNA562643) | freshwater metagenome | isolation source: river surface water | place: USA:Blue River Watershed | collected 2017-08-18
CGGTAAAAAAATATCGTATTACCAAGTGAATGCAACTTACTTTAGTGCGCTTGGAGAAAGTGAACAAAAATTAGCCTTAGCCAGAGCCATCCAACTCTTTATGCCGGGAATTCCTCAAATTTGGTATTTGGATATTTTTGCGGGTGCCAATGATTATGTAGGTGTAGAAAAAGCGGGTAAAGACGGTCACAAAGAAATCAACCGAACTACCTTAAGTACCAAAGCTATTCATGCAGGATTGAAAAGAGATGTTGTTCTCAAACAATTGGATTTGCTTCGCCTACGAAACACCTCTAAAGCCTTCTCAGGAACTTTGGGATTTGGTGAAGCTGCTGAAAATGAATTACACCTTATTTGGAGAAATGAAGACGAGATGGCACAATTGAAAGCCAATTTGACCACTCATAAATTTTCGATTCAGTATAAAGATGATGGCACATTGAAAACATTATAAATAAAAAAGGGTTGGCTCAATAGACAACCCTTTTTTATTTATCGATGGATTTTACCAACCTTGGTGCAAGCCAATTTTCAAGACTTCTTCGTATCGATCTTTATCAAACGAATATAAGTTAGGCGCTTTGTGAGCGACATTACTTTTCTTTTCATCCAATTTCGTCAAAATACCTATTGAAGTTATTTTACGTAGAAAGTTGCGGCGATCGAGTTGTCTGCCTAAAATGGTTTCGTATAATTTTTGTAATTCTGGAATCGTGAATTTTTCTGGTAATAAATTATAGCCCACAGGAACTTGATTCAATTCCATTCGAAGTGTTTCAAGTGCTTTATCAAAAATTTCTTTGTGGTCTACAATTAAACTAGGAACCGCATTACAATCAATCCATTCTACAATTTCATTTTTCCCTTCAGGTTGCGGAACGGCTTTCAAAAAATCAACTAAAGCATAATATCCTATAGTTACAAAACGGTTTAAAAACCATTGTCCTTCCTCCGATGAAATTCCATAAAAATCCAATACTTGTTGACTCTTCTCAATAGAATTTCTGTTGGCTTGACCAAAAGTAGCGAATTGCCTTAGAAAAATCCCTTCTAATCCTGTACGTCCCTTTAACACATGAACTGCAGCCTCATCAATCCCTTCATCTAAAAGAACAAAACCTCCTGGCAAAGCCCAATCTTCACTGAATTTGGTTTTGATTAACAATACTTTTAATTGATTGTCATGAAATCCAAAAATAACACAATCCGTTGATAAACCCGGTTGGTATTTTTTTTGGTTAGCGATAACTTCTTTTAACATGAATTTGATTTTAGAATTGTTGCCGTTTTTGGGTGCAACGAATATACTATATATACCGAAACGGTCAAAATTTATAACGAACCAAAAAAATAAGGGATACTAAAACAAATTAGCACCCCTTACTTACACTACAATCTACTCTACTTTATTGTTGCTTTGAATTTTAGTTTATTTCACCAATTCAAATGTTGTTTTTAAACGAATATCTGATGAAGAGGTTCCAATCATTACATCAAAATCACCTGCTTCTGTATTCCATTCTAATTGCTCGTTGTAGAATGCTAATTTTTCTTTGTCAATAGTAAATTGAATTGTTTTCGTTTCGCCAGCATTCAAATAGATTTTTTGAAAATCTTTTAATTCAATAATGGGACGAACTACGGAGCCTACTTTGTCTCTTAGATACAATTGCACTACTTCATTTCCTGCAAATTTTCCCGAATTAGTTAATTGAAAACTAACTTCAATTGTATCTGAATCGCTTATTTTGTTTTTAGACAATTTCAAATCGGCATACGTAAACGTGGTATAACTCAAACCGTGTCCAAAAGCAAATTTCGGGCTGTTTTTCAAATCAGTGTAGGCCGAAACATAGTTGAAAGCCGTCTCATTTGGCGCTGGTCTTCCTGTATTGAAATGGTTGTAATAAATGGGCAATTGACCTTCCTCTCTCGGAAATGTCATTGGCAATTTCCCTGACGGATTGTAATCGCCAAACAACACATCTGCAATAGCATTACCAGCTTCAGTTCCTAACCACCAAGTGTATAAAATAGCCGGTGCCGTATCTGCAGTTTGATTAAAAACAAGAGGGCGTCCAGCATTAATCAAAACAACCACAGGTTTTCCTGTCGCTTGCAATGCCTGCACCAATTCTTCTTGTACGCCTGGTATGTGAATATTACTTCTACTTTTAGCTTCTCCACTCATATTGCCTCTCTCACCGATACTCACAATTACCACATCGGCTTGATTAGCGACTGCAATAGCTTCTGCAAATCCATCTTTATTCGTGCCCTCGATTTCACAACCTTTGGCATACAATAATTGCGTGTTTTTACCCACTTTATTTTGAAGCCCTTCCCATTGGGAAACTACATGTTTGTTGTAATCTAACTCAGGCAATTCCACTGCCCAAAATCCCATATTTTCTTTATGTTCTTTTACCAAAGGACCAATAAAGGCAATCTTTTTCAAGTCTTTTGACAAAGGTAAAAGCTGTTTTTCATTTTTCAATAAAACAATACTTTTGGCCGCCATATCACGTGCAATTTTTCGATGCAACGGATTGTTTAATTCTTTGGCTTCGCGTTTTGGATTAGAATATTTGTAAGGATCGTCAAATAATCCCAATTCCATTTTCTTTCTTAAAATACGCTTTACAGCATCGTCAATCAAAGCTATATCTACTTTACCTTCTTGAACTAATTGTCCCAAATTGTAACGGTAGGCATTACTTTCCATATCCATATCGCTTCCAGCTGTTATAGCTAGTTGAGCCGCTTCTTTGTTGTCTTTCACATTTCCGTGATTGACCATTTCGCCAATAGAACCCCAATCAGAAACAACAAAACCTTGAAAATTCCATTTTCCTTTTAAGATATCTCTTTGCAGATATTTATTCCCCGTAGCGGGTACCCCATTCAAGTCGTTGAACGAATTCATAAATGTTGCAGCTCCAGCATCCAAAGCGGCTTTAAATGGAGGCAAATAGGTTTCCCACAACATTCGATCACTCATGTCAACTGAATTGTAATCACGTCCTCCAACAGCAGCTCCATATCCAACAAAATGTTTAACACAAGCCATCACTGAATTCACATCACCTAAATTACCTTGAAATCCTTTAACTCTTGCAACCGCAATTTTAGACCCTAAATAGGTATCCTCACCTGCTCCTTCCATCACACGACCCCATCGTGGGTCACGAGCAATATCAACCATGGGTGCAAAAGTCCAATGAATACCACTAGCCGAAGCTTCAACAGCTGCAATTCGAGCACCCAAAGCAATGGCATCCATATCCCAACTTGCCGCTTCAGCTAAGGGAATTGGAAAAGTTGTTTTGTACCCATGAATGACGTCTTGTCCAAACAACAACGGAATTTTTAATCGGGATTGCATGGCCAATTCTTGGTATTGGCGCGTATATTTTGTGCCAATTACATTCAACATCGAACCGATCAAACCGTTTTTGATTTCAGCTTCTTTATTGGGATTGATGGTAATTGGACCTGTTGCCTGATTATTACCAGTGTATTGATTTAACTGACCAATTTTTTCCTCCAAAGTCATTTGTTTTAACAATGCTTCGACTTTTTGATCAATTGTTTTTTGTTGAGAAAATCCTAATATGGAGAAAAATAACAACCCAATAAAACTTACTTTTTTCATGTATTCTATTTTAAATATAAATTAATAAACCAACGTTTGAATAGCGTGTGGCGGTATTTCAACTATTGTTTTTTCAGTGCCTAAAATCAAATTGTATTTTATCTTGTCTGAAGATGAATTCATAACTACTGTCACAAAACTTCCATCGAGATTCTTAAATGTAGTACTTAACAAATTACTTCTACTTGAAGCTGTACTTATACGTTTGGCATCAGGGCGTATAAATTTAGAAAAATGCCCGATATAATAATAACTTGGAGTATAAATTAACTCCCCGGTTTTCATATCCGCATGTATGGGTGCAAAACAAAAATTCCCTTTATGATTGGGCCCTCCATTTTCGTCCAAAAGAATATTCCAATCGGTCCACCCAACCGTTCCATTATTAAAATCATTAATCATCGAAGTTCCGTAACGTTCTGCATTCCCCCAAAATTGATATTTTTTGGCATCAAAACGTTCTACACAACCTTCGGTAAACAATAAATTTTTAGAAGGATAGGCTTCATATACTTTACGAACATTATCAAACATCGGTTGTCCACCAGACCAAGTTTCATACCAGTGAAACCCCATCCCCCAAGCGTATTTAGCAGCTTCTGGATCATCAAAAATTACATTAGCTCTATAATTCATTAAATCACGATTATGATCCCAAACTACTATTTTTTTTGAACTTAAACCCTCTTTTTGCATTGTTGGTCCAAGATAATTTTTAAGAAAATTTCTTTCGGCATCAGCAGTGAACAAACAGGATTCCCAAGTTTGTGTCGCCATTGGTTCATTTTGAATCGTAATTCCCCAAATAGGCATGCCTTCTTTTTCGTAGGCTTTTACAAACTTGGCATAATAATTTGCCCAAGCCTGATAAAATTCAGGTAATAAGGTTCCTCCTTTAAGCATGGTTTTGTTACTTTTCATAAAGGACGGAGGACTCCAAGGGGAAGCATACAAAAGCAAATTTCCTCCTGCAGATTGAATGGCACGTTTGATCATTGGAATTCGATATTTCTTGTCATGATCTATTGAAAATGTTTTCAATTCCTGATCTCCTTCTTGAATGTAGGTATAACTTTCACTTGCAAAATCAGAACTATGAATAGAAGTTCGCAACAAAGAATACCCTATCCCATTTTTTTTATCATAATAGGCTGTGAGCAACTCCGCTTGTTTAGCTACACTTAATTTTGCAAAAACCTCAGCACTTGCATCGGTTATTGCGCCTCCAATTCCCATAAAATTTTGGAAGGATTGAGTAGGATTTACATAAACTGAAATCTCGCTTTCAATAGGTTGTTGAGAAGGGATAAAATTTAGGTTGTTTGTTGGGGTCAAACGTAAATCTGTATTTTCTGCTGTAGTAAATACTTGGATTAACTTTTCTTTAGAATGTAACTTTTGTATCTCTTGCCCGTAACTTGAAAAGGACATGATTATTATACTTAAAATACTGTATTTTAACATGGTTTGAAATTTGAATAGTTTACCAAATAAAAGTAGCAACAGCACCTGCATCAATAGCGGTTGTAACCCATTTTCCATTTGACTTTATGTTAAATAATTCATTAGTAGATCCATCATTTTCAATGATAAGAACTGTTTTTCCCGCTGGTGTTTTAAACGCCACTGAATTTAAATTAGCCGTTTGATTTGAAGCAATACGAACCGAACCCGCAGGAACAAATTTAGAAGCATGAGCAATAATATAATACCCAACATTTCGCTCAAAACTATCAGAACCATTTATAGTTAAACCACCTTTACAAGTAGAACATCCGCCTGGGGTAAAAGGTCTAAAATTAGCATCGTTAGCTAGATTCCATTCCATTGCCACTTTGCTCCAGTTGCGCATAGAACCAATAATTACATTTTTCAAATGCCACTTTAGGTCACCATCAAAAGTGCCTGAAGTACCCGTATATTGTTCGGTAAAATAAAGGTTCTTATTTGGGTAAGCATTATGAACGGTAGACATAGCACTTATATCACCTTCATACAAATGAAATGCAGAACCATCCACATAGGGATTAGCGCCAAAATCATTTAATATCTCCAAGGGATATTCTGGTTTATTGCAATTATGATCGTAAATAATAATTTTAGTAGTCAGATTAGCTGCGGCAAAAGCAGGTCCCAAATGATTCTTAATAAAAACTGCTTGTTGCAAAGCGGTCATATACATACTCGGATTATTTCCTGGATGTAAGGGTTCATTTTGAGGAGTAATTGCAGTTATTGCAATGCCTTCCTCTTTCATTTTTTGAATATATTTTACAAAATAATTTGCATAAACTCGGTAAAATTCTGGCTTTAGACTTCCTCCAATAAAGCTATTATTATCTTTCATCCAGGTAGGTGGTGACCAAGGTGTAGCTATAATTTTCATTTGCGGATTGATTGTCAAAATTTCTTTTAACATTGGAATCAGGTCATTTTTATCGGGGTTCAAACTGAATTGTGATAAGTTTACATCTGTTTGACCTGAAGCTAAATCATTGTAAGAAAATGGAGCCGCATTCAAATCAGAAGCTCCAATGCTAATTCGGAGATAGCTAATTGAAATAGAATTGTCATTTTTTCCAAATAATTCTTGCAATAAATCTTTTCGTTTTTGCGTATTCAATAGGTTAATACTCTGCGCACTTCCACCTGTCAAAGTAAAACCAAAGCCATCAATAGTTTGATAGGTTTGTGTGGCATCTACTTCAATACTTGGATATACATTGTAAGTAGATCCAAATGTCAAAATTCCAGTTTGCTTTTGTAGAAAAGTATTTTTGGATCCATTGGTTAACCAATAATCCACTTCATTAACTTGTTGTGGTGGGGTTATAGGAGTAATCGCAGGAGAAACTGTCTCGCTTGATGACGAACAACTCAATAAGCTGATGGATAAACTTAGTAACGAATATAAGATCATATTTTTAGGCATAAATTAATTGGAACATCAAAATTATTTAATTTCAACATAAACAGGAAAATGATCTGAAGGGTATCTCAAATCTTTTGAGTCTGATAAGACAGCATACTTTTTTACTTCTAATTTAGCCTCTTTAGAAATAAAAATGTAGTCTATTCTTTTACTCACTGGTTTGTCAAATTCAAAATTATTAAAGGTTCCATTAGGTCCAAATGGTTTTTGTAAACTAATTTCACTCGCGTCATTCATTTGGATTTTAAGAGCTACAATTGATTTGTCGTTGGGTTCCAAATTAAAGTCACCCATAAACACAACAGGATACTGATCTGTATTATACTGTTCAATTTTTGAAAGTATTAGTTTAATTCCATTAGCCCTTGCTTGCTCCCCAATATGATCTAAATGAGTATTAAATATCCAAAATTTTCTTTTGGAAGTTATATCCTGAAAAAGAGCAAATGTACATACGCGATGACAAGCAGCATCCCAACCTTTAGATATTGCATCAGGTGTTTCAGATAGCCAAAAAGTATTCGTTGTTATTACTTTTAGCTTTTCTTTTTTATAAAAAATATTGGAAGACTCTCCTTTACCTACGCCTTCTCTACCTATACCAACTTGGTTGTAGTGAGGAAGCATTTGCTCTAAATCTAGAACTTGATTAGGGATTGCTTCTTGTACCCCCATAATATCAGGTTCGTAGAATTGAATTTGTGAGGCAAAAAAATCTTTTCGAACTGGCCAAGCATTTTGTCCATCAGAAGCAACATCCAACCGAATATTATAAGACATCAGTTTTAAATTTTGACTATAGGATAGACATCCTAGAATCAAAAAAAAATAAATCCAATATCCATTTGTGGTTTTCATAATGAAATAGTATAAATTCTTCAAGAAAGCTTTTATCCAACTTACAAATAAAAGCTTTTTATGAAGAACTCTAAGTTAACAAACCTTTTTAATTGAAAACTCTGATGTAATCTACTTCGAAAGTAGATGATGTAAAACTAGGAGCAATTGCACCGCCAAAATTACCACCCATTGCACAATTAATTATCAAGAAAAAGTTTTGATTAAATGGTAATGATGAATTATTTGTGAACGTATGGAACAAGTTGCCATCGACATAAAATTTTATACTGTCGGCTCTCCAGTCTAATGTATAAATATGAAACTCTGAAGACGCATTTGTAATTGTAGTGGTTCTTGAAACCGCATTACCTCCTGAAAAATTGGGATAATGTAGGGTACCATAAATTTTGTTTTGTGTATTTCCTACGTGCTCCATGATATCAATTTCGCCACAAGCAGGCCAACTAGCTGTTGTAATATTATTTCCTAACATCCATAAAGCAGGCCATGTTCCACCACCTAATGGTAATTTTGCTTTAATCTCTACTTTACCATATTTGAAAGAAAATTTACCTTGTGTTTTAATTCGAGCGGAAGTATAACTACTTCCTTGATAGGTCTCTTTAATAGGAGTAATAATTAACTTACCGTTTAATACTTTAACATTCTCGGGACGATTCGTATAGTATTGTGCTTCATTATTACCCCATCCCCAATCTCCAGTACCTAAATCGTAAGCCCATTTGGTTGCATCAGGCGCGCCATCAACATCAAATTCGTCTGCCCAAATTGCTTTGGGTGCAACATAAAGTGTTAATGCAACAGAAGTGCTAATAAATTGTGAGCCATTGTAGGCAGATACATAAACGGTATATGAATTTGTTCCGCCAGCATTATAGGTATACGTTAATGATCCTGTTGTAGTTTCTTTAGTTTCACCATCTCCAAGAGCAATCTTATAGGATTTTGCATTGGTTGCGCTAAATGTGAAACTAACCGTTCCACTACCATCTCCATTTGGATTTTGTGTTGAAACGCCCACTGGAGTTGCAACAACTACTAAGTTTGATGGTTTTACTACCGCTTCACCTCCAGATGTACCAGCAGAATCGCTACTACATGAAAAAAACATAAACGCCGATAAGAAAATACTTAACATAAGCTTAGAATTAGTGAAATTATTAAATTGTTTTTTCATTTTTAGATCTATTGGTAATAAAGAATAAACTCAGAATCAATAATGATTCTGAGTTTATAAAGATTAATACTATTGTGCTGGTACTAATTTTAAATACCACGCATTTCCAGATTCAGGACCGTATCCTAAAACGCGTAAATGCATTGCTGTTGGAGTGATCGATAGAATTTCATATTCTTTTTGCACAGATGCAACACCGATATAGGTGTCTACTCCAGACAATACAATACTGGTTTGAGTTGAAGGAGTTGATGCTGCAAAACCAGAAGATGCACTTGCAAAACTAAATGCTGAAGTTCCTCCACCGTATGCATAGCAACCTTCGTCTCCAGAAGCAGGTATTCCTGGTAAACTAGTGAAAGCACCCGTTTTTGTAAAGGCTCCATCAGGATTAGTTACTTGCAAAGTATAATTGAAAGCCCCAAGTTTGGTAAATTTAAATGTGGTAGTGTAGAAACAATTGGCTGTAGCTACTTTTTCATTAACATTAGCAGACCACCAGATTGGTGCAGGATTATCAGCAGGACCTACTCCAAAATGCGCAGGAACTGATTTATCTACCACCCATGTCTTGTTTGAATCTCCAGTTAAAGCCGTTACAATTGAGGCTGCTGGAGCAAAACTAACTTTAACAGTAACTTCTTTTGTAACTGTTGTTGCTTCACCTCCTGCACCATAAGCTACAATTGTAATTTGGTACGTTTTGGTTCCATTGGTAGAATACTTTTTAGTGATTTTTCCATTTGGAGCATCCACTAAATCTACAGCATCGTCAGCGTCAAAATCAACTTTTGTAGCCAATACATTTTTTCCTGTGATGGTGAAATTAACAACTCCAGTTCCATCACCATTTGGATTTGCAGTAGTTTTACCTGCAACATCGGCAACAACTGTTAGCTCAGACGGACTTGTTAAAGCACCAAATTCATAAGTATCTTGTTCACAACTGGTAAAACCAATTGCAATTAATACTAGCATAAAATATTTTATATTTTTCATTTTATATCCTTTTTAAAATTAAACTCTAACAAGTTTGAAATACCAAAAACCACCTCCAAAATTGATTACTACTTCCAAAGTATTATTCCCATTTGAAAGCAATGCAGAATAAACTCTTGAATTCGGAACCGTTGCACTTGCATTAAGTTCTCCAGCATTGGTTGCTTTTGCTAATCCTAAATAAGCTCCTACACCGTTTAATGTAATTGTATTTGTACTTGAATTGTACGTATAGGTAGCATTTGCTGAACCATTATGAGGCGCCACTGGAGTGCCACAGGCATCAGCTGTACCTTGCCAAGCTTCTAGCCATGTTGTAGAACCCTGAACATTATTAAACGTTCCGTTTGTATTGAAAACATAAGTATCATCAAATAAACAAGCACGAGTGGTTACGTCAGCTGTAGTATTTTGCCACCAACTGAAATCAGTTGCTGAAGGCCCCACTTTTAAAGCTCCCGCTTCTGGCGCTAATTTCCAAGTTCCTTGGATACCTGATGCTGGTGTAGGGTTTTTATAAAAATATAAATTGTCTATAAATACAGTACCGCCCGATGAAGCGAATAACATTTGAGTGATCGCCGATTTGTTAGTTGTAAAATCTGATAAAGGAATATCTACACTTACCCAATTCATTCTAGTAACCGTTGACAAATCAACTTGAGATTCTTTAGTAGGTCCATTCGGCTGACTTGTATTTACAATTTTGAAGCCAAGTGTAGTTGCATCTGGTGTCCAATAATCAAAATGCACATAGGTCATATTGGATAAATTAGTTGCATTACCATAATCCGTAACAATTCCAGTATAATTAAGCGCACCATATTTCAGAGTGTTATTTGATCCAATGGTTACATTAGTCAAAACCGTTGATTGTCCCCAACCTGGATTCCATTCAGAAACTCCAATATTAGTATAAGCATCACTAAAAATAGATACTACATCACCAGCAATTCTACTAGGAGGTGTTGGAGCTGCAGTAGTAGGAGCCATGATGGCAGTAACTACAAAATCTTCTTGGTAGTTAGTAGTTCTGATAGCACCACTTTTAGATACAATTTTTATTGTGTAGGTACCTGCATTTGCATAAATATGAGAAGTAGCTTCTCCATTATTTACTTGAACTGGAACTTCATTAGCAACATCCCCAAAATACACTTCATAAAACAAAGCAAAATCTGCTGTAGCACGAACTGTTACTTTTTTAGAAATAGCTCTGTCATTCTCAATAGTTACTACTAAATTTTCAGGAGATCTAAAAGATACATTAATTTGTTGTGTACTTTCAGTTCTTTTACCTGTAATTCCAATTGCAACAATTTTAACAGTATAAACTCCTTCTCTGTAAATATGAACTGCTGAACTACCTGCGCTCACTATTGCAGGTTGTGCAGTTCCATCCCCAAAATACACTTCAAATTTAGTAGCGCCTTCTCCACGAGGAGTTAAAGTTACTTTACCAGAGTTATTTTGAGTAATTGTCGCTAAAGCAGACACTGCTGCTGGATCGGAGGCACTAGCCAAGAAACTGGTGTCGCCATCAATTCCTTCCGGAACACTACAACTTATTGTTACAGCTAGCATTAATAGAAAGCTGAATAGTAATTTTATATTTTTCATAGTTATCTAAATTTATTGATTATATCCAGGATTCTGAACCAATTTAGTGTTTAGCAATTCTTTATATGGAATTGGGAAAACTTCATTTTTACCTGCTTTAAAACCTCTTGAGGCCAATTTAGTAGCTGCATCCCCCCAACGAACTAAGTCAAAGAAACGGTGCCCTTCACCAGCTAATTCAGCTCTTCTTTCAGCTTTAATTGCAGCCAAAGAAACTGGAGTACTGGCAAGCCCAACTCTAGCTCTAACAGCATCCAATAAAGCTTGCGCTCTAGCACCAGTTCCGCCCAAAGCTTCTGCTTCCATCAAATAAGAGTCAGCCAAACGAATTACATACGAATTTTGTCTGTAATTCAATACCGGCTCACCTGTTCCTGTTGTAACATCAGAACGTCTTGGAATAAATTTATTCAAGAAATAACCTGTGTCTTGATACCCTCCAATGTAAGAAGCTTTTCCTCTTGTTTGCAAGTCTTTCATATCTAAAACTGTTGCAGCAAAACGTGGATTCAGTTTAATAAAATCATAGAAATCTTGTGTAAAAACATTAAAACTCCAACCCGATGGTAAATCTGGTGCGTCAGAAGCAATTTTAGAATAGGTTCTTGGCCCACACATTACATTCGTTGAATTTCCTTCATCAACTCCGTTACCCCAATTTTCCCATCCGATACTAGAAGCGTTGGTATGAGCAACTTCTAAAATGGATTCTGTGTTGAATTTATTATTTACCGTCCATAAATCTGCGAAATTTACCAATAATCGATATCCATATTGACTAGTTCCACCTGGTGTTCCATTTACAGCAGCTAATTCTGCAGCAGCTTGCGAATTTTTATTTTGATATAAATACACTTTACCTAATAAAGCACGCGCAGCACCCTTAGTAAAACGAGCGGATTCTGCAGCAGAAACAGTTGTTGGTAAATTAGTAATTGCTTCTGTCAAATCTTTTTCAATTTGAGCATAAACTGCAGTTGGATTAGCCTGAACAACGGTGTAAAATTCCGAAGAAGACATTGGTACAGTAATTAATGGAATGTTTTTAAACATTCTAACTAAATTAAAATAATAATTCGCACGCAAAGCTTTTGTTTCGGCAGTATAACGATCTATCAACGCAGCATCCATTGGAACAGAAGCTAACTTAGTTAACAAATAATTGGCTCTAAAAATCCCTTGATAATGATCATTCCACAAACTAGAAGGCATAATATTTGCATTAATTGTGTAGTTTGAAAACCCTTGGATTCCAGCTCCATCTGTAGCTCCACCACCACCTGCATAATGATCGTCAGAACCTGCATTCATCATGGTAATCATATTCTCAAAACCCCCTGAATTTTTTCTCATGATGTCATAAACAGCAACTAATCCAGCAAAGGCTTGTTCTTGATTTTGATAGTAATTACTCTCCAGATTAGTTCCTTTAGGCTCCACATCTAAATACTCTTTAGAACATGAACCTAATGATATAACTGCGGCAGTTACAAAAGATAATAATTTAATATTTATTGTTTTCATAATTTAATTTATATTAAAATTGAACATTTGCACCAAACATGAAAGTACGTGCTTGAGGATAATATCCTCTATCAATACCTAAAATATTTCCGCCAATTTCTGGGTCAAAACCTGTATACTTAGTCAACGTAAGTAGGTTTTCTCCAGTTACATAAAAACGAACTTTTTGTGCTCCTACTTTATTTACAAAACTTGATGGTAAAGTATATCCTAATTGAACTACTTTAAGACGGATGTAATCTCCTTTTTCTAAATAAAAATCAGAAGAATTTCCAAAATTTCCATTAGTATCATTGTTTGTCAATCTAGGATAAGTAGTTGAAGTTCCTGGGCCTGTCCATCTAGATAATGCTTCCGTTTGATAATTAGCATTCAAAATATCCAATCGTCTTATCCCTTGGAAAATATGATTTCCTGTTGCTCCTTGAGCAAAAGCCATCAAATCAAATCCTTTGTATTCTAGATTTAAAGTCAAACCAAAAGTAAATTTAGGAAGTGGACTTCCTAAAAATTGCTTATCATCATTAGTAATGGCGCCATCACCATTAGTATCTGTCCAACGGAAATCTCCAGGACGTGCATTTGGTTGAATTAAACCACCTGCTGAATTGGTATAAGCATTAACTTCATCTTGAGTTTGGAAGATTCCTGCAGTTTTAAAACCATAAAAGGAATTGTAAGATTGACCCACTTGTGTTCTAGTAATTTCTCCCATTGATTGAAATCCTGCCACACCATTAGTAATAAATTGTTTTCCTTGGCCTAAGAATGTAACCTCATTTTTAAGATAAGATACGTTACCATTAGCAGAGAAATTAAATTCTCCCATTTTTTTACGGTAACCTAATTCTACCTCGATACCTTTATTTTCCATGTCAGCAACATTTCCTAAAGGACTACCCGTTGCTCCTACATAACCTGGTAAATCAACATATTGAAGAATTCCAATTGTTTTTTTGTTGTAATATTCAACAGTTAAATTCAAGTCGTTGAATAATTTGGCATCAAATCCAACGTTGAACTGAGAAGTTTCTTCCCATTTCAAATCAGGATTAGAAGGTGCACTAGGACTATTTCCAGAAGATATAGTAGAACCTGCACTACCAAAAGTATAGTTACGACCACCATCAATTAAAGCTAAGAAACCATTAGCAGCAATGGCATCATTTCCAACTACACCATAACCTCCTCTAATTTTAAGTGAGTTTACTATCTTATTTTCTTTCCAAAAACCTTCTTTAGAAACTACCCATCCCGTTGAGAAAGATGGAAAAATTCCAAATTTATTATTTGGTCCAAAATTTGAAGAACCGTCACGACGAATAATACCTGTAAATAAGTATTTTTCATTGAAAGCATAATTCAAACGAGAAAATAATGAAGTTACTCTATGTTCCTGAGTTGTATAAGATGCTCCAACACGTTGTGCAGTTGGCAAAGGAAAGTTGAAAGATGCTTCTCTATAATCGTTAACTGGTAAATTAGTATGAGCTACATAAGAACCTCTTGTATTATTATCAATATAAACCCCTTGACCAACTAATACAGTAAAATCATGTGAACCAATATTTTTAGTATACGATGCTGTGTTCTCAATATTCCATGCAAATGTTTGATTAGTGGCACGAGTCAAACTATTTTGAGAAGACAATACTGTAGGACTTAAATAAAATTTAGGTGTAAATGCCTCATCACCCCAATAGGCTATTTTACCTACCATAGAAGATCTAATTTTAAGATTTTCGATTGGTTTGATTTCAGCAAAAACATTTCCTATAAAATCGTCAGACCAATTGTAGTTTCCTAAACGAGTATTTACGTAGGCAACTGGATTTGACATTTCTTGTCCCACTATAGAAGAAATACCGTAAGGATTTCCATTAGCATCTCTAAAAACAGGATTGCTTGTATAAATAGATGAATTAGCTACAATAGGATCTGTAATTACAACGGGAGTAATAGGATCTAAATTCAAAGCTGAACTTAATGGACCTCCAAATTCACTATTAGTATTACCTAAACCTACACCTTTTTGATGTGTATAACCCAAAGTTTGACCTATTTGAATTTTTTTACTCAAATTATGAGTGGAGTTCAAACGAATACTTTTCTTATTGAAATTAGAAATTGGTTTTGAAACAATACCTTGTTGATCTTGAACACTAAATGAAGCAAAAAAAGTAGAAACATCATTTCCACCACTAAAACTAACTTCATGATTAGAACGTTGTGCATCATTACTGAAAATTTGTTTTTGCCAATCAGTTCCTTTACCTAAACTAGTTAAATCAGAATATAAAATTGGACCACCTCCTGCAACAGATTTCTCGTTCATCAAAGCACCATATTGTGTAGCATTTAATAATTTAAGGGTTTTTTCTGGAGCAGAAACACCAGTAAACCCTGTATAATTAACACTAATCTTACCCGATTTTCCTTTCTTAGTTGTTACTAAAATAACACCTGAAGCAGCACGCGCACCATAGATAGCCAAAGAAGCAGCATCTTTAAGCACTTCGATAGATTCAATATCAGATTGATTAACAAAACCAATTCCTCCAGAATCTACAATAACACCATCAACAACCCATAAAGGATTATTTCCTCCATACGTATCAAAAGTGGTTAAACCTCTAACACGCACTGTTGAAGCGGCACCTGGCTGACCCGATTGTGCAGCAATAGTAACACCAGAAACTCTACCTTGAAGTGTTTGTTCAATTCTACCATTAGGTACTTTCTCTAAATCTTTTGCTTTAACGCTAGAAATTGCACCAGTTACAACACTCTTCTTTTGAGTACCATACCCTACTACAACAACTTCATTTAAATCTTGAGATTGCGACTTTAACTTAAAAGTTAATGACGTTTTACCATTAATGGATTGTTGAATAGAAGCATATCCAATATAACTTACAACTAAAACACCATTTTTAGGAGCTTTAATTTCAAATGCTCCATCAAAATCTGATGTTGTTGCCTTGGATGTCCCTTTCAATAAAACGGTAGACCCTGGAATAGACAAACCATTATCATCATACACTTTCCCCTTTACGACAAGATCTTGTGCTTGTGCATAAATAGAGAAAAACAAAGACAAAAAACAAAAAATAAATAATTTCGTTAATTTCATTTTTCTTAAATTTTGGTTAATTAATTAGTAATTTGGCACAATATTATTGTAATAATTTTTAATAAAAGAAAAAATAATCTATACAAAAACACATCAAATGCTAATTTTAGAAAATACAAAAACACATCAATAAAATTATAACAATTTGATTGTCAATTTTTTAAAAAAATAATAAATATATTTGTAAAAAAATAAAATCTGAAAGTAACTTACAAATGGCAATTTGAATTAAATTAGCAAAAAATGAACTTTTCTAATTCTGTATTTTACAAAATTTAACCATGAAAATCATAAAAAGAAACTCTTTTCTTGTATTTTTCCTATTACTTCACTCTGTATTTGTAGGTCAGGTGAAAAGCATTGGTATTCCAGAAATTAGAAACTACAAAAGGACGGATTATAAGGGTGGTACCCAAAACTGGAATATAGACCAAGACGCTAATAATAATTTATATTTCGCCAATAATGATGGAATGTTTATGTTTGACGGAACCGTTTGGTCCAAATATGAACTACCTAACAAATCCGTTGTCCGATCTTTAAAAACGCATTCGTCCGGAAAAATATTTGTGGGGGGCTATAATGAATTCGGTTATTTCAAACCAAATAGTAATGGAAAATTGGTCTATTTTTCATTATCTAAATTCCTAAAGAATAAGAATACTATTTCAATTGACATTATTTGGAAAATACATCAACTCAAAAACGAAATAATTTTTCAATCGTTTAATGCAGCCTATATCTTTAAAAACAATCAGTTAAAAATTATAAAAGCACCTACTCGATTTCAATTCTCTTTTCTTGTAAAAAACACTTTATATTTTCAAGATATCAATAAAGGTATTTTAAAATATAGAAATGGAAATTTTACTGCAATTCCAAACTCTACTTTACTCAACAATACTGAAATTTGGGGGATGTTTCCAATTGATAATAAAATAATTATAAGCACATTAGACAAGGGACTTTACATTTATCAAAACAACAAAATTGCACCTTGGGATACCGATGCAAATTGGTTCATTAAAAAAAATAGTGGCCTTGGTGGTGTTGCAATGAAAAACAATCATCTCGTACTGAATTCAGTTGTAGATGGAGTAATTATTTGTGATCGAAATGGGAAAATCATTCAACATATCAACCGAAAAAAAGGCCTACAAAACAACACCTCTTTAACGTCATTTATCGATAAAAATGAGAACCTTTGGTTAGGATTAGACAATGGAATATCTTTTGTAAATGAAAATTCTCCATTTACATTTTTTGGGTCGAGTTACAATTTAAGTACAGTTTATGCTACTATTGTACATAAAGAAATATTATATGTTGCTACCAACCAAGGCGTATTTTACCATCGATGGAGCATCCCCTTTAGAGAAGAGGATTTTCAACTTATAAATGGCACAGAAGGCCAAGCTTGGAACCTACAACTTATAAATGGTACTTTATTTTGCGCCCATAATAGAGGTGCATTTATATTAAATGGCAATTTGATATCACGGACACTAGACAGTACTGGATACTGGAGTTATAAAGGTGTTCCGGGCAAACCTGATAAGATAATTGCCTCTAACTACAATGGTTTTTCTCTATTAGAAAACAGGAATGGAAATTGGGTGTTAATAAATCAAATAAAAGGATTTTCAAAATCTGTAGGTGAATTTGAGCTTTCCAATACTAATTTATGGGTTAAGAAAGATGAGAATTTATTCCAATTAAAATTTGACTCGAATTACTCTAGATTTATAAGTATAAAAACACACAAGAAGCTATCTGAAAAAGACAGTGGGATTACCAGTGTTCAGCGGATAAAGAACTCTGTTGTTTTTCAATATAATAATCATTTTTACACCTACTCAGAAAAGAAAAACAAATTTGAACCCAATATGTTTTTGACAAAAATATTTCAAAAAATTCCAAAAACTAACACGATTGTGGAAGATAAGGCTGGAAATATTTGGTATGTTGTTAAGGAGACATTAGGGGTTTTAAAAAAGACACCAAATGGAACATACACAAATACTAGTAATCCGTTTCTCAATTTCACACAATATCTAGTATACAATAATCTATCAATTAATACTCTAGATTCTAAAAATATATTTATAGGACTAACCGATGGATTAGTACATTATGATTCCAATCAGTTAAACAACATCAACAGCAAACCAAAAGTATTTATTCAAGATTTCACAACTCAAGAAACTACAATTTACACTAGTTCAAATACATCTGTTGATAAAAAAATAACCA
>JACCDZ011548071.1_pt1 | contig 18149 bp, 12 predicted proteins | sample 7449551 | NCBI WGS metagenome assembly JACCDZ01 (sample SAMN15323452, study PRJNA562643) | freshwater metagenome | isolation source: river surface water | place: USA:Blue River Watershed | collected 2017-08-18
GGGAGTCATCACATTGGATGAAAAACCCGAGTGGTACTTAACGTCACCTGAAGTGTTCAGCGAGCGCTTGCCGTCAAACTCCGCAAACAACTCTGCCGGGTTTTTACCGAACACATTGATTAGTGTATTCAGGCGGCCACGGTGAGCCATGCCTAATACAATTTCTTTCGCGCCGTAGGTACCGGCTCGCTTTACGAGCGCATCGACCAGTGGAATAAAGCTCTCACCACCCTCCAAACCAAAACGCTTGGTACCCGGATATTTGCTATCAAGGTGACGTTCAAGACCTTCAGCGGCAGTCAAACGCTCTAATAATGCCAAACGTTGCTCTTTCGTGAATTCCGGATTTGAACGAACACTCTCGAGACGCTGCTGCAACCATTGCTTTTCAGCTAACGGAGTGATGTGCATGATTTCCGCACCGATATGACCACAATAGGTCTTCTCTAATGCTTCGATAATTTCACGCAGAGTCGCTTGTTCTTTGCCAATAAACAAACTGCCAGTGCTAAACACTGTATCCAAGTCTGCATTGGTTAAACCGTGGAATTGCAAATCAAGATCTGCAACGGGTTCACGCACCATCAACCCCAGCGGATCGAGCTGTGCTTTTTGATGACCGCGAAAACGGTAAGAGCTAATTAGCTGCAGAACTTTAATTTGCTTTTGTTCGTGCTCTGCGCTAACTGAACCACCAGCAACAGTAACGGTGCGAACTCTGGATTTACCCAGTTGCTCAAACTGAGAGCGAATGACCGAATGGGGAGTATCTTGCGTCAGTACGCCGTTTACGCGCGGCAACTGATCGAAGTAATTACGCCATTCTTCAGGAACGGCATTAGGATTGTGTAAATACGTGTCGTAGAGCTCTTCGACATAAGCAGCGTTCCCACCGGAAATATGAGACGTACTCCAAAATTGCTCCATAATGCTGTCTTGCATTCCACCCACCTTAATCTTTGGGGATCTATCCCCTGCTATCAACTAGCGGTTAGCTACCAAACGCTTTCAACTTGTGATTAAAAGCGCCGCTTTTAAGTCGCTATCACCCAAGGCGACAGCGGACAGTTTTTGATTAAACGAGCGCAAATCGCTCATCAAATCATCAAATTTTGCCGGCTTCAGATACGCAAAAGCGCCACCTTAGGTAGCGCTCTGTAATAACATATTGCGAATATGGCCGATTGCTCGTGTTGGGTTTAACCCTTTGGGGCAAACCGCTACGCAGTTTTGGATACCGTGACAGCGGAATACACTGAATGGATCATCCAAATTGGCAAGTCGTTTCTGGGTCGCTAAATCGCGGCTGTCAGCCAGGAAACGATAAGCCTGCAACAAACCAGCTGGCCCGATGAATTTATCCGGGTTCCACCAGAAAGATGGACAACTGGTTGAACAACAGGCGCAGAGTATACACTCATAAAGACCATCGAGCTTCTCGCGATCCGCAGGAGACTGCAGACGTTCGATTGCTGGCGCCGGGGTATCGTTTTGCAGGTAAGGCTCAATCTTTTTGTATTGATCGTAGAACTGGGTCATATCAACCACCAGATCACGAATCACTGGTAAGCCCGGCAGTGGACGCAAAATGAGAGTGTTATTTTTCACACACTCGGAAATTGGCTTGATGCACGCCAACCCATTTTTCCCGTTAATGTTCATACCATCAGATCCGCACACGCCCTCACGGCAAGAGCGACGATAAGCAAGACTTTCATCCTGAGCCTTCAACAGCTCGAGAACGTCCAGCACCATCAAGTCTTTACCCTGAGTATCAATCTCATAGGTCTTCATGTATGGAGCATTATCGACATCAGGGTTGTAGCGATAAACTTGTACTTTCAACATGATTTCAGCTCCGGATATTAGTAAGTGCGTTTCTTGGGTTGGAAGGCTTCCATAGTGCGCGGCTTGAAATTCACCGCACGCTTACCAACACGCTTTTCGCCGGGGAAATACATGGAGTGACACAACCAATTAGTGTCATCACGATCTTCGTAATCTTCACGTGCGTGGGCACCACGCGATTCTTTGCGCTCTTCCGCTGCGATCGCAGTTGCTTCGGCAACTTCTAGCAAGTTTTGCAACTCCAGCGCCTCAATACGAGCAGTATTGAATGCGTTGCTTTTATCAGTAATTGCAACGTTTTCAATGCGCTTGCGCAGCTCAGCCAATTGCTGGATACCCTTCTGCATAAACTCGCCCTTGCGGAATACACCGAAGTAGTTTTGCATAATGGTTTGCAGCTCTTTACGTAGAACAGACGCACTCTCACCACTGGAAGAGTTGTTAATTTTGTTCAGACGCGCCATAGCCTTGTCGATGTCAGCTTGGGTTGCATCGCGATGCTCAATGCCTTCACGCAACGCTTTTTCAATGTACAAACCTGCAGCACGACCAAACACTACTAGGTCAAGCAGTGAGTTACCACCCAAACGGTTGGCACCGTGTACCGATACACAAGCCACCTCACCGCAAGCAAACAGACCATCAATTACAACGTCACTACCATTTGCATCAACGGTAAGCGCCTGGCCATTCACGTTGGTAGGAATACCGCCCATCATGTAATGGCAGGTTGGAACCACAGGAATTGGAGCGTAAACAGGGTCAACATGCGCGAAGGTGCGGGACAATTCACAGATGCCCGGCAGTTTGCTCTCGAGAACCTCTTCACCGAGGTGATCCAGCTTGAGCAATACGTGATCTTTGTTAGGACCAACACCACGACCCGCAATAATTTCCTGAATCATGGAGCGAGCTACTACATCGCGACCAGCAAGGTCTTTCGCGTTGGGAGCATAGCGTTCCATGAAGCGTTCGCCATCGGCGTTGATCAGGTAACCACCTTCACCGCGACAGCCTTCAGTTACCAGTACACCAGCACCAGCAATACCAGTCGGGTGGAACTGCCACATTTCAATATCTTGCACCGGGAAGCCTGCACGCAGAGCCATACCAACACCATCACCGGTGTTGATGTGCGCGTTAGTAGTGGAAGCGTAGATACGTCCTGCACCACCAGTAGCCAATACAGTTGCCTTGGCTTTTACATAAACGGTTTCGCCATCTTCAATATTGATCGCGATAACACCAACCACAGCACCATCGGCATTCTTAACCAGATCAACCGCAAACCACTCATTCAGGAATACAGTTTTGTTTTTCAGGTTGCCTTGATACAGGGTGTGAAGCAGCGCATGGCCAGTGCGGTCCGCAGCAGCGCAAGTACGCGCAGCCTGACCACCTTCGCCGAAGTTTTTAGATTGACCACCGAATGGACGCTGATAGATACGACCTTCATCAGTACGAGAGAAAGGCAAACCCATATGTTCTAGTTCGAACACAGCCTCTGGACCAACGGAGCACATATACTCAATCGCATCCTGGTCACCGATATAATCTGAACCTTTTACGGTGTCATACATGTGCCAACGCCAATCATCATTCGGGTCAGCACTGGCAATCGCACAAGTAATACCGCCCTGGGCGGATACGGTGTGCGAGCGAGTCGGAAATACTTTGGTAATTACGGCAGTTTTGTAACCGGATTGGGCCAACTGTAACGCTGCGCGCATACCGGCGCCGCCGCCGCCAATCACAATACCGTCAAAAGAAATCGTGCGCATATTAGACATTAGTTAATTCCCCAAATCACTTGAACACCCCAGACGAGATAGGTAACAGCAACTGCACCCAAAACGATCTGCGCAAATATGCGTAAGAAGGTGGCTTTTGCACCCAACAGGCGAACCGTTAAATAATCCGTGAGCACCGCCCACAAACCGATCCACGCATGGGAAATAAAGGAAAGCAAAGTTACGAGGGTAAATACACGCATCCACAATTGACTATAAAGTGACTGCCATTGTTCGTATGTCAATTCAGGATTCAATACAAGATAAGCTACGATAAAAATGGTGTAAGCCGCCATTACAGCCCCACCGACGCGTTGAATCAGCCAATCGTAAAGGCCGCTGCGTCCGAAACTGGTTACTGAAGTTACCATACCCAAACTCCCGCCAAAACGATCAACACAATGGCCACTACCAGCGCAAGCTTGGCACCAGTTTGACCACCCTTTAATGATTCGCCAACGCCGAAATCCATGATCAAATGGCGAATGCCCATTACCATGTGATAAGCCAAACCAGCCAGAACAACCCAGAGGATAATTTGGCAAACCGGACTCGCGGCAAGATCGCGAATACTGTTGAAGCCTTCTTGCGAATCCAGACTGGCATCAAGCATCCACAACAGGACAGCTACACCAGCAAAAAGGAAAACACCGGAAACACGATGAAGGATGGAAACGTAAGCAGTGATGGGAAGTTTTATTGTTGCTATATCAAGATTGACAGGTCTTTTCTTGTTCACGGTCTATCTCACCTGGATGCCCATCGCGGGCAGGTTTAAGAATAAGCGCTTCATTTTTTATCACCCAAAAGTGACCTCAAATGAAACACGCCCTGCAAGTCGCGCCGCATTATAGAGATTGACCTCTCGAAACACAAACAAAAACCGGCAAGCAAATCCTCTTGGTGAAAACAGTGAAAACACCTTCAGATATTTAACGGGGTTTTTACACAAATTACTGATTTATATAAAATATTTTCATGAAAATGCACTTCGCGAGGGCATTTTTTTCTTGCTCGCCCCACCCCAGTGCAAAGAAATAATCACGACTATTGGCATCTCCTATTTCCAGATTAATGCGCCACCGCATTTTCAAAAAAAGATAAAAGAATTTGCCCCAGAGATGTGCCAAAAACTTTCGCCTTAACAAACAAGTCATCTATAATGCCGCTCGCTAACGGCAGCGTCAGCGAACCACGCACAGCTGACTAGTCCATAAAAAGTAGCCGGCCCATAACGCCACTTGTAGAAAGTAGATACGTACCTGGCTTTATTTACCCAGCCAATTACAGCAGACTACCTACAGTTTATATTCGATGAGCAGAGCGAAACATGCTTCTCTCAAGCCTTAAGTCCAATCAGTAAGCACAGGAGTCAGTAATGACTGACAAGAAAGCACATCTCAAGATTGATGGCATTGATACGACGATTGAATTACCTATTTATTCAAGCACTATCGGCCCTGATGTTATCGACGTTACCAGTATTACCAAGAATGGCTTTTTCACGTTTGACCCGGGCTTTATGTCCACCGCCTCATGCGAATCCAAAATTACATTTATTGATGGCGATGAAGGTGTGTTACTCCACCGCGGTTACCCGATCGAACAACTGGCTGTCTCCTCTGATTACATCGAAACCTGCTACCTCCTTCTGAATGGCGAATTGCCAACCCCGGCGCAAAAAGACGAATTCACTGCCGAAGTTAAAAAGCACTCTGTTGTAGACCCTTCTGTTGCCAGCATCATCAAAAGTTTCAAGCGCGACTCCCACCCAATGGCGATCCTGTGTAGCGCCGTTGCTGCATTAGCTGCGGTATACAACGATGAAATCGACATTACCGATGCCGATAGCCGCAAGCTCACTGCATATCGTTTGATTGGCCAAATATCCACACTCTCGTCGATGGTGTACAAACACCGCAAAGGTGAAGAATTTGTAGCTACTGACAGCAACCTGGATTACGCCGAAAACTTCCTGAACATGACCTTCGGCACCGCAGGCAAACCCTCAAGCGTAAGCAAAACCATTGCCAAAGCAATGGACAGAATCTTTATTCTGCACGCAGATCATGAACAAAACGCATCAACATCAACTGTGCGCCTGTCTGGCTCATCTGGCACCAATCCTTTCGCTGCAATCGCAGCAGGTATTTCAACACTCTGGGGCCCAGCTCACGGCGGCGCCAACGAAGCTGTTTTGGAAATGCTGGAAGAAATCGGCACTGTTGAAAACATTGAAGCATGTGTTGCACGCGCTAAAGATAAAACCTCTGGTTTCCGCCTGATGGGTTTCGGTCATCGCGTATACAAAAACTTTGACCCACGCGCGAAAGTAATGAAGCAAACCTGCGACGAAGTATTGTCTGAACTTGGCTTGGAAAACGAGCCACTGCTCGCAATTGCTAAACGCCTCGAACAAATTGCACTGGAAGATCCTTACTTTATATCCAAGAAGCTTTACCCGAACGTTGACTTCTACTCGGGCATCATCATGAAAGCTATTGGCATTCCAACCGAAATGTTTACTGTGATTTTCGCCCTGGGTCGCGCAGTAGGTTGGTACTCGCACTGGAACGAAATGGTGAGCGGTCCCTACAAAATTGGTCGCCCGCGTCAGCAATATACTGGCAGCCCAAAACGCGACTACCCTGCAAAGTAATCTTTTAAAACAATTACTCGCAGAAAAAAGGCCGCAATTGTGTGGCCTTTTTTATTTTGACAATTTTTTTGAAACTAGCACTCAGGTTATCGCGAGCAGGAACGCAACTACCCGCCACACAGAATTGATCGAGCAGCATTTTAACAGCGATTAGCAGGGAAGATTAAACCAACCCAAAAAACGCCCCCAACCTTTAGAGCGAAAAAAAGCGAATACCTTTCGGATATTCGCTTTTCTGATCCTGCAATAGCAGACTGTACTCAGGCCACCATTGAATACTATTATTCTGGACGCATGTGCGGGAATAACAATACATCGCGAATGGACGGCGCATTGGCAAACAACATAATTAAGCGATCAATACCAATCCCCTCACCCGCTGTTGGTGGCAAGCCGTATTCCAATGCACGCACAAAATCAGCATCGTAATACATAGCTTCATCGTCACCCGCATCTTTCGCTTTTACTTGCTCAAGGAAACGCTCAGCTTGATCTTCTGCGTCGTTTAACTCAGAGAAGCCGTTTGCCAACTCACGACCGCCGATAAAGAACTCAAAGCGATCAGTCACTGCCGGGTTGCTATCACTGCGGCGCGCCAGTGGTGACACTTCAGTTGGGTATTCGGTTATAAACGTTGGTTGATCGAGTTTGTGCTCTACAGTCTCTTCGAAAATTTCTGTTTGCAACTTACCCAACGGTGTACCTGGTTTTACTTTCAATCCAAGAGATTCTGCAATTTTGGTAGCGCCCTCAAGGGTGCTCAATTGTTCAGCAGTTACACCGGGATTGTATTGCAACACCGAATCAAATACCGATAAACGCACAAATGGCTTACCAAAATCGTATTCGCTATTCTGATATTTCAACGTGGTACCGCCAGTCACTTCGATACAGAGTTTACGCAACAGATCTTCAGTTAAATCCATCAGGTCTTTGTAGTCAGCGTAAGCCTGATAAAACTCCATCATGGTGAATTCAGGATTGTGACGAGTAGATACACCTTCGTTGCGGAAGTTGCGGTTAATTTCAAACACACGCTCAAATCCACCAACTACCAAACGTTTCAAATACAGCTCTGGTGCGATACGCAAAAACATCTCCATATCCAGAGCATTGTGATGAGTCACAAATGGACGCGCCGAAGCCCCACCGGGAATCACATGCAGCATCGGCGTTTCCACTTCCATAAAACCGCGACCACTCATGTAGTTTCGGATAAAGCTGATGCACTTGGAACGCAAACGAAAGGTATCGCGCACCTCAGGGTTTACCATCAAATCCACATAGCGTTGACGATAGCGAATTTCCTGATCAGCCAAACCGTGGTACTTATCTGGTAACGGACGTAAAGATTTAGTGAGCAACTGGAAATCGTCCAGGTTTACGTACAAATCACCTTTACCGGATTTGTGCAGTGCACCTTTAACACCGACGATATCACCCATGTCCCACACGCCCCACTTGTCTTTAATGACTTCCTGGGCCGCCTTATCAGCGTACAACTGGATAGAACCTTCACCATCTTGCAGCACCATAAACGGACCGCGCTTGGCCATTACACGACCTGCAACACTAACAACGTGATTCAGCGACTCCAATTCCTCTTTGGTCTTTTCACCAAACTGCGCTTGCAAATCCACACTCTTGTCATTGCGACGGAAATCATTGGGGAATGCATTACCCTTCTCGCGAATGGCAGCCAGTTTTTGGCGGCGCTCAGCGATGAGTTTATTTTCGTCCTGCGCTTGTACTGTTTGGTTGTCGTTACTCATAGTCGTCACTGATGTCATTAGGAAAATGGATTAAAAATCACTTGGCCAAATTACAGGCCAGCCTTCAAACTCTCTACAATAAATTGATCCAGGTCGCCGTCCAAAACTGCCTGAGTATTTGAAGTTTGCACACCGGTACGTAAATCCTTAATACGCGAATCATCCAAAACATAGGAACGAATTTGACTACCCCAGCCTATGTCTGACTTGTTATCTTCCATCGCTTGCTTTTCTGCATTGCGCTTTTGCATTTCCTGTTCGTACATTTTTGCCCGCAGCATTTTGTAGGCTTTATCGCGGTTAGCATGTTGCGAACGCTCGTTTTGGCATTGCACAACAATATTGGTGGGAATGTGGGTAATACGAACAGCAGAGTCAGTTTTGTTAATATGCTGACCACCGGCACCACTCGCGCGATAAGTATCAATACGCAAATCGGCCGGATTAATTTCAATTTCAATGTTGTCATCAATTTCAGGCGATACAAACACCGAACAGAAAGACGTGTGACGACGATTGCCAGAATCGAAAGGCGATTTTCGCACTAAACGATGCACACCCGTTTCAGTGCGCAGCCAACCAAATGCGTACTCGCCTTCAAAATAGATAGTGGCACTCTTGATACCAGCCACATCGCCCGCTGACACTTCTTCGAGGGTAACTTTAAAACCTTTAGCTTCACCCCAACGCAAATACATACGCAAAACAATTTCAGCCCAATCCTGCGCTTCAGTGCCACCAGAACCGGATTGAATATCCAAATAAGCATTATTCGGGTCAGTCTCACCCGAGAACATACGGCGGAATTCCAATACCCCCAACTGCTTATCAAGGCGCTCTAACTCAGCCTGAACATCAGTAACCATGGACTCATCATCTTCTTCCACAGCCATATCCAGCAATTCGCGCGAGTCACGCACTCCATTGTCCAGATCATCGATCGTTTTAACTACCATCTCCAGCGAGGAGCGTTCACGCCCCAGTGCCTGGGCACGTTCGGGGTTATCCCAAACAGAGGGCTCACCAAGATCCAGCTCAACTTCAGCCAAGCGTTCTTTTTTTAGGTCGTAGTCAAAGATACCCCCTAAGCACATCGGTGCGCTCAGTCAGGTCTTTTAATGCATTTAGTAAGGGGTTAATTTCCATGATGGCATGCAATCTGATTGGGTTTTAGCCTGAAACAGGCAGGAAAATCGAGGCGCGCATTCTACATGAGATGCACTCTCAGGCCAAATCGGCCACGCTGATGAATATAACTATCAACAACGGCGAGCAATAACCCTAAGATTATTTTTGCGACACACTTCCTTGAAAACGGTTACATCTATATACTCACGCAGTAACCGGTTACACGAATCGATAACGATGCCGGTATCCCATTAGTAATAACCATAAAAAGCGTGGAGCCCCCATGATCTACTCGAAATTTCTGGCAATCCCTCTTGCCATTGGTATTAGTTTGACCTTTACAGCGTGTGGCGGTGGCGGAGGTGGCGGAGGAGATAACAACTCAACGCCGGCGGCAGTAAGCAGCAAAGTAACTTCTAGTAGCAGCTCCATAGTTTCCAGCAGCTCATCCAGTACCGCTATGTCGGTTAGCAGCTCAAGCGCAGCAGTCGCTCAAAACTGTCAAGTTGATGGGAAATCATGGCCAGTGTGTAACCAAAATCAGTCTGGTTGGGCGTTTGAAAATGGCAGCTATTGTATTGCGACCAGTTTTTGCCCGGCCAACCGCACCAATCTGCCTACAATTGCTGGCCGAGACACCCCCGTTGATGCTAGTGCGACAACCAAAACACGCGCAGTTTATACCTACCTGCGCAGCATCCAGGGTAAATACACCCTTACGGGACAGCAAGACCTAACCTGGAAAGATGCGATAGATATGGCAGACCGTGTCTACAAAGATACCGGTAAATACCCTGCCCTGATGGGTTATGACTTTATGAATTACGGCATGACGGCAAGTTGGGCTGAGGGCGTTAAGCAAACTGATGAAGCCATCGCATATGCCAATAAAGGCGGCTTGGTAACCTTCTCTTGGCACTGGCGCGACCCATCCAAATTAAATACGAGTGACGTCAATAATGCGCAGTTTTACACCAAGGACACCGCGTTTCAAATTCCGGTGAAGGATGGAGCGCTTGATTCCACTAGCGTTGCCTACACACATATTAATAACGGTATAGATTTAATTGCCGCAGAATTGAAAAAGCTAAATGACGCAGGCGTGACAGTTTTGTGGCGGCCATTGCATGAAGCGTCAGGCAATAATGGCGACGGTTGGTTCTGGTGGGGCCGCACCCGTACGGACGGAGTACCACAATCCTTTGCTCAAATTTTATTGTGGCGCCATGTTTATGATCGCCTTGTGAATTACCACGGCCTGCATAATTTATTATGGGTATGGAACGGGCAAAACGCGGCCTGGTTTCCTGGCGATGATGTAGTCGATGTAATGAGTCATGATATCTATGACGGCAATGACAACAAAACCTACAAATCGCAACTGAGCACTTACACTCAAGCCCGCAAATATTCGGCTGAGGCCAAATTAATTGCGCTGAGTGAAAACAGTTATATTCCCGACCCGGATAAAATCGCAACAGACGGCGCTTGGTGGTTATGGTTTATGACCTGGAATGATGGCAATTTTAATGAGGTCACGCTGGAATCCACAACTCACAAAGACAATTTTTGGAGCGGTGAGTATTACAATACCAGCGCGCACAAAACCAAGGTATACAATCACGCGAATATGATTACATTGGATGAACTACCCAAGTTTTAACCCTGCAAATTTACTCAAAAAAAGCCCTCGATGAGAGGGCTTTTTATTGAAATGCGCATTGAATTATTTTTCAGATCGCATCAAGCCATTTCTGCAGTATAGATTTTTCATCAGACGTTAACTGCCCATCCGCCGGCATGGGACGAACTTTATCGATGAACAGACGCTGCTCCATCAGCGTATTTCCTTCTTCATCTGGCTGCAACCAGCGAGTGAGATTTAATAATTGTTCTGGCTGATTGTGCAATTCACTATGGCAATGCGCGCAACGTTTGTTTAGCAATGCAGTTACTACACTCGGAGGCAATAGCGATTTGGCAGGTACATCTCTTGTTGCGCCACTCGCTAGGGGTTGTGGAGCATAGGATTTTCCTACGGATAAGCGCAAAATAGCGGCGTTGCGATCATCGACAACAAATACACTACCGTCTATTGCCTGGGTTAATCCTACCGGAGCACCCTCAGGCCTCATCCCAGTTACAGCGTGCCATTGCGATATAATTTCTTCGTGCTGGGCGAACAAAGTGCGCCCATTACTTTCATCGTCCACGCCTGTCTTCGGCATCATTTGGTGTTTAGTATACGCCCCTTTGGGTTGTTCCGGTGCTCGCCAAAAATAAGCGCGATCCTGTAATTTAGGCCGCCCTGCCCCATCGACAACATAAGCAACCAATCGATTCCCCACCACCCGGGATCCATGCCAACTCATCAATAACTTATTCGCTAACTGCGGCAATCTATCGTGCTGATAATAAAGCATATCCAACGGCGCCACGTGCGGAGGCAACAATGTCCAGGGAGCATGGTAATTTTTCTCACGACAAACCCTACCATCCAACCCGATATTCTTGTTGTAACACAATGGCCAACCGTAAAAACCATCACCTTCAATAATATTTATTTCCTCATAAGGCTCATTTGCATCAGGAAAATCAATACTATTTTCAGCCTGCAAAACAGTGCCTGAACTATGCACTGCCAACGCCATGGAATTGCGCAAACCGCGTGCAATTACTTCATACGCTGGCGAGAAACTATCGTTCTCCTTGTTATAGCGATATCGGCGAATAGCGCCTTCGATTCCAGATTTGCAATCTTCCAAGGACACATGTTTTTCACAGCGATCCGAGGAGCTGCCAATATTGACTAGCAAGTTTCCCTGCGCATCAAAAATAAAGCTTTTAAGCGGATGCAAATATTCCGCATAGTAAGGCAAATCATCAATGACAATTTGAATGTTAGACAAGGTTCCATTTTTCCACTCAAACCGTTGAATGCGATCTGCTTCAGCAATATAAATTTTATTCTGCGGTCCTAGTAAAATTTTATGAGGAAGATTTAGTTGCGAAAGCAAAACACGCCCGGGTTTATTTGGGTCCTTATAATCCAACAGCAATAGTTTCCCACGCCTGGGCACCCAACCGCCCATATCGAGAACTAATAATTTATTGTCTGTCGTTTGCAATAGACTGCGAGGCATCCTTAATAGCGGCTGCTGATCACGCTGCACAACCAGCCCCAAACAAGTTCCACCAATACTTACTATTGGCAGCTGCGCAAAGCCATCGCAGTCTGTAGGGAGCGTTTGGTAAGAAGCAGCCATAGAAAAGGGGCACGCTAACCACAAACCAATAACAATCAATAATCCATTCAAGCTACGCATAAAAATCCTGTAACCGGGCAATAAAAAACCCGATTCGTTGACCGCATCGGGCTATTTAATAACAACAATTTATTAGCAGCGACCAATCCGATTAATCATCGCTAAACTCAATATCGGGAAAGCCATTCGCTTCCGCATTGTGCGCTTCTACTTTCCCGATTAACTTGCGCGCTATTGAACGATAACGTTGGCTGACTGCAGAATCAGGATTTGCCGCCACGGAAGGTTTGCCCGCATCCGCATCAACACGAATAGACAACTCCAGCGGCAAAGAACCAAGCAATTCCGTATGATAATCTCGCGCCATTCGCTCGCCGCCGCCCTCACCAAATATATGTTCTTCATGGCCGCAGTTGGTGCAAATATGGATCGCCATATTCTCTACTACACCCAACACAGGCACATTAACTTTGCGGAACATCTCCACTGCTTTCTTTGCATCCAGCAATGCAATGTCCTGCGGGGTTGTCACAATCACTGCACCGGTGAGCGGCACTTTCTGAGCAAGGGTAATTTGAATGTCGCCAGTACCAGGGGGCATATCAATTATTAAATAATCCAAATTATCCCAGCGTGTCTGCATTAATAATTGCTGCAAAGCGCCGGTGGCCATAGGGCCGCGCCACAGCATTGGGGTTTCTTCAGTTACCAAATAGCCCATGGAGATCGACTGGATACCGTAAGCAACCAAAGGCAACATTTGTTGTTGTCCTGCCTCGCCCACTATTTGCGGGCGCTTTTGACCAACACCCAGCATTTGCGGTTGACTCGGGCCATAAATATCGGCATCAAGGATACCCACCCGATGCCCTTCTGCTGCAAGCGCTAACGCAAGGTTTACTGAAGTAGTGGACTTACCCACACCTCCTTTACCTGAGGCTACTGCAATAATGTGTTTAACACCGGGAATTTGTTGATTAGCAATTGTAGTGGCGGCCATAACCTAACCTCGATACTTAAAACGCTATACAAAACACGCAGAAGAGCGCAATTCGGGCGCACCCTAACAAAAAAGGGTGCCAAATGGCACCCTTTTTTGTAGCAACGAAGAACTAATTGGTTTCCGCCAAATGCTCCAGATTTTCGCGATCGTGTTGATGGTCTTTAGCCAGCAGCATGTACACAGACGGGAGTACGAACAACGTAAAGAAGGTACCGATGGTCATTCCAAGTACCAGAACTATACCGATTGAATTGCGCGCTTCAGCGCCCGCACCCGCCGCAAAAATCAACGGTGTATGACCCGCGATAGTTGCAACACTGGTCATCATTACTGGACGCAAACGCAACGAAGAAGCTTCGCGAATCGCTTGTAACTTCGCCATCCCCTCTTCTTGCAGCTTATTAGCAAACTCCACTACCAGAATTCCATTGCGCGCAATCAGACCCATCAAGGTAACTAAACCAACCTGCGAATAAATATTGAGCGTACTGGTAAAGCCATCGGTGAAGAATGGAATCGGCGCGGGCATTTTCCAGAAGGTAAATAAGAGCGCACCAAACATGGCCAAAGGTACAGACCCAGCCAGAATAACCAGTGGATCGCGGAAACTGTTGTACTGCGCAGCTAACACCAGGAAAATCATAACAATCGCCATAATAAAGGCCGGAAGGAAGGTGTTGCCCTCACGCTTTAACTGACGTGACTCGCCGGTATAATCAATGGTGTAACTATTAGGCAGAATGTTGCGCGCTTCAGTCTCAATAAAACTTAACGCTTCCGCCAGCGTCACGCCAGGTACACCACTGATTTTCACCGCATTGAGTTGCTGCATACGGTTGATACTGCGTGGTTCGGTAGAGTGCGTAAGACTGGCGACCTGATCCAGGCGAATCAAATTCCCATCAGGTCCAGTTACATAAAGGCTGGCCAAATCTTCTGGCGTCAGGCGCGACTCACGTTTAACCTGAGGAATCACCTTGTAACTTTGTCCGGACATGTTGAAGCGATTTACCCAGCCACCGCCGAGCAAAGTCCCCACATCATTGGTCACGGTTTGCAAATCAAGCCCTAAGTCGGCGACTTTTTCGCGGTCGATACTTAGCTTGTAATCTGGCTGATCCACTTTCACATCCAAAGTTTGGAAATAGAACTTGCCGGACTTCGCCATCGCCTCCTCCAGCTTTTGAGCGTACCCGTAAATATCTTTGATATCCGCAGTCGACGCGATAACAAACTCTACCGGGAACTGGCCACCTCCGGGCAAGGCTGGTGGAGTAATGGGTAGAATTTTTACACCGGCAATTTCACTTAGCTTTTGTTGTACTTCCGGCATCATCTGGAATACATCGCGATCACGCTCCTCCCAAGGCTTGGTAACCATGCCGGAGAACCCGCCGGTAGGCATGGTCAGCTGAAAGGTAAAGTCCGTCTCAGGAACACTCATAAAGACTTCGTTCACTTGCTTACCATAATGAGCGGACTGATCTATAGTCGAGTTCGCTTGAGCCTCAACAATGCCGAAGATAACACCCTGATCTTCCACCGGTGCCAATTCTTTGGGCGACATGTTGTAAAGCGGAATACACATAGCCGCAATACCGACCCAGAATATGTAAACACCAAAACGATTTTGCAGAGAGGTATCCAGCTTGCGCATATACCAGATACGAAACTTTTCAAACGGCTTTTCGAGCGGGGCGTTAAGCCCCGTATGGGATTTCAACATACGTGCACCCAACATCGGGGACAGCGTAATCGCCACGATCGCGGAAATAGTTACAGCGCCCGCAAGTGTTATCGAAAATTCACGAAACAGAGAACCAACCAGACCACCTTGCAAACCTATAGGTACGTACACCGAGGCCAAGGTTACCGTCATCGCCAAAATCGGGCCGGCCAGCTCTCTCGCAGAAATAATAGCGGCCTGATAAGGCTTCATTCCGCCCTGAATATGACGCTCGATGTTTTCCACCATCACAATCGCATCATCCACCACCAAACCTACACACAACACGATGGATAACAGGGTTAACAAGTTCAACGAGAACCCACACACTTGCATAATAAACAGCGCACCGACTAGTGACAGCGGAATAGCGAGCACAGGGATAATCACCGAGCGGCTCCACCCCAGGAACAGGAAGATAACCACCACGATAATGAACAAAGTTTCCGTGAGAGTTTTGATCACCTCATGAATAGCGGCATCAATATACTTGGTGGAATCGTAAGCGATAGTTCCATCCAACCCCGAAGGAAGATCTGCTTTAATCAATTCCATCTCTTTGGTGACCGCTTTCATTACATCCAGTGCGTTGGCGTTCGGTGCAACCCAAACGCCCATAAACACCGCTGTATCACCTGAGTAGTTAACCACCGTGTCATAGTTTTCTGCCCCCAAAACTACGTCAGCAATATCACTTAAACGAATAATTCCGTCGGCAGAATTGCGAATTACTAATTGCTTAAACTCATCAACACTTTTTAAATCAGTATCAGCACGGAGGTTAACTTGCGTATAGGTACCACGCGTCTGGCCCACCGCTGCCTGTACGTTATTTGCCTGCAACGCCGCGCGCACCTGCACAGGAGTTACATTCAGCGCAGCCATGCGATCCGGCTTTAACCAAATGCGCATCGCAAAAGTACGCGCACCCAACACTTCAGCTTTTTGCACGCCATTCACTGCAATTAAGCGCGGCTGAATAGACCGAGTTAAGAAATCGGTAATCTGGTTTTGCTCAAGAATCTCCGAACTAAAACTCAAATAGGCGGCAGCAAACTGTGAGTCAGCCGACTCGATACGAATCGCAGGCACTTCAGCTTCAGGAGGTAGTTCATTACGCACCTGATTCACCTTAGCGGAAATTTCCGTCATGGCTTTCAGAGGATCGTAATTAAGGCGCAAGTGCGCAGTCACTGTGGATGAACTCATCCCACTTTGCGACTCGATATAATCAATACCGCCGGCAGATGCTATAGCGCGCTCAATCGGAGCAGTTACAAATCCGCGCACTAATTCAGCGTTAGCGCCGACATAAACAGTATTGATAATAATGACTGACATATCGCTGCGCGGGTATTGCCGCACTGTCAGGTTAGTGCCGGCCTGAATCCCAAGTATCAGGATTAACAAACTCACCACTATGGCGAGCACCGGGCGCTTAATAAAAATATCGGTAAATTTCATACGGAAGTCTCAGCATAAGACTGGGCGGCCATCTAGGCCAGACCTAACCCGCCGGGCAAATAACCCGGCAACCAATTTGTTCGAGAGTCCAGTCGTATTTAGCTATCACTGGGAGTTGGATCTTGCTTGAATTCAGGGGTCGGCAAACTGCTAACCACCACTGATTGTCCGTTACGCAAGCGGAATGCACCCGCGCTTACAACAACGTCACCAGGCTTTAAACCATCCAGAATTTCAATGAAATCACCCCGTGACTTACCTAGGCGTACGAATTGCTGACGCGCAGTCAGCTTGCCACCTTCGGCTTTATCAACCACAAATACGGTATCTCCATAGGTAGCAAAAATGACCGATGTCGCCGGCACCGCCAGCACATCTTGCGGTTCAGACAGGGTAACGGTAGTTTCCACCGCCATGCCGGGAATTAGCAGATTCTTTTCGTTACCCATATTGGATTGGACAATCGCATTGCGCGTGGTGGTGTTAATCTCTGCACCGATGGCGGTAATTTGCCCTTGCAGGTTTGCATCAGAGCCATCACCCACATTGACTTGCACTGGCAAACCGCGGGTCATTTGAACCAACCAAAATTGTGGGACAGGAAAGTTCACGCGCACACTATTAATAGCCTGAAGTGACACAATTTCTGTACCTACCTGCATGTCCTCGCCCAAATCCACTTTACGAATTCCCAGGCGACCATCAAAAGGCGCACGGACCAATTTTTTCTGCAGCGTGGTTTTCAGATCGTTAACGTCACCCTGCGCCGATTCCATTTGCTGTACCGCAGCATCAAGCTCGCTTTGTGACACAGTGTTACGCTTGCGCAGCTCTACCAGACGATCGTAATTGGATTTGGCCAAGCGCAATCTCGCTTCTGCAGCACTCAGCTGAGCCTCTTCATTTCCCGACTCTTGCACCAGAATCACAGTTCCCTTTTTGACCTGCTCACCCGATTTGAAATCGATCTTTTTTACCTTACCGGCGACTTCCGCCGAAATGACAATACCTTCCGATGCCTCAACAGTTCCCATGGCCGTATAGGTATTGGGCCACTGTTGCATTTCAGCGGTAAAAGTACTGATTGTTTCCGCTGGGACCTGCGGGGCACCACCGCTCATCAGGGTTGCAATTTGACTTGCCTTGACACCGGCAACAATCGCCAGTACGCCCAACAGACTGAATAACGCAATCAATGATGATTTCAGTTTGCCCATATACAAAGACCATAAAATAAGAGGAGAAGACGCAAAGGTATAAACAGCTACCAGGAATAGGACACACGGCGGGATAATCAAGACGCCTGAAACAAAGTATCCCAACCAAAGTTTCGGCTATGCAGGCTGCGAAATTGTTGCACAAGCACCAATAAAACCCAAATCGACAAATGTCACAAAATGTAACCTTTTTAGTTTAGATTTGTAATTACCGCAACAACAGACCGCACGGTCGGTTGGCAAATCATATTCCCTTTTTAGCGACTCTTCCAAACA
>JACCDZ010645176.1_pt1 | contig 18133 bp, 22 predicted proteins | sample 7449551 | NCBI WGS metagenome assembly JACCDZ01 (sample SAMN15323452, study PRJNA562643) | freshwater metagenome | isolation source: river surface water | place: USA:Blue River Watershed | collected 2017-08-18
CCCAAATTATCGAAAGCTAGCTAAGCAGTACTTTGAGTATGGTCGTTGGCGTCGCGTGATTGCTCGTAAGTATCCAGAGACAATCAATTATCGTTATTTGGCTCCGCCTCTGGCGCTGATCGGAACAGTTCTCTCGCTTATCGCCGGAACCATCTTTAATCCATCTCTCTACCTACCTGCTGCCACGTACATCACATTTATTTCGATCACCCCACTATTTATCTCAAAAAATCTCAATCACTATCCGCTTCTCATATTTATCCTTCACACCATGCACTTTTCATGGGGACTTGGCTTCCTTACCTCGCCACGAAAGCTAGTTCCAGACTCTCTACGGTAACCTTCACTCATATGAGTACGCCTGTGACTGTTTATGAGCCATTCCGAGCTGGATTGCCCCCGCTGGGTCAATACCTTCGTTCGCTCTGGTCGCGACGCCACTTCATCGCTGAATTCTCTCGCTCTGAATTGCGCGAGCAGAATTACGGATCAGTCTTTGGCCAATTGTGGTTAGTACTCAACCCACTCTTACTCTCTGGCGTCTACTTTCTTCTGATTTACATCATTGGGGGAGAGGGAGATGCAAACAGGTATGTCCACCTCACATCAAGCCTCTTCTTCTTCTATCTCATTGCAAATAGTTTGACCGGTGGCGTGAAGTCAATTACTTCTGGTCAGAGATTGATTATGAATACCGCTTTCCCGCGCATCATGTTGCCGATATCTGCCTCGGTGATCGCGATCTTTAAATTCATCCCTACTTTGATTGTCTTTTTCGCCATTCGCACAATCGTCGGTGCACCATTTTCATGGCAGATGCTCTGGGCGCTACCCATCTTCTTGCTTGGTGTATTTATGGGACTTGGTATGGCGATCGCTATTTCTTGCACCAACGTCTACTTCAGAGATATTGCAAGTTTGCTTCCCTACATCACCCGAAGCTTGATCTACCTCTCACCAATTCTCTATGAGGCATCTGCGCTATCTGAACAGATGCGCACTCTGGAGATCGCAAACCCAATCTTCTACTTGTTAGATGCGTGGTCACAGGTGATGGTCTATGCACAAGCTCCAACGGCGTCATCGCTACTCATCAGCTTGGCTTGGGCATCGGTTATCTTCTTCGTCGGAACATATTTCTTCCTATCGAGGGAGCGTGATTTCGCTGTCCGTCTCTAACGCTCATCCTCCACACAGCATTGCTGTCTCAGTCCAATCAGTTGGACTTACCTACACAACATCTGTTGATAAGAAGCCAACCCTGAAAGCTCGCGTAAAGCGACTTGGTAGAAGCGGAAAATTTTCACGAACCGTTAATGCCCTCAACGATGTGAGCATCGATGTTCATTACGGAACCGTTCTTGGAATCATCGGCTCAAATGGTGCGGGTAAATCCTCACTCATGCGCGTAATCTCAGGAATTATTCCGCCATCACAGGGCCGCATTGAAGTCTATGGATCAGTGAGCACCTTGCTTGCTTTAGGAGTTGGCTTTAACGCCTCGCTTACTGGGCGTGAGAACGTCTACCTAGGCGGGCTGGCCGCAGGAATGACTCGAGAAGAGATTGATAGCCAATTTGAAGAGATCGCAGCATTTTCAGAACTCGGTGATGCAATCGACTCTCCGATGCGTACCTACTCTTCCGGAATGTATGCACGCCTTGCATTTTCTGTAGCAGCTACTGTGAAGCCAGATATTTTAATTATCGATGAGGCGCTGAGCACTGGCGATGCACGCTTTAAGGAGAAGAGCCTCAATCGCATTAAGGAGCTTCGTACCGAAGATCGTGCACTGATCTTGGTTAGCCATGCGCTGGCAACAATTGAAGATATTTGCAACGAAGTCATCTGGCTAGATAAGGGAAAGATGATGGCTCGCGGAAAGCCAGCAGAAGTCATTGCTGCCTATCGTGAGTTTATGCAGGTACGAAAGAGCGCATCTTCTGATGAGGATGTCTAAGAATTTCTTCGCCCTGCTGATTGCAGCAGTTGTAGCAACAACAGTCCCAGCGCACGCCCAAGAAGTTCCTGCAACATTTGGTTTTACCGGAAGTGGTTACGGCCATGGCGTTGGCATGAGTCAATTTGGAGCTCGCTCTCGAGCACTTGCCGGTGAGAGCGCTAGCGCAATTCTTAATTATTACTATAAAGATGTTCAAGTTGCTCCGTATGTAGATACCCACACGATCCGAGTGAATATCGCCCACCTAGTTAAATCAATCTCGTTCACCACCCATACAGCAGGTGCGCAACTTGATGTCTATGAAGGTGAGCCAGCAAGTATTGATCAAATCCAACCCATCAGATCATTTGCAAGTAAGAAACGTGCTGCCTTCACAATTTCAGGTCAATCTGTCGCTCTTGCTGGTGTTGCCCGTGGCAAAGTCCTCACACTTCGCTGGAGTGGTGAGAATGCACTCGTAACCATGAACCATGGCACGGTGGCGACCAAATATAAGTACGGATACATCACAATTAAGGTTGTAAGAGGGGCGCTGGCAGTGACAAATACTCTGGCGCTGCGCGATGAGTACCTTTGGGGAATTAGCGAAGTTTCATCAAGTTGGCCAGCTGCAATGCTTGAGGCTCAAGCAATTGCTTCGCGCAGTTATGCACTCTCTAAATTGGGAGTTGTGCGGGCGGCCTGTGATTGTCAGGTGTACTCACATATTTCAGATCAGAACTTTGTAGGTTTTGCTAAAGAGAGTGAACCCAGGTTTGGCCATCTATGGAAGCAAGCTGTCTCGCGCACGATCGTGGATACAACTACGAGTCTGGTTGTCTTGAGCAATGGAAAACCAGCCCAGACTTATTTCTTCTCTTCATCAGGCGGTGCCACGCAGACAACTTTAGATGCTTGGGGAACAGCTACTGCCTACACGCAATCTGTGCCAGATACAGCAAGTGTTGATGTGAAGTTAAATCCACGTTTTGCGTCTTGGAAGACTTCTGTGACTCAAGAGATACTTGCTAAGGCATTTCTCCTGCCTGACGTACTTACACTTGAAATACTTTCTCGCAATGAAGCAGGAGCAGTGACATTTATTGCAGGCACATCATCAACGGGTGTTACTAAGAAGATTCGCGGAGATACCTTTAGAAGCAGGGCAAAACTTCCGTCGCCTTGGTTTACCTTAGTTAGTGTGGAGAACGGAATTCAATCCGCCCCATGATCCCTCGCGCATCACAACTTCAAGTGATCCATCGAGAGAGTTACGTCTAAAGAGTAGGTTTGAAGCTCCACTTAACGTTCCAGCTTTTACAACTTCACCATCAGGTAGGCGAACCTTTGCTGCTGCGGTGATGTAGGTGCCGGCCTCAATGACGCAGTTATCGCCGAGTGATATTCCTAGACCAGAATTTGCACCCAGTAGACATTTCTTTCCAACTGAGATGACCTGCTTGCCGCCACCGCTGAGGGTTCCCATAATCGAAGCTCCACCACCGACATCGCTGCCATCATCGACAACAACACCGGCAGAGATGCGACCTTCAACCATTGATGTTCCGAGAGTGCCAGCGTTGAAGTTAACAAAACCTTCATGCATCACAGTTGTTCCAGGAGCAAGATGTGCGCCGAGGCGAACGCGATCAGCATCTGCAATTCGTACTCCTGTTGGAATTACATAATCAACCATGCGCGGGAATTTATCGACGCCCAAGATGGTGACATGTCCGTAGCGTGCGCGTAGGGCAGTACGCACTTCTTCAAAACCTTCAACTGCACATGGTCCGGCAGAGGTCCAGACAACATTTGTCAGCAGACCAAAGATTCCATCGAGTGAGAGGCCATGAGGTTTAACCAAGCGATGAGAAAGCAGATGTAGACGCAAATAAGCATCCGTTGCATCTTGTGGGGCTTGCGCCAAATCAATCTCGATTGAAACGACTGCGCGGGTTACCTTTCGCAGGTCGTCATTACCAACGGCATCGAGCAGAGCTTGCGATGGATCACCGTGGAGTGCACCGAGTGCGGGTGCGGGAAACCAGACATCGAGCACAGTTGTGCCAGAGAGAGTGGCGATTCCGTGGCCATGGGCAAGAGTTGATTGAGACGACATGTGCTCACAATATCGCCTATCCTTAATTTCATGGCGAGCAATCCAAAAAACACTCTCTCAATACGCGTTACGTGCAATGCACCGATCGAAAAGGTGTGGGGCGAGATCGCAGATTGGAGCGGCCAAGGTAAGTGGATGCTCTCTACTCGCGTGTGGTTAACCTCAGAGATCAGTGAAGGGGTCGGTACATCGATCGCCGCCTTCACAGGTCCGGCCCATCGCATCTACCCAAAGTTTGCACGCCTCGGGCTTCTGGACACAATGACAGTGACCAGATGGGAGCCGCCATTTCGTTGCGATGTTATCCATACAGGAAAAATTCTCAAAGGAACTGGAACTTTTCGTCTTGAGGAAACTGGCACCAACTCCTGCACTTTTTATTGGAGTGAAACAATTGATATTCACCGTGCGCTCTTTCTCCTTGGGGCGCCCTTCTTATGGGTGGGCGTTCGCATTTCCCTGGCGCGTTTTCGCCGACTCGTTGCCAATTAATCGCGCATAGAAGGTGCGATAGCCAACCAGCGCTTATCGAGAACAGGTAACCTCGTCCTATGGCTGCGCCGAAAACCTTGGCAGAAGTGCTCGAAGCACTTCCGGAGGAGGAGCGCATCATCTTGACCCTGTCCTATCTGCGCCAAATGAGCCCATCGGAGATTGCCACCCTGCTTCACGTCCCAGAAAAGTCAGTTGAGGCGGTAATCGCCTCAGGAAAAGCCAGGTTAACCGCGCAATTGGGGCTCTAATCGTCGGCAGTGGGCCATACCGATTTCATGTATAGGGCGAATGTGCGAGATACTTACACCCTTACCCGCCCGCTCTAAAGGAGTCACATCATGGCAGCTATGAAACCACGCACTGGTGATGGCCCGATGGAAGTAACCAAGGAGGCGCGCTCGCTCGTGATGCGCATCCCTCTCGAAGGTGGCGGACGTCTGGTTGTTGAACTCAACCCAACAGAGGCAAATAATCTCAGCGCAGCCCTTGAAGCTGCCGTTGCACTCATCAAGAAGTAAATTCTATTCTCGGCAGATAGTTTATCTTTTCAATGAAAATTAGCGCGCTCAATCCAGATCTTGAGTCGGTCGTAACCTCTGACGTAATTGTTATTAGCTACATCTTGTTGCCATCAGATGCACCAGAAGCTGGCGCAGGTAAAGAGATTATCTTCAACGCCCATCCAGCTTTAGTGAAGAAGGTAGAGAAATTCTTTGGCATTGAACTCAGAGATGAACTCTCCTTCTTCTCTCCAACAGGTAAGACGGGTGAGATTAACGAGATTCCAGTAAGTGGCGCAGAGAGTCCAGTCGAGAAAATCATTCTTATTGGCCTTGGAGATCAATCACTGGCCTCATTTAGAAGTGCCGGAGCAGCCCTTGGTCGCAAAGTGCGCGGTGCGGGAAAGAACTTTGCAACACTTGCACCAACAAAGCGCGATGAGATTATCGCTTTTGCCAGCTCTGCAATCTTGGGCGAGTACACCTGGAATCAGAAGAGCACACCAAAACCAGCAACTTCAGAGATTGAGATTGTTACCGCCGATGCCTCACCGGTTGATCACGCCCGCATCATCGCCGACTCTGTCTGTCGCGCTCGCGATCTGATTCACACTCCAGCAAATATCAAGACCCCTCTTTGGATGGCTACGCAGGCGCGCACAATCGCCTCAGAGCATGGTCTGGCAATCAACGTACTCTCCGGAGCAGGGTTGAAAGATTTCGGTGGATTGCGCGCAGTGGGAAATTCATCCCCGAATCCTGGTCCACGCTTTATCCATCTGACGTACACACCAAAAGGAACAAAGAATTCCTCGCGAATTCCTCACGTAGTCATTATCGGAAAAGGCATTACCTTCGATACTGGCGGCATCTCACTTAAACGTCCTTACGACACCATGATGGCGATGAAGAGCGATATGGCGGGAGCAGCAGCTGCTCTTGCAACAATCAGCGCCCTTCCTCAACTTGGTGCACAAGTCAAGGTCAGCGTTCTTATGATGTGCGCTGAAAATGCTCTCTCAGGATCATCACAACGTCCAAGTGATGTCATCAAGCACTACGGTGGAAAGACTGTAGAAGTAATCAATACTGATGCAGAAGGAAGACTTGTTCTTGCAGATGGCTTGGCTTATGCAGATATCAATTTAAATCCTGATTACGTTGTAGATATTGCAACGCTCACAGGTGCAGCGACATTGGGACTAGGTCGTCAATATGCTGCGATGTATACAAGAAACGCTCACCTTGCTCGTACGTTGTCAGAGATCGGAGAGCGCACCGGCGATCGCGTCTGGCACATGCCGCTCATCGATGATTACACCGATGGACTAGAGAGCGATATTGCCGACTTTAATCACACCGCGGATAAGGGCCATTACGGCGCCGGTTCTGTGACAGCAGCTCTCTTCCTTGAGCAATTTGCCGGAGATCGCCAGTGGATTCACCTCGATATTGCAGGAACTGCCCGCAGCGAGGTTGATGCAGGAGAAAATCCTAAAGGCGGCACTGGTTTCGGCGTGCGTTTGCTCGTGGAGTGGCTAACATCCCTCTCATGATTAATCAGATTGACCCACACTCTTACGCTGAAACTTTTATTGGCGAGAGTGTCGATAAGACACAGGCTCGAGCTCGCGGCAGCGAAGTTGGTGCAATCGATGTAACTCCAGGAGTCGGTGCATATCTTCGCCATCTTGCCCACATCTTGGATGCACAATCTGTTGTTGAGATTGGAACTGGATCAGGTGTTGGTGCACTCTGGGTTTTAGAAGGCATGCTTCCAAGTGGAACTCTGACTTCAATCGATGGCGAACAAGAACATTCTGCAATTGCAAAGCTTGCTCTTCAAGATGGTCAGATCGCACAGTCTCGTTATCGTCTGATAACTAACCCGGCCATCGAAGTGATGACTAAGTTGGCAGATCGCGCATATGACTTAGTGATCTTTAGAGATAACGCTGAAGACCTGCAAGATGCAATCATTGAAGCCCATCGCATTTTGCGTAGCGGCGGAGTCTTTGTCATCGACAACTTCTTCGGTGGAGCAAAGGTCAATGATCCAGCTCAGCGCGATCCAAAGACGATCGCGCTACGCGATGCTGGGAAATTGCTTAAAGGTGAGACTGATAAGTGGGTGACTTCACTGATTCCCGTAGGGGACGGTTTGTTACTGGCCACGAAGTTGTAGAAAGATATCTCCATGACAGAGTCTTCTCCGCAGCAACCCATGGGAACCGGGCCTTGGTGGGTTCCTTCCTCTCAACATGGCAAGGCGTCCTACGTCACGCGATCTAATGCTCTACTCATGGCGGCAATTGCAGGACTAGTCGGAGCAATCTTTGGCGCTAGTTCAAGTGGATCACTCTTTGGCTATGACATTAAGTTAACGTCAGTTAACTCATCCATCGAAAGACCTCCTGGGTCGGTTTCAGATATTGCACAGCGAGTACTCCCATCTGTTGTCTCTATCTCAGCGCGGAGCTCTAACGGCGGCGGAACCGGAACAGGTTTTGTTATCGATAGCAATGGATACATATTGACGAATAACCACGTGATTTCAGATGCGGCAGTAGATGGTGGAGAGATTGAAGTCCAACTCAATGATGGCACTACCTTGCAGGCATCAATTGTGGGACGCGACTCTTCATATGATCTAGCTGTTCTCAAAGTAAATCGCGCAAACCTCACTGCTCTCACATTCGGAAATAGCGATCAAGTTGCTGTTGGAGATTCAGTAATTGCAATCGGATCGCCTCTTGGTCTTAGCGGTACAGTCACACTTGGAATTGTCAGCGCAAAAGATCGCGCAGTAACTGCCGGTGAATCACAAGGAGATAGCTCCTTCATCAATGCAATTCAGACAGATGCTGCGATCAACCCTGGAAATTCAGGAGGACCGCTAGTTAATTCTGCAGGTGCCGTTATCGGAGTTAACTCCGCAATCGCAACGTTGGGTTCATCGGTGCTCTCTTCACAAACTGGATCTATTGGACTTGGCTTTGCAATTCCTATTAATCAGGCGCGAAAGACTGCCGAGCAGTTGATCAAGAATGGAAAGGCTACCTATCCAGTCATCGGCATCTCAGTAGATATGCAATACGCAGGCGATGGCGCAAAGGTTGCCGATACGACCAATGCAATTCTTCCTGGCGGACCGGCTTCAAAGGCCGGTCTTCGTGCGGGAGATCTCATCACATCCTTCGATGGGCGCACCATCACAACGCCAGAAGAGTTGATTGTGGCAATTCGTTCTAAAAATGTTGGCGATCGAGTCGAGATCGAGTACATTCGATCTGGTAAGACCTTCACAACATCTCTCACATTGACTGCAGGTAAATAATGGTTGATTTTGGCTTCGGCGAGGTAATCGGCTTAGTAATTCTTGCCCTCATTCTTGTTGGGCCAGAGCGAATGCCTCGCGTCTCTTCTGATCTGGCCAAGATGATTAAGAAGGTTCGCGCAATGACCAATACAGCTACCGCTGAGATTCGCGACAATCTAGGACCGGGCTTTGAAGATCTCAAGCCAGCAGACCTCAACCCAAAGACATTTATCAAGCGCCATGTGGCATCGGTACTCGATGACGAAGATGAGAACGATCGAAGTAAAAAGCGTAGCGGCCAACCTGCCTTCTCACCGAGGATCGATCCCGACCTTTTATGACAACTTCTGGCACAACACTTATTGAGAAAATCAATGCGGCACTTGCAACGGTACAAGATCCTGAGCTACACCACGCACTTCCTGAATTGGGGATGGTCGAGAGCGTTAGCGAATCAGGCGGAGTTGTCGATCTAACAATCCTGCTCACGATCTCAGGATGTCCGATGAAAGATCGCCTCACTGCAGATATAACTGCTGCAGTTGCTCCCATTGATGGAGTCTCTGATGTTCGCATCACCTTTGGTGTAATGACAGAAGAGGGACGAAATAAGGTCAAGCTCTTGGTACGCGGCGGACGTGAAAAATTTATCCCATTTGCTCAACCTGAATCTTTAACGCGAGTCATTGGCATTGCATCCGGAAAAGGTGGCGTTGGAAAGTCATCGCTCACTGCAAACCTGGCAGTTGCAGCAGCGGCTAAAGGGCTGCGTGTGGGAATTCTCGATGCAGATGTTTATGGCCACTCCATCCCACGATTAATGGGCTTAGTAGGTGCTCGTCCGACTGCCATCGACCAGATGTTTATTCCGCCAGAAAGTTTTGGAGTAAAGACTGTCTCGATGGAGATGTTTAAGCCTGAGCGAGCTGACGCCGTTGCATACCGAGGCCCATTACTTCATCGCGTCCTTGAGCAGCTTCTCTCTGATGCTTATTGGGGCGATCTCGATCTTCTCCTTTTAGATTTACCACCCGGAACTGGAGATCTTGCAATCTCATTGGGTCAGCTCATCCCTACATCTGAAATTCTCGTTGTTACAACCCCGCAAGTTGCAGCCGCTGAAGTTGCAGAACGCGCCGGTCGTATCGCACACCAGATGCATCAACGCGTTATTGGTGTCATTGAAAATATGTCTGCATTTATCTGTCCTAGTTGTGGTGAATCAACTGCCCTCTTTGGCGAAGGTGGGGGAGAAGAGACCGCTGCGCGACTTTCAACCTTGGTCGGTGCAGATGTTCCACTTCTTGGAAAGATTCCATTTGCCCCAGAACTTCGAACAGGTGGCGATTCAGGTGCACCGATCGTTCACGCACTTCCAGAGAGCCCAACTGCCTTGGCAATCAAGGCAGTTGCTGACAAGTTAATTATTCGCGACAAATCACTTCTTGGAGTCAGACTCGGGATCTCTTCGTAACTCTTGGGCAATCTCTTGCGCAAGATCTCCCAACTGATCTTTGAGGAAATCGCGGGTGGCAACGTCTCCCAATGCAATTCGCAGACTTGCTAATTCGCGGGTGAGATATTCAGTATCTGCGATGCTGCGATCGTTGCGAGCACGATCTTCGGCAAGGGTAATGCGATCACGATCTGCCTGACGATTCTGCGCTAAGAGAATAAGTGGCGCAGCATATGATGCTTGCAACGAGAGAATAAGTGTTAAGAAGATAAAGGGATACTTATCAAAACGGATATCTTCTGGAGCTAAAGAGTTCCAAGTAACCCACGAAAGCACAAAGACAGTCATATAGACAAGAAAGCGAGCTGTTCCAAGAAAGCGGGCAAACTTTTCGGAGAGGCGACCGAAAGCTTCTGCATCAATATGTGGTCGCAGAGATCTGCGTGTTTCACGAGGCGTATCAAGGCCATTCTTGCGTGCCATGGTTACACCTGCCCTTCTACTTCGTGCGTAATATTCTCTAAATCTGTGCGCGTATGATCGCGATGATCGATACGCCAATTATCAGGCAATAAGTGATCGAGGACGTCATCGACTGTCACTGCACCTAATAAACGTTCATTTCCATCGACTACCGGCACGCTCAGCAAGTTATAGCTTGCAAGATAGGAAGAAACCTCGTTTAAGGAAGCTTCTGGGCTCAACCCTTGTGTATCTGTATCTACAAGAGAGCCGAGCAAGGTTGCTGGAGGTTCGCGGAGCAAACGTTGATAGTGAACCATTCCGATAAAGCGTCCCGTTGGTGTTTCAAGAGGCTGACGTGTAACAAAGACTTGCGAAGCAAGTGCTGGTGAAATCTCACTCTGTCTGACAGCAGCAAGTGCATCTGCCACTGTGTAGTCAGCGCTCATGATCAGTGGTTCTGTCGTCATCATTCCACCGGCGGAGTAATCCTCGTAGGTCATCAGTCGGATGACATCTTCGGCATCTTCTGGCTCCATAAGATCGATCAACTCTTGTGCTCGCTCTTCACCAACTTCGCGGAGCAGGTCGGCAGCATCATCAGGATCCATCTCACCCAGGACATCGGCTGCGCGCTCACCCTCAAGTTCGCTTAAAAGTGCAACTCGCTCTGCCTCATCCATCTCTTCCAGGACATCTGCCAAACGCTCATCATCGAGAGCGCGCGCAACTTCAAGGCGTCGCTTAGGAGCCAAATCTTGAATCACAGCCGCTAAATCTGCAGCACGAAGATTACTTAAGGTCGAAAGGAGGTTAGATGTTCCCTGCTCACTTTCAGGTGCGGCAAAGCCATGCACCTCTTCCCATGTGACTGTGGAAGTTGCACCTTTGCGGCGAATACCTCGACCACGTTTCATGATGTGTACTCGAGTGATCAGCCAATCACCGGTGCGGTTCTGCTCCATGCCAAGATCTTCAACAACTACTGGTTCATTGCTCTCTATCAGAGTGATCGATCTATCAAGGAGATCACCAAGTACCAGAAGTTCTCCAGCACGTGATTCAAAGCGACGCATATTTACCAATCCAGTGATCACCACAGTTCCTGATTCGATCGATGTCACTCTTGTAATCGGAACAAAGACGCGACGGCGTAACGGAACCTCAACAACTAAACCCAGAATTCGTGGCGGCTGATTATTTGTGCGCAGGGTCGCCACAGCGTCTCGCACCTTACCAACCGGATCTCCATTGGGATCAAATACTGCAGTTCCAGCTAATCTGGCGAGAAACACTCGATTGGAGATGTTTGCGCTCATGGACTAATTGTATACGTCCGTCTTGCATCAGATACCGTTGCCCTATGTCTTCGATCGATAACCACACACAGATGCCTGAGCGGCCAGATCAAATTCGCTTAGGTCTTGGAATTATCGGTATCGGAACTTCAGGTCCTCTCATAGCAATGAGTGTGATGCCGGTAGTTACTCTCATTTTCTGGAGAAACCTTGGGGGAGCCCTGCTTACTCTTCCCTTTGCACTTTCTGATCTACGTACACATGACCGATTTAAACGCCGAGCATTAGCTCTTTCTGCACTTTCAGGAGTTGTATTAGCTCTTCACTTCATTGGTTTCTTCTTGGCGATGCGCTGGACGACAGTTGCAGCAGGTACAGCACTCGTTGCGCTACAGCCAATCTTTGCAGCTCTCTTCGTCCGCTTTATGGGTGGCAATATTCCATCTCGAGCATGGCTTGGTATGGGTGTTTCATTTATCGGAGTCGTGATGATCTCTGGCGTCGATCTCTCGATTTCGTGGCTAGCCTTTAAAGGCGATGTTGCAGCAGTTATCTCTGCAGCACTTGCCGCCGTCTATATGTTGTTGGGATCGGCGGCACAGAAAGAGATCGGAACTCATACCTACACATCAATCTGTTACTTCGTCTGCGCACTCACAGCCCTACCGATTGCACTGATTGCAGGCTTTGAAGTACTTCACTTCGAGGCAAAAGAATGGTTGATTCTTCTGGGGTTGATCGCTGGTGCGCAGATTTTGGGACACTCAATGTTCAACGCCGCTCTCAAGCGAGTCTCTCCTGCAATAGTCTCATTGATTGTCTTCTTTGAAGTCCCTGTAAGTACTTTGCTTGCAATCTGGTGGCTTGATCAGAGACCACCGATTGCACTCATTCCTGGAATTATTGTTATTCTCACTGGGTGCGTGCTCGTTGTCCTGCGCACCCGACCTAGTGGAGTGATGATCGACGAATGATTGATCTACATACCCACACAACCAATAGCGATGGAACAGATTCTCCTCACGCCTTAGTAAATAAAGCACTCTCTGCTGGAATCAAAATTCTTGGAGTAACCGATCACGACACAACATCTGGTTGGGAAGATGCAATACGTGCACGACGTGCTGATCTACAACTAGCCCTCGGTGCTGAAATTTCATGTCTTACTGAAGATGGAGTTGCAGTACATATGCTTGGTCTCCTCTTTGATGGCCACGATAGCAAGATGCAGGTCATGCTTGAAGAGTCACGAGATTCAAGGTTGCCGCGAATGCGAAAAATGACTGAACTTCTCACAGCAGATGGGATAGATATCAGTCTGGAAGAAGTTTTTGCCGCGATGCCAGAAGGTGCAACGCTTGGTCGCCCACATTTAGCCGATGCCCTTGTTGCCAAGGGGCACGTTGCAAGTCGCGATGAAGCATTTGCAGATTTGTTACACAATGGTTCTAAATACTATGTAACTCATATTGCTCCGACACCAGAAGATGCGATTCGAAAAATCCGTAGCGCCGGGGGAGTAGCAGTTATCGCCCACCCATTTGCAACCCGTCGAGGTCAGACACTTTCTGCGATGAGCTTTCCTTCACTCATTGAGGCAGGTCTCAATGGCGTAGAAGTTGACCATCGAGATCATTCACAGGATGAGCGGCAGCAGCTTCGCGGTATTGCAGGTGATTTAGGACTCGTTATTACTGGTGCAAGCGATTACCACGGCACGGGAAAGCTTAATTCAATAGGCGAAAACCAGACCGATCCTGCAGAATGGGAGCGCTTAGAATCGTTGGCTGATGCTCGAAGGGTAGTTACAGAATGAGTTTGGTAGAAGTCAGCGCTCTGACCTTCGCAGTGCAATCTTTCGTCACCTTACTTGTGATTATGGATCCGCCGGGTGCCACACCTGTCTTCTTGGCTTTAGTTTCAGATAAGACAGCTAAAGAGAGAATTCGATTGGCATGGCAGGCTGCTGCAGTCTCATTGATTGTCATTACCTCTTTTGCGCTCTTTGGCCAATTTGTGCTGGAGTACATGAAGGTTTCCATGGAGGCACTTCAGGCAGCAGGTGGCTTGCTTCTACTCTACGTTTCTCTGCAACTTCTCACCGGTCGCATTGAAGAGATAGATGCTGCAACAAATAAAAATGTTGCGCTAGTTCCACTTGGTACCCCTTTGCTTGCAGGACCCGGAGCCATTGTGGCAACGATGATCTTCGTAAAGCAGGCCGATACTCCGGCTCGTGCTGTAGGACTAGTAGCTGCGATCGTTGCAGTGCATATCATCATCGCACTTGCACTAATGGCCTCAACAAAGATCTTGACAGTGATCAAGGATTCTGGCGTCACACTACTGGCGCGAATTGCTGGACTTCTCTTGGCCGCCATCGCAGTTCAGATGCTCGCCGATGCAATCAAAATTCTCTTCGCCTGATGATCGCCTTCTGACTATGACTTACGATCCCCGCGGCATTTATAACCCTGACTCTATTGTCTGGAAGATTCATAGCGATCCATCGATGGTTATTGGCGGAATTCGTGCACTCTTTGAGCAAGCTCTACACCCAGTTGCGATGGCCGGTGTTGCCACACATTCAAATTTTCGCGAAGATGCATGGGGGAGACTGCAGCGCACAGGAGATTACGTTGCAACGCTCACCTTCGGCTCTACCGCACAGGCTCAAGAGTTATCACAACGAGTTCGTCGCGTGCATACCAAGCTTGGCCTTGATAACCCCCATGAACTTCTCTGGGTACATATGGCTATGGTCGACTCATTTCTTGATATTGCATTTCGTTCCGGGATGATGCTCTCTCAATCTCAGAAAGATGAGTACGTCGCTGAGATGGTTGAGTTTGCCGCACTAGTTGGGGTTCCTCGTCAAGATGTTCCGAAGAGCTATGCAGAACTCAAAGATTACTTCCAGCAGGTTTCACCAGAACTTGTTGCAACCGATGATGCAAAGAGGGCAGCGATATTTCTTACCTTGCCACCGCTTCCGACAGTTATCCGCTTTGCAACTCCGGCAGCTCCTGCGTGGGCAGCGCTCAGCGCTCTTGCTGCAGCAAGTCTTCCAAGATGGGCACGCAATCTCTACGGATGGCCCACACTGCCGGCCCAAGAACTTGCTACAAATCTCTCACTCTTGGCAACGCGAAAAAGTCTTTCGTTAATTCCATCTAGTTTTATCGCGCCACCAATCTTTAACGAAGGAATTCAACGCTGGCAGGGTCAGTCGGTGAGTGCATGAGCGCAAAGATCATAGCTCTGGCAAATACGGCAGGCGGAAGTGGAAAGACAACTCTGGCTCATGCGCTATCGGTTGCGATGGTCGAATACGGTAAGAAAACTCTTCTTGTTGATATGGATCCACGGAGTTCTCTAACTTTTCGTGTAGGGCGCGAAGGTCAACGCTTGTCATTAGCTGATTTCCTAGCTGGAACGCCGCTTCGTAGTGAAGATCTAGATTCACTTCAGGAGCGCATTGATTTCATCGCCGCAGATTCGCGGGTTGGTTTTGGCTACACAATTAGTGAGCTATCAACCTTGGTTGAAACTCTGCCGAAGGGTTACGATCTAGTGATTATCGATACGCCCAGCGATATCAATGCCGGCTTGATTGCAGCCGTTGCAATCGCTGATTTAACTCTCATCCCATATTCACAGACAATCCATCACATGCGGGGAATCGCTCAGATTCTTGGATTAGAGCGAAAAGGATTGAGCAGATTGATTCAGATCGGCAAAGATACCGAGCATGCCAAGGAATGTGCTCAGTGGGAGCATCTGGATAGTAGGGTTGAGCGATCTGATGAGATTGAGCGTGCAGCGCTGACCACCACAAGCGTTCTCACTGTTGCCAAAAATTCAGTGATTGCAGCTCAGATTCGTGAGTGCGCATATAGCGCTCTCGAACTTCTTGAGATGGATTAAGAAGAGATCTTCTTCGTACGAACTCGCGCCCTTTTTTCTCTGGTGGGAGCAGGTGCTTCACTCTTTTCACGGACCGGTGCGGCCTTGCGTGGCTTATCCATACGACCGGTTGAACCTGCAGGAATTTTCATCATTTCATAGAGATGCTCAGATGATGAGTACGTCTCAACTGGTTCAGGTAGACCAAGGTGGAGAGCCATATCGATCATCTTCCAGCGAGCTAATTCATCCCAATCAACAAATGTCAGAGCGATTCCGTGCGCACCTGCACGAGCAGTACGACCGATTCTGTGTACGTAGGTCTTCTCGTCCTCTGGGCACTGGTAGTTAATGACATGTGTGATTCCATCAATATCAATACCTCGGGCTGCAACATCGGTTGCAATCAGCACATCGGACTTGCCGCCCTTGAAATCATTGAGCGCCTTTTCGCGTGCTGCCTGTCCCATATCGCCATGCAGCGTTGCAGCTCTAAAGCCACGTTCAATTAAATCATCAGAAGTTTTCTGGCAGGCCCGCTTGGTACGGCAGAAGACAATGGTGGGACCACGACCTTCTGCTTGGAGGATGCGGGCGAGCATTTCAATCTTATCCATCGCATGTGCGCGAACAACGTGCTGCTCGATGCGCGAAACAACATTGCCTTCATCTTGAGAATCTTGAGTACGGATGTGTACTGGTTGATTCATAAACTTACGAGCGAGAGCAATGATGTCGCCAGGCATGGTGGCCGAAAAGAGCATGGTCTGCGTGCGATTAGGAGTGCTTGCAAAAATCTTCTCAACGTCAGGAAGAAAGCCAAGATCGAGCATCTCATCTGCTTCATCAAGAACTACGCGGGTAACGCTAGCTAGCTTTACCTGTCCTTGGCGATAGAGATCGAGTAAACGTCCTGGTGTACCAACGATGATCTCAACGCCTTTTTGTAGGGCTTCAATCTGTGGCTCAAAGGCGCGGCCACCATAGACAGCAAGGACGCGGATCTTTCTACTTTGTGTAATCTCTTCCAAATCTTTTGTTACCTGAACACAAAGTTCGCGAGTAGGAACTACTACCAATACCTGTGGTGAATCTTGGTATTCAAAGCTCTTCCACTCTTCATCTTCTGGGGCGATGACGCGATCAACAAGAGGGATACCGAATGCAAGAGTCTTTCCTGTTCCGGTCTTTGCTTGTCCAATGACATCGCCATCAGCTAGCGCAATGGAGAGGACTTGCTCTTGAATTGGAAAAGGAGCGGTGTAACCATGTTCGTTGAGAGCAGCGATTGTCTCTTTACGAAGTGGAAGATCGGCAAATGTCAGAGTCACTTATAGCGCGCCAAAACCGACGCGACGTTCGGTCGGTTGGCCAATCTCCACATAACCAATACGAGCTGCCGGAACCACGATCTCGTGTCCGCGAATATCGGTAAGGGTCAAAGGTGAGTTATCTGCCAGAGCTTGGGCTACAGCCTTCTTGATATCGGCTGGGCTCAATTCGCACTCAAAAGCTAATTCACTAGAGATATCTGCAACAGCAATTCGGACGAGAGCTGCCTGAGCGCCCTCTGATTTCTTTGTACTCATGGTTACATCCTAGGTGCAAGTGGCACTTGACTGCTATTCGGTGCGGGGAAAGCCTGAAATTCCACGCCACATCAAGTTCTCAACGAGATCAACTGCCTGTTGACGAGAGAGTTTGCTATCGCGCTCAAGCCAGTGGCGTGCAGTTACTTGCGCATATCCGATCAAACCAACGCCGAGCAACATCGCGACTTCTCGAGGAAGGCCAGTGTCATTTGAGATGACGGCGCTGACTGCAGCGGCGCAGTCATAGGTCATGCGATTTAGACGTTCGCGTACTTGAGGTTCAACACTCATATCGCTTTCGAAGAGAAGGCGGAAAGCCTCGCCCTCCTTTTCAATAAATTCAAAGTAGGCAACAACAGTTGCTCGCACTCGTTGGGCGTTGTCCGGAGTTGATGAAATCGCCTTTTGAATCTCAAAGACGAGTGAATCAATATGTAGATCAAGAACTGCGAGATAGAGATCTAACTTTGATGGAAAGTGCTGATAGAGAACAGGCTTACTCACACCCGCGCGATCGGCAATGTCATCCATTGCTGCCGAGTGGTATCCAGCTGCAGTAAAGACCTCAAGGGCAGCAGCGAGCAAGATTGCGCGGCGCTCATCGCGAGGAAGGCGAGCCTTATCGCCAATCGTTTGCTTATCGCCAGTCGTTTGCTTATCCGTTGTACTCATTGCCCTAATCGTAGACGCAAAGTGGCACGCTTTCATAGTCTGAGGCAGAATTGCCAATTATGAAGACACCTCCTCTCGTATCTCCTGGCCCTGCTCTGACCGTCGATGAGGTGCGCAGATATAGCCGCCACTTGATCATCCCTGATGTCGCTATGGCAGGACAGCAACGATTGATGAATTCAAAGGGGCTCTGCGTTGGAGCAGGCGGTCTTGGATCTCCCGCGCTTATGTATTTAGCAGCTGCCGGTGTGGGAACAATTGGAATTGTTGAATTTGATACAGTCGATGAATCAAATGTGCAACGTCAAATCATTCACGGTCAGTCAGATATTGGAAAGAGCAAGGCAGAATCTGCAAAAGATAAGATTCTAG
>JACCDZ010988895.1_pt1 | contig 18131 bp, 26 predicted proteins | sample 7449551 | NCBI WGS metagenome assembly JACCDZ01 (sample SAMN15323452, study PRJNA562643) | freshwater metagenome | isolation source: river surface water | place: USA:Blue River Watershed | collected 2017-08-18
GGAGCCGGCCTAAGGCCGGCTCCCCGTTCTGCATTTCGCTCACCCACGCCTCTGCACCGATCGCCAGCCTTCTTACTCCCCATTTCCGATGAATGTCGCCACTGAATCAACGAAGCACATAGGAGCAGCCCTCCGGAACGCGCCGGCAGCCGAACACAATCCTTCTGTTCGACAGAACGGCTCACTGACGCCATCTTTCTGCTCGCTGCCAGAAAGAGGGGGCGCTCCTCCTTGCAGGAGCAGGGGCTCAGCTATTGGGCATGTTCTGATCGGAGTGCGGTAACGAAGGGGAACGGACCAGGCCGTTTCAGCAAAGCGAGGAATCACGCGCTGGGCAAGGTGGACTGGCGCCGATACGACAAGAGCAGCCGACCAGACGGCCGGCTGCTCTCGTCGTCTGCACGATGGCCGATCAGGCTACTTATTCGGTTGCGGAGTCAATCGCAAATACGGCTTCACCGACTTGAAGCCCTTCGGGAAGAGGGTCTTGGCTTCAGCGTCGTTCACCGCCGGGGTGATAATGCAATCCTGCCCGTCTTTCCAGTTCACCGGCGTGGCCACCTTGTATTTGGCCGTCAACTGCAGGGAATCCACCACCCGCAGCAGTTCGTCGAAATTTCTCCCGCACGAGGCGGGGTAAGTCAGCATCAATTTGATCTTCTTGTCAGGCCCGATCACAAACACCGATCGCACCGTCATGCTGTCCAGCGAATTCGGGTGGATCATATCGTATAGATTGGCCACCTTTTTCTCAGGGTCCGCGATGATGGGATATGTGACCGTGCAGTTCTGAGTTTCATTGATATCCTTCATCCAGCCTCGATGCGAATCCAGAGGGTCCACGCTGATGGCCAGAATTTTGACTCCGCGCTTGTCGAACTCGCTCTTGATTCTGGCCATGTAGCCCAATTCCGTCGTGCACACAGGGGTATAGTCCTTGGGGTGCGAGAATAAAATTCCCCACCCGTTCCCCAGCCACTCATGGAACTTGATCGTCCCGTCGGTCGTTTCCGCTGTAAAGTTGGGGGCGTCATCGCCCAATCGTAATCCCATGGTTTCCTCCTTGAATATCCGGTCAAACGTGGTGAGAGACCCGGCACATGAGAGCCTAGAATGGAATAAGACTACCGTTTCTGAGGAGCGGGGTGCAAGCAGGAAGCTGCCTCGGTCGGAACTTTTCGGCCGATGAATATGAAAAAGACCGATAGCCCCCTCAAGTTTTCGCTCCCGCCTCCGATAAGAAACCCAGATGCCTGAGGAGACCTCATGGAGAACACGAAACCACCCGCGACCGGACTAAAAATCTCCAATGATCCTATGTACCGCTTGCTTCGCGAGGGGTGCATCAAGGAATTTAATGTCAAACGCGCGGCGGGCGAACAAGTAGACCTGACAGGCTGCGACCTGCGCGGCCTTGATTTGCGAGGACTGGAGGCCGATGGGCTGGATTTCAGTGAATGTTACTTCCGGCAAACTGATCTTCGAGGTATCGATTTCCGCAAAGCCAGGCTCGAAGGGGCCAGCATCAATGCCGCGAAAATCTCCGGGGCCTACTTCCCTGTCGAATTGACTGCGAGCGAGATTGAACTGTCACTCCTACACGGTACGCGGATGCGCTACCAGCCCAAGCCCTAGCCTCGCACAGACCGATTAGTTTCCCGTCAAATTCAAGTGGGCTCGAATCGGCTTTCCCTCCGACGCAGCAAGCTCCGCCTCAACCAGAAACACGCGCTCATCCGGCAACCCGCCCTGCTCGATCAGGTATTCGCGAATGGCTTTCGCACGCTCCTGTGCCAACAGGTGCAACTCCGCATCCTCTACCGTAACCGCTGGAGAGAGTTGTTGTCGCAGCTCCTCGGCCGTCAACACCCGCTCGACGGATTTCCCTCCCGGAAGTTCCTCCCGCTTCATCGGTTGTTTGCCCAATTTCTCCGCATAGAGATCACTGAGCAGCTCGAATTCGCGCGAGGGAGACATCGCGGCTTGGAGATTCTTGGTCCCCCCGTGGGTAAACCGCCGCTGGACTTCGTCCGCAATCTTTCGCAACGCCAGGGCCTCGCGATCCCGGGCAGGATCGGCAATCCCTGTCACGTCCACCCGTAGTGCCGGCCGTTCTTGCAGCGCCTTGGCGATCGACTCCAGCTTCCGTTGCTCCGCATCCTCCAGGGTCTGGCGGCCGGCGGAAAACTCGACGGACTGCAACTCTTCGCCACCACCGCCGACCAGTCCTCCCAATGCGGAGAATGGAGAGGTCACCACTTTGGTGAGCAGATTCACGAGGGCATTCAGCACCACCCGTCCGTAGCGAAAATCTGGTTCATTCAAATCCCCGCGTACCGGCATATCGATATCGATCCGGCCCCGCCGGTCTTTCAACAGGCCGACGGCCAGACGGACAGGCAGACCTGTGGCATCCGGACTGTCGGTCTTATCCCCGAACGTCAGCTGATCAACCAGCAGCTTATTCTCTCCGACCAATTGGTTCTTCGATACCTGATACGTCAGATCGAGGGAGAGTTTCCCCTTGGTGATCGGATAACCGACAAACTTACCTGCATAGGGTGAGACGGCCGTCAAATCCACCCCCTGAAATAGAAAGGTCAGGTGTGTAAAGGCATCCTCGCTCAGGGGATTGATCTGCCCTTGGATTTTGAGCGGCGCCACCTCGTCCACCTTGCCGGTCAAGGCCACCTGCGCCTTAGCCACTTGTCTGGATGACAAGCCCTTGATGGTTCCGCTGAGGTTCTGAATCCCGGTACTGACGACCGGGTCGATCGATTCATCCACGAACGTCGCGGAGAGGTTGGTGAGCCGAACCACCGCGATCTCGATCGGTGTGGGGGCTGTTGCCTTCCTGGATGCATCCGGCTCCGCCGGCTTTGGGGCGGGTGCCGGCGCGGCACCCGCGTCTGGGGGACGCAGCACGCGCGAAAGATTGGTGGTGCCGTCTTTGGCCGTCACCAGCCGCATCGCGGGGTCGCGTAGCGCGATTTCTCCGATCTTCACCGCTGTCGGCGCCACGTCCAACGCCACCTTGCTCAGGCCCAGCGCCGTCCAGCCAAGAAACTCTTTATTCGAGGCCCGGTCGGCCAAATGGAGATTGTTCAAGCCTGCCTGCCCCGTATACCGAAGCATCGGCTCCGAATCATGGCGGCTCCGATAGACGAGGTCCCCGTCCAACGCCAATTCTCCGTCCCTGATTTCCAGCTGCACGGTTCGATCGAGATAGGACTGAAACGGCCGAAGCCCGATATGGGCCAGTTTGAGCGAGAGTGCAGTCTGAAAGGGATCGAGTTGCATGGTACCCTTGCTCTCAAATGTCCCTTGCTGATTGAGCCGGAACCCGGCCCTCACCGGGACTGAACCTTTGAACGGCACCCGCAGGTCGTTGAGTGTCGCCTGCAGATCATCAATCACCAGTTGTACCGGCGTCGCGAGACTGCGATCTTCAAAATCCACCCGGGTCTTTGCGATCTCAACCGCTTGCACGTCCACCTTCCAGGGTTGTCCCAGTTCCGCAGCAGGATGCTCCGGCTGCACCGGTACCTCCGACGCCTCTGCGACGGGCGTGAAGAGCGGCTGAACGTTCACCACTCCGTCCTGCGCGACCCAAGTGCGAATCTCCGCGCCAGTTAGGGCAACGGTCCCGATTCCCAGCTCCCGCTTCGAAAGGTCCATACTGATGGCATCCAACGCAAAGGAAGGCACGGTCACAACTGGATCACTATTTCCCGCTGCCGACAACCGGAAATCTGTCAACGCGACCTTGCCGTCGGTCACGCGCAGATTAACTGGGGCGAGGCTGGTGTCGAAGTGATACCGTGCATCGACCAGAAGCATGCCGCTCAGGATATCGAACCGGAATCGGTCGCGAAGACTGGGCCAGAACGTCTTCAGACTGACGTGTGACAGCGAGACATGCCCGTCCGATTCCAAGGGATCGAGATGGAGCGTGCCTTCCCAAGCCAGGACTTCCCCCTCCCCGAACTCCGCCGTGAACGCATAGGCATTTTCACCCCCTCGCCGGCTGCTGAAGTTACGTACCGTTATTTCAATCGGCACTACATCGATCGTGACCGGCCGTTTCTTCGAATCGTCCCGATATTCGATCACCCCCCGTTGGATGCTCAACAGCCGAATTTCAACCGGTGGAATATCCCCCTTGGACTTCTCCGCCACCGGCGGCACAGGCTGGACCGGCTGCTCAGGCGCCGGAGGCACCAGTCCGAGCAGGTTCAACTTGCCGTCTGCTTGCAGGTGTACAAGACCGAACGGCAGGGTCAGACGGATTTCGTCGAACAGGTAGGAGGAACGGACCAGGGACGTCGCTTCAAAATCCACGAACAGTTCCTGAAACCCGAGCATCGGCGTCCGGTCCGGCTCCTGAATCTCAAACGACGTGAGCGCAATGGAGAAGGTAAAGGGATTGAGGCGCATATCTCCCAGGAGTATAGGATGCCGCAGGCGCTCAGACAGGGCCGGAATGGCATAGGTCTTCACCGCATAGGGGGCGACCACAAAACCCAACAGCGCATAACAGGCCACCAGGCCGCAGAGCACATAGAGCACTATTCGGTGCCGGGTCAAGAACGTCATGTCAGGAACACAGCGGAAGGTGGTGCGCCCAGTTGAAATCGAACCAACGACCCTCAGCTTGCAAGGTCCTTCGGACTGCATCGTGATTAAAACCGATGGAGTGCGAAGAATAGCTACTACAATCGCCTAGAACAAGGAGAAAATGTCTCGTGGGTTACATCTAAGTGGAGATCACGTTGACTGGTCATCGGTATCAGAATTGGAGGTACACCGGGAGTTGAATGGAATTATTTCATTAGGATTACTTCATGAGGAGTGGTCGGTTATGTGCGGAGCACATGACTCGGCTTGGGACAGGAGGCTATATGGGCAAGACCCTGCTCTACCAGGAGCAACTACATTAACTTTTCCGCATTGTTTGCAGAATGTCGATTTCAGCACGGGACGCCGACAAATACGTGAAGATCGGAACCTAAAACAGAAGGAGAACTCCTATGCGGTTCTTAGTTTTATGATCCCAGGTGTCTATCAGCCGAAAAACAACAGGACGGTAGACGCACATTTCACACCGAACGCAGAGATGATGGCGAAGATGGGTCAGTTCAACGAGGAGCTATAAAAATCCGGCGTGCTCCTTTCCCTCGATGGCCTGCAGCCGCTGACGACGGGCGGCGCTTGGCATTTTCTGAAGGCAGGGCCAGCGTCACGGACGGCCCGCCTGTCGAAGCCAGAAGTAGTCGGCGGCTATTGGATGCTGCAAGCCACATCGAAACAACAGGTCGTCGATTGGATGATGCGCTGTCCGGCGCAGGACGGCGACGTGATCGAGATTCGGCAGGTCTTTGAAATGTCGGATTTTCCTGAGGACGTCCAGGCCGCGGTAACACGAAACGGCTGATGAAGAGGACTTGCAAAACATCGTGCAAGGATGACTACCCTGTTGAATGCCATTTTGACGCACATTTAAACGAGTATCACACAGGAGACTTAATATGACCAACCCAGCAAAGAACACGATTTGCCTTTGGTATGATCGCGACGCTGAGGAGGCGGCGCGGTTTTACGCAAAGACGTTTCCAGATTCCTCCGTTATCGCGGTCCATAAGGCACCGGGGGACTATCCTTCCGGCAAGAAAGGTGATGTGCTGACGGTCGAATTCAACGTGATGGGAATTCCCTGTCTCGGGCTCAATGGCGGACCCGCATTCAAGCATAACCAAGCATTCTCCTTCCAAATCGCAACCACCGACCAGGCCGAAACCGATCGTTACTGGAACGCGATCGTAGGGAACGGCGGTGAGGAAAGCGAGTGCGGCTGGTGCCAAGACAGATGGGGAGTGTCCTGGCAGATTACGCCGGTGGCATTGACGAAAGCGGTCACTCATTCCGATCCCGCCGTCGCCAAGCGCGCCTTCGATGCCATGATGCAAATGGGAAAGATCGACGTCGCGGCAATTGAGGCGGCAGTTCGCGGATCAAAGGTTTAGCGGTATGTTGACGAAACACGGCGCGTCATTCGAGACTGAATGCGGAACAGCACCGTTGGACAAAGGCGGCATCAATACAGCGGGACAATTCTGGATCGGCAACTCATGAATGCATAGCGCTACAATAAGTGAGTGCTGCACCCACCGATACAAGGGAAACCCCTAATCATGGAATCTCCTGTGCCCTAGGAATTGCACGCGGATGCGTGGTGTAAAAGTCGGACCAAAAACGTTGAGCGAAGAGGAGCCTGATTGGGTTCTACGCTAACTCTCTAGAGAAAATTTCTGAAAACCTCATGAACTGTTCACTTATGAATGTCATGGTGCGCCCGGCTGGAATCGAACCAGCGACCCTCAGCTTAGAAGACCCCCTTAAGTCACCTAACACCGAGCGCGATTAAGTGTGAAGGATAGCTATCAAACTGGCGTAGAACAATAAGAAAATTCGATTAGGATGGTGAATGAATGTGATTGAGAAAGATTGAGAATTGGGAGCAAAATCGGGAGTCAACCGGGAGTGAAACCGGGAGTGGTTTTCATCTGGTGCTTTCTCCCCATTCATTCACAACCTTTTTCACAACAGCCATTTCTACTAAGAGACCATAGGCAAACGGCAAAACCCCGTTGTTAATACGTCGAACACACGAAAACGAGGCATGGCATGGTCAAGGTCACAATCCGCGTGAAGCAGGTCACGGATCCTGATGACGGAAACTTCTGGGTCGTCACCAGCTGCAACGTACCCACAGGCCCAAATACAAACAAACCGTTATCATCTGGTGAACAATATCGAAGTAAAGATGAGGTCGTTGATGAAATGAAGCGGCGCGCCCGCGACCTGCTGGTCCTAAGAAGTATGTACACAAGCGATGAGGACATTGTTTGGGACATTCGTGAAGTCCCGGCAGATTGACGATCTGGACCATCAATTCGGATAGCATCACTTTGAACGCACATCCAGAAATGAGGCACTATGGAAGGTCTTGCTTGGGCAGCAATTTTTATCTTCGTAGTACTCCTCGGAATGATCCACAACGAACTTAAAGAAATATCGAAAGGCCTGAAAGAGATACGCACGGAACTGAAGCGGCACCTTGTTCCGACCAGCGATAGTAGCTTTAAAGAAGAAAACCTTTATGATCTGCTGTACGACACTCGTCGAATTATGAAAAAGTATGTGAACCTAAAACTTTACGGGACAGATACGTAATCCATCTAATTGTCTCGGATTTGAACTTGAATGCGGACAAATAAAAGGAATCACCAGTATGTCAACAGGGCGCGGCATTGGATTGACTGAGGCTGAGGCAGATTCACAGCAGCTACGATCGCACTCTCTAATATGAAACGAACCGTTTTAGCGAAGGCTTGATAGGTCGGAAAAAACTTCTGTTCGTAGTCGACGAGGTTCATCACACTCGAATCCCAAGGCTGTACTTCAGTTTCTGAATTATAGACACCGGACTAAAGCGCTCCTAGGCACCCATTTCGAGGCTTTCTAACCAGAACCTTCTGCAGGACTAAACGACAAGCGATTTCCTTTAACAGGAGAACCGACTTGTGAGCCAAAGGGGAATGTGATCCTACTTTGACCATATAGATCAAGTGAAGCGGGGGCTGCGCCCCCGATCCCCCCGGCCGTCCGGTCCAGTGGTCCGGAACGGCCGGGCGGCATCGTTGGGCGGAATATACGCGTGACCAATCTTCGCATGGTTTCAGTATCCCTGTTCTCGTCCCTGCGTCTGTAATCAACGATCAAACAGAGGGGCGGCCAAGCTGCCGCATCGCCGCCTTGTAATGAAGGAGCATTGTTCCCTCTCACCCGTAGCGGATAGTGGACGGGTGACAGGGAGAAATTGATTAGAGCGTGTCACCGTCGCCCCGTCACTCCGGCACACTCCACACAGAGCCAGATTTCGCACGTCACTTCCCTCTCCGGATAACAAAACCGGACCCACGCCCGTTCGAATTGGCAAAACTCACAGAGCCGTTCCTTCGTATGCTCAGGACAAAGCCAGGCTTTCCGCGCCCGGTCATACGTGGTCGCTTCCCGTCCGCAACAGGCCGGTCCAAATAGACTTGGCAGCTTAAGATCGCATCGATGCCAGATCATCCTCACACCTCCTGATAGACAAGCCCCTTTCCCAGCACTAGCTGAAGAATGGTGCCGCTGAACCAAATCGGGTGGCCAGAGAGCAGATCCTCCCAGGTCTTGATGAACACGATTCTAGGGATTTCGATCTCGCCTCTGATCCTGCGATAGGCGTTCCTGGTAGACCATTGATGCCGCATCTCTTCCCACAGCCGGCTGATAGGAAAGCCGAGGGACCGTTTCCAGGACCAGCACATATTCACGTAGCCACATTGATCCTGGACGTACTGGCTGATGACGTAGCAGCTCAGCCGGTTTCGGGAACGATGACTGGGCTGATAGGCCTTGATCCAGACGACAGGAGCCCCGTGTAGGGCTTGCCATTGGGTCGAGAGCCATTCCTGTGAGATCCAGAAGCGCCGGGCGCGCTCCCCATCAGGCACACGCCAGGCCCAGAAGATATGGAGCACCCCATGCCCTTCTTCCGTCCGGACCTGGTAATACTCCAAGCCATGAAACCCGAGCTGGCGTTCGATCCGTTGGCGCAGTTGCTTGTGGTGGTAGGTCAGCTTCTCGGCATCCCCGCCTTCTGCCGTCGAGAGGGTCACCCACAGGACCTGGAACTGGTGGCATTCCCAGAACCAGAGCAGGGACCGCACCCGGTGATAGCCCCGTTTCTGTTTTCTCGTCCATTCCCCGGCGACGGGCTCCCGCCGGAACTCCTTCCAGCGGCTCATCGTGCGCCCTCCGCTTGAGGAATGGCCGGCCTCAGGCCGGCAGCGAGAATCCGTTCCAATTCCTCAATAGGAATCCGCACGGCGCGCACGGACGGCTTCACATAGGCAATCTGCCGTTTCAGAATGTATTTCCTGATCGTGCTTTCCTTCAGCCCTAACCGATTGGCTGCCTCTCGAATCGTGATCAATTTTGTACTGACCATCGGACACCTCCTTGAAAGAATGGTTGTGAAGAGTCACGCTTATTTATTTGTAGACGTGATTGCTCTTGACAGCCATTAGCAGTCAGGAGGTACACTTGCCAAACAAATTCAGGTGGAGACGGCCCTTCAGCACGACACTTTTTTCAGTGGTGTTGGGATCAGGAAAATTGAGAGGGTTCGGCATGAAAAAGGAGCGGAAGGCATGAGCGCACAGGGGAAAGCCGAGCAGGACTTCCAACTGGAGTACCAGAAAGCGATTGAACGTATCCGCACGATGCCGGATGGCGCCGTCGGGTGGGTGCTCACGTTCCTGCAAACGGACCTCGAAGCCCTGACACCAACGGAATGGACCCTGGTGGCGTTTGAAGTCGCGGCCTTTGTCGATGAGACGGGAGATCGATTCGGCGGGATGGTGGCCCCCGAAAGCGGCTGGAGCGTGGAAGGGGTACCCAACGCGAAGAACTATCAGACGATTCCCAGTCGCAAAGAAGCCCAGGACATTCAGACCACAGTCCTGGAGCAGTTAGAACTCTACTGGCACGAAGGATACACCGCCTTCACCTTTCCACAGATGACACTGGTCGTGGTATCGCCAGGCAGCTTTTCCGACGAGGCCGGGACAATCTTCGTGAGTGCGAAACGCAAGGCCAAGGAGTTTGAGTACCGCTTTGTCCACCTCCTGGCCCAGTCGGGAGACTACATTCGACGCTGCCCGGAATGCGCCAAGATCTATTTAGCGATCAGACGCGACCAGCTATACTGTCAGCCGCGCTGCCAAAACCGAGTCGCGGCGAGAAAGTGGCGCGAGGCCCAGAAGACCGGGGAGCAAAAGGAGAGCGGCCGTGGCACGAAAAGACGGAAAGGATAGAGGCATCGTCGAAAAGCCGGCGGGATCCGGGAAGTGGTGGGTACGGCTCACCATGAACGGCCGGGAAAAATGGTTCCGTGCCACCAACAAGAGCCAAGCGAAAGCGCTGTATGGCCGTCTGAAGGCCGAGGCGCGTGAAGAAACCTACTTCCCAGAGAAGTATAAGCAGACAAAACAGGTCACGTTACGAGCATGGATTGCTCGCCATCTTGAGGGTTGTTCGAATCGAAGCGTCGCCAATTCACGACGGTATGGCCGGTTTTGGTCACTGTTGTTGGGGAATCGAACCCTGCGGGACATCTCGACGGAAGACTTACGGCGGATTCAGGCACAACTGAAGGCACGTTACGACTTGAAGAAGGCTAACGGAACCAGGCGCAAGGCTCCACCGACTATCAATAGATATTTCTCCTATTTAAGACACGTCCTCACGCTGGCGGTGAATGACGGCAAAATTGACCGCAATCCTATGAGTGGCGTGAAATTCTTTCCAGAGGCCATCAAAACGCGATTTCTCACAGACGACGAAATTGCTCGCCTCCGCGACTTGATGGAGCAGCCAATTTGGGAGATGGTCGCATTCGCAATTGAAACGGGGTTGCGGCGAGCGGAACAGTTTAAGCTACGATGGTCGCAGATCGACATGGAGAATCGGGTACTCAACTTACCGATGCCCAAAGGTTCGAAAAGCCGTTATGTGCCATTGACCGACGGGGTATGTGCGCTACTCTCCAGATGGAATTCATTCACGAAGTCCCCTTTCGTATTTCCCGCAAAAGACCCTCTCAAACCCCTGGATGCACGCTCATTTGTCAGATGGCACTTTGACCCAGCGCTACGGCGAGCCGGAATCGTTGGCGCAAGCTGGCACTCCCTGAGGCATACGGCAGCCACCAGACGGGTACTATCCGGCGCGAGTCTCTACGGCGTGCAGCAGCTTTTAGGACACCGGGATATCAAAACGACGGCGAGGTACAGCCATCTGACACCCGGCTTCATGCAGGAGACCGTGGCCAAAGGCAGCTTGTTTGCTTCGCCTCTAGAAAGTCAGGCCGATGTGCGAACCGGGAGTAAAACCGGGAGTGGTCTAAGTAACCTTGGAGGGGCTGCTCCGCAACCTGTTGATTTTGTGGTGCGCCCGGTTGGAATCGAACCAACGACCCTCAGCTTAGAAGGCTGATGCTCTATCCGACTGAGCTACGGGCGCGCGTTATTTTTCAATCACTTACGAAACTGGTACTCGACAACCGATTCGCCAAGTGTTCCGGGCGTGTTCTCTTGGAGATACTTGTGAACCTTTTGAGCAGCTTGGGTCAAGTCTCGCTCCTCAATCGAATTGTAACGTTTCCACATCTTTTCCGACTTATGGCCGACGATTTTCATAGCTGTTGCCGTATCAACTCCTGCCCTTCTGAGGTTGGTCGAGGCGCAATGGCGGAGGTCATGGAACCGGAAGTCAGTGATACCTGCCTCTCGAAGCGCGGTCTTGAAAGAGCGACTTACTCGCTGAAGCGGCCGACCTTTGTACGTGAAGACATGCCTGGTCGCGAGACTGCGAATCCGAGCGAGTCGCTGAAAGGTTATTTTGACATCCGGCGTCATGGGAACTTGGCGCGCCGTCTTTGTCTTGGTGTCCGTCGAACGAAGAGTGATAAATCCCCTCTTTACATCGACGCGATCCCACGTGAGGCCCACAATTTCGCTAAAGCGTTGCCCAAGTTGGTAGGCGGTTAGTAGAACGGGTCTGAGATGAGGCTTGGCCATGCGGTACAACCCCGCCCACTCCTCATCGGTCAATACGCGATCTCGTTCATTCTGAGGGTTGGGCAGAGGAACTTTCGAAGCAGGATTGCTTTGGAGCAGCCCCCGGCGGATGGCGACGTTGAGGCAATGCTTGAGAGCGATATGGTCGTGATTGACAGTTTGAACGCTGGCAGGAGCGCCATTGGCTTTCTTTCGTTGAGACCTGAAGATCTCGACATCTTGCGGTTTGATTTCGGACAGCAGCTTCCCGCCAAAAAAAGGAAGGAGGTGGGCCGTCACACTGTGACAACGGCCGACAAAAGAGCGGAGAGATCGCACTTCCTCAAGCAAAAGATATGTCTGCGCCCACTCTTTGAACAGGACGGGCTTCGCGCGTTCGCTTGTCTCCTGGCCAAGGAGGATACGAGTCTTAATCGCAGCTTCCATCTCCTTCGCGATGGTCTTGTTGAGACATCCGACCTTCCAGCGTTTTTTTCTCGCTCCCGGCACGCCACTCGCCAACACCAAGGACTTTCCGTCCGCACTATCAATGACGCGGAACTCGACATAGTAGCTGTCAGCCCGTTTGGTTAGTCCCACAGTCTCTACTCCCGTTCTTGGTCCAGGCCTACTAATGGCTGCCTACGATCAATCGGTACAAAATTGTGTCGTTGGGTTGCCGCCTTTACCGTGTGCTGTTCAATCCATTTGTCCAAATGCTCTTGCCTAAACTTCACGAGTCGTCCGACCTTTACAAAACCCAACTTCCGTGCCGATACCCAGCCGTAGAGGGTCAATTTTGATATGCCTAGATACTCCGATGCCTCATCCATTGTCAAAAGCTTGCTCATGATTCTCCCTGCCCTAATTTCAGAACACATGTGAACCAGTTAACTGCCCGTGCACGTCGGTAGGAGGGCCATATGAAATGGAACAACGGGTGCAGCCCGTGGCTGAGGAGCAGCGAGGCAGGCCTTCCCGGTCCCCTCCGTGCCGGTCTCCGCCCCTCCAGGCCTGCCCGCTGCGAGAGCCCCGCGCCGCCTCCTTCGTTACGCCCCACCCTTGGTTGGTGAAGGGTGGGGCTAGAACATAATTTCAGAAGGAGGCGGACATGTCCGTTGATAGCGCTCTCGGTTCCTCGAACGGTGGACGGCCACTGAGCCCGGTTCGGAAATACGCGGTCCCTCGGTACCGCGTTACGCTCGTGCGCGAGGGCCGAGCCCTTCCGGCGGCAGAATCGGTGCATACATCGGAAGGTGCTGCGGTGATTCTCCAGCCGTTGTTTGCCGGGTTGGACCGGGAACAATTCCTCATCTGTGGCCTGGACGCCAAGCATGGGCTCATCGGGATCAATGTCGTGTCCACCGGTTCTCTTAATCTGACCATTGTCCATCCTCGCGAGGTCTTCAAGCCACTCATCTTGATGAATGCCGGTGCCTGGCTGTGCGCGCATAATCATCCCTCTGGGGATATCACGCCCAGTTCCGAAGATCGTGTCCTGACCAAACGGCTGCGTGAAGCAGGCGAACTCTTTGGCATCACCCTCCTCGATCATCTGATTCTGGCCGAGGAGCGCTACTACAGCTTCGCCGACCAAGGCTGGCCCGGCGCTTAGCGCAGCAACCGCAACACCCAGGCCGCGCCGGCGGCCACCAACGCGAGTCCGATCGCCGCCGTGCCCCAGGCGACCAGATCGACAGCCAACGCATTCCCGATGGTTTGAATTTGTGACGCCGTCATGCTGCCTCCTCGCTGTCATCGCTCTCCGCCTGTTCTCTTCTCTGGATGAAAAAGGAGGCAGGCTGCTGCCAGCCTGCCTCGATGGGCTACCTCTCAACCCACAATTGCGCGGACGCGCTTAAAGGCGTAGATCGCCAACGCCACGCCAATCAAGGCCGTGGCCCACAAGAGCAGATCGGCCCGCACCGTGGCCACATCCGCCGATACCGGAAACAACTGCGCAAACGACAGGTCCGGCACGCTCAAGGCGAAGACGAACGCCATGAGCAGCCCTCCGAGCCCTTTCACCCAACCCCATCCCTTCATACGGCACCTCCTTGTGCTGGTGGTGGTTCCGTCCACCCACGCCGCCGGAACACTCGCCGGCGGTCGAGCGCCTCAAGGCCTTTGAGGCAGAATCAACTCTGAGGCAGGATCAGTTTGATGATCAGCCCGACCGCAAAGCCGCCGAGCCAGAAGATCGCGGTGAAGTAGGTCATCGCCTCAATCGCCGGCAGGTCCATAGAACACTCCTTCGCCAATGAGCCGCATCGAGCCCTCTTCATAGACTTCTGAAACCAGTAGGCCATAGCGTCCGGTAATCTGCGCGGCAGTGAGGATCTCGCCGCTGTCCAGGAGATAGCGCCAGCCTTGACGATCCTTGCTCATTCCCGCGCCGCCGAGAATTCGCACGGGTCGTTTCGGTGGCGTTGGAATCGCAGGAGCTGCCGGCGCTACGCCCAAGGGATTGAGTAGACTCCCCGAGCTGGGAAGGGCTGGCCCCGACACCACACTGGGAGTAGATGTTGGCCCAGTGGGAATTGGCTTGGTTGAACTCAGCGAGGACCAGGGCCGCCAGGCAACAAGGCCGATGGCAAAGAGGCCCGCTGCAATGCCAATCGCGACCCGTGCCGACTTGAAGACGGTATGACTGCGCTTCTCTTCTCGGATTGCCGCCGAGGCGTAACTTGAATAGTAGGCGTAGATCGTCGGCGAGTAGGTTCCCACGAAGGCGCGAATCACTTCGTTATCTTCCGGGTTCCCGCGCACCTTCCCCTGATACTTTTTGGACAGGCCGACAAAAGCCAGCTTTCGAAACTTCACCGTCGCTTCAATCAATCGGGTGACGCCTTGCGACATCTGCCGGAAATCCTGACTCATGAGCAGGATATCCACGCCATAATGCCGATGGGTTTCGAGCCAACGGAGCAGACCCGGTTCGACCTTCTGCATGGACCGAAAGACAGTCTGGGCTTCGTCGATGATCACGGCAGAGCCGGGCTCGACATGGGGAAAGGCCTGGAGAACCTCGACGGAGTCCTTCCAAATCGTGATCTGTTGTTCGAGAATGGACAGCTCAATGCCCGTGAATAACGACAACCGATCCAGATAGATCCCATCGACGGCGATATAGAGCCGTCGGCCTTGTTTGACCCAGGGCAGGAACTTCTCGCAGATCGCGTGATAGGACTTTCCTGAGCCTGGCACCCCTTCATACAGTTCGATCATCGAAGACTCCGAATGTAGACCCAGATCCACAGGGCTAAGACGACGGTCCACGCATAGGCCCAGCCCATGACCAGTTGATTCATGATCCCCACCGGACAAAGGGAATCGTTTGCAGAATGAACCGCGTCCCCATGGCGCTCGCCACGATGGCCAGCGCCTGGCTCATGCCCGTCGCGCCCAGCACCCACGCGTATTGATCCGGAATCACCGGCAGGGTGAGCCCTGCCGTGCCAATGGTGGCGAGCGTGCTGTCCGCCACGAAGAGCAACGAATCCCAGATGCCGAGTCCCCAATCCGTGAGTGAGAAGAAGAACTCCTGCAGCCAGCAATAGATGAGCGTGAGAATCGCGGTCATGTCGTTTGGCCTCCACCCACAAAAATAATGCGGTAGGCGGCAATAGAGGCCGTCGCAATGACGAGCGTCCTCAACACGGTGAAGAACCAGACCCATTGATTGAAGTCCACCTGCTGGGTCCCGAAGAAAGCCGAGGGCAAGGCAATCACGGGCAAGGTGGAAGGCCAGGTGAGCGACTTCAGCAGATTGAGAGTGCCCAAGAGGCCGCTGGTGGCCCAGATAGTTTGATGCGCTTGCAGGACCGTCCCGAATGTCCGACTTTCGTGCGATCCCACGGCACAGGAGGTCGTGGCTTGCGTCTCTTCCTGCTGGGTCGTCGACCCGTCCGGATTCTGGGTCGTCGTGGTGGTAGTAGTCGTCGTCTGTTGTTGCGTATTCTGCTGCGGCGTGCTGGCCGGAGGCGGCACATTGTCTGCCACCACGATATCCCCGGCGGGCACGGGCTTCGGCTTTACCGTTGTTGGCATTTCAGTTGGCGTGACAGCCTGGGAGATGGTGGTATCCGCCGGCTGTGTCGTGCCGGTGGTGCCGACGGGATTGGTATGGGATTCGACGGACTTGGGATCATTCGCCGGCAAACTGGTCACATAGTCGGCCACCTGCTGCTGCGTGGGTGCGATCACTCCGTCTTGCAAGGGAGGAGACGATCCCGGGATGCCGACGCGATGGCAGACATACAGATTCTGCCCGCCGACCGAAGGACCAAAGACGAAGAAGTTGCCAGGAAAATAGACGGCGGTACTGACGCTCTGAAAGGGCCCGACCACCCAATCATGCTGGTACTCGGCATCGATCGCGCACAGCGGGACATTGGTCGCACTGAATTGAATGGTCGCATTCGGATAGGCCGGGTTCGCTGGCGTATTCGTGCCGAGGCCGGGGAATGTCTGTGTGCCCGCATTGATGCTGGCGACCTGCCAGCCGCCAGGAGTGGAAGCGGCGGTTTTAACCGCCGAGAGATCGCTCTGTGAGTAGTACATCTGGGCCAGCACCAGACCTGCACTGACACCCAAAGCCGCCCAGCCGACCGGACCTGCCACCATGCGCACCGCCAAGGAGGCGGCAGAGGGCGCGAGCGCGGCCGTCGCGACTTGGGAAGCCAGCGCCGACCGTTGCGCCGCCAGATAGGCAATGCGTTCGGCCTGCGCGACTACCCTCGAATACTGCGTCGCAGTTTGCGCGAAGGATTCTCCTGGCGCAAGGCAGAGTGAGACAAAGAGGGCCCAGACAAAACTGAGATACGTCATGAGCGAAAGAAATTTCACAACCGTCCAACTCCCACGCCGGTGAGGAAGGCCAGCAATAAGATCGCCACGAGTACAATGGTGAGATCCACCGGCCTTCCTCCCTAGTCGTTACTTCACGACTTCCAAGGCGGACAAATCGAAGAACACCCGACCCGTCTGTTCAAACTTCCGCACCTCAATGGAGGCACAGGCTTGTTTGCCTTCGGCTTGTTTGCAGATCTCAATCAAGGTCAGCTGGTCGTCCGATATACCCAAACGCAGAATCCCCGGATCTTTGCCCTTCACATAGAAGTCCACCGATCTGAAGACCTTGCCTTCCCGGCTCCTCCGCTCCACATACCCCTGGACTGCTCCTTCTGCTTTCACTTGCATCGTCTCCTCCTTCCTCTGAGTGTTGAATCGGATCAGCCAAGCGCCTGACCCACACGCCCCGGCCTGGCCGGGCTTTGGACAGAAACTGAAATTCCGAATCACATTCCGCGCAACTGACAAACAACCTTCCATTCACCCAGCGACAGGGTGCACCATGAGCGCCGCATCCCGGACAACCGCGCCGCCAGGCGCCGTTATGAAAGCTTAAGGACATAGGGCGTGCCTCTTCGTCGTTGCTTCAGCAACGCATAGTGCTTCTGAGTCCATCGTTTGGTGCCGGCGTAAATCATCTCCATCAAAAACTGATCGCCGCGACAGGCCACGACTACGGCAAGCATGGGACTGATCGCGTTGGCGAGCCATGCGGCCACATCATCCAATCGCTGCTGAATCCGTTCGACGACCAGCCGGCAGCGCATGAAGCCTTCCGTGAGGGCTTTCCACCAGCTCACCAACGGCGCTCGATACTTCTCATAGGATTCCGCCTCTCTCGTCGTTTCTCGAAAATCGACATAGGAACGGAGCACGCCGACCAAGAACGCTCGCCAATCTTCGGGATCGAGCGTGAGTAATGCTTTCGCGCAGGCTTGGGCTCTCTCCTGTTTGAATTCCAGTTCCCAGCGGACGCCATACAATCCCGCGTCTTCACGACCTTTCGCTTGCAGTTCCAGTCGTTTGTCGTAGACGCGCAGCATGCTTTGACTTTCCCGGCTGCCGAAGTAGAGCGTTTCTCCAGTTCGAACGCCTTCCCGATGATTCGAGGCTTGAATGACTTTGAATTGTTTCGAACGACTCACCAGCTGTCCGGCCTCCACGGCGAGGCGGACGGTCTCTACTGCGACAGAGGCCTCCCGGTCATCCAGCGCCACATCGATGCGCGTCACATGGCCCTTCTGCCCGAAGATCCAGGCCAACACGGTCTTCAGCTTGATCTCGTCCCACTGGGAGACAATCCCGGCCGAGAGATCCACATGGACTTCCTTCGGATTGCGAGGGGCACCCGTCCCCAGTTTGCCGACACCCGTCTTGCCTTCCGTCATGAGCTGGGCGACGGGATAGCCGCGAAAGCCGGTCTCACTCTGGAACCAGTCGCCACCAATCAGCGTGATCACGTCGGCGACCTCAGCTTTCGGCAGCGTGAAGGCGAGCCAATCGATGGTCTGCGTGAATCCTCCGGAACCTGTCATTTCTTCCTCCTTGGCTTGGTAGCGATAGACGCCCCCGTCTTACCCAGTCGGGGGCTGGACTGCTGCGCGCGCCGCC
>JACCDZ011249059.1_pt1 | contig 18124 bp, 19 predicted proteins | sample 7449551 | NCBI WGS metagenome assembly JACCDZ01 (sample SAMN15323452, study PRJNA562643) | freshwater metagenome | isolation source: river surface water | place: USA:Blue River Watershed | collected 2017-08-18
GATGGTCGCTTTCATAGACGATCAGCAAAGACCACTTCGTTCAAACTGGCAGCACGTTTCGCTCGTTGGTGTTATGAAAGCTTACTCGCCAAGCGCCATATCTCTGAGCTTGAACCATGTGCTGCAACAGCCCCCAAACCTGCCCGCAAGACAAACGAGCCACAAGCATTGACGTTTGGCGCCATTGCAGCACAGGTGTATGCCAACGAACATGCACGAATGGAACGCGGCGAATTTGGTGCAGGCAGCTTGCGTATGTTTCGCAACAGGTTGGATGCATATGTGCTGCCGCACTTTGGCGCAATGCTTCCCAGTGCGATCACCTACCAAATGCTGCAGGAGTTTGCACAAACGCTGAGCATCAAGCACACTACCACCACAGTCAGCAACTATCTAATCACTGTTCGCAAGGTGCTTGTCCATGCTGTGCGCATTGGTGCGATAGAGCAAGCGCCTGACATACCAAAAATCAAAGTCAAGTCAGCATCACGTGGTGCTTTTACACCCACTGAGTATTGGCAACTGCTTAGAGCCGCTCGTTCTTTGCGTGGTGTGCAGCATCCAGCCAGCAAGAAAGAGATGCGCAAGCGCATCAAGCAAGCCTATAACGATCACCGTATGCCGCCTGAGATGGCTTGGTCAATCAGCTTGATGGTCAACTGCTTCTTGCGACCAGGCGACTTAACCATGCTCAAGCACAGACATGTTGAAGTCATAAGAGGCAAGAACACTTATTTGCGCCTTACCCTGCCTGAAACCAAGCTGCATAGTGCACCTATCGTCACGCTACGCCCTGCTGTTCGCATATATGAGCAAATCAGAAAGCACAGACCTGACGCAAAACCCAATGATTACCTGCTGCTGCCTGAGTTAAAAAACAGAACCCACGCTTTGGCTGTGCTGAGCACCATGTTCAACTGGGTGCTTGAGCACACGGGACTCAAACTCAATCCACATGGGCATCCGCGCAGTCTTTACAGCTTGCGTCACAGCGCCATAACCTTCCGCTTGCTGTATGGGCAAGGAATTGACTTGATCACACTAGCACGAAATGCACGAACCAGTGTGGAAGTTATCAACAATCACTATGCAAGCACGGTGACTGGTGAGCAAAATATTGCCATGCTGCAAAGCAGGCGAACTCACACTTAGCGAGCACGCCTGCAATTTCCTTATTTCTTAAACCCATCGCGTAGCTTGGTGCTGGCGCTTTCAATCTGTGCGTCTAACTCGCTGTTCACTGCAGCATTGATCAATGTGTCGAAAACAGCTGGAAGGTCTTTGACACTGGCAATTTCAATGGCTGATTTGCCTTTGCTCAATTCCAGCGTCTTGCTCCCATAAAAGACACTCAGCAGCGTTTCGTTCTTCTCACCTGTCCACCACCAAGCTTTGATACGAACAGGCATTTCACGCACCGTGCGTTCGCCCGTTGTGCGATCAACTACGGTGCGAAGACGTTGGGGCGTGAAGTTTCGACCTGCAATGACGGCAATTGCCAACTCGCGCTGATCAGTCAATTTATTGATCAGCTTATTGCGGCGCTTGACCACATCTGGCAATGCGCGGGGCTTGCGAGCTGTTGTGAGTTTAAGTGTTGCGAGTGCGGAAGTAGACATGTGCTTTTCCTTTCATTTATTGATAAAGCACAGGAAAGTATGTGTTCGGCTGCTGGCGCTGAGCAACCTGAGTCCGTTCGATTTGGCGGTGTATTGCGTGTGGTGTCGTTTTAAACACGACAGTTCACACCGTCCTGTTACGGGACGGTTGGTTTAGTAGGTTTTATCTGCCGTGCTACGTTTAGCTGTTTCTGTGCTTTGGCAACCTGCTGGCGCTGGCGCTCCGCAGCTAGTGACTTGCCAGCCTTGTCTTTTGCAGCTTTCAAACTATCAATGCGAAGCTGTTCGGGTGTTTTGGTTTGGGTTGCAAATTCATTAAATCGCATACGTGTATTTAGTGCCATATCAATCTCACCAAAACACCAATTTTTAGGGCTGATTTTTCTTTGTTTTCTTTAGCAAGGCATAAATATTTACGAGTTGCGAAGAGTTGCTAATGAGTCTCGTTGAGAAAGTAGTTGCTTGTTGCTCTTTACAAAGTAGTTGCAAATGAGTAGCTCTGATTTGTAACTGGCGACAAGCAACGCGAGACAGGCAACGCCTTTTTTGGTTCCTGCAACAAGGCAACCACGCAACTCCTTCAGCCACTAAACAAAGGAGAAAAAATGCTGACCACAGAAAAACAAATTGAAATTGCAATCCGCTTGTACGAAAACAACGCATATGGGACAACATATGGAAAGGGCCTGTATCGCAAGGCGCTTTACAACGGCACTATCGACATCAAGCGGCCATCGGTAAAGTACCTCATCGATTTGCACAACTATGACGAGTGGATGAATCAAGCCAAAACTGATATGCAAATGGCTGTGCTTGATGCCATCGATGATGTGAAAAATAGGCTCTACAGCTGGATACAGCGCTACGACCCAGTAACAAAACAAAAAACACTGGTGTACGGCGTATGCACATTGGACTTAACAACCCTATCAATGATTGTCTTAGTTGGCGACGCCACTTTCGGAGTTGAAGAGCGTTGGGATGTTGACGCCAAACCTTGCCGACTGAGAGGCACAGGCGTTAAGTCCCCCCAGCTACTTGCAACAAACGGAGAGCTGGCAAACTGGTAAAGCTGAACTAGGCACTCAAAAAAGCCCTACAAACAGTTCATTTCAGGCGCCAGCTGCCCAAGTAGCGGGTTAACGCAATAACGCTGCTGTAGGGCTTTATGCAATTACAGCAGCGTTGTCACATCTAAACGACGGAGATTAGAAATTTCAGCTAAATACAAACACCAAAGAAAACTGCACTTTTACTTGGTGATTGCGTAAGTCGTTGAAATCGAAGAAGAAAAAACGCCCCGCCAACTTGGACGGACTCGGTTGTCCTATTTGGGTAAAGAAAACACAGTTAATGCACTGCTTTTATTTATTCAAAGGACACAACAAATGGCACAAGCAAAAACACTCACCCCAGCAGAACTTGACCAAGTGCTGCACTACATCGCACAACGCAAATTCGCCCTTCGTAATCGCGTGATGCTGCTAACGGGTTTTTGGTCAGGTATGCGTGTCGGTGAAATTGCCAGCTTGTCAGTGGGCGATGTGATGAACGCAGACGGCACTATAAAAGCAGAAATACGCCTGACAGCAGAACAAACTAAAGGGCGCCACCCACGCACAGTGTTTATTCCGCAAAAACTGCGCGACGAACTGCAGACCTACTTGGCATTGCGTACACCGCTGAAAAGTGAACATCCGTTGTTTATCACTGCAGGTCGCAAAGGCTTCACTGCCAACGTACTGACGCAACACTTCTACTGGTTGTTTAAGGGCGCAGGCATTTCAGGCGCCAGCAGCCACACAATGCGCCGCAGCTTTATCACCAACTTGGCTACAAAGGGCATTGGCGTGCGTGTGCTGGCAAGTCTCGCAGGTCATCGCTCAATCGCAGTCACGCAGAAATACATTGACGTCAATGACGATATGAAACGCAACGCAGTTGAACTGCTGTGATTTGTTCCAAATGGAACAGAACTAATCGCCTACGCGAAATCGCTCACTTGGCGCACGACTGGTTCGCTCAACCCAGTCGTGATTTTCGGTATACGGAAAAATTCCCTCTGATGCATACGCAATCAGATTCTTTGCCTTTTTCAAATACTCACTGACTAGCAAAGACATCTGCAGGTGTTTTTCCTTTACGTCAGCAGGACGGTCTGCAAACACAACCACTAGGCGGGGGTTTAGATTCAGCGCCTCGCCCACTTGATACAACGTCACATCTGGTCCCTCAGTTGCAACCATTTCACGTTGTTTTTCATAGACCGCCAAATACAAATTGATTGAAAGTGAAGTCAAGCGGCTCGACTGCAGCTTGGCAGTAGCTGTACTCATTTTCCAGCGGTCAAATTTTTTGAAATGTGGGTGATGCTCCCTTAGTAATTCGTTGAACTGCTCTTTCAACGTAGCAGGGGATGTGGTTAACGGTATTTCAATAACCAACGTGTCCTTTGTCACCACGCCCGATGTGTCAAGCAGGCTTAGTCGTTTGAAATCTTGTCCCTCCGCGAAAAGATTGAAGCCCACGTCAACCCACCACTGGTCGAACGTTGTTCCCCTTAAGTCTCCAAATCGTTCATATGTGTTTTGTTGCTGGTCACTCAACCAATTTCCACTATCGATGGATTCAGCCATATAAGGTGACAAACGCAATGCGTTAAACCACGCCTCGTACATCGTGCCCTTAGCAATTTCCAGCGATTCGGGCACCGAATGCTTGGTGAATCGTACGTCTTCGGGAAAGCCTTTGAAGAAGAAACGTGGTTTAGGTAGATGTCGATTTTGCATAAAAACTAAGGTCTTTAGTACTCACTCGAAAAACAATTCATTCCAACGCAGCAAAACAAATTGCAACCCGCTGCGTTTGAACTTTAAAGGAGTTTTCTATGTCAGCAACTTTCGCCTCAGCAGCATCAGCTGCAAACGTTTTTTCAAATTCTGCAGCCGATGCATCAGCGGTGCCAACTATCAAATTGGACAAGCTTAAAGTGCCTGCCAACATGAAAGCTACGGCTACAGCAAAAAAAGCAATGCCAATTGTTGAATACACGTCTGCTATTAGCGTTGAACGCTCGGTAGAGGACGATGATGCAAGCTTAATTAAGCATGCACGTCCGCATTACGTGAGCGAATTTAAGGTTGGATTGCAGAGAACAGCTCGTGCCACATTGGAAATGTGCCGTGTTACTTATGAAGCAAAACGTATGCTTGATGCATATGACTTTAACAAATTCTGCGAAGAGGTTGGCTTTCGTGAAAGCAGCGCAACGATTCGCAAATTTCTCGCAATTGGTAAGGTGTATCCGCGTCTGATCCAGTACGCAGACCAGTTACCTCATACGTGGACAAACATCTACTTGATTACGCAAATTCCAGCAGACGCTTTTGATGACTGCTTGAAGATGGGCTATGCGCTTAAGGACATTAAAGGTAAGGCCCTCGCAAATATGCTCACAAAAACAAAAGATATCAGCAGCATTGAAGCGAAACTACCTTACAACAAAAAATTGGGAGCCTTCATGCTTGCAAAAGTTTTTGTCACCAAGCGTATGGATGATGTTGATATGCGTGCTATCCAAAAAGCGTTGAACGAGCTGGAGGCACGTTTGCCAATCAAGTTTGTTGTGCCGTCTGAAGTTACAAAGATTGTTGATGAGCGTAAATTGCAACGCTATCAAGCATCAAAGAAGAACTACAAAGGCATTGAGCTTAAGCCTGAAGTGTGGGACTTGGGCGACGAGGCCAACTCGGTGCTTCCTCGCGGTGAAGACCAAATCGCAGTGAACGCTCAGGCGTAAAAAGTAAAAGCATCGCGCTCATTAAAGCCCGCCCAGTGCGGGCTTTTTTGTTCCAAATGGAACATGCTAAATATCTAATGCAAATTAACGAAATCACCCAACGCTTGCCCACCTATCAAGCGCAAGTACGAATCAAAGGCAGCGCGGTCACAACTCAAATTCAAGCAGCAAATCTGACCCAAGCCCGTTTACTGTTACATCACCTGTATGGCTTAGGGAATGTTGTTTCACTGGTAGCAGTTGCCCCCTAAAACCACATTCATTAAAAAACCCCACCACTCTTGCGAGTGATGGGGTTTAACTTTTTAATCCTTAACTGGCTAAGCCAGCGTGGAGATTAGAACAAGTGTGTCAAACCAAAAGCTGTTTGGCGGATAGTTGACTTGGTGTTGTCAGGAGCGTTGCGCTCTGCAGAACCATAGATAGCGTAGGCGTTTGTACGCTTGCTCAGGTTGTAACGCACACCAGCTTGACGACCTTTGAGGTCTTGGTCTTTGTCATTGTTAGCAGCAGTTCCGCTGTTGCCGTTCAAAGTACCAGTGCTCAAAGTAGCAAATGGTGCGATCTTGCCGAATTCAGCGCTCACACCCAATGTGCCGGAGTTACGCTTGTAGTTGCCTTTTGTTGTTGACAAGTCATTGGTCTGAGTTGTCTTCATGTAAACGTAGCTAGCAGTCACGTTGGCAACAGTGTACTTAACGGCAGCAGCAGTTTGCTTAACTGTCAAATCGAGGTTATCGTTGGTGCCCAAGTTCCAGTTGACGATTCCGTGGCCATCAGTCTCAGTTGCTGTACGTGCGTTTGCATAAGACACAGCAGCAGCCAATGGACCATTAACATAGTTAGCGCCGTAGCTGTAACCTTGAGCAGTGATTGCCTTAGTAGCTGTACCAGCTTTAGATTCGTTTTGAGTCACAGAACCAGCAACTGTCAAGCCAGCAAATGTAGGAGCAGTGTACTTGATTGCAGTAGCGAAAGAACCGTGCGAACCAACGTTGGCATCAGCACCACCAGAGGCAGAAGCAGAAGCAGTTGGAGAAGACAATTCGCCAGCGACGTTGGTAGCTTTGGCTTGCGTGAAGCCAGCGTAGATGTCGCGAGCGCCAGTGTTCATGAAACCAACACGCAATGCACCCAATTTAGCATCAGCCAATTCAACGTAAGCAGCACGGAGGCCGTCAGTCACGTCAGAGAATTGGTCTTTGGAGCTTTCGATTTTTTGTTCCAAACGGAAATTGGCTTTCAGACCAGTACCCATGTCTTCAGTGCCGCTCAATGCGTAGAAAGAAGTTTGGTCGTTGTTCCATGCCAAAGATTTAGCTGTGGTAACAGTTGGGTTTGCAGCCAAAGTGCCGCCAGTGTTAGTAGTTGTTTGACCAACGTCCAAACGGCCTGTGAAAGACACAGAAGATTGTGCGAAAGCAGAAGTCGCGGCCAAAGCAGCGATTGCAACGAGGGTTGCAGATCATGTCTTAAAAGGTATTCTTTTAAGGTTTATTTACGGTATTAAATTGATTTTTAAGTATTTATTTTTTCGAAAGTTGTATGGTCTGCGGCATACAACTAGGTTGTGATTTTTACAACACTTTGCAAACTGTTTTTCGCACTGGCAGAGCTGGCACGAAGGTGGCGACTGCACGGGCTTAAAGCGCCAGCAAATCGCTTGAGCAAAAGCGTGAAATCTTTGCCCTGTGCGGCATACAACTTTACGCTGCGAGCATGTTCACTCAGCTTACCAATTACAGCACTATCGCTGCAAATGACGATAGACACTCACGCGATCGCACCGTTCCAATACCAAGCAGCATTGCAGCTGTGGCTGGTTATCCCAGCAAGTTAGTGGTTTACAAAATTTCTGCCAGTCAATATTGGCAAGTGCGATGTTGGGTTGATGGTCGCTTTCATAGACGATCAGCAAAGACGACTTCGTTCAAACTCGCAGAGCGCTTTGCTCGTTGGTTTTATGAAAGCTTGCTCGCCAAGCGTCATATCGCACAGCCTGAACAAAGTACTGCAGTCGCTTCCAAACCTGCCCGTAAGACAAACCAGCCTCAAGCGTTGACGTTTGGTGCAATTGCTGCGCAGGTGTATGCCAACGAACATGCACGAATGGAACGTGGTGAATTTGGCGCAGGCAGCTTGCGAATGTTTCGCAACAGGCTAGATGCATATGTGCTGCCGCACTTTGGCGCAATGCTTCCAAGCGCAATCACCTACCAAATGCTGCAGGAATTCGCACAAATGTTGAGCATCAAGCACACAACCACCACAGTCAGCAACTACCTAATCACCGTTCGCAAGGTGCTTGTTCATGCTGTGCGTATAGGCGCATTAGAGCAAGCACCTGACATTCCAAAAATCAAAGTCAAGTCAGCATCACGCGGTGCATTCACACCTACTGAATATTGGCAACTTCTTCGTGCTGCTCGTGCGTTACGTGGTGTGCAACATCCTGCCAGCAGAAAGGAAATGCGTAAGCGCATCAAGCAAGCCTACAACGACCACCGCATGCCGCCAGAAATGGCTTGGGCCATTAGTTTGATGGTGAACTGCTTCTTGCGACCTGGCGACTTAACCAAGCTCAAGCATCGCCATGTTGAAGTGATACGAGGCAAGAACACTTATTTGCGACTTACGCTGCCAGAGACCAAACTGCATAGTGCGCCTATCGTCACGCTTCGCCCTGCAGTTCGCATATACGAGCAAATCTGCAAGCACAGACCTGATGCCAAGCCTAATGATTACCTGCTACTGCCTGACTTAAAAAACAGAACCCACGCATTGGCCGTGCTCAGCACCATGTTTAATTGGGTGCTTGACCATACGGGACTGAAGCTCAACCCACACGGGCATCCTCGTAGCCTTTACAGCTTACGTCACAGTGCCATCACGTTTCGCTTGCTGTATGGACAAGGCATTGATTTGGTCACGCTGGCGCGAAATGCGCGGACCAGCGTGGAAGTGATCAACAACCACTATGCAAGCACGGTAACGGGTGAACAAAACATCGCCATGTTGCAAAGTAGGCGCACTCACACTTAGCAAGCACGCCTGCAGGCACGTTATTTCTTAAATCCATCACGCAGCTTGGTGCTGGCGCTTTCAATCTGTGCGTCTAACTCGCTATTCAATGCTGCATTGATCAGAGTGTCGAAAACAGCTGGCAGCTCTTTGACACTGGCAACCTCAATGGCTGATTTACCTTTGCTCAACTCCAGCGTCTTGCTACCATAAAAAACACTGAGCAGAGTTTCGTTCTTTTCACCTGTCCACCACCACGCTTTGATGCGAACGGGCATTTCTCGCACGGTGCGTTCGCCTGTTGTGCGATCAACTACGGTACGAAGGCGCTGGGGTGTGAAGTTGCGACCTTCAACAACTGCAATTGCCAATTCGCGCTGATCAGTCAATTTCTTAATCAGCTTATTGCGACGCTTAACCACGTCAGGCAAGGCGCGAGGCTTGCGGGCTGTTGTGAACTTGAGTGTTGCGAGGGCAGAAGTAGACATGTGCTTTTCCTTTCAGTTGTTAATAAAGCACAGGTGATTTTGTTTTCATGCTGGCGCTTGGACAACCTGAGCCCGTTCAATTTGATGGGGCATTCATTGAAATTGGTGTCGTTTTAAACACGACACCTCACATCGTCCCGTTACGGGACGGTTGGTTTAACAGGTTTTATCTGTCTCGCCACATTTAGTTGGTTCTGTGCTTTGACGACTTGCTGGCGCTGGCGTTCTGCTGCCAGTGACTTGGCAGCTTTATCTTTAGCAGCTTTCAAACTATCAATGCGAAGCTGTTCAGGTGTTTTGGTTTGGATGGCAAATTCATTAAAGCGCATACATGTATTTAGCCACCTAATGTCAAAGCATTTACGCCAAAGATTGGCAAATTATCTGTAGATTTTCTTTGTAGAGACTAAATAAATGTATGAACTACAAAGACAAGAAAGACATCAAAAGCACAGATGACTGGTTTGCCAGCAATGGCATTGGTGTCAATCAAATCTATATTGGGACAACTGAATTGTTTCAGGCGCAATTGCTTGCAACGAACACATTGAAGCAACATGGAAGTCTTTTAGAACAAAACCAAGCGGCAACGCTGAACAACTTTTTACGTGCAGCAAATGGCAAACAGCGCATGAAAATCACACAAGGCACCTGCTTCAAAGTGATGAACATTGCAAAGCAAGCGATTCGTAAGCAAGCGAAGTTGATGAAACAAAAAAATAGGCTCACATTAAGGTAACTAGCGAGTAAGTCACTCGCCAAAAAATGGCAAAAACGCGGGTTGTAATATGACGGCTAATGACCCCGCACTTGTACCAAGCTGCTATGAAGGCTTGTACGCTAAAAGTGAACGCCGCAGAGTTACACGCAAAGCAAGTCAATGCTGAAGCGTGTTGGAAGTTTTAATTCGATCGTCTTCTGTAAAACTCATTCATAGTCGTGTGCGATGGGCATTCGTCCTGCACACTATGCGACGGTGCAGTGTGATTTTCTAAATCACATAGCCGTCGTATGCTCCAAACATTCATCGGCCTAAGAAGTAGCAATTCAAATAAATGTGCTGAATAAAACACTGAGCAACAGCGAAAGTGTTTTGTGAAAGCACGAGCGAACGCTAGTTCGCTCTCATAGGACAATTCCAATATGAAAGGTAGCCCATATGAAATTTGAAATCCATCTTTCTCGTAACTTCAAAGGTGGTCAGTACCTAACCTCTTTCAATGCCAATTCATCAATTGAAGTACTTAACTCAATAAAGCAAAACTGGATTGACTCAGGCGTTAACAATGAGGAATCTGAGGGCTTCTTGTTCGCTGAAGTAGATGACCGCCCCATGATGCATGAAATTGCCACTTTTGCTTTTGATTCAGATGATGACCTCTCATGGGAAATGAATTTAGACGATTCAAACAAAATGAAAACATGGTTGGAGCTTGGCTATGAACCTGACGACTCTCTTTATGGGTTAGATTTGTTTGAACACGTCATCGAATTTCTTCTCAACAAATAGCCTCTTTATGAAATTGATTTGCTTAGACGGGGCAAATCAGCCCTGCAAGCACTTCATTTCAAGCGCCAGCACCCCGTGCCACAGAAATGAGCGATAACGCACTACTGGGCTGATCTTGTTGGAATGAGATTTTTGTCGCAAAAATCTCACGATGCGGCATAAATACAAACACCAAATAAAAGTGCTGGATTCTTAATCGCGTTGATTTTGAAGAGATTTTTTATCCGTCCAAGTTGGACGGGCTCGGTTGTCCTTTTTGGGTAAAGAAAACACAGTTAATGCACTGCTTTTATTTATTCAAAGGACACAAAAAATGGCACAAGCAAAAACACTCACCCCAGCAGAACTTGATCAAGTGCTGCACTACATCGCGCAACGTAAATACGCCCTTCGCAACCGCGTGATGCTACTTACGGGTTTTTGGTCAGGCATGCGAGTTGGCGAAATTGCCAGCTTGTCAGTTGGCGATGTAATGAATGCAGATGGCACGGTTAAAGCAGAAATACGCCTAACGGCAGAACAAACAAAAGGACGTCACCCACGTACTGTGTTTATTCCTCAAAAGCTACGTGACGAGCTAGAAGCCTACTTGGCACTGCGTCAGCCACTTAAAGCTGAGCACCCCTTGTTCATCACAGCAGGGCGTAGGGGCTTCACTGCAAATGTAATGACCCAGCACTTTTACTGGCTGTTCAAACGGGCAGGAATCTCAGGCGCAAGCAGCCACACCATGCGTCGAAGTTTCATCACTAACTTAGCCACAAAAGGGATTGGTGTTCGTGTGCTTGCAAGCCTTGCTGGGCATCGCAGCATTGCAGTCACACAGAAGTACATTGATGTGAACGACGACATGAAACGCAATGCCGTTGAATTGCTTTGACGCCTTGTGTCGTTTTTAAAACGACACGTAACTAGATATCTAAAGATTTAATGCTCGGAAATGTTCCTTCGGTAGCATTCCAAATCAAGTTACGGGCTTGTTTCAAGTAGCGACTTACGGCAATACCCATTCGAATGCGCTCTTGCTGAAGGGTCATTTGTTCTCCGTCAGTCGAGCGAGCCATCAAATCCAACTCAATTCCTGCACGCTCACCCAATTGCCACAGTGTCAATTCTGGTTTGCGAATTCGAAGCTCGTATAGGTCCAACATCTTGCTAACGGTCTCTTTACGCAACTTAGATTTGGCGAGTTTTCTTCTTGCAGTGCTTTGCTCGCGTGGTACAACTTCTCGCCCTTCATAAGCATCTTTAAGAATCTTATTGATTTGGCGAACCACTGTGCTTTTACGAAGAGTGAGTGGAACCTCAATCACCACCTTACCTTTCAAGTTGGTAATTTCATCTAAATCCCTACGATGTGTGTAGTGCTGAACTTTAGGAATCGCCTTGCGTTCTGCGAATAGGTAACGCCCTATTCGTTGCCACCATTGTTCAAACCGCATATCGACAACATCGCCGAAGTCACCGAACAAGGGTTTGAGCCTGCCTTTGCCATTGTTGATACAGCAATGTTTGTATTCCTCGCTCAACTTTAAAGAACGGTACCAAAGCGCATACCAAGTATTCCGCGCACTACGCAACTCGTCGCTCAGCTCATCCTGCCGCTCTTGCGAAACGGGTAGACGCGACCTCAAAGTGCGCGGAATTTCCTTTAGTTGGACATTTTTCTCTTCATTTAGGTCATCCATACGGGGATATTACCCGATAAATGGAAATTATTTCACATATCTATTAATTGAGATATTAATGAATCTAAATAAATCCTTTCAAACAAATAACTACTAACACGTATATTTTTCATTGATTATGAAAATACTAATTTGAGATAGTACGTTTTACAGTTCGTTATCGCTTCAACAAACACCAACCAGTTGAAGCGATGACTGCAGCAGATCCGCAGCAGTCCTTTCAAAACTGCATTTAATTAAGGAGTACTCAAATGCAAGCTTCCGTTTTCGCCCCAGTCGCCGCCTCTACTGCTACCGCATCTCTCAACTTGGAGAACAAGGGCTACCCAGTCAATGTTTTGACCACAGAGACATCTACCCCAAAAGTTACACCGTTTGACCAACTTAAGTCGTTGGAAACAGCACGTATCAGCTGGGAAACAAATGAACTGGCTGCGTCAAATAACCGTCTGTATTCAATTTTGAAACAAGCCTACTGCTACTACTTGGTGATGAAAACCGACGAAAGCAAGGATGTTCGCAAGGAACGTAGTGACGCACTTGAAAAATTCGTCAAAGAGCGCCAATACACATTCATGCCGAGCACGCACGATATGACTCGTGTTGTGAAATGTGTCTTTGGCGTTGACCGTCGTCGCGTCAGCGCATACAGCATTGCATTGCGCGAGGCGTTGCGTCAATCCATCGAAGCTAATGATTTGATTCGTTTTATCGAAGTAAACGGAGGCGTGGAGCAAATCCGAATGGGTGGCACCAAACCTTTGTCAGCGACAGAACGGGCAAACCTAGTGAAAGTAGAAGTACTTAACAACAATGTGGGCACTTTTAAGGTTGATGCGGCAGTTTCTGGTGCTAACGCTGATTGGGTAGACAAGCAAGTCATCATCGTTGCAACATACTTGCCGACTGGTGAGTTTGTTGCCAACGCGGTCATCAAGCACGACTCAGCGGTTAATGCAGCACTTGCTGCTCATTACACCAATCAGAAAGCTGCGCTTCGTGCCCAAGCGAAAGCAGATAAGGAAGCTGCTGCTGCCGCACTTAAAGCTGCGGAAGTTTCTGCTGCTGAAAAAGAAAAAGCAGATGCACTGGCAAAGCAAATCGAAAAGGTCAAAGCATCGCAAGAAAAGGCTTTGCTTGATAAAGCAAATTTGTCGCATGCCAATTCTCTGTTTGAAACGGCATTGGCTTAATCAACTAGGGGAGCTAGCCACTCCCCAACTTTATCCAACTTAATAGGAGATTTTTATGAACGGTCTTACACCAAATTGCATCGACGATTTTTATTTTTCCAACCCATCGGAGCGTGAGACGCTCGAACTTATCTTGTCTCGCAAATTACCTTTTCCATTTGGCGGAAAGAATGGCATTCTGCTGCACGGCACATGGGGAACTGGTAAATCTACTTTGCATGAATTGCTGCCTCGTTTAATTGAAACGGCACACAGCGGGGCTTGGAATACGGCCAATGGCGTGGGGCAAATGCCCGCCGCCAATGATGAAGATGTTCACCCACAAATTTTTCGTTGCGGCGGTGGTTTGAGTACTACCAGCATTACAAATGACATCAATGCTGCAAACAAGATTTCCCCCATCTGGCACTACAGCAGTCAACATTTTTACCTGTTTGATGAAGTGGACAAATTAACAACTGGAGCGCAGCAATCTCTTAAGTCTGTAATGGGTTTAAAGGGCTGCATGTTTTTCTTTACGACCAACTACTTGAACAAAGTTGATGTGGGGGTTATCAATCGCTGTCACTTGGTGGAAATGAACCAAGCCACCAGCCCTAGTTCGTACATCCCCCTTGCGCAAAGCATTTTGTGTGGCATGGGATTGTCAGCAGCCGCAATTCCAACGTCCACATTATTGGCTCATGCAACAAAAGCAAAAGGTTCACTTCGCACATTCACAAATGCCGTCGCAATGGACGGCATCAAAGCTGGTGGCGTACTGGTGAACTAACTCTGTCGTTTTTCAAGTGACACCTTCACACCCGCCTAGTGCGGGTTTTTTGTTGTCTGTAAGTGTCGTGACAAGCACGACACCTGCTAAATACCCAATGCAAATAAACGAAATTACACAACGCTTGCCCACCTACCAAGCGCAAGTGCGAATCAAAGGCAGCACATCAGTCACCACCCAAATCCAAGCTGCAAACCTCGCTCAAGCCCGTTTACTGTTGCAGCATCTGTATGGCGCAGCCAATATTGTTTCGTTAGTTGCTGTTACAGCATAGCTTTGCAACGTACAGGCAATTAAAAACCCCACCGTGTTGCCACGGCGGGGTTTTAGTCTTTTAAATCCTTAACTGGCTAAGCCAGCGTGGGGATTAGAACTGGTGACGCAAACCGATTGCGTATGCAGTGTTTTCAGAAGAAGTAGAGGCTGTTTGATCAGCCTTGTTGCGACCGTAGATCACATAAGCATTAGTACGCTTGCTCAAGTTGTAGTCAACGCCAGCTTGGTAAGCTGAGAAGTTGAAGCTATCAGCAGTTGCTGCAGTAATGTTCGCAGCATTAGTCAGGTTTGTCTTACCTTTACCGTACTTAGCAAAACCGGAGAAAGCGCCAGTAATTGGAGCGCGAGCACCCAATTCCCAAGCTGTACGTTTAACGTCATTTGTAAACACTGTAGTACCAGCAGTACCAGTAGCCTCAGTCACGAGGTAGTTACCAAACAACTTAACTTTGACCAAGTCGTATGTACCACCAATAGCTTTTTGGGTTTGCTTAGCTTGCAAACGGTTAGTAGTACCAGCCAAGCCAGTGCCGCCAAAAGAAGTGGTTGCGGCAGGAACCACGTCAGCCTCAGCAACCAAGTAGCTGGCGTTAACCAACAATGGACCATTAGCGTAGTTCAGAGCTGCTGCACGTGCATCAGCGGCATCAGCATATGTAGTACCGCTGCTGTTGTCAGTGCGCTTCTTGTTCAAAGATGCACCCACAGTTGCTGTCAAGCCGCTGAATGATGGTGTTGTGTATGCGATTGACTCAGAAGCACGCACGATGTATGCGCTGTTGCCGTAAAAAGGTGTCAATTTATAGTCGGTTGTGCTGTTGCCGGCAACGTATGTTGTGCCACCGATCATGTTGTTACCTTGACCTGCGTCAGTAGCAGCAATAGTGCCGTGTGTAGCTGTGTATTGACGACCCAAGCTCACGCGACCAGCGCTGCCAGACAAAGCGATGAAAGATTGACGGTTGTCAAAAGCTGCATCGTTAACATCGTTGGTAGAACCAGAGAAGTTGCTCTTGTTGAGGTTGACGCCAAATTCAGCTGTGAATTCAGCTTTAGTGCCGCCACCGATGTCTTCCACGCCTTTGAAACCAATGCGTGAAGAAGATTGGTTGCTAGCAGCGATACCGCGTGTGCGCACTTCATCGCCAGCAGTAGCAGAGTTTTTACGATGTTGGACCAAATAGCCAGAGTCAACGATACCGTAAGCAGTCACAGAAGATTGTGCGAAAGCAGAAGTCGCGGCCAAAGCAGCGATTGCAACGAGGGTTTTTTTCATTTCAAGGTTCTCCAAGGTTTGAACAGGGGCCCCTACTTTTTGTAGTGGCCAACCTCCGTTTTCGGGAAGTTGAACGTATTGAACCAGACTCGACCGTATAAAACCATGACAGGTGTCAAAAACACGTCATTTCCGTTGCACCGATGCAACAAAGCAAGGGTAAACCTGTCGCAAACCCTTGTAAATCAACAGTCTTGTTAAATTTGGCAAATGTTCAAAAGCCAGTGAAATACCACTATGCAGCGGCTTAAACTTGAGCTTATGGACCGTTTACTGACTGCAGCCGACAGCGCCCTGCGCACCGTATTTGCCCGCCACCATGCCAACCGCGCCACGCCTATGTGGGCAGCCGAGGCGCCGGCTTGCCCAGCATTAACAGACAGTGAAAAAACACAAGCAGCTGCCTTGATGCGTGTGAACCACGTGGGCGAGGTATGCGCCCAAGCGCTTTACACCGCGCAAGCCTTGGCCACACGCGATGAGAGCCTGCGCCGGCACCTGACCGCCGCGTGTAACGAAGAAACCGACCATTTGGCTTGGTGCGAGCAGCGCTTGCACGAGCTAGGTGGGCGCACCAGCTTGCTCAACCCTCTTTGGTACGCGGGTGCATTTGCCATCGGCTACGGTGCTGCCAAGCTAGGCGGCGACCGCATGAGCCTAGGTTTTGTTGTGGAAACTGAGCGCCAGGTAGAAGCCCACTTGGAAAGCCACCTAGGCTTATTGCCCGCCAATGACGGTCCCAGCCGCGCCATCGTGGCGCAAATGAAGACAGACGAAGCGCAGCACGCCAAAGACGCCCTGGCCGCAGGTGCGGCCGAGCTGCCAGCGCCGTTTAAAGCTCTGATGCAAGTGGCGGCCAAGGTGATGACCACCGTGGCGCACCGCATCTAAGCATTTGCTTTAGAGCTTTTAAGCCTCGACCAGCTCAAAGCTGGTGGTAATTTCAGCCGTTTTTCCCAGCATGATGCTGGCTGAGCAGTATTTGTCGTGGCTCATGGCAATGGCACGCTCTACCGCGCTGGCTGGCACACCGTGGCCGGTGACGGTGAAGTGCATATTGATCTTGGTAAACACCTTGGGGTCTTCGGTAGCGCGTTCACTCACGATCTTCACGCTGCAGCCTTGCACGTTGTGACGGCCGCGCTTCAAGATGAGTACCACGTCGTAGGCGGTGCAACCGCCTGGGCCAGCCAACAACATTTCCATCGGGCGAGGCGCCAAGTTTTGGCCACCGTTCTCGGGCTTGGCCGCATCGGGTGCGCCGTCCATGGCCACCACATGGCCGCTGCCTGTTTCTGCGATAAAGCCCATGCCTGAACGAGTGCCAGAGTTACCAGTCCAGCTGACGGTGCATTCCATGCGAATTTCTCCAATAAATATTTAGAACAATTGTCTGCGCATTGTTGCACCACAACAAAATTTACTTACAATTTGGGCTTGTCTCCTCCACCCTCAAAAGTGGATTCATGCCCCGAGTTGCAAAACTCGGGGCTTTTTTTCTTCTGTGGCTAAACCATGCTGATGACCAAGCGTTTGCCACAGGCTTGAGCGTACCGACGCAGGGTGCTGAGTGATGGGGCGTGGTTACGGCTGCCTAAGCTAGATTCGATGCGTGCCAGCACAGGCTGACTGACCCCCATGCGCTGAGCCACATCTGCTTGCGTTAGGCCCGCTTCTTTGCGAGCCTTGAGTAGCTCGGCCAAAGCTGCAAACTCGTCTTCCAGTGCGTCATACGCTTTTCTAAATGCGGGGTCAGCCGCTCGTTTTTGTGCGGCCGTTTGCTTGGGATCAAAGGCGACAGGCTTGAATTTTTCTTGCAGAGCGTTAGTCATTGAATACCTCTTTCATTCGTTGTTTTGCCAGTCGAAGCTCTTTCATCGGCGTAGCTTGCGTCTTTTTCACAAAGCCATGCAAGATGACGATGCGCTTGCCTTTCATGCAGCAAAAGAAGGCTCGCCCGATGCCTTCTGGCCCGCGAGCTCGAATCTCAAACAAACCTTCTCCCATCGCTTTTGTATAGGGCATCCCCAAATGAGGACCGCTCACCGTGATTTGCTCAGAAATTCGAACAAAACTGGCGTAAATACCAGTCGGCCATTTCTGAATCGCCGCCCTCACAGACTCTGCGAAGAATTGAATTTGGTAATTCATATTTTATAGCACGCATGCAATAACCAACAAGGCTTTCACTTTGCTGTGCGAGAGTCCATCGGCGAGCTTGCACAAATCAGAAATTGCGTACCCACGGCTTAAGAGACAATCACCCCATGTCTACCCGCACCACCAAGGCGCGCGCACTGCAGCCCGCCGACTACCTGAAAAAAATCTTGACCGCCCGTGTGTACGACGTGGCAACCGAATCTGCGCTGGAGGTGGCGAAAAACCTCAGCCGCCGCATTCACAACACCGTGCTGTTAAAGCGCGAAGACCAGCAGCCGGTGCACAGCTTCAAGCTGCGCGACGCGTACAACAAGATGGCGAA
>JACCDZ010082884.1_pt1 | contig 18092 bp, 14 predicted proteins | sample 7449551 | NCBI WGS metagenome assembly JACCDZ01 (sample SAMN15323452, study PRJNA562643) | freshwater metagenome | isolation source: river surface water | place: USA:Blue River Watershed | collected 2017-08-18
ACACCTGCATGCCAACGCAGATTCCGAGAATTTTCCGTCCCAGCTCAAGCCGTTCCTTGATTAACTGATCGCCTTTAACCGCTCTCAAACCCTTCATGCAGGCACCAAAGGCACCAACGCCAGGAATTACTAACCCATCTGCCTTTAGAGCGGTTTGGTAATCAGAGGTGATGACAACCTTTGCTCCAGTTTTTTCACAGGCCCGCTGAGCAGATCTGATATTTCCTGAGCCATAATCCAGAATCGCTATCAAAGAACGCCTTTAGTGGAGGGCACGCCGGAGGTACGAGAATCTAGAGCGACCGCATCTTTAAATGCTTGAGCTACAGCTTTGAACTGCGCCTCCAAAACATGGTGCGCATTTCTTCCTTCCAAAACCCTAATGTGAAGTCCTATACGCGCCTCTGCAACGATTGACTCCCAAATATGTTTTCCAAGAGTGGTGTCAAAGGTTCCAATCAACTCCACAATCTCAGGTTGGCGATGTACCAAGTAGGGACGACCGGAAAGATCAACCGCTACCTGAACTAAAACTTCATCAAGTGGAACAAGGGAGTTTCCAAATCTCCTAATTCCTGATTTATCGCCCAATGCTTCCCGCAGCGCTTGTCCAAATGCCAGTGAGGTATCTTCAACGGTATGGTGTGAATCAACATCTACATCACCAGTTGTTTTTACTGTGAGATCAAAACCAGAGTGCTTACCGAGCTGCGAGATCATATGGTCGAAAAAGGGAACTCCGGTGGATACATCTATCACGCCGGTGCCATCAATTTTGAGTTCAACCAGAACAGAGGATTCCTTTGTGGTGCGCTCAACTCGGGCAAATCTTGGATTGGTCATGAGAGCAATTATCCCCCATTACCCGGGGTTGTGGCGACCGGATTATTGATTTAAGAATGTAGGGCTTGTTGCAGCGCCGCTAAAAAGGCTTTGTTCTCAGACTCTGTTCCGATTGTCACCCTTAGGTAACCGTCAATACCCACATCGCGGATCAGCACTTGCCTATCCGCCAATCTCTGCCACAACTCTTGAGAGCTTGCGTTAAATCCCGAGAACATTAAAAAGTTGGCATCTGAAGAGATTACATTAAGACCCAGCTTTGATAACTCCTGCTCTAAAAAATCCCTGGAGTTCTTTATTTGCTCAACCTGCTGCTGTAAACCAGATCGATTTTGCAATGCAGCGAGCGCTGCGGCTTGTGTCAATTCACTCAGGTGATAAGGAAGTCTCACCAAAAGCATCGCATCTATCAAAATGGGATTAGAAATCATGTAGCCAAGTCGAGCGCCCGCAAAAGCAAAGGCTTTACTCATGGTTCGAGAAACAATCAGATTTGGGTGATCCTTAATGATTGTGACCGCCGAGCTCTGCTTAGAAAACTCAGCATAAGCCTCATCAACCACCAGTATTGCACCAACTGACAGGGCAATCCTTGCCACTTCTGCAATATCGGTTAATGAAATGGAGCCGCCGGTAGGGTTGTTTGGGGTAGTTAGAAAAACAATTCCAGGTCTTTGCGTTTTGATGGCCTCCATCGCCACATCCAATTCAAAGATAAACTCTGGTCCTCTGGAGATGGAAATCCATTTCTTGCCCACTGATTTCGTAATAAGCGGATGCATCGAATATGAAGGCTCGAAGCCCATAGCATCTCCAGCAAAGGCCAGAACGATGCTTTGTAAGATTTCATTACTACCGTTGGCCGCCCAGATTTGTTCATAGCTAAAATCAGTCTTTGAAATTCCATTTATGTAAGAAGCTAATGAGCTTCGCAGCTCAACCGCATCACGGTCTGGATAGCGATTTAGATTTCCTACCCGTTTTGAAATCTCAGAGATAATCTTGCTCTGCAGGCCCTCCTCTAAATGGTAAGGGTTTTCATTGGTGTTCAACCGAACCTGTGCTGGTATCTGCGGCGCACCATAAGGTTTCAGCGCGCGGATATTTTCATTTAGCGAGAGCCACTCCGGCCAACGTTGGTTCATTTATTGCTGCCCGGCTCTTCAAATCTAGCGGCAACCGCCTCGCCATGTGCCGGCAAATCTTCGGCATTAGCAAAGGTAATGACGCTGGAAGCTATCTCTCTTAACGCTCGCTCGTTGTATTCAACAAAGTGCAGGCCACGTAAAAAGGTTTGAACTGATACGCCACTGGAATGACAGGCGCATCCACCAGTGGGAAGCACATGGTTGGAGCCAGCCAAATAATCACCCAACGAAACTGGCGAGAAACGACCTAGAAAAACCGCTCCGGCATTTCGAATCTCGCGGCTAGCATGTTTCGGATTAGCCACCTGCAATTCAAGATGTTCGGCGGCATAAGCATTAGCAACTGCGAGTGATTGCACTAAATCATCGGTAATCGCTATCGCTGATTGAATACCCTGCAAAGCCTCTTTGATTCTCTCCGAGTGCTTGGTTTTAACTACTCGTTGGGCAAGCTCTTTCTGCACTTGCTGGGCTAATTCAACGGAATCTGTAATCAATACAGCCGCGGCAATGGTGTCATGTTCTGCCTGACTAATTAAATCTGTCGCAACATCACTAGCTAGAGCTGTTGCGTCAGCAACTATGGCAATCTCAGTTGGGCCAGCCTCTGAATCAATGCCAATTACTCCGCGCAATGCTCGCTTTGCAGCTGCCACATAAATATTGCCTGGGCCGGTTACTAGATCTACTTTCTCCAATACCGCATTGTCAGAGTTATTTGATTTTGAGTTAATTCCATAAGCGAAGGCAGCAATAGCTTGAGCACCACCCATTGAGTAGACCTCATCAATTCCTAGCAATGCGCAGGTGGCCAGGATTGTCGGATGTGGCCAGCCATTATTTTCTTTTTGAGCTGGTGAAGCTAGGGCGATACTTGTTACGCCAGCGATTTGTGCTGGTACCGCGTTCATAATCACCGAGCTGGGATATACCGCTCTGCCTCCAGGAACATACAAACCAACTCGATCAACTGGGATCCAACGTTCCTCAATCTCGCCACCATCAACTACGCGAGTAGTAGTGCTACCTCGCTTTTGATCGAGATGAACTATTCGGACCCTTCTAATCGCCTCCAAAATGACCTGCTTAAGTGCTGGATCAAGTAGTTGCAATGCTTTATCAATTACAAGTTTTGGAACCCGAATTGACTCAGGAGCCACGCCGTCGTACTTAAGACTTAAATCTTTTAAGGTTGATTCATCGCCCTCTTTAACCGCCTGAATAATTGGCTTGACTGCAAGTAAAGCGGCATCGATATCAAACTGTGCACGAGGCAACAATCTTTGATACTCAGATTTTGAGAGCCTGCGACCACGTAGATCTGCTACCCGCATCAACTCACTCACCGCCCTATTCTAAAGCGAGCGATGGATTTGTGGCTTGTAATTTAGACCAAGCAGTCAGGGCCCAGAATAGATTTCAAATCAGCGCTCAAACTGGGCGAAGCGGTGACCTTTAATCCATCATCCAATCGCAGGATGGTGTTTTTAGCTCCACCTTCAATCTTGAGGTGCACCTCTCTAGTTCCAGGATGAGAGCGCAGAATCTCTTTCATGCGATCGACAATTGGTGGCGTGCAACGTTCAGCCTCTAGACGGATTACAAATGGACCGATTGGTGCTTGATTAATGTCTGGCATAGATAGATCAATCGCCGTTACCTGAGGGGTTTCCTCCCTTTTATCAATTCTTCCTCTGACAACAACTATGCGATCCTCAATCAAGTTCAAGGCGTGTTGTTGGTAGGTGCTAGAGAAAAAGCGCACATCAATCGCTCCTTCTAGATCCTCGATGGTGACAATCGCCCAAGATTGCCCTTGTCTGCTGACTTTACGTTGGACGCTTGTAATCAGGCCTGCAATAGTTACGGTTTGTTCATGTCCTACAACATCATCAAAAATCTGACTAATCGTTATGTCTGTTGCTGATTTCAATACATGTTCTACGCCAAGCAATGGGTGATCTGAGACATACAAGCCCAACATCTCGCGTTCATAGGAGAGTAAAAGCGCCTTTTCCCACTCCGCTTCATCTATCTGCAACTCCACTCCAGATACGGCAGATGGAGTGGCTAAATTAGCGCCACCAAACAAATCAAACTGACCGATGGACTCGGCACGTTTTGTCTCCATAACTGAATCAATGGCTTCAAGATAGATATTCATTAAACCTTTTCTGGAATGGCCCAGAGAGTCAAAAGCTCCAGCCTTAATCAGCGACTCAATAGTTTTCTTATTGCAAACATGAACATCAACTTTCGCCAAGAACTCTCCAAATGATGTGTAGCGCCCCTTCTCCATGCGATTTTTTGCAATTGAGGCAACCACATTCTCACCAACATTGCGGATTGCAGCCAAGCCGAATCTGATGTCCTGACCAGTCGGGGTGTACTCGCCATTTGAATCATTGACATCAGGTGGCAATACCTTAATTCCCATGCGTCGGCACTCATTAAGATAAAGCGCAGATTTATCCTTGTCATCTCTAACGCTAGTAAGCAGAGCTGCCATGTATTCCGTTGGATAGTTGGCTTTTAGGTAAGCGGTCCAGAATGACACCACTCCATATCCAGCACTATGGGCTCGGTTAAATGCGTAATCTGAGAATGGAATCAAGGTTTTCCATAGCTCCTCAATCGCTACACTAGAAAAACCATTTGTGCGCATGCCTGCTTCAAAGTGGACATACTCTTTATCAAGAATTTCCTTGTTCTTTTTACCCATCGCTTTTCTGAGCAAATCTGCGCGACCAAGAGAGAATCCCGCCAATTTCTGCGCAATAGCCATTACCTGCTCTTGATAAACAATCAAGCCATAAGTGTCATCGAGAATCTCCTTTAGAGCCTCGCTCAACTCTGGATGGATTGATTCGATTCTCTTTCGTTTATTCTTTCGATCAGCATAATCATTGTGCGCATTAACACCCATGGGACCAGGGCGATACAGCGCAATTACCGCCGAAATATCTTCGAATGAGTCTGGAACCATGGATCTAAGTAATGCACGGATCGGCGCGCTATCTAATTGGAATACTCCAAGTGTGTCCCCGCGAGATAGCAACTCAAAGGTTTTTTGGTCAGACAGAGGAAGATCCTCAAGTACAAGACTCTTGCCTTGATTGTTCTTGATGTTAAGCAAACAATCATCTAGGACCGATAAGTTTCTTAGGCCCAAGAAGTCCATCTTTAGCAATCCTGTTGACTCGCAGGCTCCCATATCAAACTGGGTAATGATTGCTCCATCTGCCTCACGACGATGAATTGGAATTACATCAAGAAGCGGCTCACGACTCAAAATAACTCCGGCGGCGTGAACCCCCCACTGTCGCTTTAATCCTTCAAGGCCTCTCGCCATATCAACAATAGTTTTTGAGTCTGGGTCTGTCTCGTAAATATTTCTGAACTCTTGGGCCTCGGCATAACGATCATTTTCTTTATCAAATACGCCTGCTAAAGAAATGTCCTTGCCCATGATTGCTGGCGGTAGGGCCTTAGTCAGTTTTTCGCCAATCGCATATGGATATCCAAGTACCCGTGTTGAATCCTTTATCGCCTGCTTGGATTTAATTGTTCCGTAGGTGATTATTTGAGCCACGCGATCATCACCATACTTATTGGTGGCATATCTGATCATCTCGCCACGTCTACGCTCATCAAAATCTAGATCAATATCAGGCATTGAAATACGTTCTGGATTCAAAAAACGCTCAAAGAGCAACCCATGCTTAATTGGGTCTAAAGCGGTAATTCCAAGAGCGTAGGAAACTAAAGAGCCAGCCGCAGAGCCACGCCCGGGTCCAACTCTGATTCCTTGGGATCTCGCGTGATTAACCAGGTCGGCAACAACTAAAAAGTAACCCGGAAAGCCCATCTTGGTCATTACTTCAAGTTCGTAGTTCAATCTCTCGATATAGCCATCTGGAATTACATTGTTGAAACGGTTTTGCAAACCCTTGTGAGCCTCTTTAACCAGCCAGCTGTCCTCAGTTTCGCCCGCCGGAACTGGAAACTTTGGTAAGAGATTTTCATTTTCTCGCAATGTTATGTTGCACCGTTCAGCAATCAAAAGAGTGTTGTCACATGCAGATTCAATTTCTTTGAAAATACGCCGCATGGTCGCGGCATCCTTTAAATAGAACTCGCTGTTTTCAAATTTGAAACGTTTGGGGTCGGCCAGAGTCGAGCCAGATTGAATACATAACAATGCCTCATGATGCTTTGCATCTTCAGCATATGTGTAATGTAAATCGTTGGTTGCAAGTAGCGGCAAACCCAATTCTTTGGCTAACTTCAATAAATCTTCTTTTACCCTACGTTCAATCTCAATTCCATGATCCATGATTTCGACAAAATAATTCTCCGCACCAAAAACATCTCGGTAAGTCGCTGCGGCTGCTCGCGCTTCCTTGTATGCACCCATACGGATTCGGGTCTGAATCTCTCCGCCAGGACATCCTGTTGTAGCAATTAAGCCTTGGGAGTGCTGTGAGATAAGTTCTCGATCCATGCGCGGCTTGTAATAGAAGCCCTCTAACGAAGCTAGTGAGGAAAGCTTAAAAAGATTTGCTAACCCAACGTTGTCTTCGGCTAACAAGGTCATGTGGGTGTAGGCGCCACCACCGGAAACATCATCCTCGCCACCTTCAGCCCACTTAACTCTCTTTTTATCGAAACGAGATTCTGGAGCCACATAAGCCTCAATGCCGATTATGGGTTTAACTCCAGCTTTTTTCATGGTCTTATAAAAATCAAAAGCGCCAAAGACATTGCCGTGATCTGTCATCGCAATCGCACCATCGCCAGTGCGTGCTACTTCTTGGGCTAGCGTTTCGATTCGAGCGGCGCCATCGAGCATGGAGTACTCGGTATGCACATGCAGATGGACAAAACCTTGGCTCACGGTCGGCGAGATTACTCCCTGGGGCCTATTTAACGGTTAGCAACTCTAAGGCGCGTTGCAGATCCGCCGGCAGGGGCGCATGGAGTGTGATGCGCTCATCAGTTGAGGGTTGAGTAAAGCTCAACTCGATGGCGTGGAGCCAAGGACGTTTCAACTCTAGCCGAGCTGCCAAGACTGGGTCGCCACCGTAAGCAAGATCTCCTACCAACGGATGTCGGAGAGCATTGAAGTGAACTCTAATTTGATGGGTACGACCGGTCTCTAACTCCACTCTAAGCAAGGAGGCGCTCGAGTAAAACTCTAGAACTTCATAATGAGTGATACTGGGTTTGCCATCAGCTACAACTGCAAAGCGGTAATCCTCGCGGGGATGTCTTCCAATCGGTGCGTCGATAGTTCCTTCACTTGGATCAATGTGGCCTTGCACCAGAGTGTGATAAACCTTTTTAACAGTTCGATTTCTAAATTGATTTTTCATCGCCGTGTACGAGTTTTCATTTTTTGCCAGCAACATTAATCCAGAAGTTCCAGCATCAAGTCTTTGCACAATGCCTTGGCGCTCTTGTGGTCCTGAAGTTGAGATGCGGTATCCCCTCGCAATTAAAGCTCCAACCACAGTTGGCCCCATCCATCCTGGGCTGGCGTGAGCTGCGCATCCCACGGGTTTATTAACAACAACTACATCATCGTCATCGTAAACAATTTCTAACTCCTCAATCGGAGTTGGCTTGAGCTCTAGTGGGTCAAATGGCTCCGGCAGAGTAACAATCACTCGATCGCCGACCCGTACCCGATCTGACTTGGACAACGGTTTTTTTCCTTGGACTACATCACCTGCATTAAGTAAATCCGCGACATTACTTCGGGAAAGCTCTAGGAGTTTAGACAGCGCCGAATCAACCCGCTCCCCATCCAAATCCTGCGGAATCAATACCTCTTTACGCTCTCGATTTGATGTCATTAAGCGCTCCGATTTGGTTTCTCAAAGGGCTGGACATTTTTCATGGCCAAAATGGTGAGCAAAACTCCAGCACAAACTATTGCGGAATCCGCCACATTAAAAATCGGCCAATTAGGCAATTTAATCCAATCCACAACCTCGCCCTGCCACACCCCAGGCGGGCGTACAGCACGGTCCCAAAGATTTCCTAACACGCCTCCAAGCAGCAACGCCAAACCTAAGGCCCAGCCTGTGTTGTGCACTTTGCGCATGTAGAAAATTATGAAAGCGGCTACGCACAACTTCAAAGAGGACAGTAATGGCGTGGCATTGGTAGCCAAACTAAAACCGGCACCCGGGTTGGTTCCATAAGTAAGTTGTAAAAACTCACCTATAACTCTGACCGGTTCGCGAAACTGCAAATAACTTGCCGCCCAGTTTTTGGTAATTAAATCAACGGCAAAAACTAATGTTGCTATTGAAATGAATAGTCGTCGCGCGCGGTTTGCACGTGACGACTCTAGCGGCGCTCTTCCTTCTGTTTGCATATCATGCAAAGAGTTGCGCGCGGGAATACCTGCAGACGAGCTTTGCCGATGGCATTTCCGCAATCTTCGCAACGACCGTATGACTTATTATCAATGCGCTCTAATGCACGCTCTGTTTGCAAAACCATATCTCGAGCGTTATAGACCAATGAGATTTCATGTTCCCGCTCAAAAGTTTTCGCCCCGGCATCGGCTTGATCATCACCGGCACCTACACCAGATGCCTCAATCAAATCATCCATTTCGCTTTCAATCTCTTCTAACTCTTTCTTGAGTCGAACCAGATCTTTAGCTAAATCTGAACGGATCGCCTTTAACTCAGTTGCGCTCCAACTTTCCTCTCCCTCGCTGATAAATGGTGCGGGAGCGGCCTTAATTGGTTTGAGAGCTGGCGCCTTCTTTCCTGGTTTTGGCTTGCGCACTGGCGGTGGGAGAACTAGTCGCTTCTCTTCAACAACTACAACATCGCTGGCTTCAACCTCTGGCTTGTACACCGAGATGGTGGTAGCTCCACCTTTAGCTGTACTACTAGTAAGAGCGGTTTTGTGGGCACCCTTCATAATCTCTGCTGCGGGTTTCTTGACTGGCGACTTCTTGGCTAACGACGGACGGACCGGGGCCTTCTTTACCGGGGAGTTCTTGACCGGAGCCTTTTTGGCTGGAGCTTTTTTGGCCTCAACCTTCTTTACTGGCGGCTTCTTGGCTGGAGCTTTTTTGGCTGGAGCCTTCTTTGCTGGCGGTTTTTTGGCAGGAGCTTTTTTCAGCTTCGCAACCGCTTTTGATAACTTCTTTTTTAATGCCACAACGGCGAAGGCTAAAGGTTTGCATGAATAAACGCCACTCGCCTCGCTTACCCGTAGGTTAAGGCTCTGATTAGTAGGTTAGAATTGAGGCCTTGCAAAAAGACCTGTAACCAGGATTCGCAGTGATCAGGCCATCACCTGTTAGCGAGTTGGAAGAAGTGGGCTCACGCCAGCATCACGGTGACTCATCTAGAACTAACGGCAAGGAAAGTAAGTGGTGAACACCCAAGAAATTTGAGGTGTTTGCAAGGCGGGTGGTACCGCGGTCCTAAAGTGATCGCCCCTCCAAACATCTGACGCAAACCGTGTCAGTGGGATGTTTTGGAAGGGAAAGAAATTGTCCAGTAATTCGCCGTATGAAGCGCTTTCACCTTCCATCGATCTACCTGCCATCGAACATGAGATCTTAAACTTTTGGCAGACACAAGACATATTTCACCAAAGTGTAAAAGCCAGAACCGGCGGTCAATCATGGACCTTTTATGAAGGTCCGCCTACCGCAAATGGACTACCTGGAACCCATCACATTGAAGCACGTGTTTTTAAAGATGTATTCCCACGTTTTCACACCATGAAAGGCAAGCAGGTAATCCGTAAAGCGGGATGGGATTGTCATGGACTTCCCGTAGAAATCGCTGTTGAGAAGGAGCTCGGCTTTTCTGGCAAGGGTGATATTGAAAAATACGGCATCGCTGCCTTTAATGAAAAGTGTCGTGAATCTGTTCAAAGACATGTAAATGCATTCACCACAATGACAGAACGAATGGGTTTCTGGGTTGATTTTGATGAAGCTTATTGGACTATGTCTAATGAGTACATTGAAAGTGTTTGGTGGTCGCTGGCTCAAATCCATCAGAAAGGTTTACTGGTTCAAGATCATCGAGTTGCGCCTTATTGTCCACGTTGCGGTACCGGGCTTTCTGATCATGAGTTGGCACAGGGTTATGAAACTGTAAAAGATCCTTCGGTCTATGTGCGCTTTCCAATTACAACTGGTGAGTTAAAAGATTTAAATGCTTCGCTTTTGGTTTGGACCACTACCCCTTGGACCTTGGTTTCCAACACCGCCATTGCAGTTCATCCTGAAGTGGATTATGTCGTCGTGCGCACCAAAGCCAATGAAGAGGTAGCCAGTGAGGTTTTGGTCGTTGCAGAACCGCTTATTGCAGTTGCCGGTGAAGGCGCTGAGGTAATTAAGAAGGTTAAAGGTGCAGCTTTAGAGCGCACGGGATATCGCAGACCATTTGATTTTGTAGAGATTCCTGATGCCCACTTTGTGATTCTGGCTGATTATGTAACAACAGAGGATGGAACAGGTTTGGTGCATCAAGCTCCAGCTTTTGGTGCTGATGACTTGCAGAGCTGTCGTCGCTATGAACTGCCGGTAGTAAATCCTGTGCTACCTAATGGCCATTTCTCAGATGAGATAACTCTGGTTGGCGGTTTGTTCTTTAAAGAGGCGGATAAGCCACTTGTGAAAGAGTTAAAGACAAAGGGTGCGCTTTACAAACATCAACAATATGAACACTCTTATCCCCATTGTTGGCGTTGCCATACCCCGCTGATCTATTACGCACAACCCTCCTGGTACATCAGAACAACCAAGATTAAAGATGAATTGTTGCGGGAGAACGCAGCTACCGATTGGCATCCAGAAACCATCAAGACCGGTCGATTTGGAGATTGGTTAAATAACAATATCGATTGGGCGCTCTCCCGAAATCGTTATTGGGGAACCCCCCTTCCTATCTGGCGGTGCGAAAACGCACATGAAGAATCCTTTGGCTCTCTTAAAGAGCTGGAAGGAAGAGCTGGACGCGCACTGACAGGGATTGAATTGCATAGACCCTATGTAGATGAAATCGAGTTTGCCTGCAAAAGCTGCGACTCCAAGATGATCCGCACTCCAGAGGTAATTGATTGCTGGTACGACTCAGGTGCCATGCCTTTTGCCCAATGGGGTTACCCGCACAAGCCAGGATCAGTAGAAAAATTCAACGCGGCTTATCCAGCAGATTTCATCTGCGAAGCTATTGATCAGACCCGTGGTTGGTTCTACACCTTGATGGCTATAGGGACATTGGTTTTTGATAAATCTTCCTACAAAACAGTGCTCTGTCTCGGCCATATCTTGGATAAGGATGGCCGCAAGATGAGTAAGCATTTAGGAAATGTTCTAGAACCTATGGCGCTGATGGATCAACATGGTGCTGATGCGGTTCGTTGGTACATGCTTGCCGCCGGTTCACCATGGAGCGCACGCCGCGTTGGACATGATGCAATATCTGAGGTGGTGCGTAAGACCTTACTTACCTATTGGAATACCGTCTCCTTCTTATCTCTTTACGCATCTGCATCGGATTACCAGCCCACGCCATTTTCAAGTGAATTGAATTTATCAACCATGGATAAGTGGATTGTTAGCGAGCTAAACCAACTTATCCAAGAGATTGATGATGCTCTTACTGAGTTTGATTCCCAGAAAGCTGGAGCGGCCCTGGCCAGATTTATCGATGATTTATCAAACTGGTATGTCCGGCGTTCGCGGCGCAGATTCTGGGATGGCGATGTCGCAGCTCTATCAACCCTGCAACACTGCCTAACAACCTTGACTCTTTTGATGGCGCCGATGGTTCCCTTTATTACCGAACATGTCTGGCAGAAGTTGATTCGCAAGGTGGATACCAATGCCGCATTATCGGTTCATCTGGCTGATTTCCCAGTTGCGGATTCGACATTAATCGACAAGAAACTATCAAGCGATGTGGCATTAACTCGCCGTCTGGTGGAGCTAGGAAGAGCTGCACGCGCACAATCACAGGTCAAGATTAGGCAGCCACTTTCTCGTGCTCTGATTGCTGCTTCAGGCTGGAAATCACTCTCCCCTGAATTGCGTGATCAAATCGCCGATGAGCTAAACGTAGAGCAGTTGGATGATCTCTCTGCAGCTGGAGCTGACCTGGTGGATGTATCAATCAAAGCCAACTTCAGATCATTGGGAGCTCGGTTTGGCGGAGATGTACAAGCCATTGCCCAAGCACTTAACTCAACCTCAGCGGCGCAATTAGTTGCTCAAGTTCGAAGCGAAGGCCAGGTAGACATTGCTTACGGCGCCGGCAAATCCGCATCAATTAGTGAAGAGGATTTGGTAATTACTGAAACTCCACGAACTGGTTGGGCGGTGTCTTCTCACGCGGGAGAGAGTTTGGCTTTGGATCTTCATCTTTCTCCAGAGTTAATCTCAAAGGGTGTGATCCGTGAGGCGATACGAGCTATTCAAGATGCTCGTAAATCATCGGGTTTTGATATCAGTGATCGCATTCATGTGAGATGGAATTGTGCGCCCGAGTTTGTTGCAGCGCTCAACTCTGGATCGCAGTGGATTAGTGAAGAGGTTTTGGCGGTTTCATTTACCCAAGAGCCTTCACTAGGTGTCAGCGAGGAAGAACTTGGCTTGAAGCTTTCTTTACAGAAGGCTTAAAACTTACTTCTGATCTCCCAAAGATCAGGAAAGACCGGATTGAAAAGAGTGGATGCTAAGTACTTAGCGCCACTCGAACCTCCAGTGCCCACCTTCTGACCAATTGTGCGTTCCACCATCTTTACATGCCGATAGCGCCACTCCTGCAATCCTTCATCAATATCCATAAGCCGTTCACAAATCATCGCGCCCTCTGGATCATTGCGATGCAGATCCAACAACACAGATTGAACCTCTTCAGATGGTGCATAGGGTTGCGATACATCACGCTGCAAAATGCTTTCCGGTAACTTGAAACCACGCTTTGCAACATAACTTAAGGTGCAATCCCAGATCGAGGGTGATTTCATCAACGCTTCAACTCTTGCTTTGTCATGAGGTAGAAGATGTGCCGCAGCTTTTGAATCCCGACGGCCCAGTATCGCCTCAACCTCACGAAACTGGGCGGATTGAAAGCCACTAGATGCTCCAAGTCGATCCCGGAAAGAGTTGAACTGCAAAGGCGTCATAGTCTCGAGAATGTCTATCTGCGCAACGCAAATCTTTAGAATTGTTCTAATACGCCCTAGCAGCGCTAACGCATAATGGGTTTCCCCGCTTTGTAATGCTTTACCAGCTGCTTGAAACTCATGAATTATCTGCTTAAACCAGAGTTCGTAGGTTTGGTGAATGACAATAAAGAGCAGCTCATCATGCTCTGGACCTTCTGAAAGCGGGGCTTGAAGTCTTAGTAACTCCTCAACCTTCAAATAGCTGCTGTAGGTGAGGGCGGCAGAGATGTCTTCGCTCATGTGACGCGAGAACCTCCAGTCTTTACCTTGTGATACTGCCCAGAGCTGACCAAATCTCTCAATCTTTCAAACCCGTCATAAACCTCGACATAGGAGGTTGCCAATGGGGAAATTGCAACTCTGATTGAGTTAGGAACTCGATAATCAGGAATCACATCTGCGAACTCGCGTAGCGCTACAGCAATCCGCTCTGCATCTGGATGAACTAAGGAGATATGACCACCACGCTGTTTTGAATCTCGTGGCGTATTCAATTCAAAGCCCAGTGGCTTTAACCATAAATCAAAAAGTTCAATCATCATCTGGGTGCCACGCGCAGCTTTCATTTCAATTGCTGCAATTCCTGCTTCTTCAATCATCTCAAATGCGGTTTTGATGCAGCGTAGACCCATTAATGATGGGCTAGCGATTTGAAAGCCGCGGATGCTTTCATCTTTTTCAAAGATTGCACCCATTGCAAATTGATCTCTTTGCGCAAACCATCCTTGAATAGGAACCCGCAGCTCATTCTGTAGCCTCTTCGCTACATACAACCATGCGGGTGCGCCGGGACCGGAGTTGCCGTACTTGTATGTGCAACCGACCGCCAGATCAACGCCATTTTCATCAAAGTTCATTTCGACAGATCCAACTGCATGAGCGGCATCCCATAACAACAGAGCTCCGTGAGAACGAACTAAATCAGTTAGCGCTTTTATATCCTGCCTTGCCCCCGAGCGATACTGCACTACCTCCAAGCTCACAAGTGCAACATCATCATTGAGATAAGGGGTTAACACCTCTGGAGTAATTAACTCATGGGTTGCGATGTTGGGATTTTCATTATCAATCACGACAAGCTTTAATCCATGTTCTTGCGCGAGACCTTGCATGATGTAACGATCGGTTGGGAAATTAGCTGCATCGATGATGATGGTTTTCCGATTTGGACGAGCCTTTATCGCAGCGCTAGCTAGCTGGTAAAAGTTAACTGAAGTCGTATCGCAGGCTAAAACCTGACCAGCAGCAGCACCCAATGAACTTCTGCCAATCAAATCTCCTGCTGATTGTGCCTCATCTACCCAGTGACCCCAGCCAGTTACGACCTCTGGACCCCACTCCTGAGTAAGAAAATCATTAATCGCCTTTACTGTGGCATGTGGCAACCTGCCTAGTGAGTTTCCATCAAGGTAGCAGGTATGTGGATCGGTAATGACAAACTTATTGCGATACTCACGTAGAGGATCCTGCTCATCAAGTTGAACCGCTTCAGAGCGTTGCATGCTCCGCAGTCTAGGTTAGTTTGTTATAAGTTGAGAAGGCTTTAAGCAAGAAAAGCGATAAGAATTTGGGTGCCAAAAAATAGAACGATGAATGACAAATCTAGAGCTACTCCCCCAAGACGTACGGGCGGCACAAAGCGCCGCACAAAACTTAACGGCTTGTCCGTTAGTATGTAAATTATCTCGGCTATTGGAAGGATTATGCCGCGCGGTCTCCAGCCGGGCTTGAACATTCGTACATAATCTAAAATCAAACGCAGAAATAGCGCAAGTAAAAATAGATTTAAGGCAAGTACAATCCAACTAGTTATGCTAATCACTGCAGGTTTTTATCAGCTCTGATTAAAAAGGCTGGCATTTGCCGCCGCGGTTTTATCCTCGGAGCTAACCATTACATTTGGCGGAGATAGCAAAAACACCTTTGAGGTAACCCGCTCGATTGTTCCGGCATGACCAAAGACAAGTCCAGATGCAAAATCAATTAAGCGCTTGCGCTCTGACTCCTCCATGTCACTCAAATTCATAATGACCGGATTGCCATCTCTGTAAAACTCTCCAATGGCTCGAGCTTCGCTATAAAAACGTGGTGTGATTGTGACAATGCGATCAATAGCCGCTGGCTCTGAATGGGTTGGAGCCTGAGCAATTGGAAGCTGAGGTGCGACGCTCAGAGCTGGAGTGGTTCGCTTTGCTGGAGCGGCTTTAGGACGAACGGCTACAGCCTCTTGTACCGATCCATCATCCTCGGTAAGACCTAGGTAATTGGTCATTCTTCTTAGCGCATTAGACATAGCGTAATTTTATGGCGCAGGGCTTCGGCTACCCAGTATTGAACTACCTAGCCTGATATGTGTCGCACCATGTTCAATAGCTATTTTGTAATCTCCACTCATTCCAGCGGAGATGTACTTTGCCGAAGGGATCTCGCTCTGCAGGGAAATACTGCTCTTTTTAAGGTTAGAAAAGGCAATCTTTGGGTCACCATCTAGAGGGCCAACCCCCATTACCCCCACAATCTCAAGGGCGGGTAGGCCCACTATCGCTGAGGCAAACTCCATTAACTCTCGAGGCTTCACGCCGCTGCGTTGGCCAGGTATCAACTCCCCTTCATCAAGGTTTACCTGAATGAAGCAGCGCTGTGTTTTGCCGATTTCCTGCGCGTATTGTGAGATTTTTCGGGCGTGGGAAAGATCATCTAAAGAATGAATGTAATCGCTCCAACTTACAATCGACTTTAATTTGTTGCTTTGGACTCCACCTTGAAAATGCCAAATTGCATCATCAGGAACTTCGAGCGACTTCTCACTGCCTTCAGAATCCCGGTTTTCGCCGAAATTTCGTTCACCTAATTTGTAAAGGAGTTGTACATCGCTAGTTGGGAAGGTCTTGGTTACAACAATCAATGTCACATGTGACGGAATCTCAGATTTCACCTCAGCTAAACGAACAGCTAGCTCCTCTTCTCTTTCCATAACCTGAAATCTACTCTCGCCAAATAACGCCGGCTTGGCGCCCCGTAATGCCATCTCGTCTGTAGGAAAAAAACCCCGAGTCATGCACAGTGCACTGATTTGTCGAACTCCACTTAATCCCTTGCTGCTCTAGCAATGAGACCAATCCTGACTCAACGCCCAAACAGGGCTTTCCATTTGGGGAAAGATTTTCAGTTGCAGCTCCCGGAACTTTGCTTACTACCTCTGCATAGACATCCTGATCGACCTCGTAGCAGCTCGCACAAATTGAAGCGCCAATCTCCGCCGTTATCTCTGCATTTTTTACCCCATTAATTTTGAACATCTGCAAAGTTTGTTGAAAGACCCCTGATACCAGTCCTTTACGTCCGACATGTACAGCGGCAACTGCGCTAGGGCTATGCATCAACAATGGAACACAATCTGCAATGAGCGTTACTAGAGCAACCCCTTTTTCCGTTGTGAACAACGCATCAACTGAAGGGGGCGAAGCAAAATCAGAGTTCACAGTTATCTGCGCAACCTGCGCGCCATGGACCTGATTCATATAAAAGATTTTTTCCAGCGGTAAACCAATATTTCTTGCCAGCTCTGTTCTGTTGGAGTTAACAGAGTCGAGGGAATCACCAACATGGGTAGCTAGATTAAATCCGCTATATGGCGGATTGCTAACCCCACCCTCCCGCGAGGTAAAGACAGACCTCGACATGGAGCTGATTACTTCATGAAATCAGGGATATCGATTTCATCCTCAGAGACCAGCTCTTCAAAGGTGATACGACGCCGGGTTGAGGCTTGCGGATTCTCCATCGCAACCGCGATCGGATCATTGGCTGGAATTGGATCGGCCTGTCCATTCAAACTCGCGGTAGAAATAACTGGAACTGAAACCTTCTTTGGCGCTCCCCCGTCAAAGCCAGCTGCAATAACGGTAACCCTTACCTCGTCACCTAAAGCATCATCAATCACAGTTCCGAAAATAATGTTGGCATCTGGATGGGCACATTTAGCAACTAACTCGGCAGCCTCACTAATTTCAAACAAACCTAAATCAGAGCCACCAGCGATGGAGAGAAGAACACCATGAGCTCCATCGATTGAAGCTTCTAACAATGGTGAAGAGATAGCCAGCTCTGCAGCACGGGTAGCTCTGGCTTCACCTCGTGCGGAACCAATTCCCATGAGTGCAGAACCGGCGCCATCCATAACACTCTTTACATCAGCAAAATCAAGGTTGATTAATCCTGGGGTTGTTATGAGTTCAGTTATTCCTTGCACACCTGATAGCAAAACCTGGTCAGCGGTTTTGAACGCCTCTGGCGCGGAGATTGAACGATCAGAAATTGAAAGCAAGCGATCATTTGGAATAACAATAAGAGTGTCAACCTCTTTGCGAAGATTTTCAATTCCTTCTTCTGCTTGAGTCGCTCTTCTTTTTCCTTCAAAACTAAATGGTCGAGTTACAACACCGACAGTCAGGGCACCTAACTCTTTAGCAATCTTTGCAACAACTGGTGCACCACCAGTTCCGGTTCCGCCACCTTCTCCTGCGGTAACAAAAACCATGTCAGAACCGCGCAACACCTCTTCAATTTCCTCAGCGTGATCCATCGCTGCCTGCATGCCAATTTCAGGTGCAGCACCCGCACCAAGACCACGAGTTAACTTTCTGCCGATATCTAATTTCACATCAGCATCACTCATGAGAAGCGCTTGTGCATCTGTGTTAATCGCAATGAACTCAACGCCCTTTAACCCAGCATCAATCATTCGATTAACCGCATTAACTCCACCGCCACCAATTCCAACAACTTTGATGACCGCTAAATAATTCTGTGGTGTCGCCACTTTTTCGCCTCTCTTCAAACCCTAATTCTCAACTTTAGACTTAGAGTTTCCTTTTATTG
>JACCDZ010790742.1_pt1 | contig 18049 bp, 16 predicted proteins | sample 7449551 | NCBI WGS metagenome assembly JACCDZ01 (sample SAMN15323452, study PRJNA562643) | freshwater metagenome | isolation source: river surface water | place: USA:Blue River Watershed | collected 2017-08-18
GAGTGAATCTTGCAGTCGGCCATGAGCTCGGCCTCTGCCACGGCGCCCTGTATGGATTGCACGGTCTGCTCGATGTTTACGACCACGCCTTTTTTCATGCCGCGTGCCGGCTTCATGCCTACACCGACAATCTCCAGCGCACCTTCGGCGTTGATCTGGCCCACCAGCGCCACTACTTTCGCAGTGCCGACATCGATGCCCACGATCATCGGAATGTTTGTTGCGCTTGCCATCTCGCCCTTACCTGCTCGCCTGAGCCTTATTGTCCAATTTCCCGTGATGCCGGAAACACTCCAGATCACGTACTGCTTTTTTCACCAGCCACTTTTCAGGCCGCTGGCACTATCTCGCGCACGCCTTGCTGCACTTTCCAGCCCACCGCCACGCCATTGCGGTAACGCAAATCTATGCTGGCGATATTTCCTGCATCTGGTTTCAGCTGACGGTCGTACAGATAGGCGAACCGTTGCATCTTCTCAATGGTGTCCACCTGATCGACCACCAGCTGAATGCCGTTGTCCATGCGCAGGAACCAGCTCATCCGGTCGGTGAGCTGCAACTCCACAATGCGCATGCCGATTCCGCGCAAAATACTGTTCATGGCACGGTACTGTTCCATCACATACACCGTCTTTCCGGCCGGCCCGAAAAGAATCGGCAAATCATTGGCGCTGACTGCATTGCGTGGCACAAAAAGATCACCTCGCGAACTGATGAGACCTCCTGCACCCCACAGCGCCACCGGCTGCTTTTCGCGCACCTGAACACGAATACCGTCGGGCCAGCGCCGGCTCACCCGCACTTCATCCACCCAGGGTGCTGCCAGTGCCGCCTCACGTATGGCAGCAAGATCCATCGAGAAATAGTCGCCTTTGGCCACAGCGGCTATACGCGCCGCAATCTGACGGCTATCGGCATTACGCAAATCACCCTCCACCTGCACCGAAGTAATGGTGGTACGCGCCTTCAGCTCATTAAACGCACGTACCGCCAGCACCACGAAGAGCAAGGCCGCCAGCACCAGCAAGAGGCGGGAAGCCGGGCCCGCCAAACCTGCCATGGGCAGCTTGGGCATGGCGGCAACTTCCGCGACAGGGCGACGCGACGCCTGCAACATCAGTGCGACTCCTCCAGGGTTTGCGTCAGGATTTCCAGCACGAGATCCGTGAAGGAAAGTCCATGCGCTTTTGCAGCCATGGGCACCAGCGAGTGATCCGTCATGCCCGGCACCGTATTCACTTCCAGCAACCAGAACTTGCCCTGCTCATCCATCATGGCGTCGATACGCCCCCAGCCTTTGGCGCCCACCGCATCAAATGCCTTGAGTGCCAGTGCCTGCAGTTCTTTTTCTTTTTCCGGCGTCAGACCACAGGGACAGAGATACTGCGTGTCATGCGCCTGGTACTTGGCTTCAAAGTCGTAGAAATCGCGATCCGTCTTCATGCGTATGACGGGCAAGGCTTCACCGCCAAGAATGACCACGGTGTACTCCTGACTGCCACTGATCCAGGTTTCAGCAATCACTTCACTGTCATAAGCCGCTGCATTGGCAAAACCGGCTGGCAGCTCTTCTGCTTTCATCACCTTGCACATGCCTATGCTGGAGCCTTCATGCGAAGGCTTGATCATCAGCGGCAAACCCAGATCACGTGCAACCGAATCAAAATCCATTCCAGGCGTCAGTTTGCGGTATTGCGGCGTGGGCAAGCCGCAACCCTGCCAGACGAGCTTGGTTTTTTCCTTGTCCATACCCAGCGCAGAAGCGAGCACGCCACTACCGGTGTAAGGAATCTTCAAAAGTTCCAGCAGCCCCTGCATGGTGCCGTCTTCTCCGCCACGGCCATGCAGCACGATGAAAGCACGATCAAACTGCGAAATTTCCGCAATCGCGCGCTCGGCCGGATCAAACCCCACTGCATCGACACCGGCGGCCTGCAAGGCCTCCAGCACAGCGCTACCGCTGATGAGGGAAATGCCGCGCTCGGCTGCCGTGCCACCCAAGAGCACAGCAACCCGCCCGAACTTCCTCACATCACTGATCTTGCTCATTTTCACCATCACTCTTTCGACTGCAGATACAAACCGTGCTGCGCCAACTCCTGCGCAATCACACCCACATTGCCGGCACCCTGCGTCAGCAGGACATCACCGGGCTTGAGCACATGGCGCAGGATGTCGCCCAGCTCTTCCGTCTTTTCCACAAATACCGGGTCAACCGTGCCACGCGTACGTATGCTGCGCGCCAGCGTACGGCTATCCGCGCCCGTAATCGGCTTTTCACCGGCACTGTAAACATCCAGCAAAAGCAGCGAATCCACCGAGGACAGCACTTGTACGAAGTCTTCAAAGCAATCACGGGTACGTGTATAGCGATGCGGCTGGAACAGCATCACCAGACGACGCTCCGGGAAGCTCTGGCGAGCCGCCTTGATGGTGGCATCCACTTCGCGCGGGTGATGACCGTAGTCATCAACCAGCTTTACCTCGGCAAACTCACCCATCTGCTGGAAACGACGCCCCACACCCTGGAAATTTGCCAGCGCACGCACCATGGCGGCATCGCCCACTTTTTCATCCGTAGCCACGGCAATGGCAGCCAGCGAATTCAACACATTGTGCAGACCCGGCAGATTCAGCGTGACCGGCAAGGGCGCATGACCGGGACGCAGCACGGTGAAATGGGTTTGCAGACCATCCTGACGGATGTCGACAGCACGCACATCGTTGTCGTCTTGCAGGCCATAAGTGATGGTGGGCCGACCAATTTCCGGCAGCAGTTCGCGAATGACAGGATCGTCGCCACAGACGACAGCCAGACCGTAGAAGGGCAGGTTGTGCAGGAACTCGATGAAAGTCTGCTTCAGCTTCTCGAAAGAGCCTCCATAAGTATCCATATGGTCGGCATCAATATTCGTGACGATGGAAGCCATGGGCTGCAGATGCAGGAAGGAGGCATCGCTCTCATCGGCCTCAGCCACGAAATAGCGGCTGGCACCCAGCTTGGCATTGGTGCCCGCGCTATTGAGCAGGCCGCCAATCACGAAGGTCGGGTCCAGACCTTCTTCGCCCATGATGGACGACACCAGGCTGGTCGTTGTCGTCTTGCCATGCGTACCGGCCACGGCAATGCCATGGCGATAGCGCATCAGCTCCGCCAGCATTTCCGCACGCCGCACGATGGGAAGACGAAGTTCGCGTGCCGCTGCAATTTCCGGATTCTCGTTATCAATCGCGGTGGACACCACGATGACATCGGCGCCCTTGATGTTTTCCGCACGATGACCGATGAAAATCTCGGCACCAAATCCCGTCAGACGCTCGGTGCTCTTGCCGGCCTTGATATCGGAACCGGCAATCACATAGCCCTGATTCAGCAGCACTTCAGCAATACCACACATGCCGGCACCACCGATGCCGACAAAATGGATACGGCGTATGCGCCGCATTTCGGGAATTTCGATCAGTCGCGAACGTTTGGGCGACGGGCTCATTTTGAAGCTCCAGCATCAAGGCAGGCTTGCACCACGGTGTCCGTGGCATCCGGCTTCGCCAATGCACGCGCGGCATTGGCCATCTGCAAAAGTTTTTCACGCGACAGCAAGGGCAACAGCTCGGCGGCGAGTTTTTCTGCCGTCAGCGCTTGCTGCTGGAAGATTTTGGCGGCACCCGCCTCGCTCAGAAATTTTCCATTGGCCGTCTGGTGATCATCCACGGCAAAGGGATAAGGAATCAGCACCGAGCCCACACCGGCAGCGGCAATTTCCGAAACCGTGAGCGCGCCGGAACGGCACACGACGATATCCGCCCAGCTGTACATCGCCGCCATGTCGTGAATAAAAGGCAGCACCTCAGCGTCAATCCCCAGCGCACGATATTTGGCTTCGGCCTTTTCCTGATTCTTTTTCCCGCACTGATGACGAATCACCAAGGGCTGTTTTTTCACCAGCACGGCCAGTGCTTCCGGCACCAACTCATTGAGTGCCACCGCCCCCTGGCTACCGCCCAGAACAAGCACACGCAGGGCACCGTCATGCTCAGCAAAACGGTCCGCGGGCGCTGGCAGCGCAGCAATTTCACGACGTACGGGATTGCCCACCACTTTCACTTTTTCTGCCGGAGAAAATGCACCCGGAAACGCTTCCAGAACCCGGTTGGCAAGCCGTGAAAGCTGGCGATTGGTGAAGCCGGCAACCGCATTCTGCTCATGAATCAGCAAGGGCTTACCAAGCAGGCGCGCAGCCACTCCACCCGGCCCCGTCACATAACCACCCAGACCAATCACCGCATCGGCCTCAACCGCACGCAGCGTTTTCATGGCGGCCAGCACCGCCACGACCAGCTTGAACGGTGCCAGCAGCAGGCGCTTGATACCCTGACCACGCACACCGCTCACTTCCAGATAAGTGATATCGAAATGACGTGCTGGCACGAGTTCGGCTTCTATACCGGCACGCGTGCCCAGCCAGTGGATTTTCACGCCACGCTCACGCAGGGCTTCAGCCACAGCCAGTGCCGGGAACACATGCCCACCCGTACCTCCTGCCATCACCACAACCGATTTCACCTGGCTCATGCTCTAGCTCCCTGCGATTTGGCAGCAGCGGGAGCCGCAGCGTTTTCGGTATCGATACGCAAGAGCACGCCCAGCATGAGAAAAACCATGAGCAGACTGCTACCGCCGTAACTCACCAAGGGCAGAGTCAATCCTTTGGTGGGAAACAGGCCCATGTTCACGCCGATATTCACCAGTGCCTGCAGGCCGATCAGGAAAGAAATGCCGTAAGCCAGATAAGCACCGTAAATTTCGCCGCGCAGCTCTGCCTGCTGGCCTATGCGCACTGCCGAGCGCACCAGCAACCAGAACAGACCGATAACCAGCAGCACGCCAACAAGACCGAACTCTTCGGCATATACAGCAAACACGAAGTCGGTATGCGCCTCGGGCAGGTAGAAAAGCTTCTGCACACTCTTGCCGAGACCCACGCCCGTCCATTCCCCCCGGCCAAAGGCAATCAGGCTTTGCGCCAACTGATAACCGGAGTTGAACTGGTCAGCCCAGGGATCCGTAAAGGACAACATGCGCTTCATGCGATAGGGCTCGAAAATCACCGCCAGCACACCCATGGAAATTGCCGTAGCCAGCAGCACCGCAAATTGCAGCAAGGGTGTACCTGCAAGGAAAAGCATGCCCAGCACAGCCGAGACCGTAACGACACTGGCACCAAAGTCCGGCTCCAGCAAAAGCAGCAGCACCGCAATGCCCACCACGGCCATGGGCTTGATGAAGCCGGACCAACTGCTGCGCACCTCATCCTGGCGACGCAACAGATAGGCACTGATGTAAGCCACCACAGCAAACTTGGCGAACTCTGAGGGCTGCAGTGTCAGCGGCCCCAGACCTATCCAGCGCATGCTGCCGTTCACGCGGCGACCCAAACCCGGAATCAGGACAATGATGAGCAAGAGAAAAGCAGCAAAGAGCAATAGCCAGCTAAGACGCTGCCAGGTTGCAACCGGCACGCGACAGGCAAAAGCGCCCAAGGTGAGCCCCATCAGCAGATAAATGCCGTGGCGCATGACGAAATAGAAAGCATGACCGAAGCTTGCTTCGGCCACGCCCATGGAAGCAGACGCCACCATGATCAGACCGATGCAAAACAGGCAAGCAGCCGACAGCAGCAGCAGGTGCCGTGGCGTTACGCCGTGCATCAGCTCCGGAAATGTCGGGAGGGCGAGCGCTTTCATTTACCTTCCACCACGGCTTTAACACCAGCCACAAACTGCTGACCACGATCTTCATAATTCTTGAACATGTCGAAACTGGCACAGGCCGGCGACAAGACCACGGCATCACCGCTGGCAGCCAAGGCCCGAGCTTTTTCTATGGCGTCGCGCAGCGTGGTGGCATTCACCTTCTGCACATCGTCTGCCACGGCTGCAGAAATTTTCGGACCGTCCTCACCAATCAGCACCAGCGCCTTGGCGTATTTCACTAACGGCGCCGACAGCGGCGTGAAATCCTGCCCTTTACCCACGCCCCCCGCGACAAGAATGAGCTTGCCCTTGATGGCTGCACCGAGACCGTTGATAGCAGCCAGCGTAGAACCGACATTGGTGCCTTTGGAATCGTTGTACCAGGCGATACCGTCACGCTCACTGACCAGCTCACAACGATGCGGCAGACCGGGGAACTCACGCAGGGTCTGCAACATGGCAGCCATGGGAATATTCACCGCTTCGCCCAGTGCCAATGCCGCCAAGGCATTGGCCACATTGTGCTCGCCACGGATTTTCATGGCGGTAACAGCCAGCAACTTCTCATTGCCACGGGCCAGGAATTTTTCACCGTCTGCTTGCAGCACGCCAAACTGTTTGAGATCGGGGATACCCAATCCAAAACTGGTTCTGGGCACACTTTCTTCAATTAGCGGCAGGGTGAGCGCATCATCGCGATTGATCACATAGCGCTGGCAGTGCCGGAAGATGCGGTGCTTGGCCTGGTGGTATTCACGCATGGAGTCGTAACGATCCATATGGTCTTCGCTGATGTTCAGCACCACCGCTACGGCCGCCTTGAGAGCATGCGTGGTTTCCAGTTGAAAGCTGGAAAGCTCCAGCACATAAAGCGCCTGCTCACCTTTCTCACGCAGCATGTCCAGCACGGGCAGACCCAGATTTCCGCCCACACCCACATCAATACCGGCGTTTTGCGCCATCAGGCCCACCAGCGTGGTGACGGTACTTTTGGCATTGGAACCCGTAATGGCAACGATGGGCGCGCTGACTTCGCGGCAAAACACATCCACATCACCCGTAATGGCGATACCCGCCTTGCGCGCCGCCAACAACTCGGGCTCTTGCACGGAAATACCGGGGCTGGCCACCACCTCTCTGGCACGCAGCAACAATTCGCCATCCAGCTTGCCCAGACTGACTTCCACATCCGGAAATTCGGCACGCAACTCAGCAAGACCCGGCGGATTTTCGCGCGTGTCATTCACAGCTACCGGGTAGCCGCGGCTTTTCAGAAAGCGCACGCAGGAGAGCCCGGTCTTGCCCAGACCGACCACTACCCGTAAACCGTCGCGCTGTATCAATGCCATTTCTTTCTTACCGGATCTTCAATGAAGCGAGACCAATCAACACCAGCATGAAACTGATGATCCAGAAGCGGACCACCACTTTCGTCTCAGGCCAGCCCTTGAGTTCGTAGTGATGATGAATCGGCGCCATGCGAAAAATCCGGCGGCCGGTGAGCTTGAACGAACCCACCTGCAGGATGACCGACACGGTTTCCAGCACGAAAACACCACCCATGATGAAGAGCACGATTTCCTGACGCACAATGACGGCGATCACGCCAAGCACAGCACCCAGTGAAAGCGCGCCTACATCGCCCATGAAAACCTGGGCCGGATAGGCGTTGAACCAGAGAAAACCGAGACCGGCGCCAATAATCGAGGCACAGATCACGATGAGCTCACCGGAGCCGGCCACATAGGGAATGTGCAGATAAGTGGCAAACTTGATATTGCCGGAGACGTAAGCAAATACAGCAAGTGCGGCTGCCACCATCACGGTCGGCATGATGGCCAAGCCATCAAGACCATCAGTCAGATTCACTGCATTACTGGTGCCCACAATCACAAAATAAGTAAGCACGATATAGAAGACACCCAGCGGCAAAATCGCGTTCTTGAAAAAAGGCACGATGAGGCTGGTTTCAATCGGCGTCTTGGCATAGTGGTAAAGGAAAACTGCAGCACCTATCCCGGCCACAGACTGCCAGAAATATTTCCAGCGCCCCGGCAAACCACGCGGATTCTTTTCCACCACCTTGCGATAGTCATCCACCCAGCCCACCAGACCGAAGACCACCATGACACCCAGCACCACCCAGACATAGGGATTGGACAGATTTGCCCACAGCAGGGTACTGACACCGATAGTCAAAAGAATGAGCGCACCGCCCATGGTGGGCGTGCCGGTCTTGGCCAGATGGGATTGCGGGCCGTCGGTGCGTATGGCCTGACCGAATTTCATGGCGCGCAGCTTTTCTATCATCCACGGCCCCCACCACAGCGAAAGCGCGAGCGCCGTCGCTACGCCCAGAATGGCGCGCAGGGTCAGGTAGTGAAAGACCAGAAAGCCTTTGTGATATTGCGCGAGAAATTCCGCGACCCAGAGCAGCATTGATCAGGACTCCTTCTTGTCCAACAGCGTGTTGACTACATTTTCCATATGCGCACTGCGTGAGCCTTTCACCAACAGCGTGACTACGGTTTCCAGCTCTTGCTCCAGCTCTTCGATCAGGGACTGTTGATCAGCGAACGTCTTGGCCTCAGGCCCGAAACCCGCAGCCGTGAAATGGCTGTATTGGCCGACGGAATAAAGCGCATCGATTTTTTTCATTTTCGCGTACTCCCCCACCTCGTTATGGCCCGTTTCCGTGGCCCTGCCCAACTCACCCATGTCGCCTGTAACCAGCACACGCCGGCCCGGCATGTCTGCCAGCACGTCTATCGCCGCCTTCATGGATGAAGGATTGGCGTTGTAGGTATCGTCGATAAGACGGCAACCCGGGTTCAGGAGATGCAGATTGAGACGGCCCGGCACGGGGCGTGTCTTTTCTATACCTGCAACGATTTTTTCGAGGGGCACATGGCATGCATGGGCCAGCACGGCCGCCGCCAGCGCATTGGCGATGTTATGGCGACCAATAAGCTGCAGCTCGATTTCGGCCGTGCGTGCACCGGCATGAAGATCGAAGGCATAGCAGCCCGAATTGGCCTGGCGGATATTGTCCACCCACAGATCCGCTTTCTGCTGCAGGGAGAAATGCAGCTGCTGACGATGTTTGCACAGCTCTTTCCAGTAGCCGGCAAACTCGTCGTCCAGATTGATGCAGGCGATGCCACCCTTCACCAGGCCGCCGTAGATTTCACCTTTGGCTTTAGCGATGCCTTCACGACTGCCGAAGCCTTCGAGATGAGCAGAACCCACATTGGTAATCACCGCCGCCTGCGGTGAAACGAGATTGCTCGTATAGGCGATTTCACCCAGATGATTGGCCCCAAGCTCGAATACGCCGTAACGATGGCTGCCATCGAGACGGAAGAGCGTGAGCGGCACACCGATATCGTTGTTCTTGTTGCCCAGCGTAGCCAGCGTCGGGCCCATTTCTGCAAAAATGCTGGCGGCAAATTCCTTGGTGGTGGTTTTACCGGCGCTGCCGGTGATGGCCACGCTGACAATATCGAACTGCTCACGCCAGGCATGAGCAATCTTGCCTAACGCCACATGCGTGTCTTCCACCAAGAGTTGCGGCACAGCAAGATTTTCCTGCGCTTCACTGACCACAACGGCCACGGCACCACGTGCCGCTGCATCCGCCGCAAAACGGTTGCCATTGAAATGGGCACCGGACAGCGCAATAAAAAGCTCGCCGCCAGCAAGAGCCCGGGTATCCGTGGAAAAGCGGGTGATGTCGCGGTCTTCGCCAATCAGGCGGCCGTGCAGCAGGAAAGCCATATGGGAAAGTTTCATGCTGCCCTCCAGGCCGCGAGCGCAGCACGTACTTCTTCGGCATCACTGAAATGGTGACGCACTCCATTGATTTCCTGGTAGTCCTCATGCCCCTTGCCGGCGATGAGTACGATGTCATGACGACTGGCTGATTCTATTGCCTGGCGGATGGCGCGATGCCTGTCCATTTCCACCAGCACGCCGCTACCGCTGCCCGTCAGGATTTCACTGACGATGGCATCCGGATTTTCCGTGCGCGGATTGTCGCTGGTGACCACTACACGATCGGCAAGACGCGCTGCAATCCGGCCCATCAGTGGGCGCTTGCCACGATCACGGTCACCACCGCAGCCGAAGACACAGACCAGATCGGCTTCGGCATGTTCGCGCAGACTGGCAAGGACTTTTTCCAGGGCATCAGGCGTATGGGCGTAATCCACCACCACGGTGGGATGCGCACCTGAAAAGCTTTGCATACGCCCGGCTACCGGCTGCGCCTGACGCAGAGCCTCGGCGATATCCGCCAGCGGAATGTCCAAGGCCAGCAAGCCACCCATCACGGCCAGCAGATTGCTCACATTGAAACGCCCCAGCAAAGGTACTTGCAGTGCACAGTCGCCAGCCGGCGTGGCAATCAGCAACTCAAGACCCGAGAGCGTCGGCGTGATTTGCAGCGCACGAATATCCGCACTGCTTTCTGTCTGCTGGCTATAACTCAACACGCGCACCGACGACGCCAAGGCAGCACGATAGCGCTCGGCGACCACATCGTCGGCATTCAGCACGGCGGCCTGCAGCGTGGGCCAGTGGAAGAGCAATTCTTTGGCAGCGGCATAGCTGTCCATGTCGCCGTGATAATCGAGGTGATCGCGGGTGAGGTTGGTGAAAAGTGCGACATCAATGACGGTGCCATTAAGGCGCCCCTGCACCAGACCGTGCGAACTGGCCTCCATGGCCACAGCACCAGCACCTTCAGCCACGAACTGTGCGAGCAGCGCCTGCAGATGACAGGCATCCAGCGTGGTATGCGTGGATTTTTCCAGAGCGCCGTAAAGACCATTGCCGAGCGTGCCGAGGACGGCAGCGCGACGACCCAGAGCGCTCAGGGCACCAGCCAGCAGATTGGCCACACTGGTTTTGCCATTGGTGCCCGTGACAGCCAGCACTTTCATGCGTGCAGAAGGCTCATCAAAAAAGCGCGCAGCAATATGCCCCAGTTGCTGTGCCAGTCCTGCAATGACAATCACGGGAATGCCATTGATGACAGTCTCCTGTGGCCATTTTTCATCCTGCTCGGCGAACACGGCCGCCGCACCTTTAGCAATCACGTCGGCAATAAAGTCGCGGGCATCGCGCTGCTGGCCCTTGAGCGCAATGAACAGCATGCCGCTGCGCACTTCGCGACTGTCCAGCACCATGGCAGAAACGGAAATTGCCGCATGCGCGGCACTGATGGCAGGCCAGAGTTGATCGAGACGCTTCATACGCCCGGCCTCCGCTGCATGTCGGTACGCGCCACCGCCGGCAGCACACCCTGTTCAGCCAGATGCTCGGCACTCTTGTCCGGCTCTACATTCATCAGGCGGAGGGTTTCCGCCATGATGCGCGAGAACACCGGCGCAGAAACGAGGCCGCCGTAATACTGGCCATTGGGGGAATCCATCACCACCACCAGCACTACCTTGGGATTGCTGGCGGGCGCCATGCCGGCAAAAGTCGACATGTACTGGTCAGTGGCATAACCACCATTTTGCGCCTTGTGTGCCGTACCGGTTTTGCCGGCAACACGATAGCCAGGTACAGCCGCCTTGATCGCCGTGCCATCCGTGGTGACCACAGACTCCATCATGGGAATCAACTTGCGCGCCACGTCTTCGGAAAGCACGCGCTCGCCCGGCACAGGGCCATCCACCTTCAAAAAGCTCACCGGGCGCTCTATGCCACCCGCCGCCAGCATGGCGTAGGCGCGCGCAAGTTGCAGCGCGGTCACCGTGAGGCCATAGCCATAAGACATGGTGGCAATTTCTACCGGACGCCAGCGTTCCGGCGGCTGCAGCCGGCCAGCACTTTCCCCCGGAAAACCCGAGCCTGTGGTCTTGCCGAAACCGATGCGCGCATAAAACTGTGGCAGCGTTTCGCGCGGCAAGGACAGCGCAATCTGCGCCGAGGCCACATTGCTGGATTTGGTGATGATGGTGCCCATATCAATCACGCCATAATTATCGTGATCGCGTATCAGCTTGTTATAAACCTGCAGTGTGCCGGGATTGGTATTGAACTGGCTGCGCGTGGTGTATTTTCCGCTTTCCAGTGCTACTGCCACGGTAAACGGCTTCATGGTCGAGCCCGGCTCGAACATGTCGGTGACAGCGCGATTGCGCATTTCATCCGGACGCAGATTGCGGCGGTTATTGGGATTGAAGGAAGGCTGGTTGACCATGGCCAGCACTTCTCCCGTCTCGACATCCAGCGCTACCGCCGTACCGGCACGCGCGCCGTTATGTTCAACGGCCTGAGCCAACTCGCGATACGCCAGATACTGTGTGCGCGAATCAAAGCTGAGGTGCACATCCTGCCCCGGCTGCGCCGGACGCAGCATGGCCACGTCCTTGATCTTGGAGCCCTTGAGGTCACGCAGCACACGCTTCTTGCCGGGCACGCCGCGCAACGTCTCGTCCAGCTCCAGCTCCAGACCTTCCTGACCTTCGTCATCCAGGTTGGTAAAACCGAGGATATGCGCCGTGACCTCACCTTCCGGATAGAAGCGGCGGTATTCCGTCATGCCATAAATGCCGGGGAACTCCTGCGCCAGAATGGGCGCGGCAGAATCCGGCGCAAGATGACGTTTGATATAGGTGAATTCGCGCTGGCTGTTTTTCTTGAGGCGGGCTGCCAACCAGACAGCATCAACATCCATGGCACGCGCCAGTGCATTCACATCCAGCTTGCCGGCCAGCGCCTCTTTCGGATTCATCCAGATGGACACCACCGGCGTACTCACCGCCAAGGGCAGGCCGTTGCGATCACGCAAAATGCCGCGATGTGCTGCAATGGGTTCTACACGCAACATGCGCGCGTCACCCTGACGACGCAGAAAGTCACGATCCACCACCGTCAGGTAGGTGGCACGCGCCGCCATCGTGCCAAAAAGCCCGAGCATGACGAGACCCACCAGACGATGACGCCCGGTAAAAGTCAGCTTGCCGTCCTGGCTCATTGCCTCACCATCATGATTTCCGTGGGCGCCGGGTTACGCATCTGCAATTGCTCAGTGGCCAGCTTGCCGACACGCGCATAGGCGCCCCAGGCATGCTGCTCAAGCAGCAGCTGACCCCATTCGGTTTCCAGCTTGTCGCGTTGCACTTCCAGCTTCTGCAGGTCATTCATGTAGAGACGTGATTTATGCGCGCTGTAAGCGACCGCCACAGCAGAACTGACCAGCGTCAGCAATACTGCTGCCGCCATCACACCACCTTGCATAGCCGGCAGGCGCGCCTGCACGCCGGCCTGAAAACGCTCATTGATTTTACGGGCCGCCTGCTTCATGCGGCCTCCGCAATTTTTGCCGCCACGCGCAAACGCGCACTGCGCGCACGCGGATTGACAGCCACTTCGGCAGCAGAGGGCTCTATCGCCTTGCCGATGATTTTCAGGCGCGGCTTCAACATGTCCACCGTCACCGGCAAACCGGGCGGAAAATCATCGCCCTTGGCTTCTTTCTGGAAAAACTGCTTTACCAGACGATCTTCCAGTGAATGAAAGCTGATGACGGCCAGACGGCCACCCGGCTTGAGCACCATCAGCGCATCACGCAGGAATTTCTGGATATCACCCAGTTCGTTATTGATGGCAATGCGTATCGCCTGGAATGCGCGCGTAGCAGGATGTTTGTGCTTTTCCCAAGCGGGATGCGCGGCAGCCACAATGTCAGCCAGCTCTTTGGTACGGGTGATGGCTTTTTCTGCCCGCGCCTTCACGATGGCGCGGGCAATACGGCGCGAGTGACGCTCCTCACCAAACTCGAAAAGTACGCGCGCGAGCTCATCCTCTGCCACATCCGCAAGCCACTGCGCGGCACTCTGGCCGCGCGAGGAATCCATGCGCATGTCCAGCGGGCCGTCATTCATGAAGCTGAAACCGCGCTCGGCATCATCCAGCTGCGGCGAGGACACACCCAGATCGGCCAGCACTCCGTCTACGGCACCCACAAGCCCACGCTCGCGCAATACCGAAAGGATTTCAGCGAAAGACTCATGCACGATGACAAAACGCGCATCTTCGGCGGCGAGCACTTCACCGGCAGCAATGGCCTGAGGGTCTTTGTCAAAGCCGAATACACGGGCATTGGCACCCAGCCTGGCCAGCAGATGCCGGGTATGGCCGCCGCGCCCGAAAGTGGCATCTATATAAAGGCCTGCATTTTCATGAGCGCCCTCTTGCGATCCCAATACCGACACTACCGCCTCATCTAGGAGCACGGTCTGGTGGACGAAGGTACTCATGGTTACAGCGCCAGATGATCGATGGCAGAGGCAAGGTCGGGCGCCGAGAAATCAGCGCTCATGGCCTGGGCCTGCATGGCATCCCAGGCTTGCTTGTTCCAGACCTCGCATTTCTTGCCCTGGCCTGCCAGCACCACGGACTTTTCCAGTCCGGCAAAGGTGCGCAGCTCGGGGCTGAGCAGTAGACGCCCGGTGGCGTCGATGTTGATTTCCGTGGCATAGCCGATAAGACGGCGCTTGAGCATGGCATAGGCCGGCTGCGAGCTGGGCAACTGATCCAGGCGTGCCTCGATGGCCTCCCATTCGGGCAGCGGATAAAGAACAAGGCAGTTTTCACGAATGTCGACGGTGACGACGAACTTGCCCTGGCAATCGGCGAGCACACGCTCCTGGTAACGCGTCGGAAGACCGATGCGCCCTTTGGCGTCCATGTTTAGCTCGTCAAAACCCCTGAACACGATGCGTCATCCACCCGCTTTGATTTTTCTTCCAGAATTCGCCACAAAACTGCACTTTTCACCACTCGCGAACTATAGAGAACGGGCTTCGATAGCGTCAAGGAAACCTCCAGCAGTTATAAGAAGGATCTAACCCCTTAAATATCAATAAGTTAAAAACTACTGCTCAAAATATCAGCAATAGCCAATGCAAGCAAAAACAAATAGTTACGCACTCAAGTTAATGCAGAAAGTTACGCAGGCGATGCTTAAGATTTTTTGGTTATATGCGGAAACTGCAAGGAAGCAACGAGCATTAAGGCAGGGTAAGTATTTACTACGGCGCAAGGTCATGGCTGGCAAAGGATGTCGTGGAGAGGAAAACAATTTCGCCGGGGAGGCGCAGACAGTGGTCGGACCAGACAGGGCGCCCTGTCTGGCCGCCGGCAGCACACGCAATTCCTGAGCCGGCATGAATGCTGGCGGCCAGGAAGGGGGTGCGTATAGAAAAGGAGGAGTCGGCCTGTAAGCCGGGTTCTGTCGAGGACGATCATTCCTCTAGGCCCGCCGTCACCAGCGGGCTCAAGCAACCTACCCGGTTCCCGCGCGGGCCGCGCGTATGGAACCCTATTTGGTCTTGCTCCGAGTGGGGTTTGCCGTACCGGTCTGTTGCCAGACTCGTGGTGCGCTCTTACCGCACCGTTTCACCCTTGCCACGCACTCCCGAAGGAGCCGTTCGGCGGTCTGCTCTCTGTTGCACTTTCCGTCGGCTCGCGCCGCCCAGGCGTTACCTGGCACTCTGCCCTGTGGAGCCCGGACTTTCCTCCCCTGCATTGCTGCAGCAGCGATCGCCCGGCCGACTCCGGGCGCGGAGCTTACGGAGCCCGGAACCGCAATACAAGAAGGGAAATGGCGGGTCAGGCTTTCAGGTAATGGGCTGAGGCAGGCAGGAGCGCCTTTGCGCCGCACAAAGGCCGGACTCAGGCAGAGGCTTTCAACACCAGCGCCCTTTCATACAGTGCATTTTTCTTGAGACCGGTAATGCCGGCTGCCAGTCCGGCCGCCTGCTTCACTGGCAGCTCCGCCAACAGCAAGGCCAGCACCCGATCTGCCTCATGCCAGTCCTGCTCATCCGCCAGTGCCGGCGCACCTTCCAGCACCAGCACGATTTCCCCGCGTTGCTGGTCAGCATCAGAGTTCACCCAGGCCAGCATCTCTCCCAGCGGCAGCTGCCGTATGGTCTCGAAGGTTTTGGTGAGCTCGCGCGCCAGTACGATGCGGCGCATCGCGCCCAGCACCGCCACCATATCGACCAGACACTCCTGCACACGATGCGGGGCTTCGTAAAAAATCAGGGTGCGCGTCTCAGCGGACAGCTCGCGCAAGCGTTCGCTGCGTGCTGCCGAACGGGCTGGCAGAAAGCCCTCAAAGACAAAACGGTCGGAAGGAATGCCGGCGGCAGAAAGCGCGGTAATGGCTGCGCAGGCACCCGGCACGGGCACCACACGCACACCCGCCAACTGGGCTGCCGCCACCAGACGGTAGCCGGGGTCGCTGATCAACGGGGTGCCCGCATCAGAGATCAGGGCGATATCACGCCCTGCCTGCAAGTCCGCGAGCAGGGAGTCGACCTTGGCACCTTCGTTATGGTCATGCAGCGCCATCAAGCGGGTGCCGATATCAAAGTGCTGCATGAGGCGCCCCGAGTGGCGCGTATCTTCAGCCGCAATCACGGACACCGCCTTGAGCACAGCCACAGCACGCGGCGTCCAGTCTTCAAGATTGCCAATGGGCGTTGCCACCACATACAGTACGCCGGTCATGATTTCCCCGCAGGTTGGTAGCAGCGCATGCGTTTCTCCGGTATCTGGCGCGCGGGCAGTTTGCTGACAGCGCTTTTCGCCAGCTCGCTTTCTTTCGCCGCACCACCCCACATCGCCCTGCTGTTACCGCAGTCAGGTCGTATGGCCAAGGCCGCCGAGAGCATACGGGACGGATTTCTGGCCGCGTATTATCAGGACCTGGCCACTGCCGCCGATAGCCCCTCCCTGCGTTTTTACGACAGTGACTCTGCGGATGTTGTCGCACTGGTGCAACAGGCCCGCGCCGATGGCGCCGGTATGGTCATAGGACCGCTGGATCGTGAGCGCCTGGAAGCCCTGATCAAGGCGGGTCCGCAAGGTATTCCGGTGCTGGCGCTGAACAGCGTCGAAGCCGGCGTTGAAAACCTTTACCAGTTTGCCCTCGCCCCCGAAGACGAAACCCTGCGCCTGATCGAGTGGATGTCCGAAGACAAAATCCGCCAGCCCTTGCTGCTGGCCGCCGCCGATGAGGGCAGCCAGCGCCAGCTGCGCATTTTCCAGACCCTCTGGCTGACCCTGCAAGGCAGTACTCCCAAGGTCCTTACCCTGGACCCGACCCGCAAAGGCGGCATCGTGGCCGAGATCAAGGAACTGTCGCGCAGCAGCACGCGCTACGACGCCCTTTTTCTAGCCTCGCCGGCGCTGGCGCGACAGGTCCAACCAGCCCTCACCTACTATCACAATCGCTTGCCGCTCTATTCACTTTCCAGCGCATGGGATCCGACTGCCGATGCCAGTGGCCAGAAAGATCTGGATGGCCTGCACTTCTGCGACCTGCCCTGGATGCTGGAGCCTGCGCGTGCCGAACAAAACGCCCTTTATGAAAGCTTTGGCCGCCCGGTGAGTGGTTATGACCGTCTGTATGCTTTTGGTGCCGATGCCTGGACGCTGACGCGGCAATGGCAGGCGCTTAGCGATGGCGAAGCCATTTTCCTGCGTAGCGGACGCGTGCGTGCCGATAGCACCCGTCACCTGCGCCGTACCCCCAGCTGTGCCGAGGTCCGCAATGGAACTGCCACCCCGCTCCAGCCTGCCACCGGACAATCCGGGAGCAGCCGCTGAGGCTCATGCCCGCCAGTTTTTGCAGGCACAGGGCTTCCAGTTTGTCGCCGCAAACTATCGCTGCCGCTTTGGCGAAATAGACCTTGTCATGCATCAGGACAAGCTACTGGTTTTCGCAGAAGTGCGTCTGCGCAACCGCCAGGATTTTGGCGGCGCCGCGGCCAGCGTCACCCGCTCCAAGCAACAAAAAATCATTGCAAGCGCTGGGGCTTTTCTCCACCATCACCCCGAGTTTTCCCGCTGCAACTGCCGTTTTGACGTGCTTGCGCTGCAAGCTTCGGCGCAAGGATGGCATGTCGACTGGTTAGCTGCCGCCTTCACGACCGACTTCTGAACCGCTGCCACTGCCCATGCAGAATCGCATCATTACTCTCGCCACAGACAGCCTGAACACCCTGTCACAACTGGCTGAATTTCACGCCGCCAGCATTGAGCATCTGGCCCGCACTCTGGTCAGCGCCCTCATGCAGGACCAGCGCATTTTCTGCTGCGGTAACGGCGCCTCGGCCGGCAATGTGCAGAGCTTCGCCAGCAAGCTGGGCAATCGCTACGAACGTGAGCGTCCGGCCCTGCCCATCATCATTCTGGGTGACAGCGCAGTAACCACGGCCATTGCAGCTGATGGCTGTTTTCAGGATGTATTTGCCCGGCCGCTGCAAGC